>Ga0209705_10000126_pt1 | contig 38663 bp, 17 predicted proteins | sample PPLLaktember2015_5_FD_187262 | JGI IMG/M metagenome (GOLD analysis project Ga0209705, IMG submission 187262) | Freshwater sediment microbial communities from Prairie Pothole Lake near Jamestown, North Dakota, USA - PPLs Lake P8 Core (1) Depth... | ecosystem: Environmental > Aquatic > Freshwater... | reverse complement strand
ACCAGGAACTTGAGCATCCACTGCGGAAGGCTCGGGCTCAGGAGAATCGCCTGGAACGTCAGCCACTCGGAGACGAATCCATTGAACGGAGGGAGTGCGGAGATCGCGGTCGAGCCCACGAGAAAGGCAACGGCGGTGAGCGGCATGCGATGGATGAGGCCGCCCAGTCGCTCCATGTCGCGTTCACCGGTTGCCGTGAGCACGGCCCCGGAGCCGAAGAACAGCAGACTCTTGAACACCGAGTGGTTGAATACGTGAAACAGGGCCGCCGTCAGCGCCAGCGCTGCCGCCCAGCGCATCTCGTTGGCTTGAAAGGCGAGCGCCAGGCCGAGCCCGATGAAGATGATGCCGATGTTCTCGACCGTGTGGTAGGCGAGTAGTCGCTTCAGGTCGTGCTGCATGAGCGCATACAACACACCCAGCACCGCCGTGATCCCGCCGAGCGTGAGGACCGCGGCGCCCCACCACCAGGCGGGTGGCCCCAGCAGGTCGAAGGTAATGCGCACGAAACCGTATACCGCGACCTTCGTCATCACACCGCTCATGAGGGCGGATACGTGGCTCGGCGCGGCCGGGTGGGCCAGCGGCAGCCAGACGTGCAACGGTACCAATCCGGCCTTGGATCCCGCTCCGATCAGGGCCAAGGCCAGAACAGCCGCGGAAACACCTGGGGAGGGCGTTGCACCGCGGATGGCAGCGAACCCGTAGCCTCCACCGGGCCCTGCCAGGAGACCGAACGCGAGCAGAAGCGACAGGGTGCCGAAGCTTGCCATCAGCAAGTAGATGTAGCCCGCCCTTGCGTTATCGCTGTCCCGATGGTGAGCCATGACCAGCGCCCACGAGGCGAGAGACATGAACTCCCAGGTCAGCAAGAAGGTGAACGCGTCGTCGGCGAGGACGACCAGAGTCATGCCGGCCAGAAAAGCCGGGAAGAATGGGAGCACGCGGCCAGGCGTGTGCTCGTGCCGCCCATAGCCTAGGCCGTACAGGCTCGCAGTGAGGCTGCCGAGGTTGGTGACGACGAGGAACGCAGCGGCCAGCGAGTCCAGCCGGAAGTGCGCACCGAGCCACGGCAAGCCGATCGGCAGTGTTGCGACGTAGGCGGTGCTTGCGTCGGCGACGAGCATCCAGCCGGCGGCACCGAATGCAGCCGTGCTGGCGATGAGCGCGATCGAGTAGACGAAGGGCGTTGCCGTGCTCCTGCCCGCTGCTGCCACGGCTCCCACACTGGCGGCGAGCAAGACTCCAACGCATGACAGCAGGACCGTCAGAGGCATAGGGTCGGAGCCACGCTGTGGTTCCCCTCGATCTATCGGCGCGGGCCGAGCTTCAGTCGCCCCAGGCGGCCGAACGCATCAGCGCGCCTTGAGCCGCACACCGCGTCCGCCCTTCTCGCTCACCGCCCCTTCATTGATGAGCTCGACCCCTCCCGCATCGAGCGCGGCGATGAGCTTCATCAGCGACTCCACATTGCCTCGGATCACGCCTTCGCTCGCCTCCATTCTCTGGATGGTCGGCAGCGACAACCCGGACGCTTCCGCGAGTGCTCGCTGGTCCATCTCCAGCAATGCTCGGGCAGCCCTGAGTTGTGCGGCAGTGATCATGTTTCGCACATTACTTATGATGTGTGAGCCATCAGAATTTAATGGTAGCCCCTCGATTCGGTTCGTGCAAGTCGAGTGGTCTCCAGCCCTGGGAAGGCTGTCCGATCTGCTGCGGTACCCGCTGCCTGATGGCGGGCGAGGCGGTGGAACTGCTGCGCTAGAGAGGGTTTCGAGCGCAGCGTTTGCAGGACGGGTGGGCGACGGTTGCGAAATCCGGGCAGAAGATCCCGGAGGCTTTCTCCAACCCAGGTGCTGATGCTCAATCGCGTGATGCGCAGCGATGGGCAGAGCGGTCTGCGGCAGTTGCATGGACGCGAGGGCGTTCGCCGCAGTCGCGCTGACCGATGTCGCGCACCGCGGCACGCATCACATCGCGCCACCCGACTGCTCGACGGAGCGATAGTGTCCGAGCAATCGTGTCGCCCGAGCCCCGTGCGCGTCAGCACGGAGTTTGCTCTTGCCGCAGGAATCCGCACGCGGCGGGGTCGGATCGTAAAGGGCACCGACACTCGACGTTGAGCTCACGACCACGCGGGTGGATGGTGACGGTCGCCAAGTCGGAGAAGAACGCTAAGAATTTTAACCATGATTGGAATCCGATTGGGACTCAGCTAGAAGACTAAGCAGTTCGCGCCAAACGCGTGTTGGCTAGTCGCGCAGTCAAAGCCGTCGGCCAGCGCGCATCTGTCGAGCATTTTTACACTGGGGCAGGACAGTGCCAGGCCTCCGACACGTTGTCGGGCGTCTGGTTGCGGTCCGTGAAAGGGGGGAGTGATGTCCGAATTGCGCCCAACGGCTGCTGGGCGGCCCGCGCGCTCGCGCGAGCACCGCAGCGATGTCCGGCCGCCGTTCCGCCGCAAGGCCGTGTTCGAAACGCTCGAGAACCGGCTTCTCCTGTCCGCCGACATCGCCCCCGCCGTTCAGACGGTCCTCGCGGATGGCCTTGGAGAACTGCAGAATTGGGGCGTCCAGCTCGCCCAGTTCGGCGACCTCGCCCAGGCGCTCCCCGTCGTTAACACCACGCTGGGTCAGGCGCTCGATCTCGGCAGCTTGCTGCAGACCAAGATCGTGGCACCGGCACAGACCTACCTTACCGGCGCGCCCGACCGTACCACCGACGGCCTGGTCGCAGCGCTGCAAGTTGCGCTCGGCGCGGGCAACGTCACTGGTGACCTGTACGGCAACGAGCTGCGCTTCGACGTAAACCTCGAGGAAACGAAGACGATCGCCGATGTCCGCTTCGAGCTGGGGGGCACGGCGACGGGCGTCCCGGTCACCGCTGACGCCAACGGGACCGTGGATCTGGTCGTCGGCACGACCCTGGACTTCTCCTTCGGCTTCGATCTGTCCGAAGGGATCGCACCCGACGAGGCCTTCTTCGTCCGGGTTGCAGGCTTCGACGCCACAGCCGATGTCCACGAGACTGGGCTCGGGTTCGGCGTCGCCGTCGGCTTCGTCGACGCGGCCATTGCTGGCGGTAGCCTCCATCTCGACGCGGATCTCGACATCGGACTCGTCAACCCTGATGCCGATGCACAGGGCAACATCACGCTTGCCGAACTGCTGGGCACCACGCTCGACGGATTGGTCGACATCACTCGTCCGGTCGCGTCCATCAGTGGCACGCTGCCGGTGACGATATCCGCGCTTGGCAGCTTCACCGGCGGCGGGGTAACCATCAACATCAGCGGCGACCCGTTTGCCGTGCCGGCCGTCACGGTGACGGGCAGCCTCGCGCCGGATGTCGAGAACTTCGGGCGCATCACACCCGACGGCGTTTTCCAGGTGCTCAACCAGATCGGCGGCTGGCTCAACAGCCTGCGGCAGTCGAGCGCATTCAGCCCCGAGGTGCCGTTTGCGAACGGCACCGAGTTCGGCGAGGTGGTGAACCTCGCGCAGGCGTTCTCCGAGGGCCTGACCAGCCAGCTCAAGGACACCGACGGCAACTTCACCTTCGCGAGCGCACAGGACCTGGCAACGCGGCTCGCGACGCTGCTCGGCATCCCCGAAAGCGCGGTGGCTGCAAACTACAACTCCTCGAACAATCAGCTCACGTTCTTCCTGCGGCTCGAGCGCGCACTTCCCGGCGTGAACGCGCCGCTCGAGTTCGATCTCAACCTCGCCCCCCTGGGCGGTATTGCAGCGAGCACCCAGCTCGCCGTCACGGCGACCGGGAAGGTCCAGTTCACCCTCGGGTTCGATCTGTCGCCCTACGTGGCGAGCGTGACCGGTACGACGGTACTGCCCGCCAACGGCGTCCTCTCCGCAGACGCGACCTTTGCCATCAGCCTGAACGGCGCTGCGCCGGTCGCCATCACCGTCGCCCGCAACACCGCGAACACGAATCGCAACCAGCTCGTGCAGCAGATCAACGCCGCGTTCGTGGCGCAGGGGCTCGCCGGGCTCACGGCCTCGCTCGATGCCAACAAGCTGAAGCTCTCGTATGCGGGCGGGCTCACCGGTGCCCACATCGACATCACGGTCCCGAACGTTGCCACTAACACCGCTGCGACCGAACTGGGGCTGCAGGCGATCATGGCGGGCCAGTCGACGCTCGCGACGCGCGCATTCCTGCGCGACATCCGCGCCTCCGGACAGGCCAACTTCTCGGCAGACGTGGATGCGACCGCGACCTTCGGCTCTTTCGGCGTTGGCATCCAGGACGGCACGCTGTCCGGCAACGCGGCACTCGAAGTGCTGGTGCGCGACCCGGCGAACACGACCCGCGCCCTCACCCTCGGCGATCTGTTCACGGCGGTGAACAACATCGCGACCTGGGGCGCTGTCGCCAAGACCGGTACGGCTTCGGGCTCGTTGCCGATCTCGGTGACCGGCGGCTTGCTGGCCCTCGCGGGCGACCCGCGCGTGACGTTCAACATGCCGAACGTGTTTACGCCGAATACCGCGACCGTCCAGTTCCCCAACCTGCAGCCGCTGCTGAACTACAAGGAGCTCGCGCTCGACGATGTCCTCGCCGGCTTCACCAGCCTGATCAACTATCTCCAGACGATCGAGTCGTTCTCGTTCCTCGGTCAGGATCTGCCGCTCATCGATCGCAGCGTGACCGACCTGGTGAGCTTCCTCGGCCGCTTCGGGGACGCCCAGTCGGCGCTGCAATCGAACGCGCCGACGACCATCCAGGCCCTCGAGCAGAAGATCGAGCAGGCCTTCGGCATCGCACCGTCCGCGCTGTCGGTAACCTTCGCCGACCAGGACTTGCGCTTCAACCTCAACCTCGCCGCGACCCTGCCGCCAGAGCTGCAGAACCTCGCGCTCGACCTCGACCTCGCGCAGCTCGCCGGGAGCGTGCCTGGCGGCGTGCCGAACTTGAACGGCGTCGGCGACCTGATCGACGTCGGCGCCTCGGCAGCGCTGGACATCGACGCCGGCGCGAGCATGAACCTGGTGTTCGGCTTCGACCTGGCGAACCCGGCCACGCCGCGGCTCTATATCGAGGACGACAGCACGCTCGCGCTCACCGCCGAGGTCAACGGGACCGATCTCGACTTCGACGCGGCGGTAGGACCGCTCGGCATTTTCATCCGTAACGGTACGGCAAGCCTGGGGAACGGCTCCGGTGGCCCGGCGGCGTTCACCGTCGGCTTCAAGCCGATCAGTGGCGGGAAGTACTTCACCAGCCAGTGGAACACATCGGCGCTCAATGTCGCGCTCACCGGCCAGGCGCAGGCGACCCTGCCCGTGTTCTTCCCCACCGAGACGAGTCCGCTCGGTGGCGCCGGTGCCAACGCGATCCAGCTCAGCATCGGCAATCTGGCCTCGCCAGGCACGACGACTACTCTCACCGCCCCGAACCTCGCGGCGGAGATCGCTTCCATCGATCTGTTCAACGACATGAGCGGTCTGGTGCAGGCGATCGACTTCCTGCTGGCCCAGATCCAGAGCGCGCTCGACGGCGAGATCTACGGCATTCAACTCCCGCTGCTCGGCGATGGGCTGGCCGAGCGCGCGAGCTTCATCGAGGAGATGCGCCAGTACCTGACGTCGAACTTTTCCGCCGCGCTCGGTGGGCAGAAAGCGGCCGCAGCCGTGCAGAACGCCCTCGGCCAGATGCTCGGCGACGCGGGCCTGGGGTGGTTGAAGGACGTGAACAACGACGGCCAGCGCAACGCGCAGGACATCACCGCGACGCCGGTCACCGACGCGAACGGCAAAGCACAGCAGATGGACTTCGTCGTCCCGCTTGGCCGTTCCCTCACGGCCACCGCGCCGATCGGCTTCGATATCGGCCTGCCCGGCCTCGGGCTCGCCGCCAGCCCCAACTCCGCCGCGCAGCTGCAGGTGGGCTTCGACTACCGGCTGGCCTTCGGGGTAAGCCGTACCGAAGGCTTCTACTTCGATACGTCGGCGGCGGATGAGCTGAACGTGAGCCTGTCGGCGACGATCCCGAACATGGCGATCGGCGGCACCCTCGGGTTCCTGCGGGTGCTCCTGCGCGACGACAACGCGGATCCGTCGTCGCTGTCCGGTTTCTTCAGCGTGGACGTCAAGGATCCGAACAACCGGCTCACGTTCAATGAGTTGTCCGGAGGCAATCTCAACTTCGCTAACGTGTTCGACCCGGAGTTCAACTTGACCGGCGAGGTCAACCTCGAGCTGATCGCCGGCGCCCCGGGCGACAGCGACGACCCCGGCAACGCCGATTTCCTGAGCGACCTGTTCCCGACGCTCAACGCCGACTTCAACCTGCTGTGGGTGTTCGACCCGCTGCACGGCAAGCTCGGCGACCTGCAGAAGGCGGAGTTCAACCACGTCGGCATCGACCTGGGCAAATTCTTCGACGAGTTTCTCGGCCCGGTTCTCAATCCGATCAGCGCCGCGGTCGACCCGTTTCGCCCGATCATTGACGTGATCACCGAGCCGATCCCGGTCGTCTCCGACATCGCGGGCGAGGACATAACCCTTCTCGATCTGGCGACCGCCTTCTTCGTAGACGAGGGTTACATCTCCCCGGAGACGGCCGACTTCATCGAGGCCGTGGTCGACATCGTCGATCTGATCGGCACGCTCGACCAGGTGCTCGGGGACGGGTTCATCGACCTCGGCGGCTTCGATCTCAAGACCGGCGACCTGCGCAATCCAGAGTTCAACCTCGCGACGTTCGATCTCACCGGGAAGACCAAGGCCCCAAGCACGTCGATCAGCGATCAGCTGCAGCAGAAGGCGCCGTCATTCAAGGCCAAGCGCGAGGAGTTCCAGGACGTCGACCCCGGCGACGACTCCAACAACCGAGGCCTGCTGTCGATCCCCTTGCTGGACAACCCGCTCACCGCATTCGGCCTGCTGCTGGGTCGCGACGTGACGCTGTTTCAGTACGATCTGCCGACGCTGGAGTTCGGCTTCTCGTTCGAGTACCGCTGGCCCACACCCGTTTTCGTCGTGCCGACGCCGATCGGCCCGATCCCGATCTACGCCGGCCTCACCGGCGGCTTCAGCGTGGGTGCGCAAGTCGGGTTTGGCTACGACACGAGCGGTATCCGCGATTTCGCGAAGACCAACGATCCGCGCGACCTGCTCAACGGCTTCTTCGTCGCCGACTGGGACGCTGCCGGCAACGACCGGGCCGAGCTGTGGCTGTCCGGGTATCTCGGGGCGTTCGCGGAGGCCGACGTCGTGATCGCCGCGATCGGCGCCGAAGGTGGCGTCGAGGCCACGGTGGGCTTCAATCTGCACGATCCGAACGACGACGGCCGCATGCACGGTCGCGAGTTCTACGATCGCCTCGGCATGGGTGGGCCGCTTTGCCTGTTCGATCTCGAGGGCAGCCTCGATCTGTATCTCGATGTCTTCGTCAAGATCAAACTGCCCTGGCCGCTGCCGGACATCAAGCTGTCCGTTCCGGTCGTCCCGAACATCACTCTGGTCTCGTTCGAGGAAGACCTGTGCGGCCCGGCGCCGGTGCTCGCCGAGCTGCAAGAGGACGGCACGTTGCTCCTCAACATGGGGCCGCGCGCAGCCAACCGGCTGCATGTGAATACGACCGATGGGGACGAGGAGTTCGAGGTGCTGCCGCTGTCGAACGACACCGTGCAGGTGCGCGCGTTCGGCTACACGCAGATCTACGGGCGGCTCGGACCCTCTCCGGATCCCAACGACCCAAGCAAGTTCCAGCCCGACGTAACCCGCATCGTCGGCTTCGGCGGGAACGGCAACGACATCATCGCCATCGATCCGGAAGTCCCGATGCCGATCGAGCTCGACGGAGGCGTCGGCGACGACCAGCTCTACGCCGGCGGCGGATTAGCGGTCATGCGTGGCGGCGCGGGCAACGACTTCATCCGCGCTTCGAACAACAAGGATCAGATCTGGGGCGACAACCCCGACGGCTCCGGCACGCCCGGTGCCGACGAGATCTACGGCGCCGGCGACGACGACGAGATCCACGGCGGGGGCGGGGACGATACGATCTACGGCGAGGGCGGGGTCGACTCGATCTACGGCGACCCCGGCAAGGACCGCCTGCTCGGCGGCGCCGGTGCGGACATCCTGCGTGGCGGCGCGGACGACGACGAGCTGGCCGGCGAAGACGGCGACGATCTGCTCGAGGGCGACGGTGGCAGCGATCTGCTCGTGGGCGGCGCCGGCACCGACCGGCTGTACGGGCACTCGGAGAGCGGTGCGGGCGACGACAACGCGCGCGATGTCATCTACGGCGACAACGGCGACGGCAGCCCGGGCGGCGCCGCGAGAGACTTCATCTACGGTCAGGGCGGCAATGACGAGCTGCATGGCGAGTGGGGCGACGACGAGATCTATGGCGGCACCGCCAACGACACGATCTTCGGGGACGCCGGCCAGGATCTGATCTACGGCGAAGCGGGCCCCGACACGATCTACGGCGGCGCGGACGCCGATTTGATCTATGGCGGCCTCGATGGCGACTTCGTCCAAGGCGATGGCGGCACCGATCTCATCTATGGGGAAAGCGGCAACGACGAGCTGCTCGGCGGCGCGGACGGCGACACCATACTCGGCGGCACCGGCTCGGACACGATCCGCGGCCAGCAAGGCAACGATCAGGCGTTCGGAGAGGAGGGCAACGATTTCGTCTACGGCGATCTCGGCGACGATACGCTGTTCGGCTCGCTCGGAGACGACCTCGTCGTCGGGGGGGCCGGGGACGATCGGATCTATAGCGGGGAGGGCGCCGACACCGCGCACGGCGGCTCGGGCCAGGACGCGATCTATGGCGAGGCCGGAGGTGATTTCCTCTATGGCAACGCCGGGGAAGACTTCATCGACGGCGGCACCGGCCTGGACACGCTCTGGGGCGGCAGCGCGAGCGACGTCCTGCTTGCAGGCGTCGGAGTCGGCAAGCGGCTCTTCGGCGAGGAGGGCGACGACACGCTGATCGGGTCGGAAGAGGGAGGCGAAGACCCGAACTTTAACGACACGACCCACTTCGGCGACCTCCTGTACGGAGGCAGCGGCAACGACCGCGTGTTCGGTCTCGGCGGCGCGGATCTGATCCTGGGCGGCAGCGGCGACGACGTGCTCGATGGCGGTGCGAACGGCGACCTGATCTACGGTGAGGCCGGGCTCGACACGCTCTACGGTTCGTTCGGCAATGACACCCTCTATGGCGGGGCCGATGGCGACGTCCTCGACGGTGGCTTCGGCGTCGACCTTCTGCGCGGCGATGCCGGCGACGATGTCTTGCGCGGCGGTGGCGGCGCTGGCGATGACCTCGGCGGCGGCGCCGGCGACGACGTCCTGTATGGCTCGGACGATGGTGCCGACCTGATGTCGGGCGACACGGGCCGCGACCGGCTCTATGGCCAAGGCGGTAACGACACGCTGCGCGGGGGCGCCGACGAGGATATTCTCGATGGCGGTTCCGGCGACGATCTCCTCGAGGGCGATGGCGGGTCCGACGTGCTGCAGGGCGGTGCCGATCATGATCGCCTGTTCGGCCATGCCGAGATGCTCACCGGCAACCTGGACGACGATGCGGTCGACTATCTGTACGGGGACTTCGGTACCAACGGGAACGAGCCCGGCAGCGGCCGCGACCGGCTCCTGGGGCAGGGCGGGAACGATCTGCTCTTTGGGGAGGGCGACGACGACTTCATCGACGCGGGCGGCGGCGCCTCCAACCTCGTCAATTTCGGCATCGGGACAGGGGCCGACGACGCGTCTTTCGCCATTCCCGTCGCAACGGCAGCTCCGGGGGTGATCCAGTCCAACGTGGATCCGCGCGCCGGCGCGTCGCTCCCGGTCGCACCCGACTATGTAGGGTGGTGGTCGGAGTTCGCCGGATCTGCGAGCGGCGATGGCGTGAGCGCGAGTCCGGCCGTCGCCATCGAAGCCGCGGTGGCCCTGGACGCGGGCGATACCCGCTACCTGGCCTGGGCCGACAGCCGCAACGGCAGCTTCGAGATCTACGTCGCGCGCTACGCCTCCGGCGCATGGACAGAGCTTTTCGGAAGCGCGCACGGCATCGGAATCAGCGGCACGCTCAGCCAGTCGCGCCGCCCAAGCATCGCGTTCGACGCGGCGACCGGTGCGCCGATCGTCGCGTGGACCGAGGTCGCAAACGGCCAGTCGAACATCCGCGTCGCGCGATTCGATGCAGCGGCGAACGGCGGCGAAGGCGGATGGGTGGCGCTCGGCACCTCGCTGGGCGCGAGCGGGATAAGCGGTACGGGCGCCGCTGACAACGCGCGCATCGTCATGACGGCGAGTGGGCCCGTGGTGGTCTGGGTCGACACCTCTTCCGGGATCGCGCAGGTCTATGCGCGCCGGTTCGACGGCGCGAACTGGGTCACGCTCGGTGCGGGCAGCGCGTCGGGCGGCGGTGTGTCGGGGGCTGCTTCGAGCATCGCGGGGCTCGCGGTCGCCACCGATGGCACACGCGTGGCGGTCGGCTATGTGTCCAACGGCGACATCACCGTGCGCGAATTCAATGCCGGCAACTGGTCCACCCTGGGCGCGCCGGTACTTGGCACCGCCGGCGCGAGCCAGGCGCCAACTCTTGCTTACTTCGGCGGCAGCCTGTTCGTTGCGTGGCAGGACCAGACCAGCGGCCGGGAAGAGATCTATGCGCTGCGCCATAACGGGGTCAGCTGGATTGCTGCGGGTGTGGGCGCTTCGAGCGGGCAGGGCGTCTCGGCAACGACGGGCCGCGCGGTCACGCCGAAGCTGGCTGCGAACGGCGGGCAGCTGTGGCTCCTCTGGGGCGATGACAGCGTGCAGGAGCGGCCGGGCAACACACTCGCGTTCTACGCGAAGCGCTGGAACGGCGCGGCGTTTGTCGAGAAGCTCGACGGCGATGCCTCGAACCGGGGGGTGAACTTCACCGGCGGGACAGTGCAGGACTTCGCGCTCGCGGTGGATGCGCTCGGCCGGCCGTTCGTTGCCTGGACCGACGCCGCCAACGGTGCACCGCAGGTCTATCTGCGCGGCAACGTCGCCCCCGCGACCAACGTCTACGCGGCATCCAACTCGGCGCAACTGCAGTCGTTGCTGGACAGCGTGGATCTGGAGCCAGGCGACATCATCCTTCTTGCGCCGGGCAACTACACTGGCGCAGTGACGATCGGCGCAGGCGACGCGGGCGTCCTGATCCTCGGGGCACCGACGCAGGACAGCGTGTTCACAGGGGCCGTGCAGGTCTCCGGGGCGAGCGTGACGTTACAGAGGCTCAAATTTGCCGCTGCCGTGACCGTGTTCGCCGACAACATCACCTTTGTCGACAATCAGTTCACCACCGGCAAGCTCACCCTCGCCGGAGCCGACGGGATCCGGATCGCGCACAACACGTTTGCGGCGGGAGTCGCAATCACGGCCGGCTCGAGCGGCGACATCGGCTGGAACGACATAGGCGGACCCACCGCACTCGCCGTCGACGCGGCCTTTGGCGGGCTGATCCACGACAACGAGATCCACGGTGCGACCATCGGCGTCGCCTACAACGGGGCAGCCGCCCTGTCGGGCAACCGCATCTTCGGGAACGGCACCGGCGTGCGCGCCACCGTGCTCGCGGAAGGGTCGGCATTCGGCTTCGTTGGGGCGACGGCCCAGAACCAGATCTACGGCAACAACACCGGCGTTCAGCTTCAGAACGCACGCATGCGCGCCCAGCACGTGTACGACAACGGGACCGGCGTCACCGGCTCGGGGCTGCTTGGCGGCAACGACCTCGACACCGCGAACCTCATCGAGGGCAACACGAGCGGCGTCGCCGGCTTCAATGGGGTCATCCAGTTCAACCGCATCGCCAAGAACGGCATCGGCATCGCGGCAACCGCCGGGCAGCAGATCCTGCACAACCTGATCTATCGGAGCACCACGATCGGAGTGCGGGTGCAGGGCGTATCCGACGTCCAGATCTTCCACAACACGATGTACGCGCCGGTCGGCGACAACGTCCGCATCAGCAACGCTGCCTCCGATGTCGAGCTGCGGGGCAACATCCTGTGGGCAGACAGCGGCTACGACGTCTATGTCGCCAACGACAGCCAGACGGGGTTCTTCAGCGACTACAACGACCTCTACGTCACGGGCGGCGGCCGCATCGGCTACTGGACCAAGGACTTCGTCGACATCCTCGACTGGCAGGCCGATATCGCGAAGTTTGACCTGCATTCCATCGGTCACACGGTGATCGATCCGGAATGGGCGAAGCCCCAGTTCATGCACGGCGCGCAAGACGACTATCGCCTGTTCCAGCCGACCGCGGGACTGCGCTTCACCAGCCCGACGGTGGACGCCGCCGATGCCCGCGCCGATCTCGGCCGGCCTGCGGCCTACGTCAACCTCCTCGCCAACGCCGGGTTCGAGAGCGGGGTCGCCGGCTGGACGACGAACACGGGTGCGTCGACTCAGGCCGCGAGTCCGGCCGCGTTCGAAGGCACGAGCTACTTCTACGCTGGCAGCATCGAGGAAGGGTTCGCGCAGCAGATCATCGACCTCGTGGCGAACGGATTTTCGGTCGCAGACCTCAACTCGAGCAATCTCGAGATTGCATTCGGGGGCCGCGCACGCAGCGCCGCGCAATCGCCTGTCGACCGGGGACACATAGAGGTCGCATTCCTCGGCGCCGGCGATGCGGTCCTGAGCACAGTCACGTCGGAAGCGCTCAATGCGGCGGATCGCTGGGAGCTCATCGGCGGCCGAGCGCAGATTCCGACCGGCACCCTGAAGCTGCGCTTCCGGTTCGTCGCCGACCGCGACAGCGGAACAACCAATGACGCTTACCTGGATGCCGCTTTCCTGTCGGTGATCTCCGAGAATCTCGCGCCCGATCTGGGCGCCTACGGTCATGCCGCGAGCGACCTCGGGCTTGCCGGGGCGCCGCGGATCAACCTGCGTTTCCCCGACCTCTACACCGACTGGGAGAAGGACAAGCCCCTGACGATCCGGTGGGAGACCTTCGGGAACGGATCCAACTCGCCGGTGCGCATCGACCTCTACCAGGACGGCCCGGGCGGTCCGGCCCTGCGCGCGACGATCGCCGCGGCGACCGCGGACGACGGCGAGCACATCTGGATCCCGTCGTCGAACGGCGTGGACTTCGGCACCTACGGCCTGCGCATCCAGGTCTCGCTCGTGAACAATCCGGTGGTCCTCGACCGCAGCACGGAAGCCTTCACGGTGCCGGAGGACGGCAAGAACTACTGGGTCGACGACCGCTCGAACGCGAACGACGAGTTCACGCCAGGGGCGATCGGCGACAACCGCAACACCGGGAAGCTCGCGACGGCGCCCAAGCCGAACCCGGTGAACCTCGCGCGCGTCTACACGCTCGACGCCGGCTCGCTGGTGCGCGTGGACACCGGCGATTACCCGATGATCTACACCCTCGACGTGTCGGGCAGCTTCGACAAGGGGCTCGGTCTCGACGAGGGCTTCACGCTCACCGGTCCGTCCGACGTCGCGCGGGTTGCGCAGCTCTTCCCGGCGATCCCGAACGACCGGGCCCGGCCGCTGATCCGGCTCGACGACGCCGACTTCGTCACCGTCGAGCATCTAACCCTCGCCAACGCGCAGCGCGGCCTCGAGGTGGGCAACGGCAGCGACAACTTCGCCGCGACGTATCTGACTGCGTTCGGTCACGCCGCGGACGGGCTGCGCATCGATACGAGCTCGCCGTTCGCGACGTTCGACCACCTGACGGCCTACAACAACACCGGCCGCGGCATCTACATCGACGGGCCGATCGGCGCCTTCACGAATGGGCTCGCCTATGGCAACACCACCAACGGGATTTATATCACCGGAACGGTGGGTGTGGTCAGCGATACGGTCGTCCACGACAACGGCCAGACGGGCCTCGAGGTCCAGAACCCCGGCGCCGGTGCCCGCATCGAGGCGAACGTGGCCTACGGCAACGACATCGGGATCTACGTGGCCCAGGGCGGGGGCAACGCGATCATCGGCAATGCCAACCTGGCGCTGGGCCGAGGCAACCTCGCCTATGGGAACAAGCAGACCGGCATCTACGGTTATGGGGACGGGGCGCTGGTGGTCGGCAACACGGCTCGCGACCAGACCAACCAGCTCTCGACCGGCATCTCCCTGCTCTACGGTTCCGCTGTCAACAATCTGTCATTCGGCAACTTCACGGGCATCGAGAGCAGCAACGTCGGCGGCGAGATCCGCGGCAACCGGGTCTACCACAACACCGGCTATGGGATCCGCACGTCGACGGGCCAGACGGTCGCCGACAACGTCGTCTACTCCAACCCGATCGGCCTGTACGTCGGCGGGAACGTGCTCGTGCGCAACAACCTCGTGTACGACGCGGCGACCTACGGGGTGCAGTTCTGGACCGCCACGAACACGACATTCGTCAACAACACCGTGTACGCCCCAGGGGGCGATGCGCTGCACGTCCAGCAGAACACGTCGAACCTGAAGCTGCGCAACAACGTCGTCTGGGCGGGGGCCGGGTACGGCGTCTTCGTCGCCTCCGACAGCCAGAGCGGATTCACCTCCGACTATAACGTCTACTACACCTCCGGGACCGGTCGGGTCGGGCAATGGCAGGGCGTCGACCGGAGCACGCTGACGGCGTGGCGCAACGCGACGTTCGGAGACAAGAACAGCCTGTTCGGCGATCCCCTCTTCGTCGACGTTGACGGCGCCGACGGAACCCTCGGCTACGGGAGCATCGCAAACGACGGCCGCGACGACGACTTCCACGAGCGCAGCCTGTACGGCAGCTTCCACGGCGGCGCGCTCGCACCGGTGCGGGACGCGATCACCCAGCTGCCGGTCGTGCTCGCAGGTGGCTACGCGCTGGACGGTGTGCAGTCGCCCGCGATCGATCGCGGCGCAGCCACCGACGCCTTCGCCAACGAGCCGGCGAACAACGGCGGCTACGTCAACGTCGGCGCCTACGGCAACACCGCCCAGGCGTCGAAGAGCCCTGCGCAGTACGTGCTGGTGATCAACCCGAACGGCGGCGAGGCGATTCCGCAGGACTCGACCTACGAGATCCGCTGGCGCGCCAACGGCTTCCCGGGGAACGTGGAAATCGAGATCTCCTCGGGCGGGGCCGCGCCGTCCTGGCAGACGCTTGCAGCGAACGAAGCAAATGATGGAACCTACCTCTGGACGGTCGACCCGGGGACCTTCGCTGTTGGGTCTTATCTGATCCGAGTGCGCTCGACGGATACGCCGTCGATCGCCGACACCTCCGACGCGACCTTCGCTATCACGCCGCCGATCAGCTTCTTCTACGTGAACGACGGTTCGCTGGTCGATGACGAGTACACCACCGCGATCGGCAATGACGCGAACGACGGGTTGACGTCGGCGACGCCGAAAGCCTCGGTGAGGGCGATCCTGGAGACCTACGATCTCGACGCCGGCGACGTGATCTACGTCGACACCGGCGCGTACACACTGACGACCAACGTCCCGATCACTGCCCAGGACTCGGGTGTGCGCATCCAAGGTCCCACTGGCCCAGGGCACCGGGCGGTGCTGAACCGCGGCAACACCACGAGCACGAGCTTCGTCCTCGACCTGCAGGGGGCCGACGACGTGACCGTCGATCACCTGGCGCTTACCGGCGGCTACTACGGCGTGTTCACTGCAAGCAACGCCGCAGCGGACCGGTTCACGCTGTCTTCGAGCGAGGTGTACGGCAACGCCAGCTATGGTGTGTACTGGCAAGACGGAACCGCCGCGCTCTTCAGCGACAACGAGGTATACCGCAACACGTCTATCGGACTGGTGCTGAACGCCTCCGGAGCCCGCGCTGTGGGCAACCATATCTGGGGGAACGGATACGACGGCATCCAGAACTCCTTCAACGGAACCGGAGCACGGATCGAGATCATCGGTAACAGGATTCACGATAACCTCGGGTACGGCGTCGAGAGCTACTACAAGGCCCTCGTTGCGGACAACGTAGTCTACGGCAATGCCACCGGGATCTACGTCTACAACGAGCAAGGCCTCGCGACCGGAAACGAGGTATTCGCCAATGTCGACACCGGGATGGTTGGCAGCGTCGGCGGTGTCCTCATCGGCAACCGCGTGTACAACCACGCCGGCACCGGTATCCAGCTCAGCGGCGGCGGCGGCGCGACCGCGGAAGGCAACATCGTCTACAGCAACGGCATAGGGATCACCGAGAGCCAGTCGCGGGTCGCGAACAACCTCGTCTACGGCAACGCCACCGTGGGCATCCGGGCGGGCGGCTCTCCGGACAACGCACTCGACGGCATCTTCAATAACACCGTCTACCAGGCGACCGGCGACGCCATCGTTGTGCCAGTCAACGTGAATGGCGTCCGCCTCCGCAATAACATCCTCGCTGTCGATTCGGGCTATGCGATCACCGTCGCCTCGAACAGCCAGGGCGGCTTCGCGAGCGACTACAACCTCTTCCACGTCGCTGGCTCCGGCAAAGTGGCGTTCTGGGAAGACCGCGCGTTTGCGACCCTGTCGGACTGGTCACTGGAGGTGGGCTTCGATCAGGAGAGCGTCGTAGGCGACCCCGGCTTCGTCGATGCCGACGGGCTCGACGGCCTGCGTGGCTATGGCACGGCTGCCGTCGGCGCCTCGCTCATCCTTGACGATGGCGACCCGGGGTTCAGTCTCGCGGGGAGCGGCTGGGTGTACCGAGATACCGCAGGACCACAACTGCCGCAGTCGACGCTGAACAACGCTTATGGCGCGGACTTCTATGAAGTGCCGGGCGGCGGCAGTGGCGCGAACAAGGCGCGCTGGACGTTCGAAGGCCTCACCCCCGGCCGCTACCAGGTCGCGCTGACTTGGCCGACGGGCACCGGCGGCGGTAATCAGCAGGCGAACTACACGCTGTACGACGGCGCGGCGCAGATCGGCACCGCGCAAGCAGTGGCGAACGTGGTTGCGCTCGGTGCCGTGTCGCAGAGTGTTGTGCCCAACGATTTCGCAGCGGGCGGCCGCAATTGGGAGGTCCTCGAGACCGTCAACGTCGCGGGCACCACGCTCATCATCGAGCTCGAAGACCGGGGCGGCTCGACGTCCAACCGCCTCGTCGCCGACGCGGTCCGCATCCAGCTCATCGAGGGCGACCGCGGTCTCGACGACGACTTCCATCTCGCGCCCGGATCGATCGGCGTGGACCGCGGTGACCCGAGCTCGACGTTCAACCGGGAGCCGGTGGCCAACGGCGCCCGCGTCGATCTCGGCGCGTATGGCAACACGCCCGAGGCGACGCAGAGCCCGGCGCAGCTCGTCCAGGTGCTCAACCCGAACGGGCTCGAGAAGCTCGAGGCCGGCCAGCAGTACGCGATCGACTACCACTCGTCGGGCCTGACGCTGCACGACCCGGTGCTGCTGGTGAATACCGGCGGGAGCGCGGTCAGCGGCCCGGGATACTGGCAGAGCAACCTGTATCAGACCAGCGGACCGGCCAACAACTCCAACAGCTTCGCGAACGCAGTCGACCTGAGCGGCGTCGCGAACCCGGCGCCGGCATCTGTGTACCAGACCTATCGCTACGCGGCATCGACGGTGGGCGCGACGCTGGGCTGGGACATCCCGGTGCCGGACGGCGACTACGTGGTGCGGCTGCACTTCGCCGAGCCGTCGAGCATCGCGGTGGGGACGCGGCGCTTCGACGTGCAGCTGCAGGGTGCGACTGTCGAGACCGACCTCGACGTCCGCGCGGCGGCCGGGGCGTCGCTCAAAGCGCTAGTGCGCGAGTATGCGGTGACCGCCGCTGGCGGGCAGGGCATCGCGCTCGACCTCCTCAACAAGACATCGCAACCGGCCTTCCTTTCCGGCATCGAGATCCTGCGAGCCAACCCGGCGGGCGTCGCCGCACCCACGGTCACGCTGGAGGTCTCCACCGACAACGGCGCGAGCTGGAGCCCGATCGCATCCGGGCTGCCGACCGACCGCTACGGCAACGGCAGTTTCCTGTGGACCGCGGACTCGGAGACCACCGGCAACACGGCGCTCATCCGCGCCACGGCCACGACCGGCACGATCACCGTCGATGACGTCTCCGACGCCCCGTTCCTGATCGCGAACGGCGGCAACGCGTACTACGTGAACGACGGGTCGCTTGCGGGCGACGAGTACGCGACCGCTGTCGGCGACAATCTGAACAGCGGTAAGAGCCCCGACGCACCGATGGCGAGCCTGGCGGCGCTGCTGCGCGCGCACGACCTCGACCCGGGCGACGTGATCTATGTCGACACGGGCGTCTACGACCTCGCAACGAACGTCATGCTGACGGCGCAGGACTCCGGCGTCACCATCCAAGGTCCGGTCGTAGCGGGGCACATGGCGGTGCTCGACCGCGGCAACACCGGTGGGCAGAGCTACGCGATCCAGCTGGCGGGCGCCGACGATGTCACGATCGACCATCTCGCCCTCACCGGCGCGGTCCACGGGCTCTACGCGGCAAGCAGCGCAGACTCGGACGGCTTCGTCTTCACGAACGGCAGCGTGTATGACAACAGCTCGTATGGCGTCAACCTGAGCGGTAGCAACGACAACCTTCGCATCGCGGCCAGCGAGTTCTACGGGAACTACTACGGCGCGCTTCTGAGCAGCGCGACCGGCCTCTTCGAAGGGAACCACGTCTGGGGCAACAGCTATTACGGGATGAGCGTCAGCGGCGCAGGGATGACCGTGAGCGGCAATCGCGTCCACGACCACGCCATCGACGGGATCGCGGCGAGCAGCGGTGCCGTCATCACTGCGAACGTGGCGTACGGCAATGCCGGTTACGGCATCAGCGCCGACCAGAGCGCGCAAGTCACGGGCAACGAAGTCTTCCGCAACACGCACGGTATCGCCGTCAGCAATAACGCTCGTGCGCTGGGCAATCGCGTGTACGGCAACGCCCAGATCGGCATCTACACCCGCGACAGTGGCGGCGTGGCCGGAAACACGGTCTACGGCAACGCGACCGGCATCTACGACGACCGCGGCAGTCTGATCCAGAACAACGTCGTGTACGGCAACACGCAGTACGGGATCAACGTTCGGAGCACGCACGGCGCGGGCTCCGGCGTCTTCAACAACACGGTGTACCAGGCCACCGGCGACGCGGTCCTCGTCGACGGGACTGCCACCAACTTCATCCTGCGCAACAACGTCCTCGCAGCGGCGAGCGGTTACGCGATCAACGTCGCCTCAAACAGCCAGGCCGGGTTCGAGAGCGACTACAACCTGGTGTCGCTGACCGGCACCGCGAAGTTCGGGTTCTGGGAGGACCGCGCCTTCGCCACCCGGCTCGATTGGTCCCTCGAGCTCGGGTTCGATCAGGAGAGCGTTACCGCCGATCCGCAGTTCGTCGACTTGGACGGTGCGGACGGCGTGCTCGGCTACAGCACCGCGGCCGCAGGCGCTGCGGCGATTCTCGACGAGGGACTTGCGACCTATATCGGCACCTGGACTGCGAAGAGCGCGGCATCGGCCGCGAACGGCGACTACCGGGACGTGGCCGGCGCGGGTACCGGCGCCAATCTCGCCAGATGGGCGTTCGGCGGTCTGGTGGACGGCACCTACCAGGTCGCGGTGACCTTCCCGACCGGCGTCAACGGGAACACCGCGTCCAGCTATCGCTTGTACCAGGGCACGGCCGATCCGTCCGCGCTGATCGCGCTTGGAACGGTGAACCAGAACGCGGCGCCGAACGATTTCTCCGCAGACGGGCGGTCGTGGGAACTGGTCGACACCGTCACGGTGGCCGGTGGCACGCTGATTGTCGAGCTGTCCGATCGCGGCGGTTCGGGATCGTTGCGCGTGCTCGCCGACGCCGTGCGCGTGCAGCGTATCGCCGGGGACCTCGGCGTCGACGACGACCTGCATCTCGCGATTGGGTCGCCCGGCGTGGATCGTGGTGACCCGCGCTCGGACTACACGCGCGAGCCGGCCAACAACGGCGCGCGCATCGACGTCGGGGCCTATGGCAACACGGCCGAGGCGACGCAGAGCCCGGCGCAGCTTGTCCAGGTGCTCAATCCCAACGGCCTGGAGAAGCTGGAGGCCGGCCAGCAGTACGCGATCGACTTCCGCTCCGCGGGGCTCACGCTCGACGACCCGGTTATCCTGATCAACGCGGGCAACGCCGGCGCCGTGAGCGGCCCCGGCTACTGGCAGAGCAACCGGTACCAGAAGGCCGGTCTGGCCGGCAACGGCAGCTTCACCACTGTCGTGGACGTCGGCGGCGTGACCAATCCCGCCCCGGCTGCGGTCTACCAGAGCTATCAGTTCGCGAACTCCGGCATCGGCAACACAATCGGGTGGGACATCCCGGTGGCCGACGGCGACTACGTGGTGCGGCTGCATTTCGCCGAGCCGGCGTTCACCGCTTCCGGCCAGCGGCTCTTCGACGTGCAGCTGCAGGGCGTGACTGTCGACGCGAGTCTCGACGTATTCGCGGCGGCCGGCGCGCAGCGCAAGGCAGTGGTGCGCGAATACGGGGTGAGCGTCTCGGGTGGGCAAGGCATTGCGCTCGACCTGAGGAACGTCATCAGCACGGCCTTCGTGTCCGGGATTGAGATCCTGCGTGCGAACCCGGCGGGCGTTACCGCGCCGACCGTGAACCTCGAGCTGTCCACGGACAACGGAGCGAGCTGGATCCCGATCGCCGGCGGACTGCCGGTCGACCGGTACGGCAACGGCACGTTCCTCTGGACCGCGGGCCCGGAGACGGCTGGGAATACAGCGCTGATCCGCGCCACCGCCATCGCCGGCGCGACCACGGTGCAGGATGTCTCCGACGAAGCGTTCCTCATCGCGAACGGCGGCCACGCGTACTACGTCAACGACGGGTCGCTCGCGGGAGACGAGTACACCACGGCCATCGGCGACAATGCCAACAGCGGCAAGAGCCCCGATGCGCCGATGGCAAGCCTGGCGGCGCTCCTGCGCGCGTACGACCTCGATCCTCTCGACGTCGTCTACGTCGACACCGGCGTCTACGACCTCACGACCAACGTCGTTCTCGCTGCGCAGGACACGGGGGTGTGCCTGCAGGGCCCGGTCGGGATCACGCACCAGGCAGTGCTAAACCGTGGCAACACGACGACCTCGAGCTACGTGCTCCAGCTTGCCGGCGCGGACGACGTGACCGTTGACCATCTCTCGCTGACCGGCGGCTACTACGGTGTCTACGCGGCGAGTGGCGCCGACTCCGACGGATTGGTGCTCACGAACTCGGACGTCTACAACAATGCGGCGTATGGGGTGTACATCACCTCCGGCAACGACAGTCCCGACATTGTCGGCAACAAGATCCACAACAACGCGAGCTACGGCTTGAGCGTCTCGACGCTGGGTGCGGTGGTCCAAGGCAACGAAATCTACGGCAACTTCTACGGCCTCGTGATGAGCGGAGGGGGCGGCGGCGCGAACCGCAACCTCGTGACCGGCAACGTCGTCCACGACAACACCGCGTACGGAATCTCGGCTAGCGGCTACGTGCGCATCGAGGGCAACACCGTCTACAGCCAGATCTCGAGCGTGTACGCCGGAATCGGTGTGCAGGACAGTACCGCCGAGGTCGTCTCGAACGACGTCCGCAACAACGGCAACGGCATCGAGAGCTACAACTCGCTGATCCAGGGCAACCGCGTCTTCGCCAACACCGGGTACGGCATCTACGGGGCGAACAGCACGCGTATCATCGGCAACCAGGTGTATTCCAACTCGATCGGGATCTGGGACGGGCGCTCCACGCGGATCGAGAACAACGTCGTGTACGCGAACACCAACGAGGGGCTGCGGCTGACCGGGCAGCACACGTCGGGTACCGACCGCGTGCTCGGCAACACCGTCTATCAGCCGGTGGGGCTCGCGGTCAGGCTGCAGGATAGCGCTCAGAACGTCTACCTGCAGAACAACATCATTTCGGTGGATAGCGGTTATGCGATCTCGGTCGCCGGCAATAGCGCCACCGGCTTCGGCTCCAACTACAATCTCTTCGACGTGGCACCCGGCGCGACCGTGGGGCTGTGGAACGGTGCGAACCGAACACTGCTCAACGACTGGCAGACTGCGAGCGGCACCGACGCCGCGAGCCTCACCGGCGACCCGCTGTTCCTCGACATCGACGGTGCCGACAACGTATTCGGCGAGCAGGGCGTCAGTACCGGCAACGGTGCCGACGACAACTTCGGGCTGCGCAAGAGCTCGCCGGCGATCGACCGCGCGAACGCCTACGTCGCTTCGCTGACTGACATCGAGAACCGCCCGCGCAAGGACGATCCGGGCACGGCGAACGGGGGTATCGGCTGGGATCTGTTCGTTCCCGCCGATACCGGCGCGTCAAGCTTTGCGAGCGTCGGCACAGCCCAGAACTGGCGCTCGACGAACAACGCGTGGACGCTGAACCTGCCGTTCGGCTTCCAGTTCTATGGCAAGACCTACAACTCCGTCCAAGTGTCGGCGAACGGCTTCCTGCATTTCGAGGGCCCGGACCTCCCGACCAGCATCGACGACAACTCGCTCGACGTTTTCCAGCGCAACGTTCGCCTTGCACCGCTCTGGGACAACCTCGAGACCTCGTCCACTGGCAAGGACATCTTCGTGGACACCTCGGTCGCCGGCCAGGTGACGATCCGCTGGCAGGCCCGATTGCAACAGACGCTCGGCGGCGACGTCAATTTCTCGGTGACGCTGCGCTCGAACGGCACATTCCGGTTCGACTACGGACCCGGCAATGCGGGCCTGACGCCGACGGTCGGGGTCTCGGCGGGCAACGGCTACACGTTCGTGCTCGCGCCGAACTACGACGGCGCGGCGATCCTTGCCGGCGCGAACTCGCTCGAGTGGACGCCGACCCCAGGGCTCACCTATTACGACATCGGCGCCTACGAGTTCCAAGGCGATTCCGGCGACGCGACCCCGCCGGTCGTGACGCTGGTGACCAACTTGCCCGCCCCGAGTGGCTCGACCGCCGCGGCGTTTACCAGCCTCCAGATCGGGTTCAGCGAGCCGCTCGACGGGATCAGTGCGCGTTCGCCCGCCAACTACTCGCTGCTTGAAGCCGGCCTCGACGGTCTCTTCGACACGACCGACGATGTGAAGATCGCGGTCAAGCCGGCGTACTCCTTCCCGGAAACCAACCTGACGCTGAGCTTCCTCGCGGGCGTGCTGCCGGACGGTGACTACCGGCTCAGCCTGTCGGGCAGCCTCGCGATCTACGATACCGCGGGCAACCCGCTCGACGGCAACGCCGATGGCACTGGCGGCGACGACTACGTGCGCTTCTTCACGATCGACCGCAGCGGCAACCAGGCGCCGGTCGCCGGGGACCAGGCGCTGAACGTCACCGAAGGGACGCCGCTCGTCATCACGCTCAGCGCGACCGACGCGGACGGCGACCCGCTCGCGTACTCGCTCGTCGGCACACCGCAGCACGGTGTGCTGTCCGCCTTTGACTCCGTCACGCGCCAGGTGACCTACACCCCGAACGCGAACTACACGGGCCCCGACAGCTTCAGCTTCAAGGTGGACGACGGAAAGCTCGGCGTCGATACCGGCACGATCGCGCTCGCGGTGCTGCCGGTGAACGACCCGCCCACGGTGCAGAACCAGTCGGTCACGCTGAACGAAGACCAATCGCGGCTCATCGTCCTGGATGGCTCGGACGTCGAGACCACGCGGGCGGACCTGACGTTTACGCTCGTGACGGCACCGACGCATGGCACGCTCGCGCAGGGGCCGGCGGGCGGCTGGATCTATACCCCGGCCGCGAACTACACCGGCACCGACAGCTTCAGCTATACCGTTACCGACCGCGGCGATCCGGACGGCGTGATGACGAATGCACTGACTTCGGCGGTGGCAACGGTGAGCCTCACCGTGCTGCCAACGAACGATGCGCCGTCGATCTCCCCCGTGGCCGACCAGGTGGTGGCGGAGGGCGGGACGCTGCTCATAGACTTCGACGCTACCGACATCGAAGGCGACACCCTCACCTTCTCGCTCGATGCTGCACCGGCGGGTGCGACGATCAACGCGACAACGGGCCTCTTCACCTGGACGCCTGTCGACGGGCCTGCCACGGTGCCGGTCACGGTGCGTGCGACCGATTCGGGCGCGCCGGGGGCATTTGCTACGCGCACGCTCGATGTCACCGTCGTGAACGTTGCGCCGACGCTGAGCATTTCCGGCGTCGTCGAGGTAGACCAGGGCGCGAGCTACACGCTGAACCTCGCTTCCACTGATCCCGGCGCGGACACGATTACGGGTTGGGAGATCAACTGGGGCGACGGCAACATCGAGCCGGTGGCCGGCAATCCATCCGACATCACCCACGTGTACCTGCTCGGCGGCAGCACTTACGCGATATCGGCCACAGCTTCGGACGAGGACGGCACTTTCGCTTCCAATTCGATCGACGTGACAGTGAAGGCGCCCAACCAGGCCCCGGTCGCGCAGGCGCAGACCGTATTCCTGAACGAGGACGGCACGGCGACCATCACGCTCGGCGCGACGGACGTGGACGGCGACCCGCTCCTCTTCTCGATCGTCGCGGCACCTAACTTCGGGACGCTCGGATCGATCAACCAGGCCACCCGCCAGATCGTGTATACGCCGAACGCGAACTTCGGCGGCAACGACAGCTTCACGTTCCGCGTCGTCGACGACGACGGCGCGCAGTCGACGGCGATCGTCAGCCTGAAGGTTCAGCCCGTCAACGATGTACCCACCGCGAACGGCCAGTCGCTCACGACCGACGAGGACACCCCACTCTCCGGTGCTCTCGGGGGCAGCGATGTCGAGACCGCGCTCGCCAACCTCACCTTCGCGCTCGCCTCCAGCCCTGCGAATGGCGTGCTGCTCCCGAACCCGGATGGCACATTCACCTACACGCCGAATGCAGACTTCTTCGGCACCGACAGCTTCACCTTCACGGTGACGGATAGAGGCGATCCCGACGGCGGCGTTCTGCTTGGTTGCGGCTGCCCGATCGAGGGCTCCGGGCTCACGATGGATGGTCCGGATATCTCGACGGTGGCTACCGTGCTAATTACGGTGAACGCCGTGAACGACGCGCCGGTGGCGGTAGATGATTCGTTCGGCGGGAGCGAGGACAGCCCTGTGAACGGGAATGTGCTTGCGAACGACAGCGACGTCGACGGCAATACGGTGAGTACGACTCTGGTTTCTGGGCCGGCGAACGGTACGCTGACGCTCAACCCGGACGGCTCGTTCAGCTATACCCCGGGCCTGAACTTCAACGGGGCGGACAGCTTTACATACCGCGCACGCGACGGCGCCCTGCAGTCGAACCTTGCGACCGTGACGCTGACCATCGCGCCGGTGAACGATGCACCAGTGGTCGTTGCCGACCCGGCCCGCTCGACGCGCCCGGGCCAGGCGCTGAACGTGCTGGGCGCTGAGCTGGTCGCCAACGATACCGATGTGGACGGGGACGCGCTGTTCGTCTCGAACTACCAGGCGGTTACGGGGCAGGGCGGGACGGTCCAGAACAACGTCTTCGACACCTTCGTGTACACCCCGGCAGCAGGGTTTGTCGGGATCGATACACTCACGTACACGGTTTCGGATGGGGTCGGCGGGTTCACGAATGGCAGCCTGACCATCAACGTCGTGAACGGCACCCCGGTAGTCGTCGACGACACCTTCATCATCCGTCCCGAGCAAACGCTGACGCTGAGCGGAACCGCCGACATCACCGCCGACGACAGCGATCCGGACGGCGATGTGCTGCTGGTCACAAACTACCAGAGCGTGTCCGCCGCAGGCGGCAGCATCGCCAACCCGAGCTTCGACACCTTCCTCTACACACCGCTGGCGGGCTTTGTCGGGACCGACACCTTCCAGCTGACGGTCGGCGACGGTTTCGGCGGCTTAACTACGACCACCGTGACTGTGAACGTGGTGAACGTTGCGCCGACGGTTGCAGCCGACGATGCGCGGACGACGCGACCCGACGTGCCGCTCACGATCATCGGCGCGAGTCTCCTCGCCAACGACACCGACGGCGACGGCGACGCGCTGATCGTCTCGAACTACCAGGCGGTCACGGCGCAGGGCGGGACGGTGACCAATCCCGCCTTCGACACCTTCGTTTACACCCCGGCAGCCGGTTTCGTGGGCACGGACACGTTCGCCTATGTCGTGTCCGACGGCTTCGGCGGGTTCACCCCGGGCAGCCTGACCATCAACGTCGTGAACGCGCCGCCCAGCGCCGGCAACGACAGCTACAGCGTCGTTGGAGGCCAGACGCTGAACGTCTCCGCTCCGGGTCTGCTGGCCAACGACACCGATCTGGACGGGGATACGCTCGAAGCGACCAACTACCTGTACACGGGCCCGGGCACGCTGAGCGTCGTCTCCGACGGTTCGTTCAGTTACACGCCCGCCGCAGGCTTCAGCGGCACCGACAGCTTCACCTACCAGATCAGCGACGGCTTCGGCGGCAACGACACGGCGGTAGTGACGCTGAACGTGCTTTCAGATGCGTTCCAGGTCGTCGATTTCGCTCCCACCGCAACCGGATTCACGGTGCGCTTCAACCGCGCATTCGACCTTACTACGCTGAACCTATACGACGGCCAGGGCCCGACCGGTCCGGCCGGGCTGGGTGCCGCCGACGTGACCCTGACCTCAAGCATCGGGGGCCTGGTGCGCGGATCGATCGTCCCAGCCGCCGACCAGCAGGGCTTTACGTTCATCAAGACCGGCGACCCTCTCGTCGGAGGAACCCATCAGGTCAGGCTTGTCAGCGGCGCGACGGCGCTGCGCGATCTTTCCGGCCAGGTGCTCGACGGCGACGGCGACGGCGTAGCCGGTGGCGACTACGTCACCTCGTTCCAGGGGTCGGTCGTCGCAGGGACGCTCCGCGTGCCCGACTTCATGCGCGGCCCTGGCCAGCCGGCCAACGTCCCCGCGACCTCGGTCGGAATCCCGATTGCACTCCAGTGGTCCGGCGGCGTAGCGGTCAACACCGTCAGCTTCGAGCTGCGCTTCGATCCGGCGCTCCTCGACGTGACGTCGGTCGTCGCTAGCCCGTCACTGCCGCCGGGCGCGAGTGTGACGGTGACTACCGAAGCGCTGGCGCGCGGGCGGATCAAGGTGTCGCTGGATACGACGATCCCCGCCTCCGGAGCGGAGCTTGTGCGCATCATCGCCTCGGTGCCGGCGACGGCGTCGTACGGGGCGAAGCACGTGCTCGATCTCGCGAATGTCGTTATCAACGACGGCTCCCTGTCGGTTGCAGACAACGACGGCGTACACCTCGTCGGCTACTTCGGCGATACCTCGGGTGACGCAACGTATACGACGCTCGATCCCCTGCGCGTGCAGCGCGTGATCGTCGGTCTGGACTCCGGCTTCGCTGCATATCCGCTGGTCGACCCAGTGATCGTGGCCGACATCAGCGGAAACGGGGTGCTCAGCTCGCTGGATGCCAGCCGCCTCGCACAGGAGATCGCCGGGTTGGATCGGCCGGAGATCCCCCCGCTGCCGGCGACGACGCCGACCATCGTGTTCGTCGGGCCAGATCCGGCCCTGAGCCTCGGGAAGGTGGAGGCGCGTGCGGGTACGACGGTCGTGGTCCCGTTGAGCATCGACGTGGCGCAGGGCCTCGAGTCCCTGCAGGCGCGTATCGCCTACGACGCAGACGCATTGGACCTGGTCACAGTCAACACGACCTCGCTCACGAGCGGCTTCGTCACCATCTTCGACACGACCGAGCCGGGGATCCTGCGGGTCGACATGTCGACGATAAGGCCGCTTGAGGGCGGCGGCGGTGCGCTCATCAAGCTGACGTTCCGGGTCGGGCGCGGCGCGGCGGGCACCGCAGCTATCGATCTTCAGTCTGCGCGCCTGAACGACGGCGCGCTCGTGCTGACGCCGCTACCCGTGGCCGGCGCCGACGCGACTGACGGCGCAGTAAACGTGACGCCTGCGAAACGCGCCGTGCAGAGTGAGGCGGCCCAGTCGGCACGGATCGACTGGCTGCGTCGGGGCGCAGCCGCGCTGTCACTCCCTTCGCTGCCCCAGCGCGGCGACTGGATCGAGGACTTTGTGTCGAATCTGGGCAAGCGCGAGCGCGAGCCCAACCAGCGCCTGCGCGTGCGCTTGCCATGATGATGTTCGCCAGCGGACGCCGAAGCATTGCCGGCGCTGGCGCCGGACCGCCGGGCGCATGGTGGTGGGCCGCCGGTCGGTGCGCTGTTCGAGTGTAGTTGTTTGCAGGTAAAGGAAGGAAGCTGAAATGACGCAGTCACTCGTAAGGAAGGCCGCGGTACTACTGGCGAGCCTGGTCGCGGTTGCCATGGTCATCCCCGCGTTCGCGCTGCCAGCCGTGCAGGTGACTGGTCCCTCTAGCGTGTTCGTAGGCGATACGGTCACCCTCAACCTCAGCGCCTATGGCGAGGAACTCACCGGGATCGAAGCAATCGACGTTCAGATCACAGCGGACAGCCCGGTGTTCGGCCCGATCCTGGGGGACTTTTCGGCTGCACTCGCGAGCGGCGGCGTGGTCCCTGCGAGCTTCATGTCGGACGCCGGCGCGCTTGGCGGATTGGCTTACATCTCGGCGTTCGCGTTGGGTGATCCCTTCTTTTTCGAGATTCCTCTCGCCGACCAGGCGAATCCTGCGGCGTTGCTCGATATCTCGTTCCTGATGGTGGGTGTTCCGACTGACCCGATTCGGCTCGACTTCTCGGTCATGTTCAACGAGGAGGAGCCGGTGCTGACCTCATTCACAGTGAACGTGGCACAGGTTCCGGAGCCTGGCACCTGGGCCTTGCTTGCGATCCTGCTCGCAGGGCTGTATGTCGTTCGGCGCAGGCCGCGCCCACTGTTCCAGCGCGCGTGACCGCGGGAACTCCCGCTTGGGAAGGCAGGGCAAATCTTTGCGCCAGATGTGGCTTCGGCTGGCGCACCATCGATCCTATAGATCAAAGACCTACGGCGTATTAAGACGGTCGGGCTCCGTTCCGAATGGCCCGGGGACTGGACGGCGGCGCCCCTGGGAAAGCGTGCATGGACGGCGCAGCGCGTAGACTCTGCTGATCGGCTGTCCCTGGGGCTGCGCCCAGTAGTAACTGAGCTGTCCTCGAGCGACGTCGAGTCGCCCAGTGCATTGGCCGAGGGCAGACTCTCCATCTCCCTCGCATTCATGGGAAATTGACCTATAATCTAACCATCGTTAGACTGTTATCTCATCATGCGAGAAGCCAAAGACCATCTTTATGAGCAGGTGGGGCGCATCGGCAAGGCACTTGCGAGCCCCAAGCGGCTGGAACTCATCGAGCTGTTATGCCAGTGCGAGAAGCCCGTCGAGACCCTGGCCCAGCAGGCTGACATCAGCGTGAAGCTCGCCAGTGCCCACCTCAAGGAACTGCGCATGGCACGCCTCGTGGAAACCAGAAAGGAAGGCAAGTATGTGTTCTATCGTCTTGCCGACCCCGGGGTGGCCAACCTGTGGGTGAGCCTGCGAGTCCTTGCTGAGGAGCGCCTGTTGGAACTTCAGGTGGCACTGCGTTCCCTGGCAAGGGCCGGCAGCGAGCTGATCGGCGTTGAACGGGAGGCCCTCCTCAGGCAGGCCAGGCAGGGGGAGATCGTGATCATCGACGTGCGACCGGACGAGGAGTTCGAAGCCGGTCACCTCCCTTATGCCCGCTGCCTGCCTCTCGCCGAGCTCAAGAAGCGGCTGAGGGAGCTGCCGAAAGGCAAACCCATCGTCGCCTACTGCCGTGGGCCCTTCTGCATGATGGCGGGCGAGGCCGTAGAGCTGCTGCGCAAGAAAGGCTTCTGGGCGCAGCGGCTGGAGGACGGGGTGGCTGAGTGGCGTCATCGCGGCCTGCCCGTCGAGACTTGAGGAGGGGCAGCGATGAAGTTTTTGTTCGTCCTGAACGATGCGCCTTACGGCAGCGAGCGGACCTACAACGGCCTGCGGCTGGCCGGCGCGCTCAGCAAGAATGTTGAGAACGAAGTGCGCGTTTTCCTACTAGGCGATGCTACGGTCACCGCGAAATCCGGCCAGAAGGTTGCGGAGGGCTTCTATAACCTCTCGCTAATGCTCAACCGCGTGATCCGCAGCAATGGGCAGATCGGAGTCTGCGGCTCGTGCATGGATGCGCGGGGGATCGCCGCAACCGAGCTGGCCGACGGCGCGCACCGCAGCAGCATGGACGAGCTTGGCCAGTGGACACAGTGGGCCGATAAGGTGCTGGTCTTCTAGGAGAAGGATTCATGTTTTTCAAGCAGCTGGCGACCAAGGAATCCTCTCTGTCTTACCTGTTCGGCTGCGCCGGACACGGCAAGGCGGTGGCCGTGGACGTGGTGGCCGGCGACGAAGACTGGTTCCTGAATGAGGCGCGCGATGCAAAGTCGGTGATCACCCACGTGATCGACACCCATGTGCATGCCGACCATCTCTCCGGTGCGCGCGGCCTGGCCAAGGCAGCGGGCGCTGCCTACTGCCTGCACGAGTCCGCGCGAGGCGTCGTCCAGTTCCCTTTCGAGCCGCTGCGCGACGAGCAACTGATCGAGGCGGGTAACGTGATCGTGCGGGTGCTGCACACGCCCGGGCACACACCCGACAGCATCTCGCTTCTGGTGATCGACAAACGTCGTGGCGAGGAGCCGTGGTTCGTGCTGACGGGCGATACACTCTTTGTCGGTGCGGTAGGGCGGCCGGACCTGCTGGGCCGCGAGCGCGAGATGGCCGGCACGCTGTTCGACACTCTGCAGCGCAAGCTGCTTCCACTGCCGGATACCCTCGAAATCTTCCCCGGACATCAGGCCGGCAGCGTCTGCGGTGCCGGACTCTCGGGCAAGCCGTCCTCGACGCTGGGGTTCGAGAAGCGCTGGAATCCGGCGCTTGCCATGCGGGACCGGGACGAGTTCATCGCCTATCTGACCCGCGAGATCCCGCCGCGGCCCGCCAACATGGATCAGATCGTCGCGGCCAATGTCGCGGCATGAGCTACCCGGCGAGGGGCCCAACCCTCGGTTGGGGATCGACGGCAAAGCGAATGCCGCCAGCGGCCGACTGCGATGGGCATCCTACCTCCGACCGTTCGGAGGCCGCCGCGTGATGGAGTAGTCGTAGCATGACTCACGCTCGCGAACTGCTGCACGGCATCCGTCACAACCTGGATCAGTTCCTGCACCAGCTCCTCCAGGTGCTGCTGGTCGGCCTCACTATCGGCATGATGCGCACCGTGGTGCCCGCGCTCGCCGAGAGCGAGTTCGGGGTGCCCCGCAACTCGTTCGTGTTGCTGACCGCTTTCGTCGTGGCCTTCGGCTTCGTGAAGGGCGTGCTCAACTTCGTCGCGGGGCGGCTATCCGAACGCATCGGCCGCAAGCAGGTGCTGGTGCTGGGCTGGGTGGTGGCCCTTCCAATTCCGGCCCTGGTGCTGTGGGCGCCCAACTGGAACTGGATAGTGGCCGCCACCGTGCTGCTGGGCGTCAACCAGGGGCTCACCTGGTCCATGACGCAGACCGCCAAGCTGGACATCACCCGCGCAGACCAGCGCGGACTCGTGATCGGCCTGAACGAGTTTGCCGGCTACGTCGGCGTGGCTGGCGCGGGCATCATCACGGGCTATCTCGCCACCGCGCTGGGCGCACGAGAAGGGTTGGCGCTCTTCGGCCTGGTGGTCGTCGTCCTGGCCCTCTTGCTGACGATCCTTTGGGTCGAGGATACGCGGCCCTGGGCGCAGGCCGAGGCGGCCCGGCACGCTGCCGGCCAGATCACGTCGAGCCCACGCTATCCGCGCAACATCTCGAGCAGTCCCTCCACGTGGGAAGTGTTCACGCTCATGTCCTGGCGCGACAGGCGGCTGATGGCGGTGTGCCAAGCGGGCCTGGTCGAAAAGTTCGTCGACGCGCTGGTGTGGGTGTTCTACCCGGTGTTCCTGTACCGACACGGCATGAGCCTCAGCCAGATCGGCTGGATCGTGGGCGTGTACGGCTTTGTGTGGGGCGGCGCGCAGCTGTTCACGGGAAAGCTCTCCGACCGGGTGGGGCGGTACAGGCTCAACGTCTTGGGCATGTGGCTGTGCGGGGCAGGAGTGGGGTTGATGCTGGTCTCCGACAGCGCCCTATGGTGGTCGCTGTGCGCGGGCTTGAGCGGGCTCGGGATGGCGCTGCTGTATCCCAATCTGAGCGCAGCGGTGGCGGACATCTCGCACCCCAACTGGCGCGGGTCGGCCATCGGGATTTACCGCTTCTGGCGGGACTTGGGCTACGGCGTCGGCGGTCTGGGCATGGGCATCGTCGCCGCCAGTCAGGGCAAGCTGGAGAGCGGGTTCTGGTTCGTGGCGGTCGCGATGGGCGTCTCCGGCTTCGCACTCTGGTGGTGGGGCGAGGAGACCCACCCTCGCTTGAACCCAGCGTAGCGTCTGAAGAGCGGAAGATGTCGCCCGGACATCAACATGTGGGGGCGGCCGGATGACTGCGGGAGGAGGACACAATGGACATGTACGGATACGGGCACGGAACGATGTGGATCGCCTGGTTGCTAATAGTGGTGGGAATTATCGTGTTTCTGGGGTTTCTCGTTCGCGGGCCGTGGTGGGGCTTCCGGGGCGATGACCGGAGTGGACGCGGACCGACGGCACGGGAAATTCTCGACCAGCGCTTTGCCCGAGGAGAGCTCACGAAGGAGCAATACGAAGAGATGAAGAGGACGCTTGAGCACTAACCGGCAGTCTTCACAGCGGAGCTGCGTAGTCTTGATTAACTGATGACCGAAGAAAGGAGCCGACTGATGAACAAGCTTACTATCCCCGCGGCAGCGGCCGCCATGGCGCTCACGATATCGATTGCGTATGCGGGCGATGAGCACGAGACTCTTCATCCCGACCGGGATGCGAAGCTCATCGTCGCTCAGCAGACCAGTCCTGACGTGCCCGATCCTTCTGGCAAAGATATGGAAGAGCAGATGCAGAAGATGCAAGAGCACATGAAAGAAATGCAGGCCCAGATGGAGAAGATCCGCCAGACCACCGATCCGAAAGAACGGCAGAGGCTCATGCAGGAGCACATGCAAGGCATGGGTGAGCAGATGAAGATGATGCAGGGTATGGGCGGCTGCATGATGATGCGCGGCATGATGGGTGGCAGACAGCAAGGCACCGCGACGCCCGGGAAGAAGGGCGGCATGGATTGCCCGATGATGAAGGGTGGCGACCCTGGCCGTGGTCAGGAGATGATGGAGCAACGCATGGACATGATGCAAATGATGATGGAACAGATGCTGCAGCATCAGGAGGAAGCTCAGGCGAAGCCGAAGTAACCCAGTAAGCTGTCATGGACCTGCCCGTCTATCTCGACTACAACGCGACCACACCGGTGGCCCCGGAAGTCACTGAGGCCATCGAACCCTTCCTGCGTGCGGAGTTCGGCAATCCGTCGTCAGATCATGTCTATGGACGACGGGCGCAGCAGGCCGTCGAGCGGGCGCGCGCACAAGTCGCCGCAACCATCGGTGCCGAGGCATCCGAAATCGTGTTCACCGGGTGCGCAACCGAGGCCAACAACCTCGCGATACTCGGCACGGCACGTGCGCTGCGTGGAGCCAAACGGCATATCGTTACCTCGTCGATCGAGCATCCCGCCGTGATGCAGCCGTGCCTGCGGCTCGCGGAGGATGGCTGGGAGGTGACCGTCCTGCCTGTGGATGGCAACGCGAGAGTGGATCTGGATGCATTCGCCTGCGCGCTTCGCGATGACACGGCGCTGGTGAGCATCATGCACGCGAACAACGAGGTCGGCACCCTCCAGGACATCGCCGAATTGGCGGATCTGGCGCATGCGCGCGGGGCGCTCATCCACACCGACGCCGCGCAGTCGGTCGGCAAGATTCCTGTCGACGTGGCTGCGCTGGGGGCGGATCTGCTGACGATTGCGGGTCACAAGTTCTATGCGACCAAGGGCGTGGGCGCTCTCTACGTCCGCCGCGGAACCTCTCTGCTGCCGGTGGTCGTCGGCGCCGGCCACGAGCGCGGGTTGCGACCCGGAACCGAGAACGTACCCGGGATCGTCGGCCTGGGTGAAGCGGCCCGGCTAGCTCGCGAACGCGTGGGGTCGGTGGGGGCGCAGTTGCGACGCATGCGCGACCTGTTACACCGACTCCTTGCGGAGGGGGTGGCGGGCCTGACCCTCAACGGCCACCCGGAGCGGCGGCTCCCCAACACGCTGAACGTGTCGTTTCCTGGCGTGAGCGGGCGGGACCTTCTGCAAACCGTCGAAGCCGACGTCGCCGCGTCCGTCGGTTCAGCCTGCCACTCCGAGAGCGAGGCCGTGAGTGGAGTGCTGGCGGCCATGGGCATCGGGAGCCGCCGGGCGATGGGCGCGGTGCGCCTCTCGGTCGGCCTGTTGACCACCGAAAGCGAGATCCGCCATGCGGCGCAGGCGCTGGTGAGAGCTCATAAGCAACTGCAAGAGCCAAAATAGGATGGAGTAGACCTGATGAACATCGCAGACATTTTGATACACGTGCATCCAGAGCTGTCGGCGCGGCAGCGAGACGAAATGGAAGCAGGAATCCGCGCAGGGGATGGCATCGTCTCGGTTCACTTCAGCTCCGGACACCTCCATGAGCTCATCGTGGCGTACAACCCGGAGGCCGTCACTTCGCGGCGGATCCTGGAGCTCGTGAGGCAGTGGGACAAGGCTGCAACGATGGTGGGTTTGTAGCGCGCCCCGGCGACAGGCTGAGTGTGAGACAAGACTCATGCTCGGCGCAGGCTCTGGCGGTATCGCCGGAGCATCCCACCGATTCATAGGCCAGAGTTCAAGGAAGACGGGGGAGACGAGGGCGTATCCTCCAGCAGAGTAGGATGGAGTAGACCTTATGCAAGAGGAGGGTTGATGCGTACCCTTGCGATCGCACTGCTTGCGGCCTCGGTGTTGCTCCCCGCCCTGGCTTTGGCCGAGGAGTTCGAGAACACCTGCGCCTGGGCGCTCGCGGAGCGCGGGGTCGAAAAGATAACCAATTGCACCGTGAACTGGAAGGATCCCGAAACCGGCAAGACCTACTGCTTCAGCAACGAGCAGACCAAGATGCTGTTCTTGCAGGATCCCGAGGAGAACATCAGCAGGGCCGAGGATGCGTTCGCCAAGCTGCGCAAGAAGGAGTGAATCGCTTCCGCGTGGGCCGCATGCAGCTCGAGCAGCAAGCGAGGCTCGGCAGACTCGAGAGGATGGACGAATTGCTTGGATGCACGAGACTACGAAGCCTGGTACCACACGCCGCGTGGCCGCTGGATCGGAGACATCGAGTTCGACCTGCTGAGGCGGCTGCTTCGGCCCGGGAAGGGCGAAAGCCTGCTCGATGTCGGCTGCGGCACCGGATACTTCACGCGGCGGTTTGCCGCTGAGAGCGGGGTTCGCGTCGTCGGGCTGGACCCTGACCTGGTCTGGTTGGGCTTTGCCAAGACCTGTGACGGGGCGGGGCCGAGCTACTGTTCAGGCAGGGCGGAGCGCCTGCCGTTCCCCGACCGCAGCTTCGACCGGACGGTGTCGGTGACGGCCCTGTGCTTCATTCACGACCAGAGGCGTGCCGTTCGCGAGATCGTTCGGGTGACGCGCAAGCGCTTCGCGATCGGCTTGCTCAATCGGCACAGCCTCCTGTATATCCAGAAGGGAACCCGCGGCGGGTCGGGGGCCTACCGCGGAGCGCACTGGCACACCGGGAGGGAAGTCCGCGCACTGTTCGACGGCCTTTCGGTCAGCGGCTTGGAGATTAGGAGCGCGGTCCTCTTCGCCGGTGGCAGCCGGGTCGCCCGCAGCATCGAAACCGCGCTGGGCGATCGGCATCCTTTCGGGGCATTCATAGTCGCCGCGGGCGAGGTGGGCGAAGCCTTGTGTCAGCATGGTAGTGGCGAAGACCTCGAGAAGGGCGTGAATGTCTGACAACTGCTGCGCGAGCGGCTGCGCCGGCGTCGCGCCGACAACCGACCGGGCCTTCCGGCGCGTCGTCTGGATTGCACTTGCGACCAACGCCGCGATGTTCGGTGTTGAGCTCGTCGGGGGGCTGGTCGCCGGCTCGATGTCTCTGCTGGCCGATGCTCTGGACTTCTTCGGCGACGCGGCCAACTATGGCATCACGCTGCTCGCGCTGTCCCTGGGCGCCATGTGGCGCGCGCGTGTAGCCCTGGTGAAGGGACTCACCATGACCGGCTACGCGGTGACCGTCCTCGCGGGGGCGTGCCTCGCCGCGCTGTACGGAACGCGCCCCGAACCGGCAGCGATGGGGTCGATCGCCGTGCTGGCGCTGGTTGCAAACGTTTCGGTGGCCGTGCCCGCATCGTCCAGATGGCGGGCCTGAACGGCCGTCCCGCGGCTGCGCTCTCACCGACCGGCAATGCCTGGCTCGCCGCCGGCGGCGGTCACTTCTTGGGCGTGCCCCCCTGCATCTGCATCTGCTCCATCATCTGCTCCATCATCATCTGCATCATGTCCATGCGGTCCTCCATCATCTTCTGACGGGCTTCGGGGTCGCCCATCATGCCGTGGCCGCGGCCGTGCATCCCCGGCCCCATCATTCCCATCATCATGGGACCGCCCATCATGCGCATGTCGCGCATCTGCTCCTGCATGGTCTGCATATGCTGCTGCATCAGGCGCTGGCGCTCCTTCGGATCCTTGGCCTGCTGGATCTGGTCCATCTCCTGCTGCATCTTCTTCATGCGCTCCTGCATCTGCTGCATGCGCTGCTCCTGGGCCTGCTGATCGCTCGTCTGCTGCGACCAGGCACTGGGGACTGCCAGCAGAAGCGCTGCGAGCGCCGCGAATACCAGCTGTTTCATGATCATTCCTCCGTGTTCAACCAAGTCCAGAAGGGCGCACGACAACAGGCAGAGGGCATCGGGCCTGACGGTGAAGGTCGGGAGTATGATCTCCCCCGAGAGGCGTCTCTGCGCTTGCGCCGAGTTGCCGGCCTTCCCGTGCAGCAACCAGCACCAATCGTCGGATGAGGCCGTGAAGCGCATCCTAACGCCCGCGCGCAAGTCGCTTATTGATCGAAGTCAAGCGCGCAGCGTTTACGATGCAGGACCTGACTGCGGTTCGAGGCTTGGCGCGTGCGCTCAGCGGCTTTCGATACAGCGGTTGCGCCGCATCCGCCTCGGAATCCGCCCCCTCAGTGAAGGCGGGAGCGTGAGCGCCTCACGCAAAGGTGGGCTGTTCACGACTGGAAAGACCCCGAGACCGACAAGACCTACTGCTTCAGCAACGAGCAGACCAAGATGCTCTTCCTGCAAGACAAGGAGGAGAACATCAGCAGGGCCGAGTTCGCCAAGCTGCGGAAGAAGCAGTGAACGATCAGACGGTCACTATCGCACTATTTTCGGCAGCTCTTCGCCATCGGCGGAGCGCCCTGCAATCGCCTCAGAACAATAACGGGGCATACCAGGGAAATGCTACCAACAGGAGCACGATAGTGCCCAGCGCCCAGAAGACCGCGCGCTGCTGCCGCTTCACAACCGGGTCGCTGCCCACCTGCCCCGGCTCGCGCACCTCCTGTCGCCAGTAAAGCCGCAAGAACGCGATGCCGAAGAAGACTGCCGTTGCGGCAAGCCAGAATGGCCGCATCGGGGCCAGCGCCGTCAGGCGCGCGGTCCAGGCTCCGCTCAGGCCCAGCTTGGCGAGGAGCAGCGGTACTGTGCAGCAGACCGCCGCTCCTAGGGCTGCCAGGACACCGGCGATGAGCGCGCCCATCGCTGTGATCTTCGTCTCCGTCATTCGCTACCGCGTTTGGGGTACGCTCCCACTCTAACCGCGTACCTTGGTACGGAGGCAAGAGGGGTATGGACGCAGAGGGTATGACGATAGGCGTACTGGCTGGGCGTGCCGGGGTGAGTGTGGAGACGATCCGCTACTACCATCGACGCGGGTTGCTGCCGCTGTCGCAGCGAGCCGCCGGCCGAGTGCGGCGCTACGGCGAGGACAGTCTCCGGCTACTGCTGTTCATCAAACGCGCCCAGCGTATCGGCTTCACGCTCGCCGAGATCGCAGCGTTGCTTGCGCTCGACGACAGCACAGGCTGCCGACAGGCGCGCGGTATGGCCGAATCCAGACTCGAAGACATCGAGGCGCGGATGCGCGACTTGACGGCGATCCGCGAGCTGCTGCTCGACCTGATCCAACGCTGCAGGTCGACGAAGGGGTGGGGTCCGTGCCCCTTGATCGCTACACTGGCACAGCCGCTTTCGTAAGCTAACGGATTCCCGTTGTTCCACGGGCGAGCGCGGTAGCCGTTGCGGTCGGCCGCGCGCGGCTGAGCCCGTCGCCGTCAACCAGCCGCTCCGCGGAGTTGACTACCGGGCCAGCGACCAGGTTCCGTCGGTGTTGCCACAGGCCCCTTGCGGGGAGAGGTCGCGCTTGCCTTGAACGTGCACCGGCGACTGCGCTGGTCCGACCGCGTTCATCCTCCAGATTCGCACTGCGTCAACTCGCGAATGATTTCCTCGTTGCTGGGAATCTGCCGCGCCGCCCTGCCGTCGATGTACGAGCCCGCCAGCGCGTAGCGCACCACACCGTTCTTGTCCAGGATGTAGAAGCCCATATCGTCGTCGGCGAGCAGGTGCGGGATCTCGCCGAGCGAAGGCTCGACCTTGCCGAAGCCGCTGGGCGGCCGAT
>Ga0209705_10000125_pt1 | contig 38667 bp, 30 predicted proteins | sample PPLLaktember2015_5_FD_187262 | JGI IMG/M metagenome (GOLD analysis project Ga0209705, IMG submission 187262) | Freshwater sediment microbial communities from Prairie Pothole Lake near Jamestown, North Dakota, USA - PPLs Lake P8 Core (1) Depth... | ecosystem: Environmental > Aquatic > Freshwater... | reverse complement strand
ACATCGCGGTGTCGGCACTACGGATCAGGGTTTCCGCATCCTGGCCGTCGTCGGGATAGATGCTGATACCGATACTCACGCCGATATGGAGATCGTGCCGGTCGATGCGGTGAGGCGGCGCGAGTGCCGCAAGAATTTTTTGTGCAGACAGCGCCGCGTCTTCGGCATGCTCGATGTAGGCAAGCAGCAGCACGAATTCGTCCCCACCCTGGCGACTGATGGTGTCCGAGTGGCGCACGCAACCCGCCAGGCGCTGCGCCACCGACTGCAGCAGTTGGTCGCCCACCGCATGCCCGAGGGAGTCGTTGATATATTTAAATTGGTCCAGGTCCATGAACATCACCGCCAGTTGCCTAGCTTGCCGTTGGGCCAACCCGATCGCCTGGCCGAGCCGGTCTTGCAGCAGTATTCGATTCGGCAAATCGGTGAGCACATCGTGATGGGCGAGGTGATCCAACTGATCTTTTGCCGTTTGGACCTGTTCGGCCAGTTTGTGTGCTTCAATGGTCGCGGTGACCAGGTGCGCGTTCGCTTGCCGCAACATGATTATGTGATCGTCGGACGTTCCCTGTGATAAATTCTCGTGGCCTGGAACGGCCGCTTTGTCGTCCATGACCATGACAGTGTTTTGCCTGTGCGGGATATCTTTTTTGAGGTTGTCTGGCAACCGGCCTTGGTACTGGCTTGCCACGTCCGATTGACCCGGGTGATTGGTATCCGAAGCGCCGTCTCTATCATTTCTGCGCATTACCGTCCTCCATCACCCGTCGATCCAGCCAGGGCCGAGCGTCGGCTGGCCCGACAGGATTCGGGCATACCCAGACGAGGTTTCGTCTTGTTGTCCATGTGAGTAAATGAGCGGAAGGGATCGCTGCAATGAATATGCATGGCTATTGCATCGAATCTCAATCTCGAGCAGCAGGCGGACTCTCCGGTCTGTACCGCGGTCGAGCATTCAATATGGAAGAAAATAATTATTAATTAAGGATTGGAGTACAGGAAGGCTAGGCGTGTGGCCCACAAACGTCGGTACGGTGACGCACATAGCTTGAGGCTTATCCCGATGCGGATCGCGGCCCTGACGACGGTGGCGTCGTCCGGATTGCTGGTCATCGGGTTCACGAATGGCTGGTCGATCTTCAGGGCATTGATCGGGGGGATCGGGGTTACTGGGGCCGTCTTATCCTGTTTCCGCAAGTTCCAGCGCCATGTTCAGCGCTTCCATGAATTCGTTGATCTTGATCGGCTTGGTGAGATAGCGGAAGAATCCTGCCTCCTGGCCTTTCTGGATATCGCGTGGCATGGCGTTGGCACTGATGGCCAGCACCGGGATATGCGCCGTGACCGGGTCTTCGCGCAGAATTTTCAGCGCCTGGAAACCGCTGATGCCGGGCAGATTGATGTCCATCAGGATCACATCCGGGAGCTGGGTGCGCGCCAGTGCGATGCCGTGGTTGCCATCGCGCGCGCTCAGCATGCGTAAATGCGGGACATTCTCGATGATTTGCTCGACCAGCAGCAGATTGGCCGGGTTATCTTCCACGTAGAGCAGGGCGCGCCGCGCCGCGTTGCCCTGGGCTTGCGGCGGAAATGCTGTGGGCATTGCATTGCCAGCGGCCAGTTGCGGGGGAACGTCCCGGATCAGTTCGAACCAGAATTCGCTGCCCACGCCGACGGCGCTTTCCACGCCGATGGTGCCGCCCATCAGTTCGACCAGTTGCTTGGTGACCACCAGGCCGATGCCGGTCCCTTCCTCGGCGCCGGTCTCCTGCCCGAGACGATTGAACGGCTGAAACAGCTGCGCCAGCTTTTCCGGCGGCAATCCCGCACCGCTGTCTTTGATGCTGATGCGCAGGCGTTCCGGGCTCGCGGTGCACGCCACCTCGATCGTTCCATGCTCGCGGTTGTATTTGATCGCATTGGAAAGCAGGTTGACCAGAACCTGCTTGACCCGGGTCTGATCCGCATTGGCAAACCAGGTGTGGTCGAACGGGAGGAAGTTGATATGGATGTCGCGTTGTTGCGCCTGCGATTCGATCATGGCCTGGCTTTCGCGCAGGACATTGATCAGTGACACCGCTTCCCGTGACAGCGACAGCTTGCCGGATTCGATCACCGCAAGATCGAGAATCTGGTTAATCAGTTCCAGCAGATACCATCCTGCCTTGGTAATCTGGTGCAGCCGTTCAGTCTGGATGGCCGTTGGCGGCGGTGAACCGGCCTCCAGCAGCTGGGCGAAGCCGAGGATGGCATTGAGCGGGGTGCGCAGCTCATGGCTCATGCTGGACAGGAATTCCGATTTCGCCAGGTTGGCTTTTTCCGCGACGTACTTGGCGCTCTCCAGCTGAGCTGTTGCGATTTCGACTTGTTCGGCGAGTTTTTGCGCTTCAATGGTCGAGATGATGAGGCGTGCATTCGCTTGCTGCAACATCATCATCTGTTCGTCGGACGCTGCCTGTAGCGTCTCCGCCGCGCGAATTTCCCGCTCGCGCGCGGTGGCTGTCCCTTCGCGCACGTCGACGGCATTTTCGCGCAAGTCCACGGCATCTTCCCGGGCCGTGGTCGAAGTCTCGCGGCTTTGAACGGGCACTTTATCGTCCATGACTGCGCTTTCCCTGTACTGGCTGGCCGCGCCCGGTGAGTCTGGGTTATCGCTGTCAGCAGCGCCGTCACCTTTTTTCATTGAACACTCTCCATCGCCCGCTCGCTCGCTCTAGCCAGGGCCAAGCGTCGGCCGGCCCGACAGGATTCCGGCATACTCTGACATGGTCTCGCCAATAACGATGCCTTGGTTTGTAATCGTAAACAATCGAATGTCCTTGCTGTGCTCACTGCCACGGACTTTGACCACCGAGAGGGCGCGTTTGAATTGACCCGCAATTTCAACATAGCGCTGCACGAGAATGGCGTCCGCGAGAAATGCACTCCCAAACGGACTAAAGCGCAAATCGGTGTAGCGATCTTCCAGTTCCGAGGTCATTAATATGGTCATGCCCATGGCCGTCAGCTCGGCCACCATCCGGTACAGCGATCCGCGGAAATCTTCACTGAACTCGGGTGCCAGTGCCAGCTCGAATCCCGACAAGGAGTCGATGACGACGCGCTTTGCCTGCATTCGAGTAATCATTTTGATCAAATCATGCAAGGTTTCATCGATCGACAAATCCAGGGCACGTGTGTTGATCACCCCCACTTTCCCGGTCTTGACCATCTCAGACAGCTTATTGTTCAGCAGTTGGCTGGGGCTCTTCTCAAACGCCGCAATCACACCGGGCTCGCCGCGGCGCGCCCCTTCGGCGAGAAATTCCGTCGCCAGGATGGTTTTTCCGGATCCGGATGGCCCGACCAGAAGCAGCGAATAGCCAACCGGCAATCCGCCACCCAGCATTTCATCCAGGCCGGGTGTTCCCATGGAGACACGTTTCGTTCCAGCGGTTTGCTGGGCTGCCGACGCGGCCGCTTCGCTCTGTTGGACTATCGCCCGCGGGAATACCTGGATTCCGGCATCGCTGATACGGAACGTATGCAAACCCGGTGCCTGGGCCTGACCACGCATTTTAACCACTTGCATTTTGCGCACCATGGAATTGCGGTGCATATTTTGCGAGAGCCACAGGATGCCATCCGCCACGGTAAAGACTGGGCTTGATTCTTGCTCTGGTGCCAAATATTCGCCGATTAAGAACGTGGTTGCCTGCCAGCTTGTCATTTGCAGGCCCAGTTGCTGCACGAACCGCTGCAGCTCGGACACACTCTGCTCCTCGTGCTTTACGGACTGCACGACGGATCGAAACGAATCCACAAACACCAGGCTGGGCGCATAGGCCTTCACTTCGTCGGCGATGCGCGCCAGGACGCGGTCAAAGTCTCCCTCCAGGAGTTCTGTGGCCAAATTGACGAAGCGGATCGATTCATTGACCCGATCGTGATCAAAAAACGCAAACTGCTGTTGATAACGGAGCATCTTCAATGCGGGCTCGCCGAGTACCGTGAAGAACAGTGCCCGATTTTTCGGGTTAGCCAGCGAGAACATGATCTGGTGAGCGAGCGTGGTTTTTCCGCTTCCCGGCGTGCCCGCAATCAGGTTGAACGAGAATTCCGGCAGGCCTCCGCCCAACAGGTTGTCCAGGCCCGGCACACCGGATGGCAGACAACGTATGGTTACCTTTTTACTCATTCTTGAACTCCTTGCTGGTGCTGTACGAAGCGTCATTGCCCCAAGCAGAACGTAAAATGCGGGTTGTCAACGGATCGCCAATTAACGCGGCCAGAATGCCGGTGAACGTGAGCAGCAACAGGCTGTTTGCTTCGCGGGCTTGCGACGGCGTTTGCCCTTCAAGGCGCTTTTTTAATTCCGCGAACCGCTGGTCAGTCTGTGGCGACAGTGAGTTGGCCGCGAGCCAGGGAAATTCTGGCTGGGCCAGGAATATGCTTCTCGCATACAGTGAATTGAATCCATCCTCACCAACGATCGAAATGATCTGGGTCGCCATCTGCTCCCACAAGCCAATCGCGGCATCCGCAACGTTTTCAGTGTGCGGTGCCATGAGTCCTTCGATTAACTGGTGTCGCAGCTGGTCTCTGGGTTCCATTTGAAAAATATCAATACTTGGTCGGTATTAGACGTTGTCGAGGAACGACGTTAGTTGAAATCAGCCGCTGCTTCAATCCGACTTCTACATATTCGTAAAGCAACATATCTGAAATTCGAGAACGCGAAAATGACAGCCGTTCGCGGACTTCAATGCGAGCTGGCAGCATTAATGTCGATCCTTGTAACCGCGGTAGGGTTCGCAGACGGGCCAAGGGCGAGTCATGCCAGACACTGGCAGATGAATTTACCGCCGTTGTTCGCCTGGATTACCCTGCCCATTGCGCCGATGGGGGTGTGACCAGTGCCCAGTTTGCACGCAGTATTGATCCGGTGCAATGGAGGGAGTCGAACATCGCCACGCACGCCCGGCACAGGTTCGGCACCGGGCCCCAGCAATTCGATAACGTCGTGATAGACGCAAAATGCCGGGCGGGCTTTTATTGTTTTTCCTTTGTGTCAACCAACTTATGTTGAATAATCAAATGCTCTCGCTTGCGGTCAGCGCTCGGGGCGGGTGGATTATTCTTCTCGGCCTCGCCAACATCTTCCTTAGCCAGTTCGGTGATGGAGGCGCTGTGCCCCGTACCCTTGGCACGGTACATGGCAAGATCCGCCTGCTTCATTAACTCGTCAAAGGTTTTTCCGTCGCCCGGGTAGACGGCAACGCCTACGCTGACGGCCATGTGTATGTTGTGACCTTCAATAATGTAGGATTCGCTGAGGCGCCAACCAAGTTCTACGGCGAGCGTGGTGGCGATGTTCGGGCTATCAATCTCCGACAGCAGGATGACGAACTCGTCTCCGCCGCAGCGGCAGGCGGTGTCGGCGCCGCGGATGCCCTTGGTCAAGCGTTCCGCTACCGCCTGCAAAAGCTTGTCGCCGCAGGCATGTCCGAGTTTGTCGTTGACGCGCTTGAATTCGTTCAGGTCAAGCATTAGCAATGCCAGCGGCTTGTGATGCCGTTCTGCCTGGGACAGGGCCTGGTGGAACCGGTCTTGAAGCAAGCTGCGATTGGGGAGGCCGGTTAGCCCATCGTGGTAGGCCAGGTGACGGGTCTGTGCTTCTTTTTGCGCGAGTTCGGCAAGCTCTTTCTGCAAGCTAATATTCTGCTTGGTAAGCTTTGCAATTTGATGCTGTGCGTTCCTGATTAGCTGTCCAAGTTCGCCTGTTGCTTGCGTAATTGTTTTCAGGTTCGGCGCCGGCAGCGTGCGCGTAGCGTTACGGCGTGAAGCGGGCTTTTCGGCGGCACCAGGACTGCGCCGTTCACCAGGGCCGCGTCGTTCACCGTAAAATTTTGTACCGCTGGCAGCTTTAAGGTGCGCAGTCTCACTGCTGTGTATATGTACATTACGCGGCATGGCCGATTTCTCCGTGAAGTCGTTTGTAGCACCCTGAGCCGCAATACATCCCCGAAACACGGCCCGCTCGAAGCTATCCAAAAATACCTGGGAAATCACGTAGATTCCGTGCGTTGGCGAACACATGCGGGTGAGCGGTTGTGGCGGGGATGTTCGGCGTCTGAAATCCACAAGCAGTCTCGTATCGCCGGTTTTACCGGCTACATACACTTCTGTATTGTGTCGATGCTAGCGTCTACGTCACCGATTGGAGGCCGGCGTCAGTGTCTGCGTCAGCACCTCAAGGTCGTCGATCGTGGCATCCAACGCGCGCGCGGCGTCGGCGCCGCTTTGATTGGCGTTCTGGACTACCGCTGTACCGGAGACGGCTGCGACGCCGTTTGGCGTAAGATCGTTGCCGACTACCTGCTTGACGTCTTGCAGGTTCGCAACGAACGGTGTGAACGCCTCGCGCGCCTCCGCGAGTGATCGCTCGATGTTTTGGATGCGCTCCAGCGCCTCAGCGTGCCGTCTTTCGCTCAAGGCCTTTAGCTCCGGGTCGTGTACATCCAGCTGCGACTTCTGCCAACCCGCCAGCCATTCGACGCTCCGGCGCCGCATCTGGCGCGATTCCTTGTCCACCGTCTCTGCCTGTTGCGCGATCTTATCGGTGTCCTTGGCGTACTGCTGGTAGGCCGCGCGCAGACGGTCCGGCGGCGCACTCGTCAGCCCATTGAGAGAAGCCAGCGTTTTATCGATCTGTCCTCGAATCGCCATCATTGAGTCGCGCACTTCGACCGCGGATTTTTCTTTGCGCTCTACCGGCGTGCTTGCGCAGCCGGCAACCCAAATGGCAACCATGATGACGCCGACCCAGCCAATTTTTCTATCCATGACGACTCCTTGTGCCCCGTTAATCTTCTGATTCACCGTTCGATCGGGAGATCGAATTCCCTTTGAGCTGATGCCTGTTCATTACTACCTCCGGACACCGCATTCAGACCGCTTGAGGAACAAGCCTATCGATGTAAAAACCAACGCACAGTGTGCGCGCGGAAGCGCCTTTGATCTGTGCGGTCACGCACTTAGCGTTGACCCGTGTGGACTTGCGTTTCTCAAGTTCAGGCAATAAGGAGGCCATAAATGCTCAAGACAATTGCGGTTGTCTTGGTTGTCCTATGGCTCTGGGTCTGATCAACGCACCATGTGCGGACTCATTCATGCCCTCATGGTCATTGTGGTCATCATGCTTGTTGTGCGGTAATCACTTCTTGATGTGCGCTGGAGAACGGCGTGCGCGCGTTGAGGTGTATTAATTAAACTGGTGCAGTTGATTCAATGTCCATCGCCACACACACGCCCTGCCCACGATTCACGTGTTGCGGGCCTTCCGAAGCAGTGGATCATTCACATCCTGATGTCTAACGGCCTCGGTGCCCGCGCATTATATTTTGTAAATCAAGCTATCTTACCGTATGTACGGTACCGCACAGCGTGCGTCAGAAGGGCAGGTATAATGAAAACACTGGCCGGTTTGAATCCCGACCTAATCATAAAATAGATATTCTAAAGGAGATAATATGATGGAACAGGCAATAGGCGAGTTCAATCGGACTAAAAATAAAATGGTGGATGATTTCAAATTGATCGTCAACGATGCCGATGATTTACTGCAGGCGACGGCGAAAGTATCTGGCGAAGGGTTCAACTTGACGCGCGCGAAATTCGCGGAAAAGTTAAAAACCGCCAAAGTCAGCCTCGCGGATGCGGAACAAGTCGTCCTCGACAAAACCAAGCAGGCCGCGATGGCAACCGATGATTACGTGAAGGACAGCCCGTGGACGGCAGTGGGTATCGCCGCCGGCGTTGGTCTGTTAATCGGTTTTTTGGCTGCGAGACGTTGATGTTGTATATTTCATCGGATGTCAGCATGTGAATCGTGACATCCGGTTCACCCACGCACCGATAGGTTTTGTCGGCCATTAGGATTAAATACAAAGAAATAGTCGACGACCGTCTCGCAATTGCGAGAGCAGAAGTGCGGATGGGATCCATCGTTCTTTTTATATGTCAATCTGCTCCACCCTTCCTCAGGTTACCCACTGAAGCTGCTCTTTGGTGGTGTGCAGGCTTTCAAGTTGCTGATTTACATACTCCCAATTTACAACGTTCCAAAATACATTGAGATAGTCAGCCCGTTCGCTCTGATATTTCAAGTAATAGGCGTGTTCCCACAGATCATTGAGGAGGAGGGTGAATTTATTTTCCTGCAGGATATTGTCATGGTCGGGACGGGAAAATACATCCAACTTTCCGTCCGCGTCCGCTGCCAAGAACACCCAGCCAGAGCCGAAATGCTTGGTGCCGACTTCGACGAACTTCTTTTTAAACGAGGCGAAGTTGCCGAAGTCGCGCGTGATCGCCTGCGCCAGTGTGCCGGTGGGTTTGGCGTCTGGCGCGCCGGGTTTTAGGATTTTCCAAAAATACTGATGATGGAGGTGCCCCCCGCCCTGGTCGTGCACCGTCTGCCTGATTGTGACGGGCAGCTCATCGCATCGTCGCAGCAGCTCTTCAACGCTGAAACCATGCAGTTCAGGATGAGGCTTGAGTGCGGCATTCAGGCTGTTGATATAGGCCTGGTGATGTTTATCGTGATGGATCCGCATCGTCGCCGCGTCGATATACGGCTCAAGCGCATCGAACGCGAAAGGGAGTGGCGCTAGAGAAAATGGGTACGTTAGTGATTTCTTGGTTTGGCTGATCATGACAGGTCGCTCCTGAACGCCAAGGCAAAAAATAGTCAACAAAGTAGACGAGCTATCGTGGATTCTTGGCCTCAGTCAGATCGCCAGAGCCCTAGTCTTTCAATCCTTCGAGCAACGATACCAGATCGTCGGCGTGTTCCTCCTCGCTGGCGAGAATGTCTTCGAGAATACGGCGAGTGGTCGGGTCCTTTTCGGCGATATAGGCAACCATTTCGCGATAACTCTCGATGGCGACGCGTTCGGCGACGAGGTCTTCCTTGATCATATCCTTGAGCGATTCACCCTCCGCATATTCCGCGTGACTGCGAGTGGACAGGCCATCGGGGGAAAAATTGGGTTCGCCACGGAGCTGAATGATGCGGCCGGCGATGCGATCGGCGTGTTCCATCTCTTGCGTGGCGTGCTCGAGAAACTCGGCCGCCACAGGCTCGGCATGGATACCGTCGGCCATGAAATAGTGACGCTTATAGCGCAGCACGCAGACGATCTCGGTCGCGAGCGCTTCATTTAACAACTTAAGGACGGTCTCGCGGTCTGCCGCATAGCCGGAGGTCACGGCGCCTTCCTCGATGTGCTGACGCGCACGTTTACGCAGGGTCTGTATGTCGGATAGCGGCGACTGCTCGTTCGATACTTTTTTCACTGAAGGCGATTGCATGGGTTTCTCCTTGCCTGTTGTGTTTGGTTCGGGCCAGCTGTAACGCAGCATCGTTCTTTTGCTTCTCGCGCTGTCGAGGAATGCAAGATCGGCCGAAACCAGAGTGGATGCTGCACCTTATTATTAAATATTGGCGTTGTATGTGCGGTGGCGAACGAAATGGGAGAAGGGTATGGCAAGTCGACAACGGCGAGTTCAACCTGGCGTCGCTGTGTGTGCCAACGTGTTGCGGAAGATGCGGATGCAAGAATTCGCGGATTGTCCTGGCGTAAGTATTTGCTTCGACGCCGCGTCTTATCTATAAGCCCCGGAAATATCCAGACCGCGCTGCCGCCAGCGTCGGAGCGTACTGCGATGCATGAAGCGCCGTTTCGCCTCCGCGCGTACAGCCTACGGCATACCTACGCGACATAACTCGTCTTCGGGAGTTTTTTCTAAGGTCACAGTGCGCTACGCACATTTCGCCGCCGAGAATGCGCATGCCACGGTGGAAACGTTGGCACCGTGGCCACATTCTGGTCACGGCAGCAAAGTAGGGCAGGAAAAGAAGGGATAAGTACTTGAAAAGATGGTGGGCGATGCAGGGATCGAACCTGCGACACCTGCCGTGTGAAGGCAGTGCTCTACCGCTGAGCTAATCGCCCGAAAAGCGGCGCCAAGTTTACGCTGACGCTGCGCGCCCGGTCAATTTTCATGCTGGGGAGGGGTTCCGGAATCGCTGGTGGCGAGGGTTGATGAGACGCGAGTCAGCATTCTGGGACAGGTGGCCGATGCCGGGGGAGGTGGCAGAAGACCGGACACACCCGCCATCCGTGTTAGGCTTTCACTTTAAAATAAGTGCTGATGGCTGACCTTTATTTATTAAAAGGTCGAACGGCGGGAGCGGCCACGCAAGAATTGGCCGGTCAGTCAGACCGAACACTTCAAGGCACGGAATCATTACCCAATGCACGTCCTCGCGGGAGACATCGGAGGCACCTCGACACGCCTGTGCAGCGCGGAATGCGCGGACGGCGCCTGCCGCCGCCTGCGCACGCAGCGGTTCGCCAGCGCCAGGTACGATGGCCTGGCGGCGATCCTGCGCGAGTATTTGCAGCAGGAGTCCGTGCCCACCTTCGATGCCGTGTGCCTGGCCATCGCCGGACCGGTACGCTCCACGACAGCGGGGCAGTCGGCCAAAGTGACGAACCTGCCGTGGGAGATCGAGAGTGGCGCGCTCGCACAGACCTTCGGCTTTCCACGTGTCCGCCTGATCAATGACTTCGAGGCGATCGGCTACGGGCTGCCGCTGCTGGGGGCTTCAGATGTGGCGGTGCTGCAAAACGGCGACCCCGCGCCGTATGGGCCGCGCGCCCTGATCGGTGCCGGCACCGGTCTGGGACAGGCGATTCTTGTCTGGCTGGGTAATGAGTATGCAGTGATACCGACCGAGGGCGGGCACGCGGATTTCGGGCCGGTGGACGAATTGCAACTTGAACTGTCGCGATATTTACTTCGTCAGCACGGCCATGCTTCGTACGAGCTGATCCTTTCCGGGCCGGGCCTCGTGCGCCTGTATGCATTTTTGCGCACGCGTGGCGCCACGCCTGAATCGACAGCGGTGGCGCAGGCCATGCAGACCGGTGACCCGGCCGCCGCCATCACGCACGCCGCCCTGCAGCAGGGCGATGCGCTTGCGCAACAGGCCCTGGATCTGTTCGTGCGCGTCTACGGTGCCCAGGCCGGCAATCTGGCGCTGGCTGCCGGCGCGACCGGCGGCATCGATATCGCCGGCGGCATCGCGCCAAAGATCATTTCCGCCTTCGGCGAGAATTTTCTGAACGCCTTCCGCAACAAGGGGTCCATGACACCCTACGTGCGGGCGATTCCGGTGCGCGTCATCCTGAATGCCGAGGTCGGCCTGTTGGGTGCGATGCGGGCGGCCAGCCGGCCGCACGAGCCCATCTGAGGTTTCAGCGCCGCGCGCCGGCAAGAGCGCGCTTCACACCCAGGGCCGGGTCTGGAATATCCGGTAGTCCATGTCCGGGAACAGGCTGTCGCGCGATGCCACCGTGCGCAGATAATTTTCGTCATAGCTGCCCGTCTCGACCATGCCGGCCAGGCGGTCGAAGCGGTGCAGATGGGTCTTGAAACGGCGCACGGCATAGTCAACGCTCGTGCCGGTTTTCATGATGAACGCCCAGTCGCTCGACTGCGCCAGCAGCAGCTCGCGTGCTGCCTGATCCAGCGCCCAGCGCTGTCGACTGTCGGCATCCGGAAAGCGCCCGACCAGCGCGCTCATGCGTTCGGCGGCGGCGTGCAGGTGGGGATAAATCCAGTCGTTCGTGCCATTCAGCCAGACTTCGTGAAAGCCGCCCGCGCCCCAGCTGCATTCAGGTGGCGTCGCCGGCTGCAGATCGCCGAACCGGTCGAGATACTCCGAAGGCGTCATGCTCTGCACGTCATTCTGGTCGTAGGCCATCTTGCGCAGCAGGAAATCGATCCATTGCGGACCCTCGAACCACCAGTGGCCGAACAGCTCGGCGTCGTAGGGTGCGAGAATCATCGGCGGGCGGTCGAAGAACGAGGTGAGCCACTGTACCTGCTGCTGACGGTTGAACAAGAAATGTCCGGCGTGTTCGGCGGCGCGCTCGCGCGCCCAGCCGGGGTGATACGGTTCTTTCCAAGTGGTCTTGCCGCTGATGCGGTGGTACTTGAGGCCGGTGAAGGTCGGGATGCCGGCATGCCGCAGCTTTTCAATGTGCGGTTCGTGCACGTCGAAACCGGCGTCGCGGTAGAACTCGCGGTACAGGAAATCGCCCGGATAGCCTTCTTCCGCTGCCCACACCTGTTTGCTGGATTCATAGTCGCGCCCGAATGCGGCCGGTCCGCCCGGTGTGCGCATTGGCCGATGCACGCCGTACTTGGGGCGCGGCTCGGCGTTGAGCAGGCCGTGCGAGTCGAGGATGAAATACTCGATACCAAATTCGCGCAAGATGCGATCCAGCCCTGGCTTGTAACCGCACTCCGGCAGCCAGATGCCGCGAGGGCTGCGCCCGAGTATGCGCCGGTGCGTGCGCACGGCCATGGAGAGTTGCGCGTACAGGCTCTCCTCGTTCACGGCGAGCAGGGGAAGGTAGCCGTGGGTTGCGCCGCAGGTCAGGATATCGAGATAACCGGCCTGCAACAGCCGGCGGAATGACTGTGTGACATCCTTCCTGTCCTGGTCGATGAAGCGTCGCCGCAGACGCGCGTACAATTCGCTGTAGAACTGCACGACCGGCCCGAAGTGGGGATCGCCCCGGGTGCGGCGCTGCTCGCCCTGAAGCGCTTCAAGCCGCTCGTCGAGGTAACGCACATAGCGATCCTGCAGCAGCGGATCGGTCATCATCGACAGCAACGTCGGCGTCAGCGACATCGTGACCCGGAACGGCACGCCGTCGCGTACCAGGCCTTCGAACACATCGAGCAGCGGAAGGTAGGTCTCGGTGAGCGCCTCGAAGAACCAGTCTTCTTCGAGAAAACGCTCATGCTCCGGGTGGCGCACGAACGGCAGATGCGCGTGCAACACGAGCGCGAAATAGCCTTTGGGTTCCAGCATCGGTTGATCGGTAATTTGGATTTTCCTCACCATTGCCCGCTGCCCTCATCCCCATTCCTTTCTCCCGGAGGGAAAAGGCGGCGGTCGTACGCGCTACGCGCGCTTTCGTTCACTGGGTGAGGTGTTGGCGCGAGTCTTTAATATTTCTCTATATTATCTCTGACTGCTGATGCCGCCTTCCCAGGCGAGCTGCTCGGCGGGACTGCTGGGTGAAGCAGCGGCCCAGCCAAGCTGCGACGAGCGGACAAAGCCGCCGGCGCGCCGGTACATGGCGCGGAACTGCGCGTCGCTGACCCACCACTGGCGATCGGTCTGTGCCGATGCGTACAGGTTCGGGATGCGCGCCATGCCGCGTTGAAATGCGCTGACAAACCGCCCGTCTGGCAGATAGCTGCCAAGCTGCAGGTACACCGCGCCGCGATTCGCGTCTTCCTCGATGTGAAAATACCAGTGGCCGCGTTCGGATGGCAGGGCGTGTTCTTCAAGGATCGTCAGGCCGTTGCCGGCAACCTGCGCCAGGCGCAGGCGCAGGGCCTGTGCAGAAGGTGTACCGGGCGGGAGCACCCAGTAGGCGTGCAGCACACCCGGTTTCTGCGGCAGCAGGCAGAGCAGCGGCTCGCGGATCGTTGGCAGCGCGTCGATGTGCTCGCCGAGGTCGGCGCCATACGCCGGTTCCGGCACGCGCACATCCGGCGGCGCAAAGGCAAATTTTGCCGATTCAACCGCCTGTTCCGGATCGGCCCCAACGGACGCAGCGGGTGCAGCCCGGGGCGGCCGTGCGGGTGCTTTGCCGGCGGATTTTCTTTGCGGGTTTTTGGCGGGCGGTTTGCTCTTCGGTGCGGTGGCGGTGCGTGGCGTCTTCCTGGTTGCGTATTGCCCGGCTGCGCCGCCCTTGAGCGCGCGGTCGCGCGTTGCGATGCGTTGGATCAACTCCTCTTTTAGCAACTTGGAGTAGCCGGTGAGGCCGAGCTTCTTGGCCAGCGCGCGCAGTTCCTTGGTAGTCCTGGCTTTCATGAAATGGCCCTCGCTTGCCCGGGTGTGCCGGGCACAACCTGGAAGAATGGTGAAAGGCACACAAACATCCTTCCACTGTCGACCAAAAATGTAAAGCTGCACGAGAGTTCCGGAAGATTTGATCTTGGTCAGAGTCGGATCGTTACTGTCATGCCATGATTCTGTTGCCGCATGGAGATGCGTGCAGGAGGGGAGGTGGGGTCTGTACGCTGATCTGCCAGTCAATGAGGCGGAGGCATCCGCGAACAGGAGGGACTTATGTATCTCATGCACAAACCAAGCGGTGATTTGGTCGAAATTCTGAGTCTGGACCGATTGTTCGATCCGTTTCAGGGCGATGTCAATGGCCGATACCACGCCGGCGAGGAGTTGCAGGAACCGGCGGCGTTTGCAAAAAGCGAACTGGTGTTCCCCTCGGGCGAGTATCTGCCACGCTGCTGGCTGGATCCGGCATACAAATCCAAGCTGCGCGCTGCGGGAGGCTAGCATGCTGGAACGCATCGTAGCCCTTCTCGGCAGCGAGGCCGAATCGCTGCTGCGACATGAATGCCGGACGATGCCGCGAGAACGGCTGCATCTGCCGGGACCTGACTTTGGTGGCTGCAATGCCGTGGCTTCGACCTACGGCGTTCTCGCGTCCGTCTCCCATGAGCATGCACACCACATTCCGTTCATCGTCAAACTCAATCACAACGAGCTGCTGACCTATCCGAACAGATATGACCAGGTGATGTTCGCCACCGTGCAGCAGGCCTGGGAGCTGGGCGCGGTCGCGGTCGGCGCCACAATCTACTTCGGATCCGAAGAGTCGACCCGGCAGCTCGAAGAAGTGCGCGACATCTTCCAGGCGGCGCACGAGATTGGTCTCGCGTGCGTGCTCTGGTGCTATTTGCGCAACAGCGCCTTCAAGAAGGACGGCGTGGATTACCATCTGTCCGCCGATCTCACCGGACAGGCGAATCATCTGGGCGCGACGCTCGACGCCGACATCATCAAACAGAAGCAGGCCGAGAACAACGGCGGCTACACGGCGCTCAACTTCGGCAAGACCCACAAAAAGGTTTACAGTGAACTGACCTCGGAACACCCGATTGATCTCACGCGCTACCAGGTGGTGAACTGCTACCAGGGGAGGGTGGGCATGATCAACTCGGGTGGCGCGTCGGGTACCAATGATCTGGCGCAGGCGGTTCGCACGGCCGTCATCAACAGACGCGCCGGTGGCATGGGACTGAGCTCCGGCCGCAAGGCCTTTCAGAAACCCGTGAAGGACGGCGTGGCGCTGCTGAATGCCATTCAGGATGTGTATCTGGAAAAGGGCGTGACGGTAGCGTGACGACAATTTGACAGCAGCAGCCAGAAAGGAGTGAAGCATGCAAATTCCGGTCGAGATTACCCTGCGAGACATTCCGCATTCCGATGCGGTGGAAACGCGCATTCGCGAAAAGATCGACAAGCTCGATCGCTTTCACGAACGCGTCATGAGCTGCCGGGTGACGGTTGAGTCGCCCCAACAGAAAAAACATCAAGGCAAGCTTTACAGTGTGCACATCGACATGAAGGTGCCGGGCGGCGGCGAACTCGTGGTAAACCGCATGCAGAACGAGGATATCTACGTTGCCATCCGCGACGCCTTTAATGCGGCCGCGCGCCAGCTGGAAGACCATGTGCGCCGCCAGCGCGGCGACGTGAAGACGCACGATGTGCCGCACATCGGGCGCGTGATCCAGATGTTTCCCGCGCAGGGCTACGGCTTCATCGAGACACCAGACCGACGCCAGATCTATTTCCACCGCAACAGCGTGGCGCAACCCGGCTTTGACCGGTTGGAGATCGGCACCGAGGTCGAATTCGTCGAGGAAGCGGGAAACGAAGGTCCGCAAGCGCGCATGGTGAGTCTGGGCAAGCACCGTGTGTCGCTGTGAGTGAATGCCGTGCGAGCGCGAACCTGTCCGCTACGACGTGCGGGTTCGGATTGAAGCTTGCCGTACCGCCCACAGGTGCCCGCGCCGCGGAGCTGCCGGTTCAGTTGCAAGGAGATGAGCGCGCATGGAACTAAGTGTCATCGAGAAAGTCTACCGGCGCTACGCAAAACGCTATGATTTCTACTTTGGCGCCCTGTTCCAGCCCGGGCGCAAGGCGGTCATTAACCGTATGCACTGCCAGCCGGGCGAGCGCATTCTGGAAGTCGGCGTCGGCACGGGCCTGTCGCTGCCGCTCTATCCAGCCGGCGTACAGGTCACGGGCATCGATATCTCCGACGAAATGCTGGCACGCGCACGCACGCGCACCGCGCGCGACGGGCTGGAGCACGTGGCCGCGCTGCTGCGCATGGACGCCGAGCACATGCACTTTCACGACGACAGCTTCGACAAGGTCGTGGCGATGTATGTCGTTTCGGTTGTGCCATCGCCCGCGCGGTTGGTGGCGGAGATGCGCCGGGTGTGCCGGCCCGGCGGCGAGTTGTACATCGTGAATCACTTTCAGCATGCCAATCCGTTCGTGGCCGGCATGGAGCGTTTGCTGGCACCGCTCTCCCGGCTGCTGGGGTTTCACCCGGATTTTCCGCTGGAAAATTTTCTTCAGGAAACAGACCTGGAGGTGTCCGAGTGCATACCCGTGAACCTGCTCGGTTACTGGACACTCCTGCGTGCACGCAACCACAAAGTCTCTACCCCCACCGCCGCACGCAAACATGCCGCGCCCCGGATGCGCGCCGTTTGACCGGCACACGCTGAGTATCACGATGCTGGCGACGGTTGTGGTCTGCGGCATTCCCGCGGCCGGCCCGGCCGTGGCCGGCGACCCCGATCCCGAAGCGAGTGTGTGCGGCGCGCTGCGAGAGCCTCTGGCGTTCTGGGCGTTCCGGCAGGGCGCGGGCAGCGCGCAGGCCGGGCGCGTGGCCGGTATTGAGGATATCGAGCGCATCGCCTTCACCACCCGCGACGGCCGGCAGCTGGGCGGTTATCGACTGCGCGTGCCCGCCGCCAGCGGCTATCTGCTGGTGGCGCAGGGCAATGCCACGCTCGTCGACCAGATCGCGGGCAAGCTGCAAACCTTCCGTCGCCTGGGTGTCGATATCTATCTGTATGACTACCGTGGTTATGGCCTGTCGGAAGGCAAAAGCCGGCTGCGTGCCATTGTCGAAGACTACCGCGAGATCATCGCCAGCCTGAACGCCCAACCGTATCGCCGGCGGCTGCTGTACGGCATGTCGATGGGCGGGGTGATCCTGTTGAACGCGGTCGGTGCAACCGGAGATTACACCGCGCTGGTGGTCGATTCGTCACCGAGCCGGATATCGCGTTACGGCTGCCCGAAAATCTACGATCCGGTCCGTCAGCTTCCGCCGGACAGCTCCCGGATCCTGGTCATCGGCGGCGAGCGCGACCGCGTGGTACCGATTGCGCAGATGGAGGAACTGCTGCGCATCGCGCAAAGCCGCGGCGCGCAAGTGCTGCGCGATCCGCACCTGGCACATCCTTTTATGGACGCCAACGCAGACCTTCACCAACGTCGCTTCCAGACGGTCGCGGATTTCCTGGCACGCTGATGCTGCCCGATCGCAGAACGATTCCATTCTGGCTCAAGGCTTCGTTCACCCTGTTCGTCGCCGTGCTCGTGCCGGTGTGGTGGCTGGAATATGGTCCGGCGAATTTTCTGTGGGCGTGCGACATCGCGCTGTTCGTGACGCTGATCGCCCTGTGGCGCGAGAGCCGGCTGCTCGCCAGCATGATGGCGGTCGCGGTGCTGGTCCCGGAGTTGCTTTGGAACCTGGATTTCTTTGCGCGCCTGTTTGCCGGGCGCGATCTCATCGGTCTCGATGCCACCGGTTATATGTTCGACGTGGCGACGCCCCGGTGGCGTCGGGGGCTGTCCCTGTTCCACGTGTTCCTGCCGCTGCTGCTCCTGTGGCTGGTCGCGCAGCTCGGCTACCACGTGCGCGCCTGGCTGGCGACCACCGCGCTCTGCTGGATCGTGCTGCCGCTGTCCTATCTGTTCACCGACCCCGCGCGCAACACCAACTGGGTATTCGGACTGGGCGGCGCACCACAGACCTGGTTGCCCGGTCCGGTCTATGTGGCGGTGTTGATGTTGGCGCTGCCGCTGGGCGTATATCTGCCCACGCACCTGGTGTTGAAATGGTTGTTTGGAAAAGTGTGAACCTTGAAAAAGCAGCCGCAGATGAACGCAGATATTCGATGCGCTGCCTGGATTCGCCAGCCCACTAAAAGGGTGTATGGCCTCGGTGCATCCATCACATGATTCATCTGCGCTCATCTGCGGCTAAAGCCGTTTTTAGGATGAACATGCCGGCGCGCAACCGCCGCCGTGCTCAGATGGGTCCGGGGTGAGCGGCCAGGTCGGGCTCGCCGCAGTGGCGCAGGATTTCGGCGCGCGCCGCATCGCGCAGTCTGAGCGCCGCGGCCCAGTCCGTGCCGTCCGGCAGGATCGGGTGTCCAAGAGTGACGCGGATGCTCCCGCGGCGCGGAAACCACTGATCGGAACGCAGGATCGAGCGCGTGCCACGGATCGCGACAGGCACGACCGGCACACCCGCTTCGGCGGCGGCGACGAACGCGCCCATGTGGAAGGGACTGAGTCCAGGGATGCGCTCGAAGGTGCCCTCGGGGAAGAAGGCGAGCGCACGGCCCGCCTGCACCGCCTGCGCCAGCCGCCGGGCATCGGCCACGCCGCGCTGCAGATCGAAGCGCTCCACGAACTCGGCGCCGAGGCGTTGCAGATAGACGCGCGGGATCAAGCGCACGCGCAGCTCGCGCTTGGCCACGAAACTGAAATTCCGCGCCAGGGACGCGACTAGCACGATGCCGTCCACATAGCTGGCATGGTTGGCGACCAGCACGCACGCGCCGGCCGGCAGGTTCTCCAGGCCGTGCACACGCAGCGGCATTCCGGCCAGCCGCAGCCCGAGGCGCGCCGCGGCGCGGCTGATCGTCCAGCACCAGTCGGCGCGCCGGATCAGGGCGGTCGTCACCCAGACCACGGGTGCCACACTCCAGAACAGCAGCCAGACGTAGCCGGCGTACAGCAGGGCGCCGGCGGCGCGCCACGTACGGCGCAGTTCCGGCAGGAGTGCCAGCCACGCCAGGCGCGCGAACTGCCAGCCCACGGTGCGTGGACGGGCCCCGATGTCGCCGTGCTCGTAGAGCTCGCGGCTGGCGGCGCGCCGGATCTTGCCGCTCGAGGTTTTGAGCACACTGTGCGGCGGCGCCAGCACCACCTCCTCGGGCGGCGTGCCGATCAGGTCCGCAGCCACGGCGCTGACTTCGCCGCGCAGGCGCTCGAGAGTGTCGGCGTCGGTTGCGCGCGTCTCCGCCAGCACCACCAGGCGCTCGGTTCCCGAGGCCGGATCGGTGCTGCCGAATACCGCGACGCAGCCCTTGCGGACGCCGGCAAGGTTGCCCACGGCCTCTTCCAGTTCGTGCGGATAGATGTTGCGCCCGGCACGGATGATGATGTCCTTGGTGCGCCCGGTGATGTAGATCTCGCCGCCGACCGTGTAGGCGAGATCGCCGGAATCCAGCCAGCCGTCATGAAACAGGCGGCGGGTTTCCTCGGGATGGCGGAAATAGCCGGAGGTGCACGACGGCCCCTTGAACTCCAACCGGCCTTCCGCGCGCTCGCCGAGCTCGTGACCGGTGGCATCGACGACGCGGATCTGATGGCCGGACAGCGGCTGGCCGCAGGCGACGAACTCGAGCGCCGCCGGTTCGCCGGCCGCGGCCGGAACGGCGTGGCCGTCGCGCATCAGCGCGTCGCGCCGGATACGGTCGATCAGCGGGCCGCGGCCGAGCGGCGGGAACGCCAGGCCGACCGAGGATTCCGCCAGGCCATAGACGGGCGCGACAGCCGCGGGCCGCAGGCCATGCGGGACGAAGCGCGCCGTGAAACGCCGCAGGGTATCGGGACTCACCGGCTCGGCGCCGTTGAACAGCCAGCGCAGGGAACTCAGGTCCAGGCCTTCCAGGTCACGGTCGTCGATCTTGCGCAGGCACAGCTCGAAGGCAAAGTTTGGCCCGGCCGAGAGCGTGGCGCGGTGACGGTGGATCGCCCACAGCCAGCGTTGCGGGCGCGTCAGAAAGCTGAGCGGCGACATCACCACCAGCGGTATCGCATAGACCAGGCTGCCGAGCCAGGCGCCGATCAGGCCCATGTCGTGATACAGCGGCAGCCAGCTCACGAACACGTCGCTGGCATCCGCCTGTACCGCCTCGCCCATGGCGCGGATGTTGGCGAGCAGGTTGGCGTGCGTCAGGATCACGCCCTTGGGATTGCCGGTGCTACCGGAGGTGTACTGCAGCAACGCGGTGTCGCTCGGGCGCAGGCCGGCGCGGATCTGCTCCAGCTCGGCCAGGTTCACTGCGGCCTTGCTCAATTCCGCCGGGGTGACGACGCGGCGCAATTCCGGCGACTGGGCGCGCAGCAGCTGCGCCACCGGCCGCGCCTCGGGTACGGTAATCAAGAGCGTGGCGCGCGCGTTGGCGAGAATGCGCGCATGGCGGCGCAGATGTTCCTCGATCTGCGAGGCGCGCACCGGCGGATAGATCGGCACCGGGATGGCGCCGGCCAGGAGTATTCCGTAGAAGCAGAAAAAATATTCAAGGCTCGTGGGCAGCATGATCGCCACCGCCTGGCCCGGCTGGACATCGTGGGCGCGCAGGCCCACGGCCACGTTCCGGGCACCCGCTTGGAGCGCCGCATAGCTGAGGGTTTCTTCCTGTTCATCGCCGCTCAGCAGGGTGATGTGCGGGCGGTCGGGGTGCGCGTGTACATGCCAGTCGAGCAGTGCCACGAGGTTATCCGTGATGTCCGGCGCGGCCTGCGCTTCGCCCAGGGCGGCTGGCAGCACTTCCATGGAGATTCGCTGCGGCTGGGTTGGCCCGGCGGCCGCGGCACGTGTGCATCCCTGCACGGCGCGCAACAGATCGCGCGGGGTTTCCGCCATGGCCAATGCCTGTTCCGGCAGGCTCACGCCGAAGGCCTGCTCGATGCGTGCCAGCAGTTCCACGCGCGCCAGGCTGTCGAAACCGAGTTCGCGCTCCAGCAGGCTGTCGAGGCTTACCGGCGCCACGCCGGATTGGCGGCGCAGCTCGGCCGCCAGCCGCCGCACGAGTTCGAGCATCCGCGCGTCCGGCTGATCGGTCGCGTGTCTGCCCGCTGTTTTGTCCATGGCTATTCCTTGTGCGCGAGCGGTCGGGTACGCAGCACCTCATCGTAGAGACGCAGATAGTCACCCGCGCTGTGGCGCCAGGAAAAATCCTGGCGCATGCCGGTTAACTGAATCTGCTTCCAGGAGCGCCGGTCGCGGTACAGTGCCAGCGCGCGCCGCACGGCGCCGGCAAGCGCCTCGGCAGTTGCTTCATCGAACACGATGCCGGTGGCGGTGCCGGCGGCGACGTTCGCCACGCTTGCCGCCACCACCGTGTCGGCCAGTCCGCCAACGCGCCGTACGATGGGCACTGTCCCGTAGCGCAGATTGTAGAGCTGGCTGAGGCCGCACGGTTCGAAGCGCGACGGCATGAGGAACAGGTCGGCGCCGGCCTGGATGCGGTGCGCGACCGCCTCGTCATAACCGGCCAGTACTGCCAGCCGGTCGGGATAACGCGCCGCCTGGGTACGCAGCGCCTGTTCATACTGCGCGTCGCCGCTGCCCAGCACCACCAGCTGTAGCGGCAATTCCATGAGCGACGGCAGGGCGTCGAGCAGAATATCTACACCCTTCTGATGCACCAGCCGGCTGACCAGGCCGAGCATTGCGACATCGGTATACACCGGCAGGTTGAATTCCTTCTGTAACGCGGCCTTGTTCGGTGCCTTGTGTGCCAACCGGCGCATCGAGTAGGGGCTCACCAGATGCGGATCGCGCGCCGGGTTCCATGTGCGTTCATCGATACCGTTCAAGATGCCGGACAGTCGCGCCGCGTGATGGCGCAACAGCCCGTCCAGGCCATAACCGTGTTCCGGCGTCTGGATCTCGCGAGCATAGGTTGGGCTGACGGTGGTGATGCGGTCGGCGAACGCGATACCGCCCTTGATGAAGGACAGCTGCCCGTGGAACTCGAGCGCGTGCAGCGACCAGAACGATGCCGGCAGGCTCAGCGACTTGAAAGTTTCGTAAGGAAACAGGCCCTGATAGGCGAGATTGTGAATGGTGAACACGGTGGCCGGGCGCGCGGCCTCCGTGGCAAGCAGCGCCGGAACCAGACCGGCCTGCCAGTCGTGGGCGTGTACGACATCCGGGCGCCAGGCAAGCCCAGACGCGCCGCGTGCGATGGCCACCGCGACCTGTGCGAGCAGCGCGAAGCGTATCGCGTTGTCGTGCCAGGGTTGGCCATGGGCGTTGACATAGGGATTGCCGGGGCGATCGTAGGCAGGTGGAAAGTCGATGAGCCAGACTTTGACACGTGTGCCCGGAAGCACGCCTTCCAGCAATGTCACCGGCGACGCCAGCGGTGGCAGAGTCAGTTGCGCCACCATCTTCAACCGCCCGGCACGCCGCAGGGCGTCGTGATAACCGGGCAGCAGCAGGCGCACATCCGCACCCAGCGCGCGCAGTGCCTGCGGCAGTCCGCCGCACACATCGCCCAGTCCGCCGGTCTTCATGAGCGGGTGGGCCTCGCTCGTGACAAACAGAATCTTGCGCATGGGGGCGCCGTGCCTGCAGGTTGTGGTGGAGGGGTCGCCGTGCTGGTGAGTTCACCGAGCGCGTACGTTCATTATCATTGCTAAGGCCGCGTCTGCAATGACGCAGCCTGACTCAGATACTCGCGCGCCAGCTCCTTGCTTTCCTCCACCGCCGGCTGGTCGAAGGGATCGATCCCGAGCAGCTGCGCAACGACCACAGTTTCGAGTTCGAGCAGCAGAATCAGGGCGCCGAGCGCGGCTGGATCCCGGGTATCGAGCAGGACGGTGCGGTTCGGCCGGGCGTGGCGCGTGAGGGTCTCGCGCGTGGCGCGGAACTCGGCCAGCAGCAGTTCACCGGTGGTGTGGCCGGCGAGCGGCGCGGTGGCTGGCAGATCGGTGTAGCCCTGTGGCACGCGTGCGCCCTGTGGGCCGAGCTTCGGATCGGCCAGCAGCGTGAACTGCTTGTCATCGGGTCCATCGAGATAGAGCTGCAGTTGCGAATGCTGATCGGTCACGCCCATGGCATGCACCGGCGTGAGACCGCGGGCGCGCCCGCTGCTGTCACGCTTGCCGAGCGATTCTGCCCACAGCTGCCGATACCACAGGCCGAGTGGGTGCAGCCGGTCGACATAGGGCATGAAGACGCAGATGCTGCGTCCGTGCTCCGCGTGCAGATACTGGGCGGCACCGTTGAAGAAGGCCGGGTTCTCCAGCATGTCGTCCTGACCGCATTCCTCGGCCATGGCGCGTGCGCCAGACAGTAGCGCCGTCACATCCACGCCGGCAATCGCAGCCGGCAGCAGGCCGACCACCGACAGCACCGAATAGCGTCCGCCAACCGGCGGATGCGCCACGATCTCGAGCCCGAGCCTGGTGGCTATGTGCGCCAGCGCGCCATCGCGGTTTTCGGTGATCACCAGCACGTGCTCGCGCAGCTGTGCCCCGAGGTCGGCTTCCAGTCGCGGCAGCAGGCTCAGGAATTGGGCCAGTGTCTCGGCGGTGTTGCCGGACTTGGAGATCACCAGTAGGGCGGTGCTGTGCCAATCAACGCGTTCCAGCTCGGCCAGGGTCGAGGGATCGATATTGTCAAAGAACCGCACCGGGTGAGTCGCGTTGCCCAGGCAGCGCACCAGCATCTCGCCGCCGAGCGACGAGCCGCCGATGCCAAACACCATGGTGCGCGCAAAGCGCTGGGTGATGCGCGTCGCGCGCTCGCGGATGGCGCTGGTTTCATCGACAAACGGAAGGTGGTAAAACGAAAACGGCTGGCCGCGCCGCCAGTCCCGCAGTTGTCGGCGCAGATCATCGAGTCGTGGCGACAGCGCGCGGATGGCGGAACGTGTCACGCCACGTGTTGCGTGCGGCTCGGCGAGAAGCGTGGAAACGTCGAGAGCAAGTCCGGATGGGATGGTCATGGGGAGGCGACAGTGATTTTATCTCCGGCATACTACCGCTACTTCTGTTTCATCCTTTTGACATGTATCAATGCCCGGAATGACCCGGGACGTGCATAATTGGCACGTTTCACGAAGGTAGCGTGCTGCCCGCCATCGGGGAAAGGCAGGCGTTGCGAAGCGGTAAGGGAGGAGGGAGGCGTGGAGCGAGTACAGAGCAAGCGTTTTGTCAGTCGCCTGACGCGTGACACCCTCGCGTTGATTCTCGCCGGCGGACAGGGAAGCCGCCTCAAGCACATGACCCGCTGGCGCGCCAAGCCGGCGGTGCCATTCGGCGGCAAGTTCCGCATCATCGATTTTCCGCTGTCGAATTGCATGAATTCCGGTATCCGCCGCATCGGCGTACTGACCCAGTACAAGGCGCATTCGCTCATCCAGCACATCCAAAAGGGCTGGGGATTTCTGCGCGGCGAGTTCGGGGAATTCGTGGAGCTGTGGCCGGCACAGCAGCGTATCGACCTCTCCTGGTATGCCGGCACGGCCGATGCGATCTACCAGAACCTCGACATTATCCGCAACCACAATCCGTCCTATGTCGTGATCCTGGCCGGCGATCACATCTACAAGATGGATTATGGCCCGATGCTGGCGGCACACGTTGAGCGCGGCGCGGATGCAACGGTTGGCTGCATCGACGTTCCGGTGGGGCAGGCCAGCGCCTTTGGTGTCATGTCCGTTGACGCCGAGGGCCGCGTCACCGGCTTTCTCGAGAAACCGGAAAAACCGGAATCGATCCCGGGTCGACCGGGTGTGGTGCTGGCGAGCATGGGGATCTACGTGTTCAATCCGGAATTTCTGTATGAGCAACTAATCCGCGATGCCGACACCGCGCACTCCGCGCATGATTTCGGCAAGGACATCCTGCCGGCGGTGATCGGCCGTTACCGGATTATGGCCTATCCGTTCCGCGACCCCGCGAGTCAGCGCCAGGCCTACTGGCGCGATGTCGGCACGGTGGACGCTTATTGGGCAGCGAACATGGAGCTCATCGGCGTGACGCCCGAGCTCAATCTGTATGATCAGACCTGGCCGATCTGGACCTACCAGGAGCAACTGCCACCGGCCAAGTTCGTGTTCGATGACGAGGGCCGGCGCGGCATGGCGGTCGATTCCATGGTGTCGGGCGGCGACATCATCTCCGGCGCGCTGGTGCGACATTCGCTGCTGTTCTCCAACGTGCACGTGGACTCGTATTCGACGGTGCAGGACTCGGTGATTCTGCCGAACGTCGGCATCGGGCAGCGCTGCCGTCTGACGCGCGTCGTGGTCGACAAGGGTTGCCGTATTCCGGATGGTATGGTGATCGGTGAAGATCCGGTGCAGGATGCGCAACGCTTTTTTGTGACATCCGGCGGTGTGGTGTTAGTCACCCCGGAAATGCTCGGCCAAGAACTGCATTATGCCCGATAGCAAGCGTCTCAAGGTGGTGCTGCTGTGGCACATGCACCAGCCGCAATACCAGGACCACGTGAGCGGCCGCTACCAGCTGCCCTGGACCTATCTGCACGCCATCAAGGACTACACCGACATGGCCGCGCATCTCGAGGAAGTTCCCGGCGCGCGCGCGGTAGTGAATTTTGCGCCCATCCTGCTCGAGCAGATAGCCGATTACGCGGCGCAGACGCGCGGGTTCCTCGACAACAGCGAGGCGATCCGCGATCCGCTGCTGGCAGCACTCGCGGCCCCGGTGCTGCCAGGGGATCCCGAAGCACGGCTGACGCTGATCAAGGCCTGTCTGCGCGCCAACGAGGCGCGCGTCATCCGTCGCTTTGCGTCGTACCAGCGGCTGGCCGATATGGCGCCCCTGTTCACCGAACATCCGGATACGCTCGCCTATGTCACGGATCAGTACCTCGCCGATCTGCTGGTGTGGTATCACCTGGCGTGGCTGGGTGAGACGGTGCGCCGCAGTGATGCGCAGGTTCAGCGCCTGATCGACAGGGGCAGCGGCTACACGCTGCACGAGCGGCGCGAACTGCTGGCGATCATCCGCGGCCTGCTCGAAGGACTGGTGCCGCGCTACGCGCGCCTCGCCGAGCGCGGCCAGGTCGAGCTGTCGGTGACGCCCTACGCCCATCCGATCCTGCCGCTGCTCATCGACTTTCACAGCGCGCACGACACGCTGCCGGAGGCGCCGCTGCCGCGCGATGCGCAGTATCCCGGCGGCGAGGAGCGTGCCCGCTGGCACATCCGCGAGGGTATCGAGGTGTTCCGCCACCACTTCGGGTTCGCCCCCGCCGGCTGCTGGCCGGCGGAGGGCGGGCTGAGTGTGCCGACGCTGCGCCTGCTGCACGAGGCCGGTTTCACCTGGGCGGCAGGCGGCGAGAGTGTGTTGCACCACAGCCTGGCGCGCGCCGGGCATGCACCGCATGCCATGAAGGAGGCTTGGCTGTATCGGCCCTACTCCGTCATGGACAGCGGCATGAGCTGTTTCTTTCGCGACGACGGTTTGTCGGATCTGATCGGCTTCACCTACGCCAGCTGGCATGCGGACGATGCCGTCGCCAACCTGGTGGGGCACCTGGAGACCATTGCCGCTGCCTGCCATGGCCATGCCGACCGTGTCGTGACGCTGGCGCTGGACGGCGAGAACGCCTGGGAACACTATCCGGAGAACGGCTATTATTTTCTCAGTGCGTTGTACACGCGCCTGGCGGAGCACCCGCAGCTCGTGCTCAGCACCTTCTCGGAATGTCTGGAGGCGTTTCCGGCCAAGCGCCTGCGCGCATTCGTGGCCGGCTCGTGGGTGTACGGTACCTTTTCCACCTGGATCGGCAGCCGCGACAAGAACCGCGGCTGGGAGATGCTGGTGGACGCGAAGCGCGCATTCGACGCGCAGGCGCCGCAACTCGCGCCGGAACAGCGTGCACTGGCGGAGCGGCAGCTCGCGGTGTGCGAAGGTTCGGATTGGTTCTGGTGGTTTGGTGACGACAATCCGGCCGCGACGGTCAGCGATTTCGAGCATCTCTTCCGCCTGCACCTCGGCACACTCTACCAGCTGCTCGGTCTGGAGCCACCCGAATACCTGGCGCAGTCTTTTACGCACGGCGGCGGCGCGCCGCTGCATGGTGGTACCATGCGACCCGGGCAGCACGGATGATTTGCCTTCGCGCCCCGATCGCCGATTTGCCCCGGCATGTGTCCTGAACCCATACCCACCGCCGCAAAGCCGGTCCTCGACTGTCGCCGGGCCGGCCTCCTGCTGCATCCCACCTCGCTGCCGGGTGAGGGGGGAAACGGAACACTCGGGCCGCATGCCCTGCGCTTCGTCGACTTCCTGGCGGAAAGCGGCTTGAGTGTCTGGCAGATGCTGCCGCTCGGTCCCACGCACGCCGACCGCTCGCCGTACCAGTGCCTGTCGGTACACGCCGGCAACCCGCGTCTCATCAGTTTCGCCCAGCTGGAGGCATGGGGCTGGCTGCCACACGCCGCCGGCGGGTTACCTCCCGCCCACGGTGCCGCGCGCCAGGCGCTGCTCGCGCAGGCGCGCGAACTGTTTCTGGCGCAAGGCGGTGCCTCCGAGATGGAGGCGTTCGATGCCGCGCACGCCTTCTGGCTGGAGGACTACGCGCTGTATGCGTCGCTGCGCGAGGCGCACGACCATCGCGCCTGGTGGCAGTGGCCGGAGCCGCTGCGCGACCGCGACCCGGCGGCGCTCGCCGAGGCGCGAGCGCGGCATGCCGAGGACATGGCGCTGGTGCGTTTCGAACAGCTCATCTTCTTCCGCCAGTGGCAGGAACTCCGCCTGGCGGCACAGGCGCGTGGCGTGCAACTGTTCGGCGATCTGCCGATTTTCGTCGCGCACGACAGCGCCGATGTCTGGGCACAGCGCGAATTCTTCGATCTCGATGCCGCCGGCCAGCCGCGCGTGGTGGCCGGCGTGCCGCCGGATTATTTTTCCGCGAGCGGACAGCGTTGGGGCAACCCGTTGTACAACTGGGAGCGTCTGCAGGCGGATGGTTTCCGCTGGTGGATCGAGCGCCTGCGCACGCAGTTCAGCCTGTTCGATCTCGTGCGCATTGACCACTTTCGCGGCTTCGAGGCGTGCTGGCAGATCCCGGCGGATGAGGATACCGCGATCAACGGTCGTTGGGCGCCGGCGCCGGGCGAGGCGCTGTTTCAGGCGCTGCAAAACGAGTTCGGGACGCTGCCGGTGGTGGCGGAGGACCTGGGCCTGATTACGCCGGCCGTGCACCAATTGCGCGATCAGTTTGGCTTGCCGGGCATGCGTATCCTGCAGTTCGCATTCGATGGCGGCGCGGACAACCCGTACCTGCCGCACAATCATGAAGTGAACAGCGTGGTCTATACCGGCACGCACGACAACGACACGACCCTTGCCTGGTTCGAGAGCCTGCCGATCGAACAGCAGTGCGTGGTGCTGGATTACCTCGGCCATCCGAGCGAGCCCATGCCCTGGCCGCTGATCCGCGCGGCGCTGGCCTCGGTGGCGCGGCTCGCCATCCTGCCCATGCAGGATGTCCTGCAGGCGGGCCGCGGAGAGCGCATGAATATGCCCGGCAGCCATGGCGGCAACTGGCAATGGCGGTTCACCTGGGAGCAGGTTCTGCCCGGGCTCAGCGCACGGCTACGCGGCCTGACCCGGCGTTACGGGCGGCTGGAGCGCGAGCACGGCAACGGCTAACGCGGCGTCGTGTGCGGGCTGAAAATGGCCATGCCTTTCTCAGCAATCTGCTAGAGCCAGATCATGTAGCCGGTTTCAAAGCGGTGGCAGAGGCAAGGGTGAAAGGGAAACAGCCGGATTTTGTAGAATTGCAGGCCTGCCAGGCGCGGCGTGAGATCGAGACGGAACAGGGTTTCGTCGTGTTCGCCCGGACCGGCATGCGTGAACACATGCGCATCCTGGCGAACAAACTCACCGCTTTCGTTCTCCACGCCGACCAGACATTCCACCAGCACGTCATCCGGAGAGAGGCCGTCGAGGTGGGCGGCCACGTTGATCGACAGGACGCTGCCAGCGCGGATTTCGCCCAACGGATTATCCAGCCGGCGCAGCCGCACGTTCGGCCAGGACCGCTCGAGCTTGCGCCGCCAGGCCGCCACTTCTTTTGCCCGTGCGTGCTGGTTGCCAGCCATGACCAGACGCTGCTTGCGCGCTAGCGAGTAATAGTTGCGCACGTAATCCATCACCATGCGTTGGGCGTTGAAATGCGGGATGAGTGACTTCATCGAGCTCTTGGATTTGTGCACCCAGGCCTCGGAGTAGCCGTGGCCATTGCGCGCGTAGTAGAGCGGCAGCACCTGTTTCTCGAGGATATCGAGCAACTCCTGGCCTTCCTCGCGGTCGCGGTAGTGCGGGTCGACCGACGGACCGTGTGGGGTGATGGCCCAGCCGTTCTCGCCGTTGTAGCCCTCGCCCCACCAGCCGTCCAGCACGCTCAAGTTGATAACACCGTTGATGCCGGCCTTCTCGCCGGAAGTGCCGCTCGCCTCGAGCGGATACTCCGGCGTGTTGAGCCAGACGTCCACGCTGGTGACGAGCTTGCGTGCCAGCGCCTGGTCGTAACCTTCGAGCAGGACGATGCGTCCCTCAAACTCCGGGCGGCGTGAGTACTCGTAGATCACCTTGATGAGCTGTTGCGCCGGGAGATCGTGCGGGTGCGCCTTGCCGGCGAAGATCAGCAGACAGGGATGTTCCGGGTCGTTGAGCAGACGCGCCAGACGCGCCGGATCGGCGAACAGCAAGGTGGCGCGTTTGTAGGTTGCGAAGCGGCGCGCGAAGCCGATCGTGATGACGTCTGTTTCCCTGGGCGTGAGATGGTGGGTGAGGCGCTCGACCAGCGTTTCGCTGCAGCCATTGCGCCGATGCTGCAGTAGCGCGCGCCGCCGCACCTCGGCGATCATCTCGGTTTTCAGCGACTGGCGCAGGCTCCAGTAGCTGTGGTCGGGGATGTCGTCGATCTGTTTCCAGAAGGCCTCGTTCAGCAACTCACTGCGCCAGCCGCCCCCAAAGCGCATGTCGAACAGGTTGACCCACTCGCGCGCCAGAAAGGTGGGCACGTGTACGCCGTTGGTGATATAGCCAACCGGGTTCTCCTCCGGCTCGATCTGCGGCCAGATGTACGTGGCCATGCGCGACGCGACACTGCCATGGATGCGCGACACGCCGTTGCGGAAACGCGAACCGCGCAGCGCGAGCGCCGTCTGGTTGAAGCCGCCCTGGCTTTCGGGTGCGGCACCCAGCGACAGGAAGTGTTCCATGCCGATGCCGAGCGTGCGCGCGAACCCGGAGAAATACGCCTCCATGAGCTTGTGATCGAAAATGTCATGTCCGGCCGGCACCGGAGTGTGCGTTGTAAACACGGTGTTGGCCGCCGCCGCCTCGAGTGCGCTGTCGAAATCCAGACCCTGCGCCACCAGTTCGCGGCAGCGCTCCAGCACCAGGAACGCGGCATGTCCTTCGTTGATGTGCCAGACCGTGGGCTCGAGCCCGATGGCGCGCAGGGCGCGCACGCCGCCCAGCCCGAGCACGATCTCCTGTTGGATGCGGGTGTTGATGTCGCCGCCATACAGTTGATAGGTGATGACGCGGTCGGCCTCGCTGTTTTCCGGCAGGTCGCTGTCGAGCAGGTAGAGGGCGATGTGGCCGGCCTTGGCCTTCCATACCTTGAGCGTGACGCGCCGCTCGAGGATCTCCACGTGCACATGGATTTCATTGCCGTCCGCATCCACGGCCGGTGCAATCGGCAGGTCGGCAAAGTTGGTCGGCGCGTAGTGCGCGACCTGGTTGCCGTGGCCGTCGATGGTCTGGGTGAAATAGCCCTGGCGATAAAGCAGGCCCACCGCCACGAACGGTATGCCGAGATCGCTCGCGGCCTTGCAGTGATCGCCGGCCAGGATACCGAGACCGCCGGAGTAGATCTGGAAACTCTCGTGAAAGCCGAATTCGGCGCAGAAGTAGGCGACCAGATCCTGCTTCGGATCGAGCAGGTGCGTGATGCTGGAACGCGAGGGGGGCTGGTGATAGGTGTCGTAGGAAGACAGTACGCGGTTGTAGTCCTCCATGTAGACCCGGTCCTCTGCCGCCTCCTCGAGGCGTTGCTGCGAGATGCGTCGCAGGAACACCCTGGGGTTGTGGCGGCAGGCGTCCCACAGCTCGCGGTCGAGGCGGAAGAACAGGCCGCGCACTTGCCGGTCCCAGCTGTAGAACAAGTCGTTGGCGAGTTCGTTGAGCCGCGCCAGGCGCGCGGGAATAACGGGCTGTACTTCGAGTGAATAGCGTGTGCCGGTCATGTGTTCTCTTCGGGCAGCGACGATACAGCGGGGAGGAGGAGTCCGGCCGCCGTGCATCCGCCTGATTCGGGTTTTTTGTATCTTAAAGTATAGTGATTGTCGGACGCCAGTCGCATTGACCCGCTCCTGGCGTCTTCCCCGAAACACAGTTTCCCTGGCCCGGCAGGACGGCACGTTGCACAAGTCCGACTTTCATTATCACCTTCCCCCGGAGCGGATTGCCCAGACACCGCTCGCGGCGCGCGCGGCCAGCCGGTTGTTGTGCCTGGACGGAGCGAGCGGAAGTATCGAGGACCGGCGCTTCGTCGATCTGCCGCAGCGCCTGCGCGCCGGCGATCTGCTGGTGTTCAACGACACGCGCGTCATCCCGGCACGCCTGTACGGCGAGAAGGACACGGGCGGGCGCATCGAGCTGCTGCTCGAGCGCGTGCTGGACGACCGCCGTGCGCTGGCGCAATGCCGCGCCAGCAAGCCGCCGAAGCCGGGACAGTGGCTGCAATTTGCCGGCGGCGTGCAGGCGCAGGTGGTGATGCGGCACGGCGAATTCTACGAAGTTGATTTCGAAATCACCGAGCCGCTCGTGCAAGTACTTGAGCGTATCGGGCATATCCCGCTGCCCCCGTATATTACCCGGCCGGATGTCCGCGAAGATCGCGAGCGCTATCAGACCGTGTTCGCGCAGGCACCCGGCGCGGTCGCGGCGCCCACCGCCGGTCTGCATTTCGACACCGCCATGCTCGCGCGCCTCGAGCAGATGGGTGTGGAGCGTGCGTTTGTCACACTGCATGTCGGTGCCGGCACCTTCCAGCCGCTGCGCGTGGACGACATTGCGCAGCATCACATGCATGCCGAGTGGCTCACGCTGAGTGCCGATACGGCAGAACGCATCAACGCCGCGAAAGCGCAGGGCAGGAGAGTCATCGCCGTGGGCACCACTGTGGTGCGCGCTCTCGAGACCACCGCCCGCCATGGCGGTGTTCGCCAGTTTGCCGGCGAGACCCGTATTTTCATCTATCCCGGCTACCGGTTTCAGGTCGTGGATGCGCTCATCACCAACTTCCATTTGCCGGAATCGACATTGCTCATGCTGGTGTGCGCGTTCGCCGGCACCGAACACGTGCTCAATGCCTACCGGCACGCGGTCGCGGAAGGCTATCGGTTTTTCAGTTATGGCGACGCGATGTTTGTGTTGCCGCAGGGAAATCAGGAAAGCGAAAAGGGAAACGGCTAGAACGCTTTCCTCTTTCCGTTTTTCTCTTTACCCTGCCGCCATGGAATTCGCTCTCCTCGGTAATGACGCCGCCGCCCGCCGCGGCCGCCTGACCTTCGAACGCGGCACTGTTGAAACACCGGCATTCATGCCGGTCGGGACCTATGGCACGGTCAAGGCCATGACCCCGGAAGAGCTGCGCGAACTGGGCGCGCAGATCATTCTCGGTAACACCTTTCATCTGATGTTGCGCCCCGGCATGGAGGTGATGCGTGCGCATGGTGGCCTGCATCGTTTTATGCACTGGGATGGGCCGATCCTTACCGACTCGGGCGGGTTTCAGGTGTGGAGTCTCGGCAAACTCCGAAAAATCAGCGAGCAGGGCGTGACCTTCCAGTCGCCGGTGAACGGCGATCGCATTTTCATGGGGCCGGAGGAATCCATGGCCATGCAGCAGGCGCTCGGCGCGGACATTATTATGATCTTCGACGAGTGCACCCCGTACCCGGCCACGGAAGAGCAGGCGCGCGCCTCGATGGAGCTTTCGCTGCGCTGGGCGGAACGCAGCAAGCGGGCCCATCAGGGCCAGCCGGGTGCGCTGTTCGGGATTGTGCAGGGCGGCATGTACGAACAGTTGCGGCGTGAATCGCTCGCCGGCCTCAAGCAGATTGGCTTCGATGGTTATGCATTGGGCGGACTGTCGGTGGGCGAACCGAAGGAAGAGATGTTGCGTGTTCTGGACAGCATCGCCCCGGATCTGCCGGCCGACCGGCCGCGTTATCTGATGGGTGTCGGCACGCCCGAGGACCTGGTCGAGGCCGTGCGCCGCGGCATGGATATGTTCGATTGTGTGCTGCCGACACGCAATGCACGCAATGGCTGGCTCTTTACCCGCGACGGCCAGGTGAAAATTCGCAACAGCCGTTATGCCGCCGACACTCGCCCGATCGACCCCGAGTGCGACTGTTATACCTGCCGTCACTACAGCCGTGCCTACCTGCGCCACCTGCAGCAGTGCAATGAGATTCTGGGCGCGCGCCTGGCCACCATCCACAACCTTTACTATTACCAGGCGCTGATGCGCGGCCTGCGTCAGGCGATCGAGCAAAAAAGGCTGGATGAATTCGTCGAGAAGTTTTATTGTAGGCGCCGCCAGAATAAGGCCGCCCCGGACGAACCGGAGGCCGGCGATAACCCGGCAAATGCCGCCGATATCCAGTCTGATTGATTACAGGAACAGCCATGACCGCGCCAGAAACTCTCCTCAGCCTGATCGTGTCCGATGCCCACGCTGCCGACCCGGCCCCGGCCGGCGGCGCAGCGGGCGGATTCATGTCGTTCCTGCCGCTGATTATTATTTTCGTCATCTTCTACTTCCTGCTGATTCGTCCGCAGAGCAAGCGCGCCAAGGAACACCGCGAGATGGTGGCCAAGCTCGCCAAGGGCGACGAGGTGGTGGCCGGTGGCGGCATCCTCGGGCGCGTGACCGATGTCAGCGAGAGCTATCTCACCGTGGAGATCGCCGACGGTGTCACCATCAAGGTGCAGCGCCACGCCGTGGCGCAGGTTCTGCCCAAGGGTACGATCAAGGGCGCATGATGCTGCGTGGGAGCGGCCTTCTGGCCGCGATTGGATTCTTCGCGGCCAGAAGGCCGCTCCTGCAGAACAAGACATTTCGCTCTTAGCCCATGAACCGCTACCCGCTCTGGAAATACCTGCTGATCCTGGCCATTGTCGTGCCAGGATTCGTTTACTTCTTGCCCAATCTGTATGGCGAAGATCCGGCCATCCAGGTCTCGCCCACGCGCGCCACCAAGGTGGACGACACGACCCTGGCGCAGGTGGAGCAGGTACTGAAGCATGCCGGTATCGACATCGTTGCCGCGCAGCGCGACGAAAAGAGCCTGAAGCTCCGGTTCCGTGACACCGATGCCCAGATCAAGGCGCGCGACACCGTGCAACGCGCGCTCGGTGACAACTACACCGTCGCCCTCAACCTGCTGCCGGCCACGCCCGCCTGGTTCGGTTGGATCAATGCCAATCCGATGTACCTGGGCCTCGACCTGCGTGGCGGCGTGCATTTCCTCATGCAGGTGGACATGGTGTCGGCGCTCAAGAAGGCCGAGGAACGCTACGTGGATGACCTGCGCAGCGCGCTGCGCGAAAAGAAGGTGCGCTACCTGACGGTAACGCGTCTCGATAGTGGCGGACTCGAAGTGCGCTTCCGCGACGCCGCCGAGCGCGACAAGGGGCGCGAAGTGGTGCGCCGCCAACTGCCGGAACTGGGTCTGGTCGACGGCCAGAAGGGAAGCGAATATTTCCTGCTCGCGCGTCTGACCGAGCAGTCCATGACCGAGAAGCGCAAGTTCGCGCTCGATCAGAACATCACCGCGCTGCGCAACCGCGTGAACGAACTGGGCGTTGCCGAGCCGGTCATCCAGCAGCAGGGCATCGACCGTATCGTGGTGCAGCTGCCCGGCGTGCAGGATACCGCCAAGGCCAAGGAGATCCTCGGCCGTACGGCAACCCTTGAGATCATGCTGGTCGATGAGGAACACGATGTGACCGCGGCCCTCAGTGGTCACGTTCCGGCCGGTTCCAAGCTCTACAAGGACCGGCGTGGCCGTCCGATCCTGCTCAAGAAGCAGGTGATCTACTCGGGTGACAACATCATCGATGCCGCTGCCGGCTTCGACAGCCAGGCCGGCGGTGCGGTGGCGCACATCACGCTCGACGCGCGCGGCGCGGCCATTAACCAGCGCGTCACCGCCGAAAGCGTCGGCAAGCGCATGGCGGTGGTGTACATCGAGATCAAGTCAGAAACCCAGCTGGATGCCACGGGCAAGCCGCTGCTGGATTCCGAAGGCCGGCAGGTGCGCAACCGCGTGCGGGTCGAGGAGGTGATCACCGCGCCGGTGATCCGCGAGCAGATCGGCAAGCGCTTTCAGATCACCGGTCTCGACAGCATCGAAGAGGCGCGTGACCTGGCGCTGCTGCTCCGCGCCGGGGCGCTCGCCGCGCCGATCGAGATCATCGAGGAGCGCACCATCGGTCCGAGCCTTGGCGCGGAAAACATCCAGCGCGGCTTTCAGTCCACCTGGATCGGTTTTGCCGCCATCGCCGTGTTCATGATCATCTACTACCTAGTCTTCGGGGTGACCGCGGTGCTTGCGCTCGGCGTCAACGTGGTGCTGCTGGTCGCATTGCTGTCGCTGTTACAAGCCACCCTGACACTGCCCGGCATGGCCGCCATCGCGCTCACGGTCGGCATGGCGATCGACGCCAACGTGCTGATCAACGAGCGTATCCGCGAGGAGCTGCGCAACGGCAATACGCCGCAGGCCAGCATCCATGCCGGCTACGAGCGCGCCTTCGGCACGATTTTCGACTCGAATATCACCACGCTGATTGCCGGTGTCACGCTGTTCATGTTCGGCAGCGGACCGGTACGCGGATTTGCTGTGGTGCTGTGTCTGGGCATCATTACCTCCATGTTCAGCGGGGTGATGGTGTCGCGCGCCCTGGTCAACCTGATCTACGGCGGACGGCGCAAGCTCGAGCGCCTGGCCATCGGCAATACCCAGTGGAAGTAATTTTGCATAACGCCTGAATCCGAATAGCCGACAGCGATAACCGCACGCCATGGAATTTTTCAAGATCCGCAAAGACATTCCGTTCATGCGCCACGCGCTGGTGTTCAACGTGATCTCCCTGATCACGTTCCTGCTCGCGGTATTTTTTCTGGCGACCAGCGGACTCAACTTCGGCGTGGATTTCACCGGTGGCACGGTGATGGAGGTCAGCTACCCGCAGGCGGCCGATTTGCCGAAGGTCCGCACGTTGCTGGAACGCAGCGGCTACGCCGATGTCACGGTGCAGAATTTCGGCGGTTCGCGCGACGTGCTGATCCGCCTGCCGGGCAAGGCCAACATGGCCAGTGCCACCCTCTCCGATAGAGTGATGGAGGTGCTGCACCGCGATGACCCCGGGGCGCAGCTACGGCGCACCGAATTTGTTGGTCCGCAGGTGGGCCGCGAACTCTATGAGAATGGCGGGTTGGCGTTGCTGTTCGTGTCGATCGGCATCGTGGTGTATCTCTGGTTCCGATTCGAGTGGAAGTTTGGCGTGGCGGCGATCATCGCCAACTTGCACGATGTGGTCATTATTCTCGGGTTCTTCGCTTTCTTTCAGTGGGACTTCTCGCTCACGGTGCTGGCCGCGGTACTCGCCATCCTCGGCTATTCGGTGAATGAATCGGTGGTGGTGTTCGACCGGATCCGGGAGAACTTCCGCAAAATGCGTAACGCCACGACGCCGCAGATCATCGACAACGCGATCACCCGCACCATGTCGCGCACCATCATCACACACGGTTCCACCCAACTCGCGGTGCTGTCCATGCTGATGTTCGGTGGCGAGACCTTGCACTACTTCGCGCTGGCCCTGACCATCGGCATTCTGTTCGGTATCTATTCCTCGGTGCTGGTGGCGAGCCCGATTGTCATGTGGCTCGGACTTTCGCGCGAGGACATGCTGCCGGCCAAGAAAGAGGCAGGCGAGGCCGATACCCGTCCGTAGTCTCCCCAGCCGTGCAAGTCCGGCGTTTCGCTCCAGAAATGCCACATGTCTGTCCATCTCTGCCGGTGATCCTGTAAATCCCTGTTTTCATCTGCTCATCCGGTCGCCGCTCCGGTATGGTTGTGGATCGGCCTCATAATGGGTGGAGGCTTACACGTTGTTCACTGCAGCATCCTCTGAAAGGGAGAAAATTCATGTTCAGCGGGACCGTGTGGATGATCTGGCCGGAAAATCCGGCGTTGTCGGCGGTGGTGCTGTTTCTCATCGCCTTGCCATTCCTGTACGCCGCGCGCCGGCCGATGCAGGGCCTGTTCCGATCGCTCACCCGTGCCGTCAGCAATCCGCTGCGTCTGGGCGCCCGCTGGCTGGCGTCCAGTGCCGTGCTCTTGCGCCAGCGCAATCGGCTGGTGCTGCTCGCGCACGGCCGCGAGGAGGCGATGAAGTCGATCGATCGCGAATTCGAGCGTGTTACCGCGGTGGTGCAGCGCGACCTGCAAGGCTATCCGGCGCTGCAGCGCAAACTCATGGACGAGATTACGCGCATCGAGGAGGACTACCAGAAGTGCGGCGAGGTACCGCCGCCCCCGCCGGAGTGGACCAAGGCAGTGGGTGCGATCGCCAAGATCAAGCCGTCCGGTGATGGCTTGGTGGAGCGGATCCTGGCCGACATCAGCCTGTCGATTGACGAGATCTACGACAAGGTGGTCGCCGAATACCGCCGCTCCTACCAGGACCGGCACAAGATCCTCAAAGGCTTTCAACCATTCTGGCGCTCGCTGCAGCAGACCCTCGGCAAGGTCGACAAGAACATTACCGGTTTGCAGGGCAGCGCCGCCAAAATCGACGCTCAGGTGGAGAAGGTCCAGCAAATCAACGCCAATCTGGACAAGGCCGAGCACGCACTCGGTGCCTCGGCCTCGATCCAGTTCACGATCTCCGGGCTGGTGATGCTGATTGCGATCGGCGGGGCGTTCGTCAACTACAAGCTCATTTCCCTGCCGATGTCGGCAATGGTCGGTGGCGGCGACTACATTACCGACAACCTGCAGGCCTCGGAAGTGGCGGCGCTGGTGATCATCCTGTTCGAGACCCTGATGGGCCTGTTCCTGATGGAGTCGTTGCGCTTCACGCACCTGTTTCCGTTGTCGAATGTGAACGAGAAGATGCGCCGCAGCATGATGTGGATCTCACTCACCATTCTGCTGGTGCTGGCCGGTGTGGAAGTGGCACTGGCGGTGATGCGCGATCTGATTGTGTCGGCCGACGTGGCGCTCAAGCAATCACTCGGCAATGCCGCAGTGGCCGCGCCGGTGGACGCCTCCTGGATGATGAAAATCCCGACTGCCGGGCAGATGATTCTGGGCTTTACCCTGCCGTTCGCGCTGGCGTTCGTCGCGATCCCGCTCGAATATTTCATCCAATCGTCACGCACCGTGTTTGGCACCGGCATGGTGTTCGCACTGCGCGGGCTGGCGTTGCTACTGCGTGTTCTTGGCGTCATGGTGAAGCAGGTCGGCAATGCGTTGTGCATGCTGTATGACGCGGTGATTTTTGTGCCGCTCCTGATCGAACGGATG
>Ga0209705_10000123_pt1 | contig 39186 bp, 30 predicted proteins | sample PPLLaktember2015_5_FD_187262 | JGI IMG/M metagenome (GOLD analysis project Ga0209705, IMG submission 187262) | Freshwater sediment microbial communities from Prairie Pothole Lake near Jamestown, North Dakota, USA - PPLs Lake P8 Core (1) Depth... | ecosystem: Environmental > Aquatic > Freshwater... | reverse complement strand
ACAGTTGGAAAGGCACTAGCCCGGATATTTCATCAGGACGCGGCATTATGGCGGAGGGCTGGGCGAGACAGATCGGGCTCGACCGGCGCAGCCAATAGACCACTCTATTGGCAAGACGGGCATGCCCGATATGGCTGGCCAGGACCCGCCAGAATCCGCGTAACCCGACCTCCAAACCGCACGCTACGTTAATGAGCCCACGACTGGCTGCTGCGGAGGATCCCCGCGCTAACCGGGGGTGGTCTGGTGAGATATCCGGGCTAACCCCGACCTGGGTTTGGCGGAGGCACCGGTCGGATGTTGGGAAGCCGTCCTGGGGAGAAGCTTTGATGCCGGCGGAGCCGTGTGGTACGGTGCACATTCCCCTGTCCCGGCGCCACGCACGCAAGCAGATGAACGCTCCCTACCGCATCGCCCCTTCGGTCTGCCCGCACGACTGCACGAGCACCTGCGCCCTGGACGTCGAGGTCGTGGACGCTCGCACCATCGGTCGCATCCGCGGCTCGCAACGCAATTCCTACACCGCCGGCGTGATCTGCGAGAAGGTGGCGCGCTATGCCGAGCGTGTGCACCACCCGGAGCGGCTCACCCACCCGCTGCTGCGCACCGGACCGAAGGGCGCGAGGCAATGGAAGCGCATCTCCTGGGACGAGGCGCTCGACCGCGTGGCGGATGCCTTCACGGCCAAGGCGGCGCGCCACGGTTCCGAGACGGTGTGGCCCTACTTCTACGCCGGCACCATGGGGCTGGTGCAGCGCGACGGCATCCAACGGCTGCGACACGCGATGAAGTACTCGCGCTGGTTCTCCACGATCTGCGTGACCCTTTCCGACACCGGTTGGCTCGCCGGGGTGGGCAGCAAGCGCGGAGTGGACCTGCGCGAAGCTGCCGAGCATGCCGACCTGGTGGTGATCTGGGGCGGCAACCCGGTCAACACGCAGGTCAACGTCATGCAGCACGCGATGGCGGCGAAGAAGCGCGGCGCGAAGCTGATCGTGGTGGACCCGTATCGCACCGGCACGGCCGAGAAGGCGGACCTGCATGTTGCACTGCGCCCCGGAACGGATGGCGCGCTCGCCTGCGGCATGATGCATGTGTTGTTCGCAGAGGGCTTCGCGGACTGGGACTACCTGCGCCGCTACACCGATTGCCCCGACGAGCTCGCCGCGCATCTGAAGACCCGCACGCCCGAGTGGGCGGCCGGCATCACCGGACTGCCCGTCGCGACCATCGTCGAGTTCGCCCGTCTGTATGGGCGTACAAAACGCAGCTTCATCCGCTGCCATCACGGCTTCTCGCGCTCGCGCAACGGGGCGGCCAACATGCACGCCGTGACCTGTCTGCCGGCCGTCACGGGCGCCTGGCAGAATCCGGGGGGCGGTGCGCTCTATGGCCACACCGGTATCTATCCGCTGGACCGCACGCTGATCGAAGGGACGGACGTGATGGACCGCTCGGTGCGCGAGCTCGACCAGTCGCGCCTCGGCCCGATCCTCACGGGTGACGCTGAGGCGCTGAAGGGCGGGCCCCCGGTCACGGCGCTGCTGGTGCAGAACACCAACCCTGCTATGGTCTGCCCCGAGCTCAACAAGGTCCACGCGGGGCTCGCACGCGAAGACCTGTTCACCTGCGTGCACGAGCAGTTCATGACGGAGACCGCGGCCTTCGCCGACGTGGTCCTGCCTGCGACGACATTCCTGGAGCACGACGACTTCTATACCGCCAGCGGCCACACGGTCTTTCAGGTCACCCGCAAGCTGATCGAGCCACCGGGCGAGGCGCGCGAGAACCACTTCGTGATCTGCGAGCTGGCGAAGCGGCTCGGTGCCGAGCACCCCGGCTTCCGGATGAGCGTGTGGGAGATCATGGACGCCACGCTGCGTCGCTCGGGCATGTGGGATGCGCAGACCAACTACGAGCGGGGCGGTCAGGACTTCGCCTACCCCTTCGAGAAGATGCATTTCCTGGACGGGTTCGACACCGCGGACCGCAAGTTCCACTTCCGGGCAGACTGGCAACGGTTCGGCGGCCGCTGGCAGGAGATGCCGGCGCTGCCCGACCATCTGGATGTCATCGACAACGCCACTGCAGACAAGCCGTTCCGTCTGGTGGCGGCGCCGGCACGCACCTTCCTCAACTCCACCTTCACCGAAACGCCCAGTTCGCTCAAACGGGAGCGGCGTCCCACCGCGCTGATCCACCCGGAAGACTGCGCTGCGCTGGGCGTGGCCGAAGACGACCGCGTCCGGCTCGGCAACGAGCGTGGTGCAGTCGTCGTGCACGTCAAGCCCCAGGACGGGCAGCAGCGCGGCGTGGTGGTCGTCGAGGGCATCTGGCCGAACCGTCACTTCGAGAACGGGCTCGGCATCAACGCGCTCACCAGCGCGGACCCGGGATGGCCGAATGGCGGTGCGGTGTTTCACGACACTGCCGTGTGGATCCGCCGGCTGGACTAGTACAGCGACACGGTGGTTACGAAACATCGCCCGGCAGACGTGGAACATCGGCAAGGCGCACCTGTCCTCGTCCTTTCGGCTTTCTTCGTGTCTTCGTGCCTTCGTGGTGAGAGGTGGAATTAGTGGGTTGAAGTACTGACGGAGGAACGCAAATGTCAGGCGATAGCGCATCGGACGCCTTGGTGTCAGGCACTCAAGCGCATCCGGATAAAGGCTCGACGATCGTGTTGCAGCCTGAGGAAGGTCGCTCGTACTGGCAGCCCAAGCCGGCCAACGGCTACGTCATCGTCAAGGTCAGCCCGGACAACTGCACCTCGAACGTCGTGACCATGGGAATTCAGGCGGTCGCACCGAACGGCTGCTATGTCCGCGAGCATTGGCACTCGCGCAACGAGGAGATCCTGTTCTGTTACGAAGGCCGCGGCACGATCCTCGTCGATGGCGAGCCGCATGCGTTCGTCCCTGGCACCACGGCGTTTCTCGGTCGTTGGGTCAAGCACAAGATCGTCAACGACGGCGAGCAGCCGCTCAAGTTCACCTGGACCTTTCTCCCGCCCGGCCTCGATCAGTTCTTCGCGGGCATCGGCCGGCCGCGTGTTCTCGGGGAACCCACGCCCGAACCCTTCGAGCGCCCGGCGGACACGCTCGCGGTCGAGCAGCGCACAGGCTTCGGCCCGCCCGTGGGCCGATGACGTCCGCTGTACGCTGACCGATGCCCTACGCTCCCGCACCCGACGGTGAGCTCCACTACGAAGCGGCCGGATCCGGCGCACCGCTGCTGCTGATCGCCGGCTTGGGCGGCCTCGGCTCGTTCTGGCGCAATCAGGTCGCGGCCCTGCATGCGCGTTTCACGGTGATCACCTTCGATCAACGCGGCGCCGGTCGCAGCACGCACAGCGACATGCCCTACTCGATCGAGCAGATGGCGCGCGACGCGCTGGCGCTGATGGATCACCTGAAGCTGAAGCAGGCCACACTGGTCGGGCACTCGACCGGAGGAGCGATCGGCCTGTGCATCGCGGCGACACGGCCCGAACGAGTGCAGCGGCTGGTCTTGTCGGCGACGTGGACACACGCCGACGGGTACTTCCGGCGGCTGTTCGAGACCCGTCGTGAGCTGCTCGCGCGAGGCGACGGCGCGCTCTACCAGAAGCTGAGCGCGCTGATGCTGTTTCCGCCGGACTGGATCGCCCGCAACGAGGCTGCGATGCGGGAACGCGAGGCGCACGCGCCGAGCGATCCGCTCGCCATCCGCATCCTCATCCGCCGCATCGACGCGCTGCTGCGCCACGACGGACGGGAGTGGGCGCGAGCCGTGCGCTGCCCGACGCTGGTGATCGTCGCTCGCGACGATGCGGTCACTCCCGCCTACTTCTCCCAGTCGCTCGCCGGATTGATTCCCGGTGTGACCCTCGAGATCCTGGAACGGGGCGGGCACTTTGTGCCGTTGACAGAACCGCAGCCCTACAATGCTGCGCTGGCGGCTTTCTTGGGATCGCAGAACTGACTCCACCCGTTCTCCCACTCAACCCGGGCTGCGCGCTCGACGATCGTTACCTGGCGAGCGGATCCGGCCGGAGCTGGAACTTCACCACTCTCGGCCTTGCCTGCGTGCCACCTTCCGAGTGAAACGGCGTGCGCGTGGAGTTCGTGGCCCACAATGCGCGCCCTTTCCACCCCGCCTTCGGATCGTCGATGCGCCCTTCTCCCCACTTCGCGAAGAAGCCCATCGGATAGGGCACGCGCAGCATGGCGAACTTGCCGTCGACCAGCGCGTGGTAGCCGTCGCTGGTGTTGCCGGTGGCGATCGGCACGTTCTCGCCCAGTCCGAGCGTGTTGAACCAGTCGACCCACACGTAGTAGCTCGCCTCCGCGCTGCCGTCGTCCTTCACGTCGCGGAACTGCGGGCCGGGGAAGCGGTACAAGGTCCAGCCCTCGGGACAATGCTTGCCGGTGGCCTTCGGTCCATTGAGCGGCCCCTTGCACTTGCGCCGGTCGAAGCTGGCCAGGTGGCCGCTCGCATACGACGCCCAGAACACGCCGTTGCGGTCGATGTCGCCGCCGCGCGCGCCATACGCCGGCAGCGGCGGCTCGTAGAGCTCGGTGAGGGCGGTGTGCGTGGGATCCGCACCCGGTGCAACCCGCACGACATAGCTCGGGAACGGCGCGAGCGAAGTGCCCCACACGGAGCCGTCCACCGGATTCACCACGACGCTGTACAGGTTGAGCGCAACGCGCTTGTCCTTGTTCGGGTCGAGGGGCTGGTCGGGTTCGACCCAAGCGTCGCGCTTGCCGTTGCCGTTGGTGTCCAGCACCAGCGGCGCCCATCCCTGCGCCTTCATCTCGTCGCCGGTCTCCTCGAACAGCTTGCGGTTGAGCCAGCCGACGGCGCCGGGACCGCCCACGCCGGCCGAAGTCCACAGCGTGTGGTTCGCGTCCTCGGCGAAGATCACGTGATGGGTCGGGAAGCACGTGGAGATTAAGGTCCACTTGCCGCTGGCGGGGTCGTACATCGAGAGATGCCGGTTCGCGCTCTCGATCGGGAACACCTTCGCCGAGGGATGGTTCGAGCCCTTCCTGCACTCGGACGGGTTGTCCGGTGCGCGGATCCGCGCGGCCGCCCATACGCGGCCCTTCTCGTCCATCATCTGGTTGTGGGTGCTGGTCTGGCTGTCCCAGATCGGGTCCGGCCCCCAGTAGGGCGAGGGCGACATCGGATCGTTGCGATGCGAGGGGGTGTTGGGGTCGCGCACCGGATGTCTCACCTCGCTCACCTCATGCGTGTTCGGATCCAGCACCGGCCAGTAGTCGGTGCTGTTCTCCGGTGCGCCGTAGAGTTTGCCGTGGGGATTGAGCGTCGGCTTGCGCCGGTCGGTGCCGATCAGGTCGTGCATGTACGCCTGCGGGCGGCTCCACTCCCACGAGGTCAGCACCAGGTTGCGCTCGATCCCCTGCGGGCGCTGCGGCTGTGCAAAGGGCAGCTCGCCCGCCGCGATGCGGTCGGTCCAATCCGCCCACAGCGAAAGCGCACGCTGCCTGCCCAGCCGGTTCACCCAGGTCAGCATGTTGTTCATCGCCTGCCCGGAGAGGATGCGCCTCCCCCACGGCTCGGTGGACGACTCGAAGTGGGCGAAATCCTTCGGCATGGTGCGCGTGCCTTCCGTGCCGAGCGCATGGCACGCCATGCAGCCGCTTGACTTCACCATTGCCAGCCATTCCTGTTGCGTTCCCAGGCCCGCCGCGATGCCGTTGCCCTCCGGCCCAGTTCCCGGAAATTCGTTCGGCGCAGGGATATTCAGCAGGGAGTACCAGTAGATGGCCGGGTAGTAGTGCGCGGCCGCCGCCGCGGTTGGCGCCTGCACGGCGCGCAGATCGAGCCGCTTGCCGGGTAAGGCCGGGACCTGCGGAGAGTCGACCAGGCCATACCCGCGCACCCACACCTTGTAGCTTGCGCGCGGCAGGTCGGGGATGAGATAGCGGCCGTGGTCGTCGGTGACGACGATCCTGGTGAACTTCGTGGGGAGATCGTCGGTCTCCGCGATGACCCACACGCCGGCTTCCGGTCCGCCCGGTCCGCTGACGACACCGCCGAGGTCGCTGCTGCCGATCTGCAGAATCGACTCGGCGCTGAACGCTGCGGGCAACCAGGTGCACAGGGTTGCCAGCGCTGCCGCGATGATCATCGAGTGGATGGTGCCGTGCTCGTGCATGCTTGCTCCTGTCGGTCCGGCTCTGAGCTGTGATCGTAGCAGGGTGAGATGAGCGATGCTCATACCCTCGAGATCCTGCAACGGGGCGTGCACTTCGTGCCGTTGACCGAGCCGCAACCCTACACCGGCGCACTCAGGACGTTTCTGGGATCCCGGAACTGGAACTCCCTCTTCCGCCGCGGGAAGAGGGAGGTTCGGGAAAGATCGGCGCCGGCCCGGGCTAGACCGACTGGTACACCGCGCTTTCGAAAGCGTAGAACAACGGCAGCGCCTTCTCGTCCGCAAAGGGCAGGATCTGCGTCATGTACACGCCGCCGATGCCTTTGCTCTGATCGATCCAGAAATAGGTGTTCGCCAGCCCGGCCCACGCCAGACTACCGGGGGTTCGGCCGGTGGGTGCGGGTTCCTCGTTGATCATGAAGCTCAGGCCCCAGTTCTTCGGCATGCCCGGGAAGAACTCCGCGTCGTTGGTCAGGTTGGGCATCTCGGTCTTGAGCATCGTGACCTTGAGGTCCCCCATCGCGTTGCGGGACATCAGATCCACCGTCTGCGGCTTGAGCACCTGGTTGCCGTTGCCCTTGCCGCGGTTGAGAAACACGCGCATGAACTTCGCGTAATCTCCGGCGGTCGAGTAGAGTCCCCCTCCGCCCATCTCGAACTCGGGCTCCTGGGGCAGCTCGAAGTCGATGGGGGTGTAGCTGCCGTCGGCGCCATGCGCGTGGATCTTGGCCAGCCGGCTGCGCATGTCCGGCGTGATCCTGAAGGCCGTGTCGTCCATGCCGAGCGGATCGAAGATGTTCTCCTTCATGTAGTAGCCGAGCGTGTAGCCGCTCACGGCTTCGACCATCTTTCCGGCCCAGTCGATGCCGATGCCGTATTCCCAGCGCTCGCCCGGATCGGACAGGAGCGGGGTCGTCAAGGCGATGTTCTTGCAGCTTCCAATCCCCGGAATGCCGTTGAGCTCCTGGTAGCGGACGAGATCCGCACTCCACAGGTCGTAGGCAAATCCTCCCGTGTGCGTCAGCAGATGGCGCAAGGTGATGGCTCTCTTGGGGGCGCGCAGGCGTGGCTTCCCGTCTGCATCCCAGCCATCCAGCACCCGTGCGCGAGACAGGTCCGGCACCCAACGGGTTACCGGGCTGTCCAGGTTCACCTTTCCCTGCTCGACGAGCTGCATCGCCGCTGTGGCGGTGACCGCCTTGGTCATCGACGCGATCCAGACCACCGTGTCGGGCGTCATCCGGGTCGACTGACCGTTGATGCGCTGGCCGAATCCGCCTTCGTAGATCACGCCGTTGCGGTCGATGGCGAGTGCGACGACGCCGGGAACGTCGCCCGCGTCGACAGCGCCCTGCAACAGCGCATCGGCGTTGCTTTGCAGGGAGCCTTGGCCGTGGGCGACCCCTGCGGCTCCACTCGCCAGCAGGGCTGCTCCCGCTTTCAGGAATGTTCGGCGATCGGTACTCATAGGTCTCCTCCTTGTTTGCATTGTGGTGGAACCACACTTCAGAGACGTGCCAGACCTCCTCCCACCACCATTGCATGCGGTGGGGGCTTGCGGTGATGATCCGCCTCGGGGTACAGCCGCCTAACGATACCCTTGCCGGCTCAACTTTGCCCAGCGCTGCGGTGGGCAACGGCCCACTGGCAGGGCGGGGTGACGGACTGTCGCGTATCGGCAAACCGAAGGCTCGCGGCCTTCTGTCTGCAGCCTCACTCGGTGCGCCTCCTGCGTTCCGGTCACGATCACCACGCAGAGGTCCCGCCAACGCCCAGCGCACACAGGGCGGCATGCATCGCCGTCGCACGAGGTTACGGCCGGCTCCGCCGTCCGAAGTACCAGACCTTCGCCGCCTCGGTGCTCACCACGTAGCCGGCGACGATCACGCTGATGGTCGCTACCAGGTGCCACGGCAGCGGCACGAAATCGAAGACGGAAGCCAGCGGCCCGAGATAGGGCATGGCGAGCGAAACTACGCCCACGGCAGCGGTCGTCAGTAGCAGGAGTCTGCTCGGTACGCTCCGGAAAGCCGGTTTCTGCGTGCGCAGCACGAGCAGCACCGCGAGCTCCGTGAGGACCGAGACGATGAACCAAGCGGTTTGAAAGGTGGCCTCGTCGGCAGCGAACAGTTTCAACAGCACCAAGAACGTGAGAAGGTCGAAGACGGTGCTGAGCAGCCCGAACACCAGCATGAACCGCTGCACGTCGCGCACATGCCAGCGCTGCGCCTGTGCAACCCGCTCGGGGTCCACGTTATCGGTGGAGATGGCGACCGAGGGTAGGTCCGACAGGAAGTTATTCAGCAGAATCTGCTTGGCGGCGAGCGGCAGGAATGGCAGCAGTGGTGTGGCGAGCGCCATGCTCACCATGTTGCCGAAGTTGGCACTGGTGGTGATGGAGATGTACTTGAGGGTGTTGGCGAAAGTTCGGCGGCCCTCCTCGACGCCACCGCGCAGCACATCGAGATCGTGCTGCAGCAGGATCACATCGGCGCTCTCGCGCGCCACGTCCACGGCCTGATCCACCGAGATGCCGATGTCGGCCGCATGCAGTGCAGGCGCGTCGTTGATGCCGTCGCCCAGATAGCCGACGGCGTGCCCGGTCCGCTGCAGCGCGCGGACAATGCGCTCCTTCTGCTGCGGATCGACCTCCACGAACAGCTCGGTGCGCTCGGCGAGGTGCCAGAGCGACTCGTCCCGCAGCCTGTCGATCTGCTCGCCGGTGAGCATCGCGCGCGCGTCGAGGCCCAGAGTTGCCGCCAAGTGGGTAGTGACGTAGCGGTTGTCGCCGCTGATGATCTTGATGCGGATGCCAAGCGCAGCGAGGTCGCGGATCGCAGTCTGCGCCTCTGGCTTGGGCGGATCGCGGAATAGCAGATAACCGGCGAATGACATGCCAGTCTCGTCGTCATGGCCGTAGTGCGTCTTCGCCGCCACTCGCGCGGTCGCAACCGCCAGCACCCGCAATCCTGCCTCTCCCATCCTGCGGAAATAGTCCGCGAGGCGCTCGCGCAGTTCGTCGTCCAGCGCGACCTCTGTCCCGTCGCGGGTCACCGTCGAGCAAATGTCCAGCACGTTGGCGAACGCGCCCTTGGTAATGATCCAGTGCCGCTGTGGATCGTCCGCCGCCTCGACCACGATGGTGAGGCGCTTGCGGATGAAGTCGTAAGGGATCTCGTCGATCTTCCTGAGCCCCTCCGTACCCAGATGGTCGCGTTCCCCGGCGGTCACGATCGCAGCATCGAGCGGATTCTCGATGCCGGTCTCCAGTGCTGCGTTGACGAAGGCGAGCCGCCGCACCTCGAGCGACGGCCGGCCGTCCGCATCGACGGCGGCATCGAGCACGATCACGCCCTCGGTAAGCGTCCCGGTCTTGTCGGTGCACAGGATGTCGATGCTACCGAGGTTCTCGATCGCCTCGAGCCGCCGCACCAGCACACCGCGGCGGGCCATGGCACGGGCGCCGTGGGAGAGCGTGACGCTCACGATGACGGGGAGGAGCTCCGGCGAGAGGCCTACGGCCAGGGCAACCGCGAATAGCAGGGATTCGAGGGGCGGCCGACCCAATAGCTGATTGACGGCAAGCACGAACACGACCATGAGCACCATCACGCGCACCAGCAGATAACCGAACTGCCGGACACCGCGGGCAAACTCCGTCTCCGGCTCGCGCGCCCCGAGCCGCGCTGCAACGGCGCCGAACACCGTGCTTCGGCCCGTCGCCACCACCAGCACCGTAGCCGTCCCACTGCGCACGGAAGTCCCGAAGTAGACACAGTTGAGCCGTCGGGCCAGGGGCGTGTCGGAGGGCAAGGGGCCCGGCTGTTTCTCGACCGGGAAGGATTCGCCGGTCAGGCTCGCCTCGGTGACCAGGAAGTCCCTGGCCGCGAGCACGACGCCATCGGCGGGGACGAGATTGCCGGCCGACAGCACGATCACATCGCCCGGCACGAGATTGCTGGCCGGTACCGTCTGCGCCGCACCGTCGCGCAGCACCTGCGCGGTCAACGCAAGGCGGCGGCGCAGCTCTGTAATCGCAACCGACGCTCGATACTCCTGCACGAAGCCCAGTAGCGCGCTCCCCAGCACGACGAGGAGGATGATCGAGGCGTTCACCCACTCGCGGACGAACAGCGCGACCAGCGCACCGAACACGAGGATCAGGACCAGCGGGCTCTCGAACTGGCGGAGCAGGAGCTTCATCGCCGTTAAGCGAGGCTGCTCCTGCACTGCGTTGGGGCCGCTGCGGCGGAGCCGTTCGGCCGCCTCCGCTTCCGAAAAACCGTGATCACTCGTTCCCAGGTCGGCCATCAGACCCGAGGCGTCCCGGCTCCAATAGGCTGCATCGGGGTGGGCGGTGTGCATTTGCTCCTCAGAACATCCGGTGTGCGAACGCCAGGGACGTCGCCGCCACACACGTCGCGCGGCGCGCGACCCGGCCGATCACCGGCTGCGGACGCAAGCGTATCAGGTCAGCATGCGGGCTTCCTGCCCAGCCCTTACTTTGCGAAGGGCAGCGCGTCGCCGAGCTTGAGCTTCAGGCGGTCGTGGATCCATTTGCGGTCGAACCACTCGATGGGGCTCACAGGCAGTCCGTGCAGCATGGTCGCAAAGTGAAGATGGTCGCCCCCGGCCAGCCCCGTGGCGCCAGTGCCGCCGATGGCTTGCCCGCGCGAGACTTTGTCCCCTTCCTTCACGTCGATCGACGAGAGGTGGCCGTACAGGGTTTGCACGCCGTAGCCATGGTCGATCACCACGCAGTTGCCATAGATTCCGAGGTACCCCGCGAACACCACGACCCCATCGTTGGATGCAGGGATCTTGTCGGCGCGCACCGAGGCCATGTCCAGACCGAGATGATCCTGCTCGTCGACCGTGTTCCCGGCATAGACGTACGACCGCCGGTCGGCGAAGGCCGACTTGATCGCGGTGTTCACCATGGGCAGGAACGGCTCGCGCCAGAGAAACGCGGTCGCGCTGCGTGCCGCCAGCTGTTTCAGGAAGGCCTCGTTCTTCTTGCGCAGGTCGCGGTTGATCTGGAGGTAGTTCTCCAGCAGGCTGCCCTTGTCGACGAGCTCCGGCGTGCGGCTCATGATCTCGCTCGTCACCTTCTGCATGAACCCGTCGTTGAGGCGGATCGTGTCCCGACGCAGCGGCTTACGGAAGAAGCGGTCGATGAAGCCGACCTGGGCTTCGTTGCCGGCGGCGTCCACCACGACGAGGCGCACAGACGACGCGTCGTCCATGTCGTAGGGGACTGCGAAGAGCGCGAAACGCTCGCCTGGGGCGCCGCCGGACAGCGGGTACCCGGGGAAGAAATAGGCACCCGCCCGGACGCCGTCGCGGATCGCCGAGTCGCCGACGCGATAGACCACCGCCTCACTGCCACCCTGCGAGACGTAGTTGAAGCGCGAGAGCACGTCGACGGATGGTGGAATCAGCCGCACCGGCAGCTCGATCTGTGCCGTGACGGGGTCTGGCGAACGCAGCGCTGCGCCGGCCCGGCCGGCAGTCACGCGCACGATCGCCGTGCCCGGCGCGAGGGCCTGGACCGAGTCCTTGCCGACCTCCAGGCGAACCTCGTCCGAGGCGGTTCCCGTTCGCCAGATCGCCCACGACGGCGCAGGCGTGTGTCGCGCCTCGGCTATCGTCTGCACCAGATTGCCCTGCACCAGCTCGACCTTGATGGATGCCAGCCCACGCTGCGGCTCTGCCACGCGCACGGTGATCGGGGTCTTCCTGCCGATCGCTTTGGCGCCCGGCTCAATCGCAATCGCGGGCGGCGGGCCTGCGCGGAATGCGACGAGCCAGACCAGGCCCAGTCCGACACCAGCGATCAGGAAGAGGAGCAACTTACGCATGCGGGATCTCCTTGCATTGGAAGATGATCGGGGTGATTGTGTGCAGAAAAACCCGGGCACGAGCGCCTACAGTCCCGCACATACATGGGATTGTCCGACGCCTGTCAGGATAGTTCCCGATCTGACGAGGTCTTCTGGGGTAGAGCCTCGCACGTGCCTGCACCGGCGGGCGCGACAGCATCAGCTGGGTAGTCGACTCTCCTCCACCGCGTGACAGGCCACCGGCGAGCCAGCCTGCCAGTCGCGCAGCTCCGGCCGCTCCACTCGGCAGCGATCGTTGGCATGCGGGCAGCGCGGGTGGAACGCGCAGCCGGCCGGTGGCTCGAGCGGGTTGGGCACTTCGCCGGCCACCGGCGTGCGCGGCCGCCCGCTCATGTCCAGGTCGGGCAGCGCGTCGAGCAGCATCCGCGTATAGGGGTGCCGCGGCTGCACGAACAGAGTGCCCGCATCGGCGAGCTCGACCAGGCGTCCGAGGTACATGACGCCGATGCGGCTGGCGATGTAGGCCACCACCGCGAGGTTGTGGGAGATGAACAGGTAGGTGAGCCCCATCCGCTCCTGCAGGTCCTTCATCAGGTTCAGGATCTGGGCCTGCACCGACACGTCCAGCGCCGAGGTCGGCTCGTCGCACACCAGGAACTCGGGGTGCGTGGACAGCGCCCGCGCGATGCAGATGCGTTGGCGCTGCCCGCCGGAGAACTCGTGCGGGTACTTGTCCCCGTCCTCGGGCGACAGCCCCACCTGCTGCAGCAGCTCGGCGACGCGGGCGCTGACGGCCTGCTTGCCGGCGGGCTGCCCTTGCGCTCGCAGCGGCTCGGCAACGATGCGCGCCACCCGCCAACGCGGGTTGAGGCTTGCATACGGATCCTGAAAGATCATCTGCATGCGGCGCCGGGCCCGCGCGGTGTCCTCTCCTCCGGTCGACAGCTTTACGCCATCGAACTCGATGTGGCCGCGCGACGGCGTATGCAGCCCCACGATCAGGCGTGCAACGGTGGATTTTCCGCAGCCGGATTCACCGACCAGTGCGAGCGTCTCGCCACGCCGGATGTCGCAGGAGACACCGTCCACTGCCTTCAGCAGACGGCGTGGAGCGCGCTCGAGCACACGGTTGAGCCACGGCCGGGACACGTCGAAGTCGCGGCCCAGCTCGCGCAGCGCGAGCAGCGGGGCGTCAGGCCGAGCGTTCATGGGCGTGGAGCCAGCAGGCCGCGCGACTGCCACCGGCAGGCATGAGGTCGGGGCGCTCGACCGCGCAGCGTGCAAACTGCCGCGGGCAGCGCGGGTGATAGGCACATCCGCTGGGGATGGCGTTGAGCCGCGGCATGGCGCCGTCGATCTGGGCGAGTCTCGGGCGCCCCTGGCCCAGCTTCGGGATCGAGCTCATCAGCCCCGCGGTATAGGGATGCTGGGGCGCATGAATCACCTCGCGCGCCGGCCCGATCTCGGCCAGACGTCCTGCGTACATCACGGCCACGCGGTCCGCCGTCTCGGCGATCACGCCCATGTCGTGAGTGATCAGCATCACCGCCGCGCCGTGCTCGCGACACACGCGCTTGATCAGACCGATGATCTGGGCCTGGATCGACACGTCCAGTGCGGTGGTCGGCTCGTCCGCGATGATCAGCTCGGGCTCGGCGCACAGGGCAAGCGCGATGACGACACGCTGGCGCATGCCGCCCGAGAACTGGTGCGGATACTGATCGATGCGATGCTCGGGCGCAGGGATGCCTGCTTCCGCGAGCAGAGCGATGGCGCGCTGCCTCGCTTGTGGGCCGGACACCGGGAGATGAGTACGGATAGTCTCGACGAGCTGCTGACCGATCGTGTACAGCGGATTGAGCGAGGTCAGGGGATCCTGGAAGATCGCGCCGATGCGCCGGCCGCGGATGCGTCGCAGCGCCTCCGCCGGCAGGTTGTCGATGCGCTCGCCGGCCAGCCGGATCTCGCCTGCAGCGATCCGACCCGGCTGTTCCAGCAGGCCGATGACCGCCATGCCGGTGAGCGACTTGCCGGCGCCGGATTCGCCCACCACGCCCAGCACTTCCCCGCGCGCGATGGCGAACGAGACGCCGTCGACCGCCACCAACGTCCCGCGCCGAGTCGGGAACTCGACGCGCAGGTTCCTTACTTCGAGCAGGGGCGCTGGCTCGGGCATCCGCACTCCATTGAAGGCAACTCTGCATCCCGCTGAGGGAACCCAAGAATGGCCCGCCAACACGCCAAGACGCCAAGAAGAACAAAGGCGCCTTCATGCTTGAGCGAATGGCCCCTGGAACGGATCATGTCGAGCTCGCGCGAGCGCAGGCCGATCTTCGACTTCTTGGCGTCTTGGCGTCTTGGCGGCAAGTCACTCATCGCAGCTTGGGATTCAAAACATCGCGCAGCCAGTCGCCCAGCAGGTTGACCGACAACACCAGCACGACCAGCGCGACCCCCGGGAATACGGCGATCCACCACTCCCCGGAGAACAGGTATTCGTTGCCTACGCCGATCAAGGTGCCCAGCGACGGGGTGGTGGGCGGCACGCCGACACCGAGGAAGGACAGGGTGGCTTCGGTGATGATCGCGGTGGCCAGATGGATCGTAGCGATCACCAGCACCGGTCCCATGACATTGGGCAGGACGTGCTGCCACATGATAGCGACGGGGCGGCGCCCGATGACACGCGCCGCCTGGACGTACTCCTTGTTCTTCTCCACCAGGGTCGACCCCCGCACCGTGCGGGCGTACTGCACCCAGCCCGACACGCCGATCGCGAGCACCAGCACGTACACCGCGATGTCCGCGTGCAGCTGGGCAGGCAGGGCCACGCGCGCCAGGCCGTCGATCAGCAGCGCGATGAGGATGGCCGGGAACGACAGCTGGACATCGGCCACCCGCATGATCAAGGCGTCGACCCGCCCGCCCACGTACCCGGCCACCAGCCCCAGACCCACCCCCAGCAGCAGCGCGAACGCGACAGACGCGAGGCCCACGCCGAGCGAGATGCGCGCGCCGTACAGGATGGTGGAGAGGATGTCGCGACCCTGATCGTCGGTGCCGAGCGGATAGATAGGGTTGCCGCCTTCCTCCCAGACCGGTGGGCTGAAAGCGTTTAGCAGGCTGACCGATGCCAGGTCGAAGGGATTGTGCGGCGCGACCCAGGGCGCCAACACTGCCCCGCCCACACACGCGAGGGCAACCAGGGCCGCCGCAATCGTCACCGGTGAGTGGCGGAAGCTGTAGAGGACGTCGGAGTCCCAGAGTTGGTGCAGCGCTGTGCGCATGTCTGTGGTGAAGGATGAAGGCGTGAAGGGTGAAGGGCGACTGCCCTGAGCGGCCCTCATCCTTAGCCGGCCAACTACTATTCCCCTACCTACTCATCGCAGTGCTGGCGAAAATCGACGCTGGCCGTCGGACCTTTACTCCTTCACCCTTCACTCCTTCACCCTTCACGCCTTCACCCTTCACCCCTCTACCCTTCACTCCTCCACCTACCTCACCACCACCCACCTCAGGTAGTTGAAGTTGTCGGCCAGCTGGACCAGCTCGATATTCTTCTTCATCGCCCAGGTGAGCATCTGCTGATGCAGGGGAATGTGGCCGATGTCGTCGGCGTGGATCTTGAAGGCTTCGCTGATCATGGCCTGACGCTTCGCCTGCTCGGTTTCGGAGGCGATCCCGCGAGTGAGCTCGTCGACGCGCGCATTCGAGTAGCTGCCCAGGTTGAACTGCCCTTGTCCGCCGTCGCCGGGTGTGGACAAAAGCGCGAACAGCGGGTTGTGGCTGTCATAGGTGCCGGGCGTCCAGCCGAGCAGATAGAACGAGGTGTTGCGCGAGAGGACCTTGGGGAAGTAGGTGGCCTTGGTCTCCGCCACCAGGTTGATCTTCACGCCGATGCGCGCCAGCATCACCGCCACCGCCTGGCAGATCTCGGCGTCGTTCACATAGCGATCGTTGGGGCAGTTCATGCTGACCTCGAAGCCGTTCGGGTAGCCGGCTTCGACGAGCAGCTTTTTCGCGGCGGCGGGATCGTATGGCAGGCGCTTGTTGAGCTCGGGATCGAAGCCGTTGATGCCAGGGGCGACCATCAGGCCAGTGGGTGTGGCCGCGCCGCGCATGATGCGGGAACCGATCGCCGCGATGTCGATGGCCTGGTAGAAGGCCTGCCGAACCCGCCGGTCCTTGAAGGGGTTCTTGCCCTTGACGTTCGAGAAGAGCAGCTCGTCACGCTTCTGATCCATGCCCAGGAAGATCGTGCGCAGCTCAGGGCCCTGCAATACCTTGAGGTTGCGGTCGCGCTGCAGGCGCTGCACATCCTGCAGCGGCACCGGCTGCATCATGTCGATCTCGCCGGAGATCAGCGCAGCTACCCGCGTGGCAGCGTTGGCGATGGGCAGGAAGATCGCTTCGGTGACGTTGTGCTCCGGCTTGCCCCACCAGTTCGGATTGGGGACGAGCACCGTGCGCACACCCGGCTGACGCGACTTGAGCATGAACGGCCCAGTGCCGTTGGCATGCGTGCTGGCGTAGTTCTCCGTGCCCTTGCGCACGTCCACCGGGCGCACAGCGTTGTTCTTCTCGCACCAGCTCTTCGACATGACGTACCACAGCGGCAGCACATCGGGCAGGATGGGAAAAGGCTCGATGGTGACGATGTCGATCGTGTGACCGTCGATCTTGCGGATTTCCTTGATCTGCCCGACATAGGTCTTCATGTCCGAGCCTTCCGCGCGTGCCCGGTCGTAGGAGAAAATCACATCGTCGGCCGTGAAGGGACTCCCGTCGTGGAACTTCACGCCCTTCCGCAGGTTGAGGCGCCACACGGTAGGGGAGGTCCGCTTCCAGTCGGTCGCCAGCTCCGGCTGCAGCTCGAGCTTCTTGCCGTGCCCGATCAGCGCCTCGTAGACGTTGCCGGTGAAGTTGAGCAGCAGGCTCTCGTTGAGCATGTGCGGGTCCATCGACAGCGTGTCGCCCTGGTCCGCGTAGGTGAAGGTCTTGGCGTCGGCCGCGCCGACGGCCACGCAGGCAGCGACGGCAAGAACCAGGATAGTCCGGAGAATGCGAGACGTTGATCGTGACACGCGAGGTTCCTGTGCTCAATTAACGCAAAAAGGCAACATCCACCACAGAGGCATAGAGGCACAGAGATTTCCTAACTGGAGACCGCTCGCTGTGTCGCACCGGCGAACCTGAGCGGGCACTCCGGCTCTTCGTTGCCATCAGCTGTTCTCTGTGTCTCTGTGCCCCTGTGGTTCAACTTGATTTCGAATCAATCGGCAGGGCCGCCTCCACCAGCGCCGCCAGGTATCCGGCGCCCAGTGGAGTGATCTCGTCGTTGAAGTCGTAGCTCGGATTGTGCAGATGGCACCCGGACGGCCCGCCTCCATGCCCCAGCCACACATACGCTCCAGGCCGCACCTGCAGCATGTAGGAGAAGTCCTCGCTGCCGGTGGTCGGTTCGGCGTTGCGGATGACGTTGGCGGCCCCGAAGATGCGCTCGCCGACCTGCGCAGCGAAGGCGGCTTCGCGCTCGCTGTTCACCGTGGCGGGATGGTGGCGGCGGTAGTGAGTCTGTGCGCTGGCCCCGAGCCCCGCCGCAACCCCGGCGGCGATCTCGGCGATGCGCCGCTCCGCGAACACACGGGTGTCTTCGCGAAAGGTGCGGACCGTTCCGACCAGGCGCACATCGTCGGGGATCACGTTGAAGGTGCCGATCTGGCTGGTCTGCATCGAGCAGATGCTGACTACCACGGCGTCCAGCGGGCTCACGTTGCGGCTGGCAATGGTCTGCAGCGCGGTGATGACGTGCGCGGAGACGACCACCGGGTCTACAGTCAAATGCGGCATGGCGCCGTGACCGCCTTTGCCGCGGATCACGATCTCGATCTCGTCCACCGCGGCCATCACCGGGCCCGGGCGCACCGCGATCTGCCCCGCCGGCAGAGCGGGCCAGTTGTGCAGCGCGTAGATCTCGTGCGCGGGAAACTGCTCGAACAGGCCTTCCTCCACCATCACTTTGCCGCCGCCACCACGCTCCTCCGCGGGCTGGAAGATCAGATAGGCAGTACCGGCGAAGTTGCGCGTCTGCGCGAGATAGCGCGCGGCCCCCAGCAGCATGGTGGTGTGACCGTCGTGGCCGCAAGCGTGCATGCGGCCGTCGTGCCGGGACTTGTAGGGCAAGCCGCCGGTCTCGTGCATGGGCAGGCAGTCCATGTCGGCGCGCAATCCGACGGCGCGCTCGCCCGGACGCCCGTGGATCACGCCGACCACGCCGGTCTTGGCCAGGCCGCGGTGCACTTCGATCCCCCACTCTCCGAGCCACTGGGCCACGATCTGCGATGTACGGCTCTCCTCGAACGCGAGCTCGGGATGCGCGTGGATGTCGTGCCGGATAGCCGTGAGCTCGGGATGAAATCTGCGGATGTGTTCGACGGGGTTGGTCACGCCGGGTTCCTCAGGTCGCAGCCGCCGTGCGCTCGATGCGCAGGCGAGGGTCGACGGCATAGTACAGGAGATCCACCACCAGGTTGATCACGACGAAGAACAGCGCGATCAGGCACAGGTAGGCAGCCATCACGGGGACGTCGGCGAACATCACCGACTGGATGAACAGCAGCCCCATGCCCGGCCACTGGAAAACGGTCTCGGTGATGATGGCGAACGCGATGATCGAGCCGAGCTGGAGCCCGGTGATGGTGATGACCGGCACCAGTGTGTTCTTGAGCGCATGGCCGAAATGGATGGCGCGATCGCTCAAGCCGCGTGCACGGGCGAAACGGATGTAGTCGGTGCGCAGCACCTCCAGCATCTCCGAGCGCACCAGGCGCATGATCAACGTCATCTGGAACAGCCCCAGCGTGATCGACGGCAGGATGAGCGCCTTGAGGCCCGAGACCGTGAGCAGGCCCGTGGTCCACCAGCCCACCGCAACCGTGTCGCCGCGCCCGAACGAAGGCAGCCAGCCCAGCTCGACGGAGAAGACCAGGATCAACAGGATGCCGATCAGGAACGTGGGCAGGGATACACCGATCAGCGACACGGTCATGAACAGGTGCGAAAGCCAGGAGTCGCGGCGCAGGGCGGTGTAGACGCCCATCGGGATGCCTATCAGAACAGCGAACAGTGCAGCCACGATCGACAGTTCGAGCGTCGCGGGCAGCCGTTCGACGACCAGCGTCGACACAGGGCGCAGTTGGCGCAGCGAGAAGCCGAAGTCGCCCTGGACAGCCCGGCCGACGAACTCCGCGTACTGGATGTAGAACGGCCGGTCGAGGCCGAGCTGCCCGGTCAGGCGCGCGCGGTCCTCGGGGGTCGCGTCCTGGCCGAGCATGAACACCACGGGATCGCCGACATAGCGGAACAGCGCGAAGGCGATGAGGCCCACCACGAGCATCACGATCACGGCCTGACCGAGACGTCGGATGATGAAGGCGAGCATCGGGACTGGTGGTGAGCGGGATCGGAGCCCGGCCGCTGCGCGCGCGGACAGGACAACGCTCCGATGTTGCCGAATTCGTCGAGGGGCGTCAACGCGAGCCGCTCGCTGGCCGTTGCCGCTGCGTGCAGGGCTTAGACGCTAGCACGCTCGACCCGATCGGCAAAAACGCGCATCATAAGCCGGTCGTTACCGATGCAGGTCCATCCAGAGGAGGAGCTGGAAATGAGTCCACGCAGGTTCGATCGGCGCCGCTTTCTGGCAACCTCGGCTGCAGCGGCCACCGCCGCCGTGGTCGGGCCCTATGTTCACACTTCCCGGGCCGCGGGGTCGCTGGCAGTAGGCTTCTGGGACCACTGGGTGCCGGGCGCCAACGACACGCTCACCAAGCTGTGCAAGGAATGGGCAGCGAAAGAAAAGGTCGACATCAAGATCGACTACATCACTTCCCAAGGCAACAAGATTCTGCTGACCATCGCGCAGGAGGCGCAGGCCAAGAGCGGGCACGACGTCCTGTCGCTTCCCATCTGGTATTGCGCGGGCCAGGCGGCGAACCTGGAGCCGGTCGACGATCTGGTGCAGCCGCTGATCGCCAAGTACGGCAAGGCCGGCGCGGCGGTGGAATACCTGGGCAAGCAGGACGGCCACTGGGTGGCGGTACCGGCCACCGCAGGCAGCCAGATCAAGGGCCCCTGCGCGCGCATCGACCTGTTCAAGCAGCACGTCGGTCTCGATCTGACCAAGATGTACCCGCCTGGCGCGCCGGCCGACAAGACGCTGACGGACAAATGGACCTGGGAGGCCTTCCTCGACGCCGCGCAGAAGTGCAGCAAGGCCGGCTTCCCCTTCGGGATCGGCATGGGCCAGACCGCCGATTCGACCGACTCGGCCGGCGCGATCTTCGCCGCTTACGGCGCACAACTGGTCGACGCCAAGGGCGAGATCACGGTCAACTCGGACGCGACGCGCCAGGCGCTGGACTTCGCCAAGCGGCTGGTGCAGTTCCTCCCCGCGGACGTGTTCGCCTGGGACGATGCGTCGAACAACAAATGGCTGATCTCCGGGAAGGGCGCGCTGATCATGAACCCTCCCAGCGCCTGGGCGGTCGCGAAACGCGACAACCCCAAGCTGGCGGAGCAGCTTTGGACATTTCCCGCGCCGAAGGGACCGAAGGGGCGGTTCCAGCCGGTGCTGCCGTTCTACTGGGGCATCTGGAAGTTCTCCAGGAACAAGGCCGCCGCCCGCAGCCTGCTCACCTACTTGTCCCAGCGCGATGCCGTGGAGCAGCTGGTCGTGGCCAGCGGCGGCTACGACGTGCCAGCGTTTTCGGGGCTGCGCAATCTCAAGATCTGGTCCGAGGTGGGCCCGCCCAAGGGTACCCTGTCCCATTACCCGCCGGGCGAGGATGAGATCGAGTCGGTCCCCGGCACTCCCGCGCCCGCACCGATCGCCATGCAGATGTACTCGCAGGCAACGATCACCAAGATGATCGCCAAGGTCACGCAAGGCAAGGAATCGCCGGACAAGGTCATCGCCTGGGCCGCGTCGGAGTTGGAAGGCTTTATGCGCGCATAGGGGCGGGGCGGCGCCGGCTGCAAGGGAGGTTGCTGATGGTCGTTGCTCATTCCGCTCGTCTGTCCGCCGTCCGGCCACGGACGCGGGTCAGGCGGCTGTGGCGGCGCAAGTCGACGATCGCGTTCGCGATGGCGCTGCCGCTGCTGCTGATCGTCGGCCTGCTGGTGCTGTATCCATCTCTGTACGCCTTCTACCTGGCCACGCTCAACAAGTCGATGGAGCGCTTCGTCGGGGTGGCGAACTTCGCCTTCCTGTTCAAGCGCGAGACGTTCTGGATGGTAGTCAAGCAGTCCATCATCTTCGCGGTCAGCGCCGTGTTGTTCAAGGCGCTCATCGGCTTGTTCGTCGCGCACATGGTTCACAACGTGCCCACCAAGGGTCAGCGCAAGTGGCGCGGGATGCTGCTCATTCCCTGGGTGATCCCGCCGGCCATGAGCACGCTGGCCTGGCTGTGGCTGTTCGACCCTTCCTACAGCGCCTTCAACTGGCTGTTGCAGGGCATGGGGATGGATGCCGTGCCGTGGCTGGGCGATCCGTACTGGGCGCGCTTCGCCGTGATCCTGGTGAACGTCTGGGTCGGTGCACCCTTCTTCATGATCATGTACCTCGCCGCGCTCAAGTCTGTGCCGGAGCAGCTCTATGAAGCGGCGGCGATCGACGGGGCCAACTGGTGGCAGAAGCTGTGGTTCATCACGCTGCCGATGATGCGCAACATCATCGCCATCACCGTGCTGTTCTCCCTGATCGTGACCTTCGCCAACTTCGACATCGTGCGGGTCCTTACCAACGGCGGTCCGGTCGATCAGACACACGTGTTCGCCACCTGGGCATTCAAGGTCGGCATCGAGAGCAACGACATCCCGCTGGGCGCCTGCGTGTCGCTGGTCATGGTGCCGATTCTGGGCCTGGCCGCGGTGTTCATTCTCCGCGACATCACCAGGCGCGGCGGGGAGGGTTGACCGTGGCCACGGCGGTGCTCCGCGGCAATGCCCGACCGGTGCGGCGCACCAGCATGCAGCGCGACCGCAAGCGGGCGCTGCTATGGTCCTACGTCTTCCTGTTCGTGTTCGTGATCTTCTTCCTGACCCCGCCGGTGTATATGCTGATCACCTCGCTCAAGACCAGCGCGGAGATTTCGGCGGGCACCGCGCCCTGGTGGGTGTCCGACCCTACCATCCAGAACTACGTCGAGATCCTGACTTCGCCCACGTACCTCACCTTCTTCCGCAACTCCACCCTGGTCTCCGTGCTGGTGGTCGCCATCACCATGCTGGTCAGCATCCCGGCCGCGTTCGCCCTCTCGCGGATGAAGTTCTGGGGCTCGGCAACGCTCGCCACCGGGGTGTTCCTCACCTACCTGATCCCCGACACGCTGCTGTTCATCCCGCTGTTCAAGATCTTCGTGTACCTGCGCGAGTTGACCGGAATCGAGTTCATCAACCACTGGTGGGTGCTGGTCATCATCTATCCCACCCTGACGGTGCCCTTCTGCACCTGGATCATGATCGGCTACTTCGGCAGCATCCCCAAGGAGCTGGACGAAGCGGCATTGATGGACGGGGCCGGCTACCTGCAGACGCTGACCAAGATCTTCATTCCGGTGGCGCTGCCGGGCATCATCGCCGCCACCATCTTCGCTTTCACGGTGGCGTGGGCGCAGTTCCTCTATCCGCTGGCATTCACGACCTCCACCGATCAGCTGGTGCTGCCGGTGGGGATCGTCACCACGCTGATCAAGGGCGACGTGTTCAACTGGGGCCAGATCATGACCGGTGCGCTGCTGGGCGCCGCACCACCGCTGATCATCTACGCCTTCCTGATGGACTACTACATCGCCGGCCTCACAGCGGGCGCAACCAAGGGTTGATCAAAGAGCTTACGCGATGGCCCAGGTGACACTGCGCAAGCTGACCAAGACCTACGACGCGACACCCGCGGTCCGAGGTATCGACCTGGACATCGCAGACAAGGAGTTCGTCGTCCTGGTCGGCCCGTCCGGGTGTGGAAAGAGCACGACGCTGCGCATGATCGCCGGGCTGGAGGACATCAGCGACGGCGAGATCCTGATCGACGACGAGCTGGTCAACGACGTGCCGCCCAAGGACCGCGACATCGCCATGGTGTTCCAGAACTACGCGCTGTACCCGCACATGACGGTGTACGAGAACATGTCCTTCGGCCTGCGCCTGAAGAAGGTCCCCAAGCCGGAGATCCGGGCACGAGTGGAGAACGCGGCGCGCATCCTGGACATCCAGGAGCTTCTGGAGCGCAAGCCCAAGCAGCTATCGGGCGGCCAGCGCCAGCGCGTAGCAATGGGGCGCGCGATAGTGCGCGATCCCAAGGTGTTCCTGTTCGATGAACCGCTGTCGAACCTGGACGCCAAGCTGCGGGTGCAGATGCGCACCGAGATCAAGCGCGTGCATCAGAAGGTGCGCACCACCACGATCTACGTCACGCATGACCAGGTCGAGGCGATGACTTTGGCCGATCGTGTCGTGGTCATGAATGCGGGACTGATCGAGCAGGTCGGTGCGCCGAACGAGCTGTACCACGCGCCGGCCACCAGGTTCGTCGCCGGCTTTATCGGCTCACCGGCGATGAATCTGATCCCCTGCGCGCTGGAGGAGGTCGCCGGCGCTCTGCGCGTGCGGTTGAACGGGGAAGTCGGTTTCGCAGTGCCACCCGATCGTACCGCCCGCTACCGTCCGTACGCGGGCCGCAGCGAGCTGCTGTTCGGCCTGCGTCCCGAGCACATCCTGGAACAGCGCCCGCAGCAGGAGCCGAACCAGGAGGTGTTCGAGGTCGCCCTCGAGGTCACCGAACCGATGGGAATGGAGACCCTGGTCTACTTCGGGGTCAACGGTGTGGAGGTGTGCGGTCGCGTCAACCCCAACGCCGGCGCACAAGCCGGCCAGCGCATGCGCCTGGTCGCCGACCTCAACCACATGCATCTGATCGACGACGCAAGCGGCAAGGTGTTGTAGCCGCAGCGCACCTTGCGCTTCGCGCATCCGGGGGTTGCTGTGCAGCACCACCCAGCTTCAACGGGACTACGAACCTCCTCGCCGCCCCATCGCGCCCGGCCTGTCCCTCGCGGGACACCCGTTGGCCGCAACACTCGCGGCCCCCCAACGGTCCCCATGTTGCAGCGGTCTTGATGCTCAAAGGGAAGACCGCCCAGGCAATCACCTCCTTCGAGCGTGAGGTTGAGGTGTCTACTCTTTCGAGGCAAGTCCCTACCTCAGGGCGTGACTCGAGCTGCAATGCCTCTCAAGAACCTGCATCTCTCAATGCACCTCCAGGCGGCTGAAGTGTATCGCTAGCAGCCAAGTTGCGGTCGGAAACGGAATGCCCCACAAACTACCGCCCCAGATGAGCGGTGGGTAGTACATCTGAAGCGACAGAAACGGTATGAGACACCCGTTTGCTATGAGAGCCCAGCGTATCCAGCGCTCAAGACCCTGCGTTCTGAATACCGCCGCAGCGAACAGTGTCGAGAGGCTCATAAGGCTGTAGCCGAACACGTCGACGGCGTACAGAAAGGAATCAAATGGCTCGAAGATCAGAAGCTGGATGCCTTCCGCGTCGCTCCGCGCGAGCCGAGGTATCACGAACGCCAGTTGTACGTAATAAACGATGCTAATGAGCGTGGCGTACATTGACGCAAAGACGACGGCAAGATGGCTCCAGATCCGTGCGGATGATTCAGCGTAGTAGTGGATGCTCACCGTGAGCACGACGAACGACACCCCAAGGAGAAGCGACGGAGTGAGGAGCACAACCAGGCCAAGGGATGTGCTCCGACTGTGAGGACCACCGGCCGACCCGAACAGTCCCACCCATTCGCCGAGCTGTGCCACAACATATGCAAGGCTGAAGATAGTGCAGAGAACCGCGGACCATACGCCAAGCCCTCGGACCGACTTGTTGCGTGCCGTCACCGTGCCCCAACGCTCGCGCAAGTGCGCGCTGTCATTGCAGCCCAACGGCAGAGATCACCGGCCCGCTGTAGCGGGTCCAGTGCATCGAGTTGGGCGTCACTATGTGGCCGACGAACTTGCCGCGGGGCCGCAGTACGAGGACATAGAGACATGCGGCCAAAAGCACGACATGGACAAGCGTCCCAATAGGCAGTCTTGAGACGATGTAGTTCGAGCGTCAACAGTCCAGTATCGTTCCAAGAGCACACCCAGACTTGCGGCGAGGACTCTGGCGAATAGCCCCAAGTGCACGGCGACGGCCACGACGTCGAGCGACGCGTACGAGCAGCGGGATCCGCTTGAGCCACGTCCGCCCCTCACTCAGACTCCCTGCGCGCCGTGAACGTCCGCGTTTCCGGCGAGAATGACGGATGGCCAATGTAGTTCGTGGCGATGAAACGGATCTCGTCGCGAGCGACGATGCCGTCGAAGCACTCGCGATAGTCTGTGTACCCCCAGCCGTCACCCTTTCTCACCTGAGCCGGCAGCTGAATGCAGAACTTGAGGCGGTCCTCCTCGATCTTCCCATCCAGCAAGGCGAACCTGCCGGTACCCCCTTGGACCCAATTCGAACCGAACACCTCGCCGCGACGGGTTTCGAACTCGAACAGCTCGCGCGTTTGTCTCCCCTGCGCGTCCGCGTGAGTTGCCGGACCAGCTGGTCCACATCGAAGTCCCAGCGCGCGTCGGATACTTCTGCGGCGTTTCGAGCCGAGAGCGCACCGAGGTCGTCGGGCAACTCGTCGCGCGCGGGCATAGCCGCGCCGCCGACGAGCACCGGCACGACCAGCAGATCGGGGCGGCTCAGCGCGATCTGGATCTCGACCCGGACGGGGTCGTCGATCTGACCCAGCCGCGGCTCTCCCCGGCGATCGCGAGCGCTCAGCCAGTTCGGTCCGATCATCACGAGGACAACCGCGCACGAGCCGAGCGCGCGCTGGATCGCCTGCGCGAAATCCTCGCCCGCCCCGATCGCGGCGATGTCGTGGAAGACGTGGTCGTCGGGGAGGTGCTTGCCCAGGTCCGCGACGAGGCGCCCGGCCCAGCCGGCGGCGTCGTCACGCCGATAGCTAATAAAGATCCCCTTCACCGGGGCACCGTCCGCCTGTATCGCGGGGATTCAGCGAGAAACAGAATCTCGATCCGTCCGCGCCCGTACCGTTCTCGGAACTTCGAAATGACCGTGCTCATGACGCCCAACGCCGCGCATCAGCGGGCCGCAACAGCAAGCGCAGCGCCGCTGTTTGTGCGTCCGGTTCAGCGCGTTTATAGGCGGCATCTGTGGCCGATGCTCTGCTCTAACTCGATGCATCAGCCGTTTGCCGCCAGCTCTTCGCGTACGATCTTCCGCACCAGGTCCGCGGTAAGGGCCTTCTCCTTCCTTCCGAGGTGGGTCTTCAACGCTTCGTTTATCAAAGTCTGATAGCCCTTCCCGGTCTTCTCAGCCTGCTTCTTGAACTCCTGAACGATTTCGTCGTCCAGGTAAATCGTGATTCGCGTCTTTCCGGCAGGGGTTACCACTGCGCCGCGCCGAGCCTTCGAAAAGTCATACTCCTTCTTCATAGGTTCGCCGTTCCTTGGGTTCAGCCTTCCGCACCGAGATGAGGCGAATGTCCTCGCTACGGCCGGTCCAGACCACAACCATCAATGAGCCAAAGATATTGGTACCGATCGTCCCGAAGCGCTGTTCGCCCGCAGCAGCGCGATCCTCGATTGTCAGGGCCAACGGATCGTTGAGCACGCCATCTCCTTCCGAAAGCGGTACCCCGTGCTTTCGAAGGTTGATGGCGTTCTTTTTCGGATCGAATTCGATGGCCACGTGGCCAGTATATGCACACCGTGCATATATTGCAACCGATCCCCGGTCCTCGCCCAGCCGAAGATAGGCTGACCCCGGCCCGTGCTCGCAAGCGCGTCTCTATGCCGCCGAACGATCGGCGTAAGCGGGCGCCGGCGCGCGAAGCGCGACGGGTACCAAGCAGCGCCGCTGCTTGGCGCTCCGCTTGACGCCACCGTTGGGCGCAGTGCTTAGTCCCACCAACTGTAGATAACTACCTTCATCTGGGGAATCAAGACCAATGTCGCCCAGGTGTTACTCGTATAGTACGAGCCCGGAGACTTTGCTGCCGTCCGCAATTGAGAGGCGAAGGATTCATCAAGATGCACACAAGGCAGCCCAGACCACAGTCCTCGAGATTCCGCCTCGTTCGCCACCCACTCTTTCGGAAGCGGGCTCGTCTGCCAGGCTTTGTATTCCCGACGCACGTCTCCATCTTCGGCGGCCCCTCTGGGGTATGTGGAATTTCGGAAGTAGCCGAGGCCATGGATTCGGCAAGACCTTCTGCGCCTGATGATGCAGCCAGAGGTGGAATAGGAAATAGCCTGCGATGGCTAGCGCAATCGTCACAACAATGAAGCGACTCCAGAATCTCGCTGCTCTAGGCACTATCGTAACGGTAGAGTCGAAATGTGGCGCGGTAATTGTAGCCCCGACGCGACTGTTGCCGCCCCTTGTCGTCTGGCGGTGCGTCAATTGTCGGAGCATGATCCCGTTTCCACATCCCGCTCATCGAACCGGACGGGCGGATTTCCCGCATCCGGCTCTCGGACAAGACCTCATGCCTTCGCCCACGGCAGGGTCCTGCGTTCGCAGCGACAGGCGCACGAGCGACAGCTGCTCCTAGAGGTAGTGCGCCGGGTAGCGTTGGTATCCCCGGCCGCGATGCCGATGCTTGCCACAGAGCCACTGGCGCAGCCGCCGGCTGGTGTAGGCGTCAATCGCGCAGTACGCTTTGCTCACCGGGCCCAGACAGCAGTTGGCCCAGCCAGTCAGCTTGCGATTGAGGGCGCGCACCAGGTCGGCGGCCTCATGGTGGAAGTGCTTTCTCTCGGTGAGCTCGCCGATCGATTCGATCAGCCGCTTGATACTCTTCTTCGACGGGTTGGAACCTATGTAGGCCCGTCCCGTCTTGGGCGAGTAGCACCTCCCGAAGGTGTAGCCCAGAAAGTCGAAGCTGTCGTCCGGTACCCGGCACAGCCGAGTCTTGTCTTCGAGACTTGTCTCTGGTACTGGAGAGAAGTCTCCAATAGCATAGACCTTTCGGGCTCCCGAAGCGGGCAACTCTATCCCTCCAGTCCTGGAGGACTGCAACAGCCGATTCATCAATACCCCTCACCCCACCCCCCGACCCTCTCGCGCAAGGGGAGAGGGAGTGTGCTTTGCAATTCATTGTTCCAGTCCACTGGTCGCTTGCGCCCGCCCAGCTCTGGGAGGTCGATCATGGGCGGGTGCTCGATCGCCGACTAACCAACTGAGGATGTCGGACTGACGTCTGCCGCTGTGGCAAGGGCGCGCGCGGAGGCGAAGTTGCAAGCACGACGGCGCTGTTCCCCGCGTCCCCTGCGGCCCCACGTCAGGGCCACTGCGTGGAGTACACGGCAAATATCCGATAGGGCCCAGGTTCCGTGTTCTTGAATTTCCCCTCCTCCAGCAGTTGCTGGGCCCGCTCGAAGGAATCCAGCAAGCAGTGCTGATTCGTTTCTACCTCGGCAGCCAACGAGTTGCACGACAGTGGGGAACATTCCGCGCTTGTCTTCGCAAAGAACGTTACGACGTCGTAACCCTCCAATGCTTTCTCCGCGGGCAGGACTACCTGGGTTGTGAATGAAGGCTCAGGCTCGAAGGTCGTCCACCGACCTTCGGTGTCAGCGAACTCAAGCTCGTGGACCTCGTAGAAAAACAGCCTCACGCCGGTCAGATCGATGGAGTTCTGCCGGGCCAGCCGAAGGATGATCTCTGGGGAGTCGAAGAACCAGTAGCCATTGTGCTTCCAGTACTTGATGTAGTCGGCAAAGTCCTTCGATACGCAACCGCTGACCGAGTAGATGTCCGCTACGCGCTCGGCCTTGATCCACTCGGGCCGTAGGCTAACCCGCTTCGCCATGTAACCAGCCGGAATCATGGTGGCGCTGCCTCGGTGGGTGTTGCTTGCTACTGGGCGCGGTAGCGCGCAAGCCCCGTCCGGCGCAGGCAGACGGGCGCATCGAACGTACTGCGCAACTGCTCACGCTGCAGCAGGCAGCCGCTGCTCCAGCTCCCGCAGCACGGCCGCGAAGACGTCCACGGCGCCGTCCAATTGCTCGCGAGTGATGGTGAGCGGAGGCGCGAAGCGCACGACCGTTTCGTGCGTCTCCTTGCTGAGCACGCCGTGGCTCAGCAATCGCTCGCAGACGGTGCGCGCGCTGACTCGCGCCGGATCGAACTCCACACCCACGAACAGGCCACGGCCGCGCACTGCACGGATGAGCGGGCTCTTCAGGCCCCTGAGCCGAGCGAGCAGGTGCTCGCCCAGCCAGGCGCTGCGTTCGGCCAGCCGCTCGTCGACCAGGACGCCAAGCGCCTCGAGGGCCACATGCGCTGCCAGCGGGTTGCCGCCGAAAGTGCTGCCGTGGCTGCCGGGCGTGAAGGCCTCCATCACGTCGCGCCTCCCGAGGAAGGCCGACACCGGCAGCAAGCCGCCACCGAGCGCCTTGCCCAGGATGATGCCGTCCGGCTGGACGTCTTCGTGCTGGCACGCGAACAGGCGGCCGGTGCGCCCGAGACCCGTCTGCACCTCGTCGCAGATGAGCAGCACGTTGTGCTGTGCGCAGATCTGCGCACAGCGCGCGAGGTAGCCGTCCGGAGGAAGCACGATGCCGGCTTCGCCCTGGATCGGCTCCACCACGAAGGCCGCCGTCTCGGGCGTGATCGCCGCGGCAAGCGCCTCGGCATCGCCGAACGGGATCAGCTTGAAGCCGGGCGGAAACGGCCCGAACCCATCGCGATACTCGGGCTCGGAGGACATGCCGACGATGGCGATGGAGCGGCCGTGAAAGTTGTTGCGGCAGGCGATGATCTGGGCACGGTCAGTGGCAACTCCCTTGACCTTGTAGGCCCAGCGGCGCGCGGCCTTCAACGCCACTTCCACCGCTTCCAGTCCAGTGTTGGCCGGGATGCCCTGGTGCTGTCTGGTGAGCTGGCAGAGGCGCTGCATGAGCAGCGGCAGGCGTGTGCTGTAGAACGCGCGCGAGGTCACGCCCAGCGTGCCCGCCTGCTCGGTGAGCGCCCGCACCAGGCGCGGATTGCAGTGGCCGAAGCTCTGCGCCGAGTAGGCGCTCATCATGTCGATGTAGCGTCGGCCGGACTGATCCCATAGGTACACCCCGCTGCCCCGCGCGAGCACTACCGGCAAGGGATGGTAGATGTGGGCTGCGTAACGCTGCTCGAGCTCGATCGCTGAAATCGCTCCCTGTGGCGCCAGGGCGGCGTCGAGCAGGCTGGCGACCCGGACGGCGGTAAGCCCGTCCTCATCCAGGACCGGGTTCAGCTCGGCGATCTCCACGGCCTGCAAGAGTGGATTGCCACGCAGATGCCTCAGGACTTCGGCCAGCGCTGCGCCTCGCAAGCCTCCGGCGACGGGCGTGCCGACCCCGGGTGCGTCCTCGGGATCCAGCGCGTCGAGGTCGATGGATACGCCGAACCCCGCGGTGCCGGTCTGCACGATGCCCAGAGCTTCGACGAAGACTGCCGCGAGCCCACGCCGACGCACTTCTTCCATGGGAAACACGCGCACGCCCATCTGCATCAGCAGTGCTGCCTCGTCGGGCTCGAAGCTGCGTGCGCCGATCAAGCACACGTGTGCGGGGTCGAGTACAGGCGCTGCGCCGAACAGCTGCGCGAGGCGCGGGTCGCCGTGACCGAGCAAGCAAGCCATCGGCATCCCGTGCAGCGCCTCGCTGGGCGTGGTGTGCGGTAGATGGCTGTCCAGGTGGGCGTCGATCCAGATCAGACCCAGCGGCCCGGACGCGTGCAGATTCCGGCGGACCGCGGCCCAGGTGCCAATTGCGCAGGTGTGATCGCCGCCCAGCACGACGGGCAGGCAGCCTTCGCGCATGGCGCTGCCCACTTCGCCTGCGAGCCGCACGCACAGCGCGCTTACGGCCGCCGTTGCGTCCGTGTCTGTCTGAGCATCGGTAGACACGATCGCCCCCCAGTCGACCTGAACACCGGACTCGCGCAACGAGCGCGCGAGCCTGCCCGCGCGTAACGCTGTCGGGCCCATGTCGCAGCGCGAGTCGCGTGCACCCATGCCCCACCCCGCGCCGATCAACCGGACGGCGCGGGGCTTGACGTTGGAGATCGAGATCGGTGAAGTCTGCATCACAGGCCGCTTCGTATCTGTAGTGTTCGAGTGCGCATCGTGGTGCGCCGTTCCCCGCGCCCACGCATAGGGTGTGCCTAGCGGGCTGTCAGGAGCAGAGAGCGTTGCTGCGGCGCGATGAAGGGGGACCCGGCAGCGGTCACGCCTCGGCAGGTCAAGACTCAGGGGCGGCGCGCCGGCACGACCTTGAGTTAACGATTCTCGACAACCAGAGCCTCTCGGGCTAAAACCTCCGTCGCAGCCCGGGCCGCAGAAGCCCGCTGGACGCCATCGCAAAAGGGAGGAAGATTCGATGCAGGACCCACGTGTACGGCCCCTTCCGGCCAAGGAACTGGGCAAGGCACGCCCGCTTGTCACGAAGCGGGACTACGAGTGGGCGAGGAAGCTCGTGCTGCAGTATGTACGCCAGAACAAGGCACAGCGCGACTGGGACCGTACCAAGGCGCTGCTGCGCGAGATCGCCGAGTACGAGCGCTACTGTAAGCCCGACAATGGGGAGCACGCGGTGATCTGGGCCGCCGGTGTGTTCGCCGCCAACGCGCTTTACGCGGGTCCGCGCAGGCGCCGGCTGGACCGCCCGAGTCCAGGACACGAAACCTAGCCCGGATATTTCACCAGGCCGCCCCGTATTGCTTGCAGACGCACACCAGCAAAAGCTTTCGAGTCCCGACCTGCGCGATCATGCATGCGCCAGCCGCCTGCCCACGCGCTGCAACAGCCACACCGCGATGGAGATGTTCACCAGGTTCCACAGGATGCCGTTGATAAACGCTGCCTGGTAGGATCCCGTGAGATCGAAGATCGCCCCGGACATCCATCCGCCCAATGCCATTCCGAACACGGTGGCCATGATGACGGTGCCCACCCTGGCGCCGGCTTCCTTGGGCGGGAAGTACTCGCGCACGATGATGGCGTAGGACGGCACGATGCCGCCCTGGAAAAGCCCGAACAGCGCAGAGATCACGTACAGCGAGACCAGCCCGTCGAACGGAAGGAACAGCACCAGAGCCAGCGCCTGCAGGCTCGACCCCACGAGCAGCGTGCGTAGCCCGCCGATGTGGTCGGTGATCCACCCCGATGCAAGTCTGCTGATGATGCCGAACCCGAGCATCAGCGACAGCATCTCCGCCCCGCGCGCCGGTCCGTAGCCGAGGTCGCCGCAGTAAGCCACGATGTGCACCTGTGGCATCGACATCGCGACACAACAGGACAGCCCGGCGATGATCAGCAGGGTCTGCAGCGCCCGAGGTGACAACTCGAGCGGACGCACGGCGCTCGGCGCGCCGGTCGCTGACCCGGCGGTCGCTTCCACGCTCGGCGCGCGCCTGCGCAGGACCAGCGCGACTGGCAACATGGTAGCCATGCAGAACAGGCCGACGCCCATGTAGGTTGTCCGCCAGCCCTCGGCCGCGATGAAGTGCTGCAGCACGGGTGGCCAGAGCGTGCCGGAGAGGTAGTTGCCACTCGCGATGATGGCCACCGCTATGCCGCGCCGGCGGGTGAACCAGTTCGATGCATCGGCAAGCAGCGGCGCGAAAGTGGCAGAGCTGCCCAAGCCGATCAGCACCCCTTGCACCAGGGCGAACTGCCACAGGCTTCCGGCCAGGCCGGCAATCAGGTAGCCCACCCCCAGGCAGAGGGCACCGGCGACGACCGCGGCGATCACGCCGAAGCGATCGGACAGGCGGCCCATGAGCATGCCGCCCAGGCCGAAGCAGATCATGGTGAGCGTGTACGGCAGCGACGCGTCGGCACGAGCGACGCCGAACTCCGCTTGCACCGCCGGCAAGGCCACGACGACCGACCACATGCCCACGCCGCCCAGGGTGGACAACAGAACCGCCGCAATCAGGCGGGTCCAGGCGTAACCGGACTCTGCGCGCGTGCGCGCTGCCGCGGGGTTTTCGTTGCCGGCGCCGACGGTCTGGTCACCGACGCCGTGCGAATGGTTCATCGTTTTTCTCCACACAGAGGGTGCCAGGGCGGGCGTCCGGATGGGAATGCGCCGCGCGGTGGAGCCACTGCAAAGTTATACCGGATTGCCGCCGGGATGTTTACACAGAGTCCGGCCAGATGCGACGGCACACTCAGCGGGCGGGCGCGAGGGAGGTGTTGGTGTGGTTTCCTACTGGGGACCCGGCCAGCTCCAGTTCCAGGAAGGCCTGCGTTCCGGACAGCAGCGCTTCCATCGCCTGCCGGGCGTGCTCGGGGCGACGGCGGCGGATCGCATCCAGCACGGCACCGTGCTGCCCGAGCGCAACCGTGTAGGAGCTGCTCGAGATCCGGAAGCTCACCAGCAGTCCGACGCCGATGACGCCCCCCATCTGCGCGAGGAGGTCGTTGTGCGCGCAGGCAAGGATGGCGCGGTGGAACCGAAGGTCGGCCTCGATCGCACCATGAGTGCTGGCGTCGGCCGCTTGCATGGCCGCGAAGGCTGCGTCGAGGGTGTCGATTTCTGCCTGCGTTGCGCGCTCGGCTGCGAGCGCTGCCGCGGGCGGCTCGATCATGCGCCGGATCTCGAACAGCTCACGGAAGAACTGCGTGCGCGGCATCGCTGCATAACGCCAGCCCAACACGTCGAGATCGAGGAGGTTCCAGTGCATCGGCGCGAGCACGCGGGTGCCGGTGCGGGTGCGAAGCTCGAGCAGCCCTTTCGCAGCGAGCGACTTGACTGCCTCCCGCACCACGGTGCGACTGGCGCCCAGCTCACGGCCGAGGTCCGCCTCGTTCGGCAACGCTTCCCCGGGCTTGAGATCGCCGCGCACGATGCGGCTGCCCAGTTCCTCCACCACATGGGTGAAGAGGTTGCGCTTGCGCGGCGGCGCGGCCTGCAGGAAAGGAGGATCCCGGGAAATCATGCGGATGCGGTTATAGCACGGTCCAGCCTCACCCAGGGGCTTGTTTTTGTTCTGGATGCGATGATAATAACATATGATGAATGGCCAAGTGGAGGCACACAATGGCTCGGATTCTGGCGCCCATCTTCCTGCTGCTCACCCTCGCCATGGCCGCCGCAGGCCCCGCTCCAGCCGGTGCGCAGCAGGTGCGCCTGCGCTTCGGGCACGACCAGCCGGTGGGCAGCATGTACGACGAAGGCCACCGAATGCTGCGCAAGCTGCTGCAGGAGCGCACCGGCGGGCGCGTGCGGCTGGACATCTTCCCTGCGGCCCAACTCGGCTCCGAGGTGGCAATGATCGAGGGCGTGCGGCTCGGGTCGCTGGACGGCAGCGTCGCGCACGTCGCCAACGCGGCCACCGTGGTCCCTGAGCTCTCGCTATTCAGTGTGTCCTACCTGTTCCAGGACCGCGATCACTACGAACGGGTCATCGACGACCCGAGCTTCCAGCGCCGCATCGAACAGCTCGTCGCCGGCAAGAACCTCGGACTGCGCGTGGTGGGCTTCTACTCGGCCGGCGTGCGTGATTTGTACACGCGTCGCGGCCCGGCAAGAACGCCGGATGATTTGAAGGGCACCAAGATCCGCGTGATGAACAATCCGGTGGAGGCAAAGATCTGGAACGCGCTGGGCGCCATCCCCACGCCGATGAACTTCGGCGAGGTGTATCAGTCGCTGCAATCCGGCGTGCTGGACGCCGCTGAGAACGCACCGTCCGTGATCGAATCGAACCGGCATTACGAGGCGGCCCGAACCATCGTTCTGACCGAGCACCAGCGCTCGATCTGCCTGCTGGTGATGAACGAGAGAAAGCTGCAAGCGCTGCCCGACGACCTGCGCAAGCTCGTGCTCGACGCGGCACGCCAGGCCTCGGCGTTCGAGCGCAAGCGCGATCTCGAGCTGAACGCCGAGGCGATCGCCCGCATGAAGTCGCGCGGCGCGCAGATCGTGTCACCGGACCGCGCCCGGTTCGCGGCTCGCATCGTGCCGATCCAGGAAGAGGTCGCAGCGTCGCTCGGCATGACCGACGTGCTGGAGCTGATCCGCTCCCACGCCCGCTGACCCCTCGTGCGAGCCGTGGACACCTTCTTCGCCCGCTTCGAACGCCTGCTGCTGCCGCTGCTCGGGGCACTGCTCGCGTTCATCACCATCGGGGTATTCGTCCAGGTGGTCCTGCGTTACGTGTTCGCGACCTCCTTCCTGTGGGGCGAAGAGCTGTCCCTGTTCGCCTTCATCTGGTGCGTTTACCTCGGCGCCGCCATCTGCGTCTGGCGCCGCAGCCACTTCGCATTCGACCTGTTCGCCGACCGGCTCACGGGCCGCGCCGCCGGATTGCAGAGCCTGATTGTCGATCTGTGCGTTCTGCTCGTCGCGGTGGTGATGCTGAAGGACGGCTGGGCCTTCTCCGAGCTCAGCCGGCAGCGCTTCTCGCCTGCGCTCGGCATCACGCTGCTGCTCCCAACGGTCGTCATCCCGCTGAGCGGCGCGCTGATGGTCGGCGCGGCACTGGCACAGGTCTGGGGTGATCTGCGCCAGGTCCTGGGCAGGGACCGACGCTGATGCACCCGCTATGGCTGCTCATCCTCTCCTTGACTCTGGCGCTGGTCGCGGGGGTGCCGATCGGCTTCGCGCTGCTGCTGTCTTCGCTGCTGGTGATATGGGTCGAAGGGCTGCCCACCACGGTCGTGATCCAGCAGATGTTCAACGGCATCAACACCTTCACCCTGCTCGCCCTGCCGTTCTTCTTCCTGGCCGGCAACGTGATGACCCATGGCGGCATCTCGGAGCGGCTGGTGAAGCTCGCCATGGCGCTGGTCGGCCATCTGCGCGGCGGGCTGGCGCACGTCAACGTCGTGGTGGGAATGTTCCTCGCCGGAGTGTCCGGCAGCAGCACGGCCGATGCTGCGGCCATCAGCACAGTCTTCACCCCGGCGATGAAACACCGCGGCTACGACGAGAATTTCGCGGTGTGTCTTTCCGCATGCAGCTCCACCATGGGCGCGGTCATCCCGCCGTCGATTCTGATGGTGATCTACGGCGCCACCGCCGGTGTGTCGATCGGCGCCCTGCTGATCGGTGGCATCGTTCCGGGGCTGCTCATCGGGGCGGCGCTCATGGTCCAGTCCCATGTCTTCGCAGTCCGCTACGATTTTCCGCGCGAGCATCCGAAGTTTCTGGGCCTGCGGGCGGTGGGGGCCGGTCTTCTGGGCTCCGCCTGGCCGCTCGGCGTGCCGGTAATCATCGTCGTGGGCATGGTCGGCGGCGTGTTCACGCCTACGGAGTCGGCCGCTGTGGCGGCGGTGTACGCGCTTTTCGTCACGCTGTTCGTATACCGCAGCATTCAATGGCGCCACCTGCCCAGGTTGTTCGGAGAGACCACGATCCAGTTCTCCCAGGTGCTGTTCTGTGTCGGCGGCGCTGCCCTATGGGGCTGGATCCTGGCCTTCTATCAGGTGCCGGACATCGTGAGCGAGTTCATCCTCGGGTTCACACACGACTGGGTAACGATCATGCTGCTCATCGTGGTCGTCAACGTGCTGCTCGGGACCTTCATGGATGCGATTCCGGCGATCCTGATCTTCGTGCCGATCGTGCATCCGCTCGCGGTCGAGGTAGGCATCCATCCGGTGCACCTGGGCGTCGTTGTGGTGATGACCCAGGCGTTCGGCCTGCTAACGCCGCCGCTGGGGATGTGCGCCATGACCGCCTGTGCGGTAGCCGGCGTCCCGATCACACGCATCCAGAAGCTGCTGCACATCATGATGCTGCCGGTCCTGCTCATCTGCATACTTTGCGCGTTGCTGCCGTGGCTGGTGATGGTCCTGCCGCGGCTGCTGACGCCGAACTGGGTTTGACAACCGACAAGGAGGTGCCATGCTATCCGTGGAAGCCCTCGAAACCCCCGCCGTAACCGTGAATCTGGACATCATGCAGGACAACGTGCGGCGCGTGCAGTCGCACGTCTCCAGGCACGGCATCGCCTTCCGTCCCCACATCAAGACGCACAAGATCCCCGCGCTCGGCAAGCTGCAGATGCAGGCCGGCGCCGCGGGGATCACCTGCCAGAAAATCGGCGAGGTGGAGGTGTTCGCCGACGCTGGCGTGGCCGACGATGTGCTGCTCACCTTCAACATCGTGGGCCGACAGAAAACCGATCGGTTGATGGAGCAGATGAAGCGCCTCGGGCGCCTGGCCGTGGTGCTCGACAACGAGCCGGTGGCAAAGGGCTTGTCCGAAGCTGCCGTTCGGCGTGGGCTGGACGTGCGCCTCCTGATCGAGTGCGACACCGGCATGGGGCGCAACGGTGTCCAGACCCCGCAGGCTGCTCTGGACCTGGCGCGCGCCGCAATGAAGCTGCCGCGGATGCAGTTCGAAGGGCTGATGACCTTCCCGATCCGCTACCCGGGCTCCTACGAGTTCTTCGACACGGCGCTTCGATTGTTCAGGAGCGCCGGGATCCCCGTGCCGGTGGTCTCGGGCGGCGGCACGCCGGCGATCTTCAGCGTGGACAAGTTCCCGATGCTGACCGAGCACCGCGCCGGCACATACATCTTCAACGATGTGATGACGGTGGCCTCGGGCACGGCAACCTGGGACAACTGCGCGATGCGCGTGCGTGCGACCGTTGTCAGCCGGCCGACCGACGCCCGCGCGGTGATCGACTGCGGAACGAAGGTGCTGACCTCCGACCTCTACACGGTGACCGGCTACGGCCACGTGCTCGAGTATCCGGAGGCAGTCATTCCGCACCTGTCCGAGGAGCATGGCGTGATCGACCTGTCCAACTGCAAGCGCAAGCCGGAGATCGGGGAGGTAGTGCACGTCGTGCCGAACCACTGCTGCGTGGTGAGCAACATGGTGGACGAGATGTATGGCGTGCGGGCCGGCAAAGTCGAGGTGACGTGGCCGGTGGCCGCGCGCGGCACGGTGCGTTGAATCCTAGAGAACCAAGAGCCTCTCACCGCCAAAGACGCAAAGGACGCCAAGGAAGAACCTGAGAGCAGAGTCGAGTGAGGGACGTAGATGACCTCTGCCAGCCGCGGTCAGGATAATCCAGTCAGGCGCATAGGCTGTGCTTCTTCGCTCACCTTGGCGTCCTTTGCGTCCTTGGCGGTCAGCGCTTGGCTGTGAACCTGGCGAGCGTAGGGCGCAATAGCCGCCACTGTTGCGCCGCATGGTACCCATCCGGCGGGTTACGCTTCGCTAACCCGCCCCACCGAGGTCAGCTTCACGGCACGAACCGGCGCGGCGAGGTAGAAATCGCTGTAGACGCCGTCGTCACGCCGAGCCGGAGGCAGGCTGGGAGGTCGTACCCCGTTCCATGGCCGAACAGGTAGCCGGCGTTGAAGGCGTCTCCCGCACCGATGGTATCGATCACCCTCACAGCGGGGGCCGGACACGCGACGCGCGCGTCCGCGCGCCAGGCACACGCGCCATCCGCGCCGCACTTCACGACCAGGGTCGCGCCCGGCTGGAGGCGGGCGTGGAACCACGCCATCGCGCTGTCCAGCGACTCGCGCCCGGCCAGCGCAGTCGTTTCCAGCTCATTGAACAGAACGTGATCCACCAGCGCCAGCCACGACTCGACCGTCGGCCGCACCGCGTCCCAGCCGCCGTCCGGCCAGCCGGTGTCGAGCGCAGTGGCGAACCCGCCACCCACCAGTGTTTGCAGCAACTGCCGCCCACCCGTCACCAGCAGCGGGCTAAGGAACACCCCGCAAATCAGCACGACGTCTCCTGGCGCGGCCCGCTCGGGTAGTTGCGCCAGGACGTGCTCGGGCGCGAAGCCGGCGAGATGGCCCACGCTGGTGAAGAAGGTGCGCTCACCGCTCGGGTGCAACAACCCCACGGTAACCGTCGCCGCTGCGGGCGAGCGCTCCCAGTTGGGCGCCCCGTCCGGGAAGGCACTGCGCAGCCAGTCGCCCAGCGGATCGCTGCCCATGTTGGCCACCACGCGATGACGCGCGCGCAGTGCCGCAAGCGCCAGACCGGTGTTGCCAGCCTGTCCCCCTACACGCAGCTCGTAGTGCGGCAGGATCGTTTCGGTGCCGATGCGCGGCCAGTGCTCCAGCGGGCCGAGGATGAGGT
>Ga0209705_10000122_pt1 | contig 39375 bp, 34 predicted proteins | sample PPLLaktember2015_5_FD_187262 | JGI IMG/M metagenome (GOLD analysis project Ga0209705, IMG submission 187262) | Freshwater sediment microbial communities from Prairie Pothole Lake near Jamestown, North Dakota, USA - PPLs Lake P8 Core (1) Depth... | ecosystem: Environmental > Aquatic > Freshwater... | reverse complement strand
CCTTGTGGGGGATGAACAGACCGCAGCCCAAATGGCGCAGCGGCCCGAGGCCATGCTGTTGCAGGGCGACGGATTCCTGCTGCGTGAGGTCGGCGATCATCAGGCTGCGGGTGTGCACCGGTCGATCTGGCGTGGCGATCACCTTCTCAAGGCCACACAGCATCTTTTTGGGGCGCACCGCCAGTGTATCCAATTCGCGCACCGCATTCTGCAAAAAGGCAGTCTCGTCCATGCCCTCGGCACTCACCACGTAACGCGAAAAAATCGTCGTGATCGGACTGAGCGGCCGCAAGGTCGATTGATCTACGCGCAATGCATGTCCGGCGACATCGAGTTGCCGGCCGACCAGCGCCTGGGCCGCCTCGATTCGCTGGCGCGGTAACCGTAGCACCAGCTTGGTGCGACGCGATAGGCACAACAGGTCGCCGGCGTTCTCCGGACGCATCCAGCCATTGCCGGAATCCGCGACATGGATTGGATGCACGCCGGCAAAAGGCTCGTCTTCGAGCCACGGGAGCACTGTGCGCACTGCCTGCGACAACGCCCAGGCATGATCCACGGGCAATGCGCGGCAATCGATCTGGTAGACCACGTCCACGACATCGTCGGGAACGTTGCGCACCTCTTCATGGGATTCCTGCCAGAACATGATCAGTTCACCGGCAGCCGTTCACGCAGCGCATCACGGTCGAACCACCATTCATCCTGCACCAGCACGTCCACGACATTGCGCAGGCGCGGCAGAAACAGCTGCGGGTCGTGCAGCTCGAGCTTGCGCATCCAGAAATCGTAAGCCTCCTGGCTCTGCACCTGGCTGTGGCGACGCGCCACCGTGCCAAGCAGGTTATTGGTGTAGAACACGAGGTCGTCACGCCGTCTGCCGTCGGCGCGCAGGTCCGCGACGTAGTGCGCGGTAACCGCCGCAACCGCGGCACCGTCCGAATCGTCCGGTGTTTCCTCCACCACGTGCTCCAGCATTGCGACCGTCAACTCCGGATCGACCGGGAAGGTCACCGCCAACCAGATACCCTGACCGAGCGCGGCGAGCGAACCGGGCAGGTCCGCGGCATACAGCACGTCGCACGCCTCGACCGCGCCCTGCCAATTCTCCTGACTGAGGTAGATATCAAAAGCGGCACGCGCCGCGTCCCACGCCGCGTCCATTTTTTCCAGGCGAATGAGCAACCGGCCTTCTTCCAGCAGCAGGTCCGCATACGCACTCGAGTCCCGGTCCGGGACTTCGGCACGGTGCTGGCGCAGTTCGGCAAGCCGAGCCTCCAGCAGGTAGGCGGATTCCTCTGTGTCCTCGCCGCTGTCGGCGTCGCGCATGTGCTCTTCTTTCAGGTATTTCATGGTGCTTGCTGCTCCCGCGCCGGACACGGCGTGCGTGCTGATGCTCAGCTCAGTACTGTGAGCGAGTGATGGAATGAATGCCGACGAACGCGCCTTCCAGGCGATCCTCCCAGTTCTCCGGTGTGTCCGGATAGGGCGGCTTCACGTCGATTTTGAAATGCAGCTCACCAGTTTCCTGGGCGCGCCGGGTAATCGTCTCCAACAGCTGCTCGAAGTTCTCGAGTTGCGGGTGCTGGATCAGGATTTCACTCAGATAAAGCATGTCAGGCCTTAAGATAGATTTTTACCTACTCCCCCTCTCCCTAGTGAATGGGGCTTCATTCACTAGGGATGGGGAGAGGGTGGGTCGTTCCTCGCGTACCACCCTAACTCACTTACGTCCAGGCACTTTCTCCCGCATCAGCGGGAGGGGAATGGGGTGAGGGCTTCCTCAAAATTTTCACCAACTCCCCAAAGTGAAGGAGTGCGCGCCACGCGCGCATCGGCTCGCCTCCCTCTCCCACCGGGGAGAGGGAATGAGGGTGAGGGGGCACAAACTTGTGGCCACTGCTCCCTCTCCCCTACCCCTCTCCTGCTAGCGGGAGAGGGGAGCTTATGTCGGTGCCGCGAATGCGGTCGTAATAACGCGCCCGGTATATCAGTCGGCGAATGCCTTTGTCCACATCATCCGCAAACTCCGTGCGGTTATGCAGCACGTTGTTGCACAGCAATCCTTCCCCCGCAGCAAGGCGATAACGAAAGACATGCGGCGAATCGCCGCTGAGCAGTTGCTCCAAAGCCTGCACCGCATGGCGCGTCGCCGTATCCGGTTTCCATTCGATACTGCGGGTGCGCGCCGTATAACGCATATGGAGGCTGCCGGTGGCGGGATCAACACTGAATACCGGACCGGTCTGCGCCGGGCGGTTCTCGCCACCCTCTTCGGTGTTCGCCGGAATGGTCAGGGCATCCGGCGCCATCAGCGCACGAATGAATTCCGGGTTTTCATCTCGCAGCATCAGGTAGGCGATTTCCGGATCGAGCAAGGCATTCTCGCCGCCGCTGGCGGCCGGCGCGACGCAGTGCAGCACAAAGGCCCGCACACATCTCTCCGGCGGGTTGTAGTAGCCGTCGGTATGCCACAGGAGCCTTCGATTCGAGTAGGGAATGTAGCCGCGCCCGGATTTTTCCGGCTCGACCTGCAATGAGGTCACGGCATCCTCGTCGGCCAGCAGGTTGCTATCGAGACGGCTAAGGCCGAACCGTTCTCCGAGTCGGCGTGGAATCTGCTTGTCTGCCAGGCCGCCGAGCCGGCTCGCGTAGATAGCCATGTTGGTCTTGCGGCACACTTGCAGCAAGCTGTGCTGTTCTGTTGCATTCAGCGCACGCGGGTCATTCACCTCGACACGCAGCGCTTCGGCATCCGCTGGATAGCCGTTCAATTTGGTCTTCCGCCAGATGGCGTAAAGCTCGGCATTCTCAAGCATGAACGGGCTGGCGGTGGTCGAGGGCATTTTTTGTCTGGCTGGCTTCATGCGAGAATTTGGTCTGGATTGCCTGTTGCTTCTGACCACCGCTACGAGCGCGGGTTGTCTGGGGACATAGGACTTGGGCATTTTAAGCGTCAGGCGTGTTGATTACTGCGTATGTTCTGACCGAGAAACGTGGAATTCGGCTGAAATTCAGCAGAATTTTCCAAATAATGAAAGTTAATTAATGTTTACAAGTCATTGTAAATCAATATAAATATATATTATCCCGCCTCCGAAATCCTTCGTTTAGGGATTGCGGCATATCTCCTTAGGGGGATATCCTGTGCGCCCGCCCCCTCCCTAATGAAAGATTTTATTGATGTATAAGGGATGACTAGTATCTGCCCCGCATCAGAACATAGTTACTCGAGGTGGGGTGAGGATCAGTCTCCCGGTCATTCTTCCGGATCGCCGCTAGCAGTCGAGACGATGACGTAAACCCGCCTCAGCAGTAAATAGATTTTCTAACGGTGTCTTTACATGTCCAGCGTGGCAGAAGGCACTCTGATCCATCCTTAGGTTGCGTACAGGAGGTCGTTTCAATGGCTCAAAAACCGAAGAACCCGGAAAAGCACTCCACCTATTTGCCGCTGGACAAGAAAAAGTCCACCAAGGCATTCCACAAAACCCCGATGCTCGACCAACTCGAGAGCGGTCCGTGGCCGAGCTTCGTCACCGGCCTCAAGCGCCTGGCGCTCGAGAACAACATGATGGTCGACCTGCTCGGCCAGCTGGAACACTCCTATAAGACCCGTCTCGGCTATTGGAAAGGCGGCACCGTGTCGGTGTTCGGCTACGGCGGCGGCATCATTCCGCGCTTCTCGGAAGTCGCGAGCATGTTCCCCGAGTCGAAGGAATTCCACACCCTGCGCGTCCAGCCGCCGGCCGGCAATCACTACACCACCGATATGCTGCGCAAGCTGTCGAACTCCTGGGACAAGTACGGTTCCGGCCTGATCGCCTTCCACGGCCAGACCGGCAACATCATGTTCATCGGCACCACCTCCGAGAAGACCCAGCACTTCTTTGACGAAATCAACGAATACGGCTGGGATCTCGGCGGCGCCGGCCCGTGCGTGCGTACCGGCATGAGCTGCGTGGGCGCGGCGCGTTGCGAACAGTCCTGCGCCAACGAGCAGAAGATTCACCGCCTGCTGGTGAACGACTTCCTCGACGACATGCACCGCCCGGCACTGCCGTACAAGTTCAAGTTCAAGGTCTCGGGCTGCCCGAACGACTGCATGAACTCGATCCAGCGCGCCGACATGGCCGTGATCGGCACCTGGCGCGACGACATGAAGGTCGACCAGAAGGAAGTGAAGACCTTCGTGAAAGGCAAGGGCCGCAAGTACGTCATCGACAACGTCATCAACCGCTGCCCGACCAAGGCCCTGTCGCTGAACGACGACGACAGCCTGGCCGTGGACAACCGCAACTGCGTGCGCTGCATGCACTGCATCAACGTGATGACCAAGGCCCTCTCTCCGGGCGACGACAAGGGTGTCACCATCCTCATCGGCGGCAAGCGCACCCTCAAGATCGGCGACACCATGGGTACCGTGGTCGTGCCGTTCAAGAAGCTCGAGACCAACGAAGACTACGAGTGGATCAAGGAACTCGCCCACACCATCATCGACTTCTGGGCGGAGAACGGCCTGGAGCACGAGCGTTGCGGCGAGATGATCGAGCGCATCGGCCTGGTGAACTTCCTGGAAGGCATCGGCATCGACGTCGATCCGCACATGATCACCCACCCGCGCACCGGCTCCTACATCCGTATGGATGAGTGGGACCAGGAAGCGGCCAAGTGGAATGAGCGCAAGCAGGCCGGCTAAGGCAGCTTGAAGAGGTCCGCCCTGCGGGGCGGATCTCGAATCACGACAACGACTGAACATCTGAAGTTATTGGAGGCAATAAATGGCTGACATGCGTCCCCCGATCGAATCCGGCTGCCCGGATCCGTTCCAGTACATGCACCCGCTGATGATCAAGAACTTCGGCAACTGGAAGTATCACGACCGTCCGCGCCCGGGTGTGCTGCACCACGTCGCCCATTCCGGCGATGAAATCTGGACCGTGCGCGTCGGCACCCAGCGCCAGCTCGGCACCTATGAGCTGAACCTGCTGTGCGACATCATCGACAAGTTCGGCGAAGGCTACGTGCGCTTCACCATCCGCTCCAACATGGAGATCATGGTCTCCAAGAAGGAGAAGGTCGAGCCGCTCATCCAGGCCTTCGAAGACGCCGGTTACCCGGTCGGCGGCACCGGCCCCTCGGTCACCATGATCTCCCACACCCAGGGCTGGTTGCACTGCGACATCCCGGGCACCGACGCCGCGGGCGTGGTCAAGTCGCTGATGGACGAACTCTATGACGAGTTCAAGAAAGAAGACATGCCGAACCGCGTTCACATCACCACCTCCTGCTGCCAGATCAACTGCGGCGGGCAGGGTGATATCGCCATCAACATCCAGCACACCAAGCCGCCCAAGATCAACCATGACCTCGTGGCGAACGTGTGCGAGCGCCCGTCGGTCGTGGCGCGCTGCCCGGTCGCGGCCATCCGCCCGGCGATGGTGAACGGCAAGCCGTCGCTCGAAGTGGACGAAAAGAAGTGCATCTGCTGCGGCGCCTGCTTCCCGCCCTGCCCGCCGATGCAGATCAACGATCCGGATCACTCCAAGCTCGCGATCTGGGTCGGCGGCAAGAACTCCAATGCCCGTTCCAAGCCGATGTTCCACAAGCTCGTGGCCGCCGGCATCCCCAACAACCCGCCGCGCTGGCCGGAGGCCGCCGCTATCGTGAAAAAGATCTTGCGCGTCTACAAGGAAGACGCCAAGGACTGGGAGCGCGTGGGCGACTGGGTGGAGCGCATCGGCTGGCCGCGCTTCTTCGAGCTCACCGAGCTGCCGTTCACCAAGTTCCACATCGACAACTGGCGTGGTGCGCGTGCCACCCTGAATGCCTCGACGCATATCCGTTTCTAAGTCTTGATCCGGATCGGCGACAAGCGCTATAAAGGCACACTACCAATCGGCCTATTAAAAGGGGACGTGACATCATGAAGTTCGGCATTCTGGTGAACGAAGGCCCGTACACGCATCAGGCCTCGGACACGGCGTATCAGTTCGCCAAGGCCGCCCTGGAGAAGGGACACAAGATTCACCGTGTCTTCTTCTACCACGACGGTGTGAACAACTCGACCCGGCTCACCGAGCCGCCGCAGGACGATCGCAACATCGTGCAGCGCTGGCAGAAGCTGGCGGCTGATCACAAGGTTGACCTCGTGGTGTGCGTGGCGGCCGCCCTGCGCCGGGGCATCAAGGACGAAAATCTCGCTGAGGGATTTCGTATATCCGGCCTCGGGCAACTCGTCGAGTCAGGCATCCAGGCAGACCGCTTGGTCACCTTCGGCGATTAAGGAGAACCGACATGACTGAATCGACCGGTGGAATTGATATGGACGAGGAAACGAGCGGTATCGTTAAAAAGTTCCTGTACGTCAACCGCAAGGCGCCGTACGGAACCATCTACGCGCTCGAGTCTCTCGAGGTGGTGCTGATCGCGGCCGCCTTCGACCAGGACGTGAGCCTCGCGTTCATCGACGACGGCGTGTACCAGATCGTCAAGGGTCAGCACACCAAGGGCATCGACGTGAAGAATTTCTCGCCCACTTACCGCGCACTCGAAGGCTATGACATCGAGAAGCTTTATGTGGAGAAGGAGTCGATGGAAGCGCGAGGCCTGACGGAGGCCGATCTTCTGGTGGAGGTGAAAGTGGTCTCCGCTGCCGAGATGACTGGCCTCATGGCAAGCCAGGACGTCGTTCTGAGCTTCTGATTAAGGGGAACAAGCATGCTCCATACCGTGAACAAATCGCCCTACGAGCGCAATACCTTCGACACCTGCCTGGCGCACGTCAAGAAAGGCAGCGCCATCCTCCTGATCGAGGACGGCGTATACGCCGCCATGAAGGGCACGGCACCGGCGAAGAAGCTCGAGCAGATGATGAAAACCATTCCGGTTTATGTTCTGCAACCGGATGTCGAGGCGCGCGGCATGCAGTCGCGTGTTCTCGATGGTGTCAAGATGGTGGACTACGGCGGGTTCGTGGACCTCGCGGCCGAGTATCCGACCGTCCAATCCTGGCTGTAATGCTGCAGATCCACGTTTAATCCAACAGGAGAGAAAGAACATGAGCACGATTACCGTATCGGGCAAGACCGTCGAAGTCGATGAGGAAGGTTATCTCGTCAACCGCACCGACTGGAGCGAAGAAATTGGCGCGGAAATGGCCAAGATCGACAACTGCGAACTCACCCCGAGCCACTGGGAAGTGATCAACTTCCTGCGTGAGTACTACGAGGAATACCAGATCGCCCCGGCCGTGCGCGTACTGACCAAGGCGATCGGCAAGAAGCTCGGCGCCGACAAGGGCAACAGCAAGTACCTGTATGAACTGTTCCCGTACGGGCCGGCAAAGCAGGCTTGCAAATACGCCGGTCTGCCGAAGCCGACCGGCTGCGTCTGAAGTAATATCCGCCGCAACACGCGGGGCTGATATGCCCCGCGTGTCTGCGTAACATCGCTCACATTCGGGGACCGAGATGTCGGCCGTGACCGTTATTTTCGCGTTGTTGTTCTACGCCGCGACGGCGATTCTCGTCATTGGCGTGACGCGCAAGATTGTTATCTATGCGCGCACCCCGCAGCCGCTCAAGATCCCGACCACCCCTGCCCCCACCACGCGTCTCGGCGTGGTGCTGCGCATGACGCGTGAAGTCACCGTCTTCGAAAGCCTGTTCAAGTCCAACAAGTGGACCTGGCTGTTCGGCTGGGTATTCCACGCCTGCCTGTTCGTCGAATTGCTCTGGCATCTGCGCTACTTCACCGAACCCACTTGGTTCTTTGTGCCGTTGCTGCACTGGTTCACCACCTTCACCGGCTTCGGCATGGTCGCCGGCCTGCTCGGTCTGTGGTCACGGCGCTTCCTGGTGGATCGCGTGCGCTACATCAGTGCCCCATCGGATCACCTGATGCTCGCCCTGCTGGTTGCGATCGGCGGCAGCGGCATCGCCATGCGCTATCTGGCGCACACCGACATCGTCGGTGTGAAGGCATTCTTCATCGGCCTGATGCGTTTCAGCTGGCAGCCGCTGCCGAATGATCCGGTCCTGATGGTGCATTTGGCGCTGGTTGCCACACTCATGTTCGTTTTTCCGGTGTCGAAGCTGTTACATGCCCCGGGTGTCTTTTTCAGCCCGACGCGCAACCAGGTCGACAACCCGCGCGAAAAGCGCCACGTTGCCGGCTGGTCCGCGCAATACGACAACAGCAAGTCGGACGCATAAGCCATGGCCAATTTCGAAACCCCGACGCTCCGTGAGTACCCGATCATTCCGCTGCTGCGTGCCGACACCATGGCGCACAGCAAGACGTTCGTCGCCAAGGCCGAGTTTCAGACGCCAATCGGCTTTCCGGGCGAGCTGGTCGAAAACTGGGAACAGAAGGCGGTCGACAAGCTCGGTGAGCTGGTTTCCCAGTCGCGCGCGTTGCAGGTGTTCCTCGACTCATGCGTGAAGTGCGGTGCCTGCACCGACAAGTGCCATTACTACCTCGGCACGGATGATCCGAAAAACATGCCGGTGGCGCGTCAGGACCTGCTGCGCAGCGTTTATCGCCGCTACTACACCTTCGCCGGCAAGGTCGTGCCGTGGCTGGTGGGTGCGCGCGACATGACCAAGGACGTGCTCGACGAGTGGTACACCTATTTCCACCAATGCTCGCAGTGCCGGCGCTGCTCGGTGTATTGCCCTTACGGCATCGACACCGCCGAAATTTCCATGGCCGCACGCGAAATCATGGACTCGGTCGGTCTGGGTCAGAGATACTCGAACGAAATCATCGGCAAGCTGCAAAAAATCGGCAACAACCTCGGCCTGCCGGAACCGGCCCTGCGCAACACGCTCGAAGGCCTTGAAGAGGACGTCAAGGACGAGACCGGCGTGGACGTGAAATTCCCGCTCGACGTCAAGGGCGCCGAAATCCTGCTGGTCACCCCGTCGGCCGACTTCTTCGCCGAACCGCACATCGACGGCCTGATCGGCTACGCCAAGGTGTTCCATGCCGCCGGTGTCAGCTGGACGATTTCGTCGTACGCCTCGGAAGCCGCCAACTTCTCGATGTTCATCGGCTCGCACGACAACCTGCACAAGGTGGCGATGCGCATCCGCAAGGCCGCCATCGATCTCGGTGTGAAGCGTATTGTGGTCGGCGAATGCGGCCATGCCTGGCGCGTGGCCTACAGTTTCTGGAACACGCTGATCGGGCCGTTCGACTTCCTTGATCCGCGCTACCCGATCCCGCAGCACATCTGCGAGTTCACCTACGACCTCATCCAGAAGGGCGCGCTGACTTTCGATAAATCGGCAAACGATGACAAGGTGGTCACCTTCCACGACTCGTGCAACGTGGCACGCGCCTCGCGCATGGGCGACATGCCCGGCGGTCAATTCGTCATTCCGCGTGAAGTCATCAAGGCCACCTGCAATCACTTCGTGGACATGGCGCCGGAGACCATTCAGGAAGGCACCTTCTGTTGCGGCGGTGGTGGTGGTCTGCTCACCGATGACCTCCTGGAACTGCGCGTCAAAGGCGCGATGCCGCGCATGCAGGCGCTGAAACAGGTGGTGGAGGAAAACGGTGTAACCCACATGGCGGCGATTTGCGCCATCTGCAAGGCACAGTTCACCAAGGTCCTGCCCTATTACAAGTACCAGATGGACATGATCCAGAGTGTCCATGGACTCGTCAGCAAGGCGATCCGACTCACGCCTGCCGGCAAATAACGAACCTATTCATTTCATTACCGCTTAACGCGACAATCAGGAGATCCGCACGATGGCAACTCCCGCTGACAAGACCAAAGACGCAACCTCGGGCCACACCTGGCGCCGGTATAAAGACGGCGATCACACCTGGCGCCGGATGAACGACGTCATTTTCACTGCCGATGAAACCGACAAGTGCCCGACCTACGTGCACAAGACGCCGCCCTGCCAGGCGAGCTGCCCGTCGGGCGAAGACATCCGCGGCTGGCTGAACATCGTGCGCGGCATCGAGAAGGCGCCCAAGGGCGTGACCTGGCAGGAGTATGCCTTCCGCCGCTCCACCGATGCCAACCCGTTCCCGTCCATGATGGGCCGCGTGTGTCCGGCGCCCTGCCAGACCGGCTGCAATCGCAATTCAGTCGAGGATTACGTCGGCATCAATGCCGTTGAACAGTTCATCGGCGACTACGCTCTCAAAAACAACCTGGCCTTCACGGCCGGTCCGGATACCGGCAAGAAAGTCGCCATCATCGGTGGCGGCCCGGCCGGCCTCGCCGCCGCCTATCAGCTGCGTCGCAAGGGCCACGGCGTCACCGTGTTCGACGATCACGACGAGCTCGGCGGCATGGCCAAGTACGGCGTGCCGGGCTATCGCCTGCCACGCGAATCGCTGAATGGCGAGATGGATCGTATCGTCAACATGGGCGTCGAGGTCAAACTCAAGACGCGCGTCGGCAAAGACGTGGCGCTGAAGGACATCGAATCCAAATACGACGCCGTTCTGCTCGCCATCGGCTGCAAGGCCGGCCGCATGCTGCCGATCGAAGGCGGCAACGCCTCCAACTGCATCAGCGGCGTGGCGTTCCTCGAGGCCTTCAACCAGGGCCGCCTCAAGGCCGTGTCCGGCCGCGTGGTGGTGATCGGCGGCGGCGACACCTCGATCGACGTCGCGTCGGTTGCGCGCCGCCTCGGTTACATCAAGGACATGAAGGAAACGGAGCGTCCCGAGTACGTGGTGCTCGGCCAGACCGCGCACGACGTGGCCGTGACCGCCAAGAAGGAAGGCGCCGAGGTCATGCTGATTTCGCGCCAGCCGGTCGACAAGATGAACGCCGCCAAGCACGAGATCGACGACGCGCAACGCGAAGGCATCGCCATCCAGGGCGCACTCTCGCCGACCAAGGTCATTCTCGACGACAAGGGCCGCGCCAAGGCGTTGCGCGTGGTCAAGCTCGACTACGCGAGCGGCAAACCGGTTGAGATACCGGGCAGCGAGATGGACCTGGAGGCCGACCTGATCGTCTCCGCCATCGGCCAAGCCGGCAACTTCGAGGGCCTGGATGGCTTCGACAACGGCAAGGGCCTGATCAACGCCGACAAGTTCTACCAGGTGCCGGGCAAGCAGGGCTTCTTCGTGTGCGGTGACATCATCCGCCCGCACCTGCTCACCACCGTCATTGGCCAGGGCTCGATCGCCGCGGACAGCATCGACCACTACCTCAAAAAGCAGGACATGACCAAGCGTCCGAAGGTGGACGTGCATCACTTCAACCTGCTCGCGAAACTGCAAGAGACGGGCCTTCAGCCGAAGGAATTCAAGCCTTCCGAGGCCGAGGGTCCGCGTCCGATCGACCAGGGCTTGCGCGGCACTGCGCTCGCCGGCAAGGGCGTGGGCGGTTTCGCGGTGCACAATTACGAAGACCGTGCCGAGGCCGAGGTGTGCCACTCGGATGAGCTGTTCCTCGGCCACTTCCCGTATGTCGAACGCATCAAGCGCGTTGAAAAAGTTCCGAGCGCCACCGAGGTGCTGGGCCACTTCGAAGAACGCATGCTCGGTCTGGACGAAAAGCAGACCGTGGATGAGGCCAAGCGTTGCATGAGCTGCGGCCTGTGCTTCGAGTGCGACAATTGCGTGATCTACTGCCCGCAGACTGCGGTCAAGCGCACGCCGAAGGCCGAGTCCACCATGGGCCGCTACGTGTACACCGACTACGACCTGTGCATCGGCTGTCACATTTGCGCGGATGTCTGCCCGACCGGCTACATCAAGATGGGCATGGGCGACCACTGAACGACAGCGAAAAGTGAAAAGTACGATGAAACAATTCACTGTTGCCTTACTCGTGGGTCTGCTCACGGCCTCCGCGGCCTTCGCCGCCGAGCCGAAGAAGCCCGCGCGCGTACCGGTGCCGACGATCCTGATCAACCAGGACAAGGGCGAACAGTGCGTTGAACCGACCGAGGTGATGCGCCGGGATCACATGAAGTTCATCCTGCATCAGCGTGACAAAACGATGCACCAAGGTGTTCGCACGACGAAACACAGCCTCAAGAACTGTGTCGATTGCCACGCCGATGCAAAGACCGAAAGCGTGCTCGGTAAGGACGGCTTTTGCGAGAGCTGTCACGCCTACGCGGCGGTAAAGCTCGATTGCTTCGAGTGTCATTCGGCATTGCGCGAGACAGCCAACGTTACGGTGCCCTCCTCCTCGACGGTGCGTGCCCTGAATGTCTCGCAACAGAAGACTGGCGAATCGGCCGGTTCGACAGGCTCACGACAGGCCAAAGGCAAGAAACCATGAGCATCAACCGCCGGCAGTTTCTGGGTTTTGGCGGTGCGGCCGTCGCCGCGGCGACACTTGCGCCAGGCCTGCGACTTATCGAACTCGCGCAGGCGCGTTCACCGGAAGAAGCAGTGACCTCCCTGCACCGCTGGGGTCTGCTCATCGATGCCAGCAAATGTGCGGACGGCTGCACGTCCTGCGTGGATGCCTGTCACGAGGAGAACGGTGTCACCAGCCACAACCGTCCTGCCACCGACGCACAGTGGATCCGCAAGGTCACCCTCAAGGACAAGCAGACCGGCCACGTCCAGACCCTGCCTCTGATGTGTTTGCACTGCGAGCATCCGCCGTGCGTGGACGTCTGCCCGACCGGCGCCTCGTTCAAGCGCGCTGATGGCATCGTATTGGTCGACAAGCACATCTGCATCGGCTGCCGCTATTGCATGATGGCCTGCCCCTACAAGGCGCGCTCCTTCGTGCACGAAGTCACCACCGGTCAGAAGGCGCATGCGCCACGCGGCAAGGGCACGGTCGAATCCTGCACGCTGTGCGTCCACAAGGTGGACCGCGGTGACGGCAGCACCGCCTGCGCCGACGCCTGCAAGCAGGAAGGCCATCAGGCCATCCTGTTCGGCGACCTCAAGGACCCGGGCAGCGAGATCAGCAAGCGCCTCGCCAGCCAGCCATCCACGCAACTGCGCGCCGACCTCAAACTCAACACCGGCGTCCGTTATCAGGGCATCTGAGAACCACTGAACCGCTATGGCACACGTTCACTACCTGAAGATCGAAGGTCGCAGCGCCGGGTTCTTTGCCCTGCTCGCGCTGCTCGGCGCACTGATCGCCACCGGCCTGGGCGCCGCCTGGTACATGGAGCACAACGGCCACTGGGTCACGGGCATGAGCAACCAGGTCATCTGGGGCACGCCGCATGTGTTCGCGGTGTTTCTGATTGTCGCCGCTTCCGGGGCGCTCAACGTCGCCTCGATCGCCTCGGTGTTCGGGCGCCAGCTGTACAAGCCGTTGTCGCGCCTGTCCGGTCTGCTCGCCATCGCACTGCTGGTCGGCGGCCTCGCCGTGCTGGTGCTCGATCTCGGCCGGCCCGAGCGCCTGATCGAGGCCATGACCTATTACAACTTCAAGTCGATCTTCGCCTGGAACATCATTCTGTACATCGGCTTCATACTGATCGTGGCCGTGTATCTGTGGATGATGTTCGAGCGGCGCTTCAACGACTACTCGAAGCCCGCCGGCATGGCGGCGTTCCTGTGGCGCCTGACCCTGACCACCGGTACCGGCTCGATCTTCGGCTTCCTGGTGGCACGCGAGGCATATGACAGCGCCCTGCTCGCGCCCATGTTCATCATTCTGTCGTTCGCCTACGGCCTGGCGATCTTCATCCTGGTGCTGTTTGCCGCGACGCGCTGGACCGGACGGCCACTGGGTGACGTGATGGTGGCACGCCTCAAAAACCTGCTCGGCGTTTTCGTGGCGAGCGCCCTCTACTTTGTGACGGTCTATCACCTTACCAACCTGTACATGACCGGCAAGCACGATGTCGAACGCTTCATCCTGCTCGATGGCGGTGTGTACACCAAGCTGTTCTGGGCCGGTCAGATCGTCATCGGCGGCGTCCTGCCTCTGGTGCTGCTGTACTCCCGGCTCGGCCGGTCACGCGCCATGGTGGCGCTCGCCTCGCTCCTGGTGATTGCCGGAGGCATCGCCCAGATGTATGTCACCATCATCGGTGGACAGGCGTTCCCGATGCCGCTCTTCCCGGACAAGGAAGTCAGCAGCAGCTTCTTCGACGGCGTGGTGGCGTCGTACACGCCAAGCCTGCCGGAGATTTTGCTCGGTATCGGCGGCATTGGCATCGCGCTCGGCATGACCGTGTTCGCCATCAAGGTGTTGCCGTTTCTGCCGCAGAGCTTGGCGGACGCCGACGTCGACCCGCACCACAAGAGCGCATAATATTCATTGCCGCAAAGACGGTCGCTCTCGCGCATCCATGCACTTCGCGACATTGGTGCATCCATGCACGGCACAAAGAACGCAGAGAAGAACGGAAAGAAACCGTTTTAATTCTACCTATTCTTTGCGTCCTTTGCGCCTTTGCGGCAGAAGTTCATACTTAAAAGTATGAACCGACTGCTCATCTCCGCCGCCCACAAGTCCTCGGGCAAGACCACCCTCAGCATCGGCCTGTGCGCCGCGCTCGCACAACGCCGCCTGAAGGTTCAGCCCTTCAAAAAGGGTCCGGACTACATCGACCCGATGTGGTTGAGTCTCGCCAGCGGTCGACCCTGCCACAATCTCGACTTCTTCCTCATGCAGGCCGAGGAGATTCTCGCGACCTTTGGCGCGCACGCCCGGGATTCCGACATCGCGCTCATCGAGGGCAACAAGGGGCTGTACGACGGACTTGACCTGGATGGCAGCAACAGCAACGCCGCGCTCGCCAAGCTGCTCGCGGCACCCGTGATTCTGGTCATCGACGCACGCGGTATGACGCGCGGTGTGGCGCCGTTGATTCTCGGCTACCAGGCCTTCGACCGCGATATCCGGATCGCCGGCGTGATCCTGAACCAGCTGGGCGGCGCGCGCCACGAGCGCAAGCTGCGTGCCGTGATCGAACACTACACCGATGTGCCCGTGATTGGCGCGGTCCATCATGACGACCGGCTCGCGATCGTCGAACGCCATCTTGGTTTGATGCCGAGCAATGAGGCCAGCGAGGCGCACGCCAAGATCGCTGTCATCGCGGAGGCGGTCGCGGCGCAGGTGGATCTCGACCGATTGATGGCGATTGCTGCCTCCGCACCGGCGTTGCCGGTTTCTGATGTTAAGGAAGGGGTTCTCTCCCTTTCCCCATCTGCTCTCCCGGAGAGAGAGAGGTCGGAGAAGGAACCCTCTCCCAGGCCTCTCCCGCGCAGCGGGAGAGGGGAATCGGACAACATCCCCATTAAGCTGGGCATCGCGCGCGATGCGGCATTCGCCTTCTACTATCCGGACGATCTCGATGCCCTGCGCCGGCATGGCGCGGAGCTTGTGCCCTTCGACACCCTCAAGGACCCGCATTTGCCAGAAGTGGATGCACTGTTCATCGGCGGCGGTTTTCCCGAGGTGCACATGCAGGCGCTGGAGGCGAACCGCAGCCTGCGTACAGACATTCGTCAGGCGATCGAGGCCGGCCTGCCGGTGTATGCGGAATGCGGCGGGCTCATGTATCTCAGCCGCAGCCTCCGCTGGCAAGATGAACAATGCGAAATGGTCGGTGCCATTCCTGGCGATACCGTGATGCACGACCGTCCCCAGGGACGCGGCTACGTGAAGCTGCGTGAGACCGGAAAATCGCCTTGGCCGCACATCGCGGGCGCGGCGGTTGAAATCCGCGCCCATGAATTCCATTATTCAACTTTGGAGAATATCCCGGACAATCTGGAGTATGCCTACGAGGTGACGCGCGGCACCGGCATTGATGGCCGTCACGATGGCATCGTGCACCGCAACGTACTGGCCTGCTACACGCACATGCGCGACGTCGGCGGCAACCACTGGACCGTCCGCTTTATCGAATTCGTTCGCCGCCAGCGCGCCGTGCGCAATCCGGCCCTGGCCACCCGCTAAATATCCTTCCCTATATCCAAGGAACACTGCCCATGATCACCATTACCCCCAACGCGGCAAAGCAGATTCACCAGGCCTCCGAACAGGCCGACGCCGAAGACATGTACCTGCGCCTGGCGGCGAAACGCGAGGACGGTGGCGATATCGAATACGGTATGGGCTTCGATGACATGGGTGGCCAGGATCAAATCTACACGTCGGAAGGGATCGACGTGCTGATTTCCGATTCCTGCAAGGATTTGCTGAATGGTGCCACGTTGGATTATGTGGAAATTAACCCCGGTGAATTCGAGTTTATTTTCGTTAATCCCAACGACTCGCGACACCGGGCGCCCACCTGACTAGGCTTTGACAGCAAGTCTCCGCCTCCTGGGCAGCCTTCTGCTGTGTGACCTCCCTGCCCCGCAGCGCATTCCCTCGGTATCGACAGACCGCGCCTCTTAAGGATCAGTATTTGCTATGATGATCCGGACAAGGCCGATGGCCGCAACACATACCGTGGCAGGACTATGACCCATGCTGTTCTTGCGTAACAAGCAGGTTACGAAATCATCCACCTGGCAGCGCCTGAAACAGAAACTGGGTGGTGTGTCAGTAGTATCGGCCGGTGAAACACCTACGTTCAGGAAGCTTTTTCTGTGGCCGTCGCTGACGATACTGACCGTACTGCTGCTGGCGACCGCCATCGGGATCATGGCGCTGGTCGCGCCCGACTACCGGGTGGACTATCTCGTGGCGCTGATCGGTCTGACCGTGTCCGGGCTCATGGCCATTGCCTTGCTGCTCCTGCGTTTGCGCGCGCAACTGCTCAAACCCATCTCGCAACTGCAAAAATGGGCTTCCCGGGTACGCAGCGGCCGCTACACGGCACGCATCCCCGAAGACATGCAAGGCGGTTTCGCGCAACTCGCCCATGACCTGAATGACTTGGGAGACGAACTGCGCTCGCTCAATCTCGAAATGACAGCACGTGTCCGCCGCCATACCCAGCACCTGGCGCGCAAGACCCGGTCTCTGGAAATTCTCTATGACGTTGCCTCGAGCCTGAGCAAATCACGCACTCTCGAGGAGCTGATGGAGAATTTTCTCGATACTTTTGTACAGCTGTTCGATGCACGTGCCGCCATGGTCCGGCTGGTGACCGAAAATGGCCAGCTGCAACTCGTTGCCAGCCGCGGTCTCGACCCGCAAGTCATCGATCGCGAAAAACTCATGCCGTTGGACCGTTGCCTGTGCGGTCAGACCGCCATGGGCGGAACCGTGCACATTCAGAAAGGTGCCGCGGCGTGCGCCTCGATTCTCGGCATGCCGCTGCTGAAAGATGATTGCCACGAGCTGGTGGCCGTGCCCATCCAGTACCACGACCAGACCTTGGGTGTCTACAACCTGGTGCTCGACAAGCCGATTTCAGACTTCGGTGACGACCTGAGCGATCTGTTGACCAGTATCGGCCGTCACCTCGGCATGGCGGTGGAAAAGGCACGCCTCGATGACGATACCCGGCGCCTGGCCATCATCGAAGAACGAAACACCATCGGCAATGAACTGCACGATTCCCTGGCACAATCGCTGGTCAGCATGCGCCTGCATGTGAAGTTGCTCGGCGAGATGCTGTACCGCAAGGATGTCTACAATGCCCAGCACGAGGTACGACGCCTGCACGTCGCCCTGGAAGAGGCACACACCAGTCTGCGCGAGTTGCTCGCCAACTTCCGCTCGCGCATGGATGAACGCGGACTGGTGCCGGCCATCGAGGAAATGGTCATGCGCTTCGAGGAGGAGACCGGGATTGCGACTTACTTCCAGAATGAATGCGGCGAGGTGATCCTGACCCCGACGCGGGAGATCCAGGTGTTTCGCATCATTCAGGAGGGACTCGCCAATATTCGCAAGCACAGCGATGCGCGCACAGCGCGCATTCTGCTGCGCAACGAGGGCGGCGACACTTACCACCTGCTGATCGAAGACGATGGCCTTGGCATGGCGCCGGTTACTCCCGGGGCACGCGGCGAACATGTCGGTATCGCCATCATGCGTGAGCGCGCCGAACGGCTCGCCGGCACCCTGCAGATCGAAAGCGACTCCGGCGAAGGCACGCGTGTTAGCCTGACATTTGCCGCCTCGCCTCCGAGTCTGGCGCAGGCCTCCGGAGACCGGTAAATGCGCGTACTCCTGATCGACGATCACACCTTGGTGCGCAAGGGACTGGAACAGCTGCTCCAGAGCCGCGGCGTGGAAATTGCGGCGTCGGTCAGCAGCGGTACGGAAGGCATTGCCCAGGCGCTGGCGCTCCGGCCGGACATCGTGCTGCTGGACATGAAAATGCCGGAGCTGAGCGGCACCGAAACCCTCAAACAGCTGCGCGCCGCGGGTGTGACGGCACCGATCCTGATGCTGACCATGAGCCGCGAGGAGCAAGACCTGCAGGCGGCATTGCGCAACGGCGCACAAGGTTATCTGCTCAAGGACATGGATCCCGAAGATCTGGTTCCGGCGCTGCAGGATGCGCTGCGCGGAAACAACGTCGTTGCCAAGGAGCTGATCGGCTCCCTCACGCGCCTCGTGCAGGGTCAAAGTGGCCGGACCACCACCAAGACCACCTCCGCAGACTTGATCGCGGATCTTACGCCGCGCGAACTGGAAATCCTGCGGCATGTGGCGGAGGGAGAGAGCAATAAGGCCATCGGCCGCGCACTCGACATCACGGACGGCACGGTCAAGCTGCACGTAAAGTCCATCCTGCGGAAACTCGGCGTGCGTTCACGCGTTGAAGCCGCGGTGCTGGCCGTGGAGCATGGTCTCGGCCGGAAAGCCCAGGCGGGAGGCTGAATCAGCTGGCCTTGTAGGGCGGCGGCAGAAACCAGCTGAGTTTTTCGTGCAGCTGCACGACGTTGCCGACGATGATCAGCGTGGGCGCCTTGATGCTCTCCTTCTGCACCAGACCCGGAAGATTTTCGAGCGTACTCACAAAGACGCGTTGGTTCGGTGTCGTGCCCTGTTGAATGAGCGCCACCGGGGTCGCGGCCGGCATGCCGTGGCTGGTGAGCCCCTCGCAGATCGCCGACACGCCATGCAGGCCCATGTAAAAAACCACCGTCTGATTCGGCTGGGCAAGCGCCTTCCAATTGAGATTCACCGTGCCGTCCTGCAGATGGCCGGTGACGAACACCACGGCCTGCGAGTAATCACGATGGGTGAGCGGAATCCCGGAGTACGCCGCACAACCGGAGGCCGCGGTGATGCCCGGCACCACCTGGAACGGAATACCTTCCGCCGCAAGCGTTTCGATCTCCTCGCCACCGCGTCCGAAGATGAACGGATCGCCGCCCTTCAGGCGCAACACACGCTTGCCTTCCTTCGCCAGCCGTACCAACAGATGATTGATGTCTTCCTGCGGAATCGCATGGTTGTCACGTTCCTTGCCGGCGTAAAGCTTTTCGGCATCGCGCCGCACCAGTTCCAGCACCTGTTTCGACACCAGCCGGTCGTACACCACCACATCGGCCTGTTGCATCAGACGCAAGGCACGAAACGTCAACAGATCCGGATCACCCGGCCCGCCGCCCACCAGATACACCTCGCCCTGTGCGATGCCCGCTTGCGTGCCCGCCAGCTGCTTTTCGAGTGCGGCACGCGCCTCGTCGTCACGTCCGGCGTAGACCAGTTCAGCGACCGACCCCTGCAAGACGCGCTCCCAGAATACACGCCGGTCTGCGCCAGGCGCGAAACGCGCCTTGACCTTGTCGCGGAACGAGCTGACCAGGCTGGCGAGCCGCCCGTACGATGCCGGAACGAGCGACTCGAGACGGGCGCGCAACAGGCGCGCCAAGACCGGTGAGGCGCCGCCGCTCGACACCGCAACGACCACCGGCGAGCGGTCAATGATCGCCGGCATGATGAACGTGCAGAGTTCCGGTCGATCCACCACATTCACCGGGATGTTCTTGCGCTGCGCGGCCTCTGCCACGCTGCGGTTCACGCCCTCATCATCGGTTGCCGCAATCACCACGCGCTGGCCGCCCACCAGGTCATCCCGAAATGTCGAGGCGACATGTGCAAGCTTGCCGGCACGCGCCAGCGCGGCGAGCGCCGGACACAGCTCGGGGGCGACGACGGTAACGCTTGCCTGGGCCTTGAGCAGCAGCTCGACCTTGCGCGTCGCCACATCACCGCCGCCAATCACGAGGCAGGCTTGGCTGCGGACATTCAAAAAAACAGGGAGAAATTCCATCGTAGGAATATAAATATATCTGTTTAATTATAGTAACTTACGCATGACTCTTAAATTACTTTAAACCTAATATCCGTAGGCCATAAGTTAAGCGGTGCGATGCTGGCTGAGTGGGAAAGCAGATATGGGTTCATTCACCCGCAGGCACGACGGTTGTTCATCAACGGTCATTAAACCCTTTCGATCTACTGAGAAATCAATAACTTGGCAGAAAACCTGCCAAGCTCACTGAAATCAGCCTAATCCATAGTTTAACAGGAGTCATGATCAATGTGCGGGGCACGTTGATGCTGCGCGAGGCGCCCGTACACTGAATTATATTGATCGATCGAAAGGTATGTTGCGGGTGACGGTCTCGTCCTAGGCAATGCCCTGTGCTCGGCAAAACTCCTCCCTGTCGTGCGCGCTGGGGATGGATTCTGCCAACAGGCGATAGAGGTGCGCGACGCTCGTGGCGCGCTCCGCCGCTGACTTGACCATCGCTCGCGCCCGCGGCCCGACATAAGGCGCAATCGCGACTGCCGCTGCGGTAAGTTCGGCGCGTTCCCAGCCGGTGGTGTGGGCAATCATCTCGGTGCTGGGCGAGTCGATGCGTGGCGAATCCTGGAACCGAGTCGTGTCCGCACCCTGCCCCGGCGACACGACCTCGTATAGGGAAAACTCATCCGTACGTGCGTCTTGCTTAGGCGCCAACTGACGGAACAACTGTGCGTAGACCTGGGTCATATTGGCGTTCACTTCAAAAAACGATCGTGACGCCAGAATCTGGCCAGGCTCGGCGTAACGCATCACCTGCTCGGCGCAACGCAGTCCGTCTTCGGATGGTGTTGACACCCCTTCCCGGACACTCGCCAGCTTAACCGGTCCAAGATGGATGCCGATGCGGACGCGCGCCGGATTCGTGCTCGTTGGGTATTCTTCACGCAAACGCTCGCGCAGACCCAGCGCCGCGAACAAGGCATCCTCCGGGTCGCCAAGAAAACAAAGCGCCACACCGTCACCGGTAGCGACGACCATACGTTCGTCTTCGAGCACCTCGGACGCGACCAAGTTGCTCAATGCATTGAGCCGTGCCTTGGTCGCCGCCTGCTGTGCCACGGTGAGTTGGTCATAGCCTACGATGCCGATCCGCACGACGCTGCACAACCAGACTCGTTCTTGCTGTTCTTTCATCGCGGCAACACCCTCCTGTTGAGGATTCTGAATCTCTATTTGTTCTCACAACCGGTCGATCAACAATATGCACGTCAGTAGCTTGAGCCGCAGAGGTACTTCATAACGCAACCCCTACGCATGCCACTGGATGACGCGGATCTCCAGGTTCGACGCCTGCGGCGCCATGTTTTGTCCAGCGAACACCGGAATCGGTGGCGTTCTGCCTTGTTGTGCCTGTGCCAGCTGTAGCATTGCACCATGCTCGACGTCGAGCGGTCCTGGCCACCGAACAAGATCGGCCGCCCCGGATAAGGTCGCTGACCCTGATGCGGCTGATTTGGCCATCTGATCGCACCGGCGAAAAGCTCACTGGTTGTCTTGCACGCTGAAACTGACGAAAGCACTGAGGGATCCGAGATTAAAATCGCCGTACTCCGGATCGCCGTTCATGTCACGACTGTGCACGCGCCACAGATACACCCCGCCCGGTTTGATCAAGCCGGGCGGCAAGGTAACACGTGGTTTCGTGAGCAACGGTGACTGGTAGATCTGCTTTTCATCATTCCAGACATCATGAATGAAAGCTTGGTAGTACCTTGCTCCGGGCACCTCTGCCCATGCCAGTTCCCGGGGTGGCGCCGGGAGCGTAGCGTTGTTCGCTGGGTCAATACCGGCACCGGCCATGACCTGCCTTCCGATCTTGATATGGTCGCGCGCCTGATAGGTCTGCCCGCTTTTGGTTCGTATATTGGCGTAATACCAGCCGTCCGGGGCATTCTCCGGAACCGGCGTATCAACGAGATACATGCGTTTGTCGGGCTTTCCCGGATGCCTCGCCACTCGATACTGGGAAAGATCGAATCTTCCAAGCAATTCACCGCCTGGTGAAAAGATTTCAATCTTTTCGAACTGCTCATACTGCGTGCTCGATACCAGCCACTTGAAGAACAGCGGACGATCCGGCCACTGGCAGACATGCCCGTCAAAGAAGCCCGCCTGCGTGTAATGCGGATCCGGCAGCGGTGAAGACGTATTCGGCACTTCCGGCCGTGACGCAGCACAGCCTGTCAGCATCGCGGCGCACAGTAACAAGCGAAACAGACTGTGGGCATTCATGCTTGACGCGCTCCCTTGGGAAGTTGTCCGTTTACATCGGATGCTACCCCGTAGATACGGCTGTTCATGGCCCGTAATCGCAGGCTCAACCCACGCAACAAACCAAGCCCCAGCTCGGGATAACTCAACAGCAGACCGCGTAACTTTCCCTTTTCCAAGCTCAGGATATGTGAGTCCTGCAGCACATGCGCGGTGGCCGATCGAGGCAGGTTGTCAAAGAGATTCATTTCCCCGAACAGATCTCCAGGGCCCAACGTCGCCACGAATTCCCACGTCTGTGGGTCTGCTTCGAGAGAAATGCCAACACTGCCGTGTTCCAGGATATAGGCGTGATCGCCCTGTTCGCCAATGTCGAAGATCCGCTCACCCGCGAGATACACCTCATCCACCAGCTCCTCGGCCACCACACGCAAATCCTCGGTGTTGGTCTCGGCAAACAGCACCGATCGTTTCAGCAACAGAACTCGTGCGAACAAATCCGTCATGTCAGGCCGCCTCTGCTGCCACGTGACTCTGCGTACGTTCGACAACAGCACACAGCCACGGATCGCCGCTGCGTGCCAGTGCCGAAAGACGGACGGCGGTGGCGCCTGACTCGCGCCAATGCCCGGCTCGCACATTTGAGTGTTCGATGTCCTCTAGTGCATCGGCGATAAGCCTGGCCAGTGAGTGATTGTCGAGATGGCGCAACGCCTCGCAGGCACTGGCAATATCGCGGCGATCCCCGGAATGCAGTCCCGCGCGAATCAGACTTACCACACCCGGTCCTTCGACACGCGAGATCGCAGCCAACGCAAGATCAACGCCCTGCTGTGCACGTTCGGTCAACACAATCGCCAGCAACTCGCGCCCAACAGGATCCAAACCCGTATCAATCTCGTTTTCAAGATCGAGGCGGAGCTGTGCATAGTTGCGCGCTTGCTGCACCTTGCATAAGGCTACCCGTTCGAGCATCGCGCGCGATGGATCGTGACGCAACAGCACGTCCAGCACCGTTGCCTGCGCGCGCGGAGATCCCTGACAGCCCTGCAGCCAGAGGATTAGTTCGTCGGCAGCGACGCCACCACGCGCCAGCAATGCACACGCCGCGCGGTCGCGGATAACCGGGTCCGTATCCTCGATGGCAAGAAAGCAAAGCCGCTGGAGTTCCGGTGCAGCCAACCACCGATAGCAGCAGGCGGCTGCGCGCCGTACGTCCAGATCCTCATCCCGGCTGCGTCCCGCCAGAATTTGCGTAAGCTCTGGCATACCGTGATTCGGCCATGTAGCAAGGATCGTAAGTGCCATGGCACGCACACGTGGTTCAGCATGCTGGGCGAGATCCAGCAAATCCGTTTCGTTCTGCAATACTGGTTGGCGCGCGATCTGTTCGAGCGCAGCAATCAGTGCCCCCTGGGCATCGGCCGACAGCAGGGCTGTCAACTTTTCATCGGCACGTGCCTGCAGGTGTACCAGCTGGTATTGACGAACACCGAAAATGCCGAGTGCCGCCAGGCGCGGATTCTCCGAATCCAGCAAGGCTTCGACATCGGAACGCGCACGCGGGTCACGCGTGCTGAACAGCCGCTCAAAAAACGTGCCACGCAGATGTTCGTCGGCGTGATCGAGAACACGTCGCAGTGAGTAACACGACTGCGCCGGATCGAGCCGCAGCAATTGCTTGAGCAGCCGGTCCCGGGTAGGCGGACTCGCCGTCGACAACCGTTCCAGGATCTGTTCCATCGCTATTCGCGGGTTCTGCTCTGCAAGCTTCGCCGCACACGCAATCGCCATCTCGTCATCTCCATGGGCCACATGGCGACGTAACGCTTCCTGTGACTCGATATGCACGCGGGTTGGCATACCGCTCCCGTCGTCGCGGACATACAGACGATTGCGCAGCAGTTGCAAGATTCCATCAGCATAGGCGCGATTGGCCTGCAGGTTGCAGAGAAGATACAGCACTGCGGCAACGAATCCGGCGAACAGAAAGTAAAGCGGGCTCACCAACGACTGCGTGATCAGCAGCACGCCCGCGGTCAGCGCCAGCGCTACCGGTAACACCATGCCGGAAGCAAACGCCCGCGCGCGCCCCTGCATTCTCCCCGGCAATGCGTTGAACAACAGGTTGCGCACCGGGTTGCGAAACGCCTTCATGAGCGAATCCTTGTTCACGCTGCCAAACACAGCCGCTGGCAGCGAATAGGCGGCGAGCAGCCACACCAGACTCGCCAACGTACTAACCGGGAAAATGAGATTTACACCACGCACGCCCAGACGCTGCAGCAGCCGGTTGGTCAGCAACAGTTGCAGGAGAATCGCCAAGGCGCCGGTGACGATCGTCAACCAGCCAAAAAATGCCGTGAGCGACTCTTCCGTGGTAAAGGTCTCCGCATAAATCCGGTTCACGCTGTAAGTGGTGATGTAGAACGCAAAGACCGTGAAGAACAACGCCGCCGACGACCAGCGTAACAGCGGCGAGCAACGGGCAAACTTCAGGCCCTGTGCGATCTGGGTCACCGCCTGGGCAACACCCCCGGGGCCTTTGCGACCTGGCCGGAAGTGCGGCGAAATTCCTTTGATCCGGTGTTGCCACTCCATCAGGCCGAGGGCGGCCAGCGTCAAGGCGCCCCACAATAACAGCAGGTTCGGCACGCCCAGCGCGTGTGTGCCAAACACCAGTATCATGCCCCCGCCGATTATGCCGATCTGGGCACCGGCAAAAATGAGCGAGGTGAGGCGCTTGGCTTGTTGAGTGTCGAAGTTCTGCGCAAGATAGATGCCGACATGCAGCATCAGTAGATCCGAGGCAACCTCATACAGCAGGTAATACAGTGGATAGACGATCGCGGCTTCAAGTAAGACGATCGCCGACCAGTGGGCTACCAGCAGCACCGTGAGCGTGGCCAGCATGATACGGAACAGGCGTTCCGCTGGCAGACGATCGACAAATGCAGCATAGGCGGTGGTGGTCACAACCAGCGACAAGGCATGTATCAGGTAAACAACCGGCAGATACTCGAACCCGTAGCGCTTGAAAAACAGCGCATCGGAAGTGCCGCGACCCAACGCCAGTCCCATGCCGATAATGAGACAAAACAGAAAGAAGTAGCTGGCACGCGGTAACTCGGCATCCTGCACGAGCAACAGCCGGCCAACCCGATTCCGCAAGAGATCGCTTTTCATCACATCACCGTGCCGGCGCATGGGTGGTTAGCGAGTCCGCTTCTCGAGGTGTTGGCTTCTGTTGCTCGAAGAATTCAATTTCTCGCCACAATGGTTCGATCGAGCCTTCCCAACTTGTGTTGTAAAAGCGCAGCAATCGTTCGCCGAACGTAACGCCTTCATCGAGCAGCTCATGGAGCGGTTTCAAGAAGCAGCGCTCGTCCTCATCGTCGGCATTGCGGCAATCCTGGCGCGCAAGACCGGCATCGGCGATCCCGATCAGCGCACGCGCCAGTTCGAGCACCGGTCGGCCCCGATAGCGAGCCGCGAACCCATAGCGTGCCACCGCGCGCTGTAACGCCGCAAGTTCGGCCGCCGTCGGCGCGTCCATGAGCGTCAGCGCCGCATCGCGCGCAGCGCGGTCGTACAGCACGCCCTTCCAGAGTGCCGGCAATGCGCACAGGCGGCTCCACGGGCCGCAGTCCGCGCCTCGCACTTCAAGGTAACCTTTGAGCCGGACCTCGGTGTACACGGTCGTCAAATGGTCGGTGAAATCGCGCAGCGTGGCACGGAACTCACCGAGTCCCCGATTCAGGAACTGCCGGAATGTGGCCCCGGCCGCATCGTGGTGCATGCCATTGCGGCGCACAAACAGCATTGGCACGTCGAGCACATGCTCGACCCAGCGTTCAAACCCGAAGCCGTCCTCGAACACAACGTCCGGGTAGCCACAGCGCACTGGATCGGTGTCGAACCAGGTCAGCAGCCGTTCGCTGGCGACACCAGACGGTACGCCCTCCTTGAAAGCGCCGTTGGTGAAGAGCGCCGACACCAGCGGCGAGACCGCAAGTGCAGTACGGAACGAGGCCACCATATCGGCCTCGTCGGCGTAATCGAAATTTGCCTGAATGGTGCAGGTGCGTTTCATCATGTCGAGGCCGCGCTGTCCGGCGCGTTTCAAGTGCTGCTCAAGCAGTTTGTAGCGGGTACGCGGTATAACCGGCATGTCCACCCAGCGTGCCGTGGGGTGAAACCCAATGCCGATAAAACCGATACCGAGCGGAAGGCATACCCGTCGCAACAGTTCGAGATGGTGGTCGACTTCGCGCCGGGTCTCGTGGATGGTGCGCACGGGTGCGCCGGACAATTCGATTTGTCCGCCGGGCTCAAGCGTGACAGCCGAACCGTCGTTGCAGTACAAGCCAACGGTCCTTCCATTCTCGAACACTGGCGCCCAGCCCGGTTCACCGGGTCGTGTGGCCGTGACAATGGCGTTGAGAATCGTCTCAATGCCTTGCGGGCCTTCGTAAGGCAAGGGTGCATGCGTAGCGCGCAGGATGCCAAACTTCTCGTGTTCGGTGCCAACGCGGAACTCGGATTGCCGCTTGGCGCTATCGGAAAAATAGCTGATCAGCGTATCAATTCTGGCCAATGGTTCGCCGGTGTCGTCTTGTTGACCGGCTCCCGGTTCAATTGGCAGACTCATGCCGATTCTCCTCGTTCGTATCACTGATTCGGTGGTCAAAAACCCGTGGTTACCCGGACTGCTCTGTCCATTTCCGTCACATAACGATATATTTTTGACCCAAGCCTTCATACTCACTCAGCTTTACCCCGATCCGGGAGGTCGAACCTGTTGCGCCCGGTTGCGATCCCAGCGACGCCCGGACTGCATCGCTGGGATCCTGCCTGCCGTCGGGTGTTGGCCGGGACGCCGCCCCGCCCAACACACTGCCGCTACGGCCTCAGCGCTGGCGCGACGGATGACCGCAGTTCGTCAATCGGTCAGCTCCGAGTTGCTCCTCGTCTCACTTGCCGCGCTCGATACGACCTGGAACGGCTCCGACGCTGCACCGGCATCGGCCGCCTCTGGTTCGTCGCACGCCAAGGCGGCAGTCGCGATCATCATGCCCATCACGCCGACAATATTCCGGATACGGATATTCATGGTTGTTTCTCCTTTCCTAGTCTGATTCACACCTTCACTGCCCCGGATGCTCTACCGGCACATCGAAGCATCGACTCAAGACTAAGTGGTAGGAGCACACATGCCTGTGATGCATCTCACCAATCGAACAGATATTTCCCTTCTTTGGTGAACCCGGTCACAAAATCGGCCGCACCCTGCGCGCCTGTCAGAAACCGTCGGGCTGGGCGGCGGTTTCGGCAATGGTGATGCGCCGGCCGTCCACGCGCACGAAACCGCTGGCCTCCAGATGGCGGAACACGCGCGTGACCATTTCGCGCGAGGCGCCTGCCATACCGGCGATGTCGCGATGCGTGAGGCGCGCCGGCACAACCAGCCGTCCCTCCTCCAGCTGTGCCAACTGGCGCAGGATCTGCTGCACGCGCGCCTGCACGTCCTTGAGCGCCAGACTCTCGATCTGCTGGTCGGCCTCGCGCAGGCGGCGCGACATCGCCTTGAGCAGGTTGGCGGCCAGACCGGCGTTGGCGGCCAGACAACGGCGGAAATCGTCCTTGCCGATCACGAAGAATTCGCAGGCATCCATGGTCATGACGTTGGCCGAGCATGGCTGTTCGTCGAGCAGCGCCATCTCGCCGAAGAAGTCGCCCGGACCAAGAATCGACAGAATCACCTCCCGCCCGTCCGGCTCGCTCAGATACACCTTGGCGCGGCCGTCGCGCAACAGGTACAGGCTCTCGCCGACGTCGCTCTCCTGGATGAGCAGCGAGTGGCGCGGATAGGAGCGCCGGATTGCGACGCGCAGCAGCAGCTGATGTTCGCTGTCGTTGAGACCGGAAAACAGCGGAATGCCCTTGAAGAACATAATCACCTCCTATGGCGTCGAGCGCGGACTCAGGACGAGCGTTGCCGGTCGCGTACCGCCTTCAGGAACGGTTGGCGCTGATCCGATGGCAACTCGTCCGCCAACCGTTGCAGCAACAGCTGTGGCTCGACTGGCGTGCGTGTGTGACGCTTGATGAGCGCGCGTGCCACGGGCCCAAGATGCATGGAAAGTTCCGCCTCGATCAACGCAAGCAGCGCGGCGTCCGCGCCCGGTGCCGCGCGACCCGTCTCCTTCGTGTCCTTGCTCGCCGGTTCCGGCGGCGCCGTGACCACTGGCGCCGCCTCCAGGAAGGCGTGGCGTTGTGCCTCGTCCGGAATGGCCTCGGCCAGCCGCTGGCGCAAGCCGTCGAGTGTCGACTCGTGCATGGCTGCGCGTTTGACCAGTACCTGGGCAAGCGGGCCGATGTGCTGCGCCAGATCCTCGGCCACGGACGCAAGCAAGCGGCTATCCCAGCCGGTGCGCCGGGCCAACTCTTCGCTGTCGGGGACCTCGAGGCTGCGCGTGAGCAGCGTGTGTACGGTCTCGGCCGCACCCGGCAGAACCACCTCATAGACCCAGTGCTCGCGCACGTGCTTATCGGTGCGCAGGCCGACATAATGAAAGAGCTGCGCATACTCGTTGGACAGACAGGCGATGACGTCGTAGAACGAGCGTGACACCAGGATCTGGTTCGGCTGGGCGAAGCTCATCACCCGTTGGGCGTTGTTGATGCCGTCACCGAGCGGGTTGAGCTGCCCGTTCAGGCCCTTCACTACCTTGATCGGGCCGAGGTTGATGCCGATGCGCAACGCAAGCGCCTCCTTGCCGGTCGTTCGTTCGCGCAGGCTGAGTGCGGCGAACATCGCCACCTCCGGGTCGCTCAGGAAACAGATCGCCGCGCCATCGCCGGTGTCCACGATGATCCGCTCGCCCGTCGGCACCTCGGTCACGGCATCGGCCAGGTGGTCCTCGAGGCGGGTCTTGATCTCCACCTGCCCAGCCACCGGCAGACGGGTATAACCGGCGATGTCCACGAACACCACGCTGCACAGCCAGGTGCGGCCCTGTTTCTCGCTCACGGGAAATCCGCTGTCACTCATCGAGCATCTTCATCGCCTTGTCGAGGCTGCGGCGCATACGGTTGAAAGAGGCGGCGAGCACTCCGATCTCGTCGCGGCCACGCTCGTCGAACTCGGGGGCATCCATCTTGCCACGGCTCACGTCGTCGGCGATTGCCGACATGCGCGCGACCGGTTGCAGGATCAGCAGGCGCAGCATCACGTTCAGCACGATGACGATCGCGACGAACACCGCCGCCAGCGATCCCATGAACGCCAGGAAGGCATGCCGTGCCTGCGTCACCGGCACCTCCATCGGCACCGACATGATCTGCGCCCCGACGATCTCGTCGAGTTTCCAGCCGAAGCCGTTGGCGTTGCCGTAGCGCGCCAGCATGGTCTTGGGCGCCGCCTCGACGGTACTGTGGCAGACGAGACAGGGCGGGTTCTTGATCTGGATCGGCCGCGCCATGTACAGCGACGCGCCGGTCGGCGTGTCGCGCACGCCAATGATCTCGTGTTGTGAGCCGCCGTTGCGGAACTGCTGGATGATGTCCGCCTCCCAGTCGACGGCACGGTCGCGCGGGTTGGTCGGGTTGAGCGTCGCCTCCTTGTAGCTGTATTCCTTGTGCGCCTCGCGCAGCTTGTTGAAGCTCTGGGTGGCGGCGTAGGCCGGCACGGTCTGCGGCAGGAAGTCACGCTTCATCTGCAACCGCAGCAACGGCGCGACCTCGTCGATGGTGTAGCCGCGCACCGCAAGCGCGGCTTCCATCATCAACCCGGCGCGCTCGATCACCTCGCGGCGCGCGTTTTGCTGCAGGATTTGGTACGAGACCAGTGCGGTGATGGCAAAACCGGCCGCCAGCACCCCGGCCAGCACGAGGTTGAACTTGAGTGTGAGTTTCATACCACTTTTCCCCCTTTGTTATTGATCGGTGATGAGGCGTCCGAACTCAGCAGCCAGCCGGCAGGCGCGCGAGCGCCGGCGCAAAGCCGTCGAGATCGAAGCTCACCGTACGCCGGCCGTGGCTCGGCCAGGTCGGCCAGAAACGCAGATCCACGAACAGTGACCGGCCCTGGCGCAGCGTCTCGATGTAGTGCGCCGCGCCCTTGAGAAATACCAGGCCCTGCCGGGCATGCACAGCGTCAGGCCGCAGCAGACCGCCGTCGTCCACGCGCAGGCCGACGTCACCGAATCCCGGGTCGATGTCGGACTCCGTAACCACCTGCACCAGGCGCGCGTCGGCACGCACCCGCACCGGTGTCATGGTGTAACCGTCGTCGATGACCTGCCGGGGCGACTCGAGCATGCAGCGCGAGCGCCCGCCCTGCGGATCGAGCACGCGCTTTACCGCCCAGCCGTCGGCGTGCGCCGGCAGCGCCAGGCCGAGCGCCAGGCACGCGGCGAACCACAGCCGGCAGCGCTGGTCCGCGCGCCGGTTCATGGCCTAACTCCGGGACCGGCCGCGGCGACCACTGCCAGGAAGGCGCGGCGTTGCGTCTCGTTGTCGAGTTCCGCGGCCAGCAGCCGGTGGAACTCGGCGGGATCGCTGGTGTGCTGCGCCACCTTGCGTACGATCACGCGCGACATCGGCCCGAGATAGGCGGCCAGCAGGCGCTCGGCGTGCGCGACCAGTGTCTCGTCGAGCGGCACGCCGCTGCGTGCCCGAGCGGCGACCGGCGCGGCCGGCGGCGCTTCTCCGGCCTGGGGCACTAACCGCTGGGTGCGCGCGATGAACTCGGTACGCTGGCGCTCGTCCGGCAGGAGCTGCGCAACCAGGCCGGTGAGCGCCTCGATGCTGGTGGCGCGCCGCGCCGCCTTGCGTACCAGCGCACGCGACATCGGGCCGACGTGCGGCTCGAGTGACTCTTCCAGGGCCTTGAGCACGTCCGGCCGCCATACATGTTCTTCCTCGGTGACGGCGGCCAACCCCGGACGGGCGCCGGTGCGCGGTGCCGTTCGGCCGCCCTCGAGCAACGCCAACACCTCGTCCACGTTCTTGGGGCGATCGGCCGCGTTCAGCGCGAGCATCCACAGCAGAGCGTCGAGGAACGGCGCGCTGAAGCGCGACTGAAGATGCGTGCGCAACCCGTCGAGCGGATCGGGCTCGTGGGCATTGCGCGCCGCGACGCGCTCGGTGGCGGGCACCGGCGCGATCCCCGTGACACAGTGGCACAAGGTTGCGCCGAGCGCGTACAGATCGGTCCACGGACCCTGGCGCTCGTTCGCCAGATACTGCTCGATCGGCGCGTAACCGGGCGTGACCATGCCAGTGAGGCTGCGTCCGTGTTCCTCGAGGGCGCGGCGCGCGGAACCGAAGTCGAGCAGCACCGGCGAACCGTCGCGCCGCAGATAGATGTTCGCCGGTTTGATGTCTCGATGCAGAAACTTTTCTGCGTGCACTGCCCGCAGGCTGCGCAGGATGGGCACGACAATGTCACGGATATCCGCTTCGCCGAGCCGGCCCTCGCGCTTGAGCCGGGCATGCAGCGGCTCGCCCTCCTCATAATCCATGACGAAGTAGGCGGTGTGGTGGGCTTCGATGAAGCGCAGCACCCGTACGATGTTCGGCTCATGAAAACGGGCAAGCGTGCGCGCCTCGTCGAGGAAACGTCGCAATCCGTATTCGTACGACTCCGCGTCGTCCCCGGATTTCGGCGTCACCGTGGTTCCGTCCGGTTCGCGCACCGCGAACATGGCCGGCAGGTATTCCTTGACGGCGCGATCGCACTCGAGTTGATGGTCGTAGGCGCGGTAGGTAATCCCAAAACCACCGACCCCGAGCACCGAACGAATCTCGTAGGACTCGAGCCGGGTCCCGACGGGCAGGGCGTGTTTATATGGGCCTGACATGGTCACCTCTACGTCAGCGCCGCTTCGTGCTCGAGCGGCCGGGTGTCGATTTCATAGGGCCAGGCCTTGACCCCGCCGGCCAGCGATACCGCATGGATATTGCGCTCGCGCAGCAGGAAAGCCGCCGCCCGGCTGCGCCGGCCGCTGCGGCAGTACACGATATACATGGCCGCCGGGTCGAGCATCGCCACCGTTTCGCGCAGCTGATCGAGCGGCACGAGCTGCGCGCCCGGGATGCGGCCCTCCTCGTATTCCATGTCGTAACGGCAATCGAGCCAACGCGCGTGGCCGGTGGCCGCGAGCGCCTGCGCACTCTCGGGTGCGACCTCTTGCACCAGTCCGGGTCGCACCAGCGCGTCGAACGCCTCCTTGTTCAGCGTGAGCAGGCGCCCGGGGGTGAGCATCCTGACCGTGGCATTGCGGAAGCCCTCCTGCAGCAGCGCCTCCTCGCCGAACGCGTCGCCCGGCCCGAGTACCGCCACGCACGCCGTTGCATCCGTGAGCGGGTCGGTTCGCCACACCTCGGCTTCGCCACTCTCGATGAGGTAGTAACGATCGCCACGCTCACCCTGGTGGATGATGGTCTCGCCGGCCGCCGCCACCTGCGGGCGCATATGTTCGAACGCCGCCCTGGCGTTCTCGAGCGGCAGCTGGCGGAACACGCTCACCTGCTTGACGATCGCCATGCGCCGTTTGATGCGCGCGTCCTCGTCGGGCACGCTCGACACCTGCTGGCTCCACTCGAGCAGCTCGTCCACGCGATCGGCGTTGATCAGCAGATAACGCGACGCGCGCCGCGCCGTGACGCGCAAGCCACGCGTCGCCGTCACCAGCGTCGCCTCGCCGGACGCGGTCTGCGGCGTGGCGCGACGTGTGCTGGCCTGTTCGCGGCCGTCGGCGCCGACCCACAACCGCTCGATTTCGAGCTCGCCCTCGATCAGCACCAGGTGCGCATCCAGGCTGGTGTCGGGGGCGATAATCACCTCGCCTTCACGCGCCTGGCGCAGCTCGCTGTGCGCGAGCAGAAGGCGCAGTTGATCGTGTGAAAGCAGCGACAGCAAACGGCTCGCCCGCAGGCGACGTGCGATCTCATCCATGTTTGGCTCTCCGGGGTGGGTAGACGGTGCGGCCTCCGCCGGTGTGGCGGTTTCACGCGCCGGGGCGACCGGCACGTGCTGCGGGAACAGCACAGCCTTCATCGGGTGTCCGCGATCGCGCTGGATGACGTGGTCGGCGCCGATCCGGACGAGCGCCCCGGAACGATCCAGGGTGTCGAGCACCGGGGCGCGCGTGACGTGCACGTAGAACTCCACCCCGGCGCGGCGCCAGCGTTCGGCCTCGGCCGCCAGCCAGGCAGCGCCCGGCACGTCGAGATAAGTCACGTGATCGGTGTGCAACAGCAGCACCGCGCTTTCGCCCGCGCGTGGCGCCACCGCCGCGAACGCGTGTTCCAGCGTGCGCAATGAACCGAAGAACAGGCTGCCGTTGACGGTCACGGCATACACCCGGCGGCCGTCGCGCGCCGGGTAGTCCTCGATGCTGATGTTCGGCTTTGCGGCGTAGCGCAAATAAACGGCCAACGACACCAGTACGCCGGTCAGCACGCCGGCGTTCAGACCGGACGCGAGTGCCGCGCTGAACGTCAGGACGAAGATCGCCGTTTCCTGGCGCGAATACCGCAGGCGTTTCAGCTCGCGTACGTCGAGCAGGCCGATGCCCACCAATACCAGTGCCCCGGCCACCGCCGGGATCGGCAGATAGGCAATGAGCGGCGCCGCCGCGAATACGATCAGTGCCAGCGCCAACGAGGCATACACCGCGGCCATGGGCGTGTGGGCGCCGGCCTCGTAGTGCGCGGCGCTGCGATTGAACGAGCCGGAGCCGGCGAAACTCGAGAAGAACGACGCCACGATATTCGCCAGACCTTGGCCGACGATCTCCTGGTTCGTATCCAGGCGCTGGCCGGAACGCTCGGCCAGCGCACGGGCGATGACCACGCTTTGCATCAGCCCGAGAAAGGCGATCGCGAACGCGCTCGCCAGCAGTTCCTGGATCACCCACAGCGACTCGAGATCGAATCGCGGCCAGGACCAGGGGAAGTACGACAACGACAGGCGGCCGAGCGACTCGATGGCGGTGGTCGCCGGCCCGAGCAAAAGGTTGAGTGCGTTGCCCAGCAGACTACCGGCGGCGACGCCGAGGAGCAGCGCGTAGCGGCGCGCCCAGCGGCGCGCCATCAGGCCCACGGCCACGGTCGTCGCACCGACTGCCACGACATAGCCGTTCGCGCGCGGCAGGTCGTGGACGATCTGATAGAAGCGGATGAAAAACGGTTCGGCCGGATTGGCCAGCACGCCGAGAAATGCGCTCAGCGCGTAGACCACGATCATGAGCCCGACCGCGAGCACGATCGCCGCGATCACCGTCTGCGAGATGAAGTCGAGAAGCCCGCCCAGGCGCAGTGCTCCGACCGTGAGCCCGATCGCACCGACCAGAAAAGTGAGCGTGAGCGCGTAGCCGACATAGGCGTCGCTGCCGGGGCTCGCGAACGGCGCCAGCGAGGACGCGAGCAACACGCACACCGCCGTGTTCGGGCCGGACAGCGCGTGCCACGACGAACCCCAGAGCGCGGCCACGATCACCGGCACGATGCTCGCGTAAATGCCGGTCTCCGGCGGCATGCCGGCGAGGCTCGCGAGCGCGATCGCCTGCGGCAGGATGAGGACGGCGCTGATCAGCCCGGCCTCGAGGTCGGCGCGCAGGCTGGCGCGCGTGAGCTGTTCGCGCCAGGCGAGAAACGGCGCCCAGCGTCGTGCCAGGGCCAGCGTGGCGCTCACTTGAGCAGCGCTCCGAACAGGCCGTGACGCGGATCCCACGGGCGCCACTGCAGGTTGATAAAGGCGGCCACGTCCAGCGCCTGCTGGTCGGCGAGACGTACGCTCGCTCCGGGCGGCATGTTGGCCGCGATGAAACCGGCGAGTTGCTCGCTGTCGGCGAATCCGGCGGCGCGGTTGTAGGCGCCCCGGCCCCACAGCGGCGGCACGACATGACCGCCCTCGGCGCGCACCTGACCCTGTCCGTCCGGCCCGTGGCAGGCGACGCACTGGGTCTTGTACACATCCTCGCCGCGCGTCGGGCTCGGGTCGTGGCCGGTCCTAAGTATCTGCGGATAGCCACGCCCGGGCAGCTCGACACCCACCGGCACCCCGCGCGCCAGGAAGTGCGCATAGGCGACGAGCGCGCGCATCTCCGGGGCATCGAGTGCCGGGGCGATACCGTTCAGGCTGAAACGGAAGCACTGCTGGATGCGTTCTTCGAAGCTGTTGTTGCGGTCGGTCTTGGCGCGATAGGCCGGATACATGCCGTACGCCGCCCACAATGGCGCGGCGTGCGCGCGCCGCCCGGCGTCGAGATGACAGTTGGAGCAGGCGAGATCGTTGCCGGTGTAACGGCGCGCATAGCGATAGGTCGCGGTGAAGATGCGCTGGCCGAGACGCACCTCGTCGCCGTATTTGTCGTGCGGGATGTCGTCCTCGGACGGCGGTACGTGCGGCGCGCTGCGCACGGCGACCGTGCTGCGGCCGGTGCCGTTCGCCGGCGCGCGCACCCGCTCCAGCATGTAGGCCACGGCGCTGGCCACCTCGGCGTCGGACAGCCAGGGATTGCCGCCCTTGGGCGGCATCGCGCGCCAGCCCGCAACGGCATGCTGCACCAGCGTCTCGCGCGTTTGCGTCAGGCGCACACGCCACGCCGCGGCGTCGGTCAGGGTCGGCGCACCCGCGGCACCGCGCTCATGGCAGGCGGCACAGGTATTGGTGTAGGTCGCCTGGCCGGAACGCGCCTCGGCGGCAAACACCCCCGGCGCCGTGAGCACGACCACGACAAGAACGGCGGTACGTCCGGCACAAATCAGATGCAGCATCATCTCTCCTCGACGGATCTGGCGATCCATATCCGCCCCCCTGTGGTGCTCTGCCCGTATCAGTCCGCCAGGGAAAAGGTACCCAACGCACTACAACCCAGAGTTTCATGCTCGGCACAGAGGCTAACGACCGGGGTCTGCGGACGCCATCCCGGAAACAAGGGAGGCGCAGGGCAGACGCTGTGTCGATTCATTCCGGGCGCGGCAACGGAAGCCACAGTGCCACGCGCGTTCCACCCCCGATGTCCTCCACCGCCAGGCCGGCACCGATGGCACGAGCGCGGCGGCGCATGTTGTAGAGACCGCGCCCCGGCACCTGGCTGACGCCGCCGGTGCACAGACCGCGGCCGTTGTCCTGTACCGCCACCCACACCCGTTCGGCGCCATCCGGTCCCGCCTCCAGGCGGGTCTCGACGGTGACGGCGTCGGCGGCGGCGTGCTTGATAATGTTGCCCACTGCCTCCTGCAGGATGCGCATGACGTGCAAGGCCTTCTGCGGTCCGAAATCCGGGAGGCGCGGCAACTCCTGCACGCACCAGTCCATGCGCAGACCGGCGCTGACCAGATATGGCTCGACGCGCTGGCGCCAGGCACCGAGCACGGTGAGCAGGTCGCCATCGACCTCCTCCAGCGAGTCGATCATCAGGCGCAGGTCGTCGAGCGCGCGGCGCACGGCGACGGACAGGGCCTTGGTATCGGTCTCGCCGCACTCGATGAGCGCCAGCGTCGACACCAGCTGGCCGCCGATGCCGTCGTGCATATCGCGCATGATGCGCTCGCGCTCCTCGACCAACACCTGCCGGCGTTCGAGCGCCCGCAACCGGTCGTAGTCGCGCGCCAGCGCCTCGCTCCGCGCCTCGACACGCTCGCCGAGATCACGCTGCAGGGTCTCGGCCTCGGTCAGTGCATGCAGATAACGGCCGAGCAGGATCGTGGCGAACGACAACATGAACATTGGCGCTCCGTACAGGAGCAGATAACCGCGTTGCGGGTCGACCATGTGATTGACGACGAGGACGTCGTAAGCGCCCAGGCCAAACACAACCAGGCCGGTCATCATGATCAGGAATACCTCGGCGTCGTAGCGCCGCAATTGGTCGCGCACCACGCATCCCACCAGGATCGCGCCGATGACGAGCGTGATGCTGTCGGTCACGCGTTCCCCCAGCCGGTACAGCCAAGGCGGCGTGGCCAGCGCCAGGGCGAGCGATGCCATGATGCCCACCCCGATCAGCGAACGTTCCAGCAGCGCGGCACGCTGGCCGAGAAAGCGTTTGACGAAAACCAGGGCGGCGATGATGAACCAGAGCACGCTCACGAACCGCAGCCAATCCCAGACCCGGGACGGCAGCGGAATATCGACGACGATCAGGGTGACATTGTGGACCGCCCAGAGCAGGATCGTGAGGGCGAACCAGCCGTAGACCGCATCGTCGCGCCGATACAGCCACAGCACGACCATGAACACCGCCGCCACGACCATGCCAAGGGTGATGAACTGCTTGAGCGTGGCCTTGACGAACAGCCGCGTCTCGTAGAACGGCGCCAGGATCGCGGCTTCGCCGACATAGACCGGCGAAAGGAATCCGCTACCCGGGACATCGGTCTTGACGTGGACGTGCAGTCGATTGTCGCCCACGCGCAGGTGCCCGGCGGGAATCGTGAAGTACAACGGGTGATCAGCGTTGCGCGCCAGCGGGTCGTTAAAGCGGCCGCCGTGGCCGAGCAATTCACCGTTGAGGTAAACGGCGGCGTTCATGTGTACCGTCGGCAGGTACACCGCCCACTGCCGGTCCGGTTCCGGGTCCGACACCCGGTCCAAGGAAAAAGTGAACCGATACCACGCCGCCCGCCATCCGGCTTCCGCCCCGGCCCAGTCATGCGCCAGCGCCTGGTTCCGCCAGGCGCTGGCATCGGTCGGGATGTCGGACCGCTCGCCGGGCAGGAACTGCGCCGTACTCACGGCAAGCACTCCGTCCGGCCGCGCAGTCTGCTCCAGCGTGACTACGACAAAGACCAGCACCGCCATCCCGCACAACAAGATCAACCATTGGAATCCTGTTTGGGGTTTGATGTGCATGGCGGCGCCGTATGTTTACTTCTGCAGCCTGATCAATCCCAGTTGCACGGCTTCAAATACCGCGGCCCCGCGCGAACTCACTTCGAGCTTTCGATAGATACTCTTCACGTGGGTGGTGACCGTGTGCACGGACATCGTCAGCGCGCCGGCGATTTCCGCGTAGCTGAAACCCTTGGCGACCAGTTCCAGGACCTCGCGCTCGCGTTGCGTCAGCCCGGGGACGGTGGCCTCGCCGTCCAGCGTTGCACTCGCCGGCGGCTGGAAACGTCGCAACAGGTGACGCGCAATCGGGGCGCTGATCGGCGAGCCGCCGGCGAGCATCTGCATGATGGACTCGCCGATATACGCGGAATCGCCGTCTTTGAGCAGGTAGCCCGAGGCTCCGGCCTCGATGGCCGAGAGCACGTGGCGCTCGTCACCGAACACGGTGATCACCATTGCCTCAATCGGCTTGGCGGCGCGCCGGCCCTCCTGGATGAGGTCGATGCCGCTGCCGTCCGGCAACCCCAGGTCGACGAGCATCACATCCGTCGTCGCGCGCGCCAAGGCCTCGCGCGCGGCCAGACAGGAGCCAACGGCCGCGCTCAAGTCCAGTTGTGGATGCGCTCCAATTAACCGCGCCAGCCGCGTGCGTGTGTGGGCATCATCCTCGACGAGTAACACACTGTAAGTGGGCATCGGCGATCTCTGCTGCAGTGGGACATGACTCAGACCATTATTTGCTTCCTTGCCCTTGGCTGGTCGCCTGGTAGCAAGGCGAATCTCCGGCCGGCGCGACCCCGTTGTCGTGCCTGGTGACGACCGGGGCGAAGTGTGGACAGGCCGCGACCGTGCCACCGCCTCAATCTCCACCTTCGCAGGCGGTCAGTGTGTTGACGAAGAATAACGTCGTCAAGGCCAGACAGGTCAAGCGGATCATAATATACACCTTTGGGCAGGATGAGAGCGTTAGTCTCTGCCGGGTGCGCACTGGATTCTGTGAATTAATTCACAGTTCTTGCAGTTGGCTGGGAAGGCGTCGTTCGGTGCTTGAGGAATTGTTCAGTGCGTGGGCGGCCGGCACCCAACAAGGCGGGCAGGTTGGCATGCGGCGCATCGCTCCCGGGTCTCGGGTAAGCGACGGACGAATCCTTATATAAA
>Ga0209705_10000120_pt1 | contig 39608 bp, 32 predicted proteins | sample PPLLaktember2015_5_FD_187262 | JGI IMG/M metagenome (GOLD analysis project Ga0209705, IMG submission 187262) | Freshwater sediment microbial communities from Prairie Pothole Lake near Jamestown, North Dakota, USA - PPLs Lake P8 Core (1) Depth... | ecosystem: Environmental > Aquatic > Freshwater... | reverse complement strand
ATGAAGCGTGACGAGCAGGCTCAAGGCCGTTTAAAAACTATAACCATGCTTCACAATGAAAGGATCGGGATACCGCTGTCCCGGTAACTATGCTACAGTGTCCAAAATACGCTAATTATCAGATACTTTCGCATGATCGCACTCCTTATCGCAACTACGGATATACGTGGTATAGTACCAAATTCGCATTTTACCGCAATATTTTATCCGGCTGGAGGCAAATAAAGTTCCTTGACAAAGTCTGACCAAGTAAAATACCATTATAGGCAGTGGTTTTGTTGTTAATCAGAAGAGGCCAAGTAAAGATTATAAAAGCGTTACTGAGTTTTGTTTGAGTAATTAAGGTTTTGCAAAAGTCCGGTTAAATGATATAAGATATGACAGATGGAGTTGTGCTTGTGAGTAATCATGTATTTCAGCATTGTATAAATCCTGGTTGCGGGGCGACATACGATATTGAGGAGAGTCTGTTTGGCTGCCGTGCCTGCGGTGATCTGCTCGATGCGCGGTACGACTGGGACCGCATAGAAGTGCCCGATAAGCTGAGCTGGTTCGAAAGGCGGTGGGCGAGTCGCGATAACCGGCTGGATTTTTCGGGAGTGTGGCGGTTTCGCGAGTTGCTTGGGTTCTGCAATGAAAGCGACTGCGTGACCGTAGGAGAGGGCCAAACGCTTCTGCAACAAAACGATCAGGTGGCTCAATACGCTGGTCTCGATAAAGGCCGATTGTTTTTGGAATACGAAGGGCTGAATCCGAGCGGTTCGTTTAAGGATAACGGTATGGCCGGCGCGTTCAGCCATGCGAAAATGGTCGGGGCAGGACATGTGCTGTGCGCCTCGACAGGTAACACTTCCGCGTCGATGGCGATGTATGCCCATTCTTGTGGTATGAAATGTTCGGTATTTATCGGCTCGGGGCGTATCGCATACGGCAAGCTTAGCCAGGCGCTGGATTTTGGTGCCCGGACGATCCAGATTCTGGGTGATTTCGACGATTGTATGCGCCAGGTTAAGGACATCTGTCAGGAAAGAAAACTGTATCTAATGAATTCGCTCAATCCGTTTCGGCTGGAAGGGCAAAAGACCATTATGTACCGTGTGCTGGAAAGGCTCGGCTGGCAGGCGCCGGACTGGGTGATAGTGCCAGGCGGCAATCTGGGTAACAGTAGTTCGTTCGGCAAGGCGTTCGACGAGCTAAAGTACCTGGGACTGATCGATCGGGTTCCACGACTGGCGGTTATTAACGCTACCGGCGCCAATACGCTTTTTGATCTTTATGAGAATAAGGGATTGCGTTTTAACGGCGGCAAGGTTGACGATGCGGCGATCAACGATTACTATCGCAAGCTCAACGAAACGGGATACAAGCCGCATACGCTGGCTACCGCGATTGAGATATCCAGACCGGTGAACCTGAAGAAGTGCCTGCGTGCATTGGAAATCTGTAACGGCCTGGTACGGGAGGTAACAGATGCGGATATTCTTCAGGCCAAAGCGGTGGTTGGACGGTATGGCCTGGGATGTGAGCCGGCCTCGGCAGCGTCGGTAGCGGGTCTGAAATTGTTGCGACAGGAAGGGATTGTCAATGATGGGGAAACGGTGGTGTGCATTCTTACCGGCCATCAACTCAAAGACCCAAACGCAACAGTGAATTATCACATCGAAGGACAGGGGGAGTTTTCTAATCGTCCCGTAGAGGTAGAAAACGATATCAGAGCAATTATGGAAGTGTTAGATGAGTAGATGGGTAAATGGGTAGATGAGGAAATGAGGAAACGGGTAGATGAGTTGGTGATTTACGTGGTGAGGATTTAGAAATGTTAAAACTAGCGGTAACAGGCGCAGGCGGGCGAATGGGACGGCGAATTGTGGCCCTGGCGCATGGCAACGATTTTGAAGTGGTCGCGGCGTTGGAGGCGGCGGGTAATCCGTCACTGGGAAAAGATGCCGGCGTCCTGGCGGGGTTGGGCACGATAGGCGTAGCGGTAAGCGAGGATGTTACCGGTAAGCCCGGGGTGATGATTGATTTTTCGCTGCCGTTGGGTACATTACGGTGGGCTAGATATTGCGGCGAAAATCTAGTGCCGCTGGTGGTGGGCACTACCGGCCTGACAGAACAGCAAAAACAAATACTCCGACAAACCGCTCAAAAGACGGCTGTTCTGATGGGAGCGAATATGAGCCTTGGGGTGAATTTGCTGTTCAAGCTGGCGGAAGAGGTGGCGGGGAAACTGTCAAACGACTACGATATTGAGGTTGTAGAGACCCATCATCGATTCAAACGGGATGCTCCGAGCGGTACGGCCCTGGAGATGGCCCGGCGTATGGCCGCGGCGAGACAATGGCCCTGGCCCGATTGTATGGTGCACGGCAGGGAAGGCAAGGAGTCGCTACGGCGGGAAAACACGATTGGAATGCACGCGGTTCGCGGCGGCGATATTGTGGGTGAGCACAGCATTGTGTTTTCGGCCCTGGGCGAGACGGTGGAATTGCGTCATCAAGCTCACAGTCGTGACACCTTCGTACGCGGCGCCCTCCACGCGGCCCAGTGGCTGGTCCAACAAAAACCGGGTATGTACAGCATGTTCGATGTTTTAGGGCTGTGATTTGGGTGTCCGGCGGGTCGGTGGTGTGCCTGGATGAGAAATTTGCTTAATTCCCTTGCAAAGTTATTGCGGATAGTATATTCTCTCAGTGTGGAGATTTGATGTAAAAAAAGCGCCCGTAGCCCAATTGGATAGAGCGTCGGTCTACGGAACCGAAGGTTAGGGGTTCGAATCCCTTCGGGCGCGTTTGTTTTTTTGTTGGCGTCAATGAATCTTTAAGCTGAACTTTGGCAAAAATCGGCTGTGAATGGAGTATTCGTTTAGAATGGTGTTAAATTTCTCCGAGTCTTTTTTGCTTTCGTTCTTCATGTTATGAAATATCGGTGGTATGTAATTGGAGCCGCCATCGCTGCCCTTTTGGCGGCCATCTTGCTATTGTGCGGCAGATGGGCGCCGGATAATGATGCCTCAAGGGGCGATTTGCGAATTGTGTCCCTTTCTCCAAATATGACCGAGATGCTTTTCGCACTGAATCTGCAGGGTTCTATCGTCGGCGTAAGCAATAGATGTGATTATCCGCCCGAGGCGAAAAACATAGAGTCTGTCGGGGGATTTGGCGCACCTAGTATTGAAAAGCTGCTGTCGCTGAAGCCGGACCTGATTATTACGGCCGATTTTGAGCGAGCCGACGATGCCAAGATATTACGCAAATCCGGCATTGAAGTGCTTGAGTTGAAAATAAACAATTTTCAGGAGATGTTCGGGGCAATGCGAGAGATCGGTCGGGCAACAAAAAAACTCCGACAGGCTGAGGAAATCATCACAGCAATGCAAAAGGAACTTGAGGCTGTCACACGACAATATAGCGGTATTGTGCACGAACAACTCCCACGGGTTTTCGTTGAATTATGGTACGACCCGATCACTACCACAGGGGCAACGTCGTTTATCGACGAGTTAATTACCAGAGCAGGCGGTATCAACGTCGCTGGTGAGATCAACCAGACATATCCTCATATTAACCCCGAAAAAGTGATTGAGTGGAACCCTGATGTAATCGTTCTTTGTTACATGGCCCAGGAAAGTCATCAGGCATCACAAATAAGCAGCCGCATCGGATGGGCCGAGATATCAGCCGTCAAGAACGGACGGATAATAGATGACATCCCGGGCGATTGCATTTTGCGTCCAGGCCCTCGCCTGGTCGAAGGAGTGAAAGCCCTGGCCCAACGGCTCCATGAAACCACAACAGAAGATACTGGCGGAAGGCACGAGGCACGAGGCACGAGGCATGAGTAAGAAAGAAAGGCGGAGGGCAGGAGTGGTAAGATTAAGAAGAACCGGACAATATATTTTGTGCTGCTGACGGTGCTCCTGGGGGCGTGCATGCTTTCGCTGTTCGTCGGCGCAGTTTTTGTTCCAGTCGGCGAGATGTTCCAGTCGGGCGTTATTCAGCTTCGCCTGGCACGTATCCTGCTTGCCGTTGTAGCCGGCGCCGGTCTGTCAGTGGCGGGCGTGGTCTTTCAGGCACTTTTACGCAATCCGTTAGCTGAGCCGTATGTTCTTGGCGTTTCGTCGGGGGCTGGATTAGGTGCGGCAATCGCGATTATCATTGGCGCCGGTATCATGGGTATATGGACACTACCGACAATGGCGTTTGCCGGTGCGGTTATAACAATCTTTGTGGTTTACAGTCTAGCCAGAAGTGCCGGCGGAGCGGTTCCTGTGCATACGCTGTTATTGTCGGGAGTGATTGTCAGTGCCGTTTTAGGCAGCATTCTGATGTTTATCGTATCGATTTGTCCGTCGGAAAACCTCCACAACGTAGTATGGTGGCTTTTGGGGAATCTGCAGATATTCGATTGGCAGTTGCTGCGGGTTGTCTCGGCGGTAGTGGCGGCGTGCGTGGTGGTTACTGTTTTGTTCGCACGAGATCTGAACGTCATGACGCTTGGAGAAGAACCTGCCGCACATCTTGGCCTGAATGTAGAGCTGACAAAAAAGATGTTTTTCCTGGTAGCGTCATTGATGACCGGTGCAACTGTAGCGGCCTGCGGCTTGATTGGTTTTGTGGGTTTGATCGTGCCGCATTCGGTGCGACTGATCGTTGGGCCCGATCATCGTCGGCTGGTGCCGGCTTCGGCGATGGCCGGTGCGATTTTTCTTGTCCTGGCTGATGGTTTTGCCAGAACAGTCATTGCGCCCATGGAAATACCCATTGGCGTAATAACAGCTTTTCTCGGCGGTCCATTCTTTTTGTTTCTCTTGAGACGGCGAAAACGCTCATACTGGAGTTGACAGTTAGTATGCTCTCTATAGAAAATATCAGTGCCGGGTACGACGCCAAGGTTGTGCTGCAGGATGTAACGATGAAAGCCAATGCAGGTGACTTCGTAGGGCTTATTGGGCCAAACGGTTCCGGAAAAACTACACTGCTGCGGGTTATCAGCAACATATTGCCGCCTAAAAAGGGGCATGTTTTGCTCGACGGCACAAAACTGCAAAAAATCTCCAGGCGTAATCTGGCAAAAAGCATGGCCTGTTTATCCCAGAATCTCTCACTGGACCTGCCGTTCACTGTCCGTGAGGTGACATTGATGGGGCGCACCGCTCATTTGTCCAGAATTGGCACGGAAACCCACAGGGATCTGGAGATTGCCGAGGAAGCTATGGTCCTTGCCGATGTTTCGCATCTGGCGGACCGCCTGATAACGGAAATCAGCGGGGGCGAGCGCCAACGTGTGTTTATCGCAATGTGCCTGGCCCAGGAACCCGCTGTGCTTCTGTTGGATGAGCCAACAAGTCATCTGGACATCGCCCATCAATTGTCGGCACTCGATCTAATAAGGAAGTTGAATCGCAAAAACAGCATGACTGTAATTGCCGTGTTTCATGATCTTAACCTGGCTGGGGAGTATTGCGATAAAATACTCGTGTTGGACGACGGAGTGGTAGAGAGCTTCGGATCGCCGGAAAATGTTCTCACATCGGATATGATCCTGAAAGTTTACGGAGTAAAAGTTCCTGTCGAGCGAAATCCAGTCTCCAATAAACCTCATATCATACTTACCGCGGATATGAATCATTCTGGAAACATTAAGAGAGAAGCTTGTGACCCTGATTGAGCAGTGGCAGGATGGCGGCGGCCAGTTGTTGCGGCTGGGCAGGGGCCACTATGTGGCCATGTTCATAATCGGCCAGGAATTCGTTGCACTGGCCGGTACCGGCTACGATCCGCGCGCCGGCGGCCCGTGCATGCAGCAGACGTATCACGTCACCCAGATGAGTATGGCTGGAGACGACAACATCACAGACACCGACCAGTTCATCCCAGTTGGTAGCGTTATCGTCGATGTAGATCATTCCTTCGCAATCCCACATTTTCTGACGATGGAATATATGCCGTCGATCGAATGGGCGGCATAGGCCACTGACTATGACGGTCAAATCATCAAAGAAATGTTTTAGTATCGCCGCGGCCCAAAAAACATTTTTCAAAAGTTTCCACTCATTTGCCGCAGGCAGGGCAAGTAATATTGCTCCGCCGCTGCTTATTTGCCGGCGCAGCTTACACAGGCGTGGTTTGCCGCCTCTGGCGGTTGTTATTTTGATCTTGGGGACATTTACTGAAATTCTATTCGTATCGATTCCGAGTTGTCGCAATTGCCCGGCGATAAAATTACCGGCGCACGAAAATGAAACCGACTTTCGTCCCAGTAGTTTCAGTGCCCTGCAAGCTCTATCTTCAATGTGGCCGGTCAAGTGGATCGTGGTTTCGATATCCAACATCACGGCGGCGGCAAGGGTGGCATAAGCGGCGGTAATGGGTTGATAACAATGTATTCGATCTATGTTCTGCCGGCGCAGCCAACGTCGCTGACCAATCAGGTCATAACGATATGGGCGACCGGGCACGTCGGGGTGACCGGCTGGATCGATAACCATTGTTTGGGGCTGATCGTTGGGCAAGTATTGCCGCCATAGCTTGTCGGTCTGTTCGTTTATTAAGATCAGCGTCTTTGGCATTGGCAATTCCGCGATCGGGATATCAAAGAGGTGCTGAGGTTACAACTGGTCACGTTTTTGTTTTCGGTGTTCATAGAAAAACGGTGCGATGTTTTCGGCCGCCTCTCGGCAAAGCAGGCGTACCTGCTCATCTTCAAATGCCTGTCCATGACCTACGGCAACTTTTCCGCCGGCATGGAAGGTACGATGCGTCTGCCCTGCAGGCCAGGGTTCTTTTCCTGTTGCCACATCGATTATCTTGCAGTAGCCGTCTATGCTTGCGTCGTAGCAGTCCTGACCAGCTTCGTGGTGCAGTTTGAAATTGTCGATCATGATATAAAGCACTTCCTGAGCAGGTTTCTGGGGGATCGCAGTTCCCAGTTGCTGTATGCTCAGTTCGGTTTTGCCGGGATTTTGGCGTCGGAAACGAACGATACTGTCATAATCAACGGCAGAGGCGACAGCGTGATTGTCAAGTAGTTCCTGGCGTAGTTTTTCCGTCAGTTCCCGGCGAAGTGCAGGCGCCCCTGGGGGCTTGTTCGAATCTTGTACGGCGGCGGAAAAATCATCCACCCAAATCAGAATATGTTTATCGCTCATGTCGTGCTCGGCCGGGACCTTCGACGCCGGGATCAGCGGATCGATAAATATCCCATAAAAGGGGCCACACCCAGCCAGCGCCGCCGAAAGCAACAGCAGGGATAAGAAGATCAGCCGCTCATATCCGTACGCGGCGATAACACCGCCAGGCGAAGTTCGCAATTGCTGCTTAACCGTTTGTTTGTTATGCGTATAAGTTCTCAATTCCTGAGTGCCTCATTTAACCGGTCTTTTGTGATCGTAAAATTTCTGTGCCACTTGCTGGGCAAAGCCGATTATGCTTTGCGTTTTGAGCCGTTCCAAAGCGGAATTGCTCATGGCCAGCGGGCCTTGTTCCGGCCAAATGCCAGCCACTTCGCTATGGTACGCCGCCCGGTTGAACCGGGTAGTATTATCGTCAACTTCGTAAACCTGGACTGTCGCCCGGATGTTGCCTCGTAACAGGCGCAGGCTTTCTTCTTCGAACATGGTAAATTGATAGAGGTCCAGCCAGACAATCCGTGTAGCGCCGAACTTCCGGGCAATTTGGTCCCTGGGCAGCGCAGCCCAGTCCAGGTTTTCCATTTGAAAATTCTCGATCTTTTCCTGTTCGACAAATTCCACTCCTTTAACGTGGTGACCGATAGCCTGAACAGTTGCCATCACTATGCTACTGCGGGCATAGGGATATTCAAAATCAATTCCCTGTTCGGCGGTTACGATGACGATTGTTTTCTGATCCTTAAGGCCGAGGTATTCCGCCTTGACTTTTGTGGTTCTTTGGCCAAACAGAACATAAGTTGGCCATTCCAGCATATTACAACCTGTCAGAGAGAATGTTACCGCCGACAGAATGACAAATGTAATTATAGATTTTTTCATATCGGATCATACGCTCCTCAAACAGGTCAGCAAACACAACCATCCCCACGAAAGCAACACAATTACGGCTATTATAGAAATGATAATCCAACCGCCGTAAACAGAATTAAAAAGTCGGCATATCGGCGGCCAACGTGTACATATCCGGTAAATGTATTTGTCAACGCGCCGACCACTCAGGGCCACCCAGCCGGACACAACGGCAACAAATATGCACACCATCGCCCCGATTGCCCCGGCCGGCTGAACGGCAAAACTCCACAGAACCCTACCACGTACCATCTGAGAAAACGCGGTTGTCATTCCGCAGGTGGGACATGGATAGCCTGTCAACTCGTAAAACCCACAAGCCGGCAAATTGAGTTGTTGGTGAGTACCAACTCCACTCGAAGCCGGTTTGACATAGCCAGCCACGGCAAGCACAGCCAGACACCCCAGCGCAATAAAAGCCGCCCAAAAACGATATGCCGATCCCGTCTGTGACGTGGCGGAAGAATCCGTTTTATTTATTGTGCAAGTATTGACATTATTGCTGTTCATGTTTCACCTGTCGGGCTTTATCGCCATCTACGCATCCGATGTTTTCAGGTGTTTATAGAGGTATTGCCGGTTGTCGATCTGAACGGTTTCAGTTGTGGTGGGACCGGTTAACTGCTGCCAAAGAGCCAGATTGTTGATACAGCCGGGATCGGATTGATCGAGTCGATCAAAATAAGCGTCAGCCCTGGCTCGGCAGCCGCCACAATAATATCGATATTCGCAAATACCACAGTTACCTTCCCGTTCGTGGCGATTGTATAGCAGATCCCACCATTGAGAGCCGCGAAAAATTTCGGTAAAGCTGTTTTGGCGAACATTGCCCATGGTTCGATCGGGCATGTACGCGCACGGCGTAACGTCACCGTTGGATTGTAAACACGCATAAGTACGACCGGCTCCGCAACCGCCCAGGTATCGGGCCACCATCTGTGCCTCGATGCCGCTGCCATTACCTACGTGAAAGCAGGAAACCAGCCCTTCTTCGCCGGCGTGCGCCAGGCAAACGCGTCCAAATTGTGGAGCGGTACTGATCACACCGATTTGCCGCGATTGCATCCATTCATGCAGCAGACAAAGCAATTCTTCCCGCTGCACGGGAGTGATATCATGATCGGCCATTTCCTTACCGCGTCCGACCGGTATAAAATTGAAGTGAGTAAAACAGCTTACTCCCAACTCCACCGCGAATTTCAGCATTTTTTCCACTTCGTGGATATTTTCCCGTGTTACGCACATTGCCAGCCCCGCCCGCAATCCATCGGTGGCCACAACGTTCTTAACGCCCTCCACCGATTGGCGCCACGTACCGGCCCGACCACGAAACTGATCGTGTTTTTCCGGATCGATAGAATCCAGCGATACCTCCACGTATCTTAAGCCCAACTCGGCCAACCGTCGGCATCGTTCTTTGCTTAACAGTCCCCCATGAGTGGCCAGGGTGGTGTGTATTCCGTATTTATTGCAGCGATTGAGTGCTGGGTACAGATCGCCGCTCAACATCGGTTCGCCCCCCGTGAAAGTTATCATTGCCACATAATTGTTCCCGAACTGATCGATCAGGCTCAGTTTTTCCTCCAACGACAGCTCCCTGCCATCGGTTTTGTCAATGGAACTCTGATAGCAGTGTCGGCAGTGCAGATTGCATCTGTTGGTAAAATTCCACACTACGAACAACGGGTTCAGCCATCGCTGGGGCACGGTAAGACCCAACTGGGCTATACTGCGAGCGGTGGCGACTATGCCCCGTACGGTCGGGCGATGACCACCTAGTTTTTCTCGAAGCTGCTGTCGGGACATTTCGCCCCGCAGCCGATCGATGATTGCATGAATTGGCCGGTATATCACCCGTTCGTGTAACAACCCCTTCCGATCCCCATAGCTGGTCAAAGCCCGGTCCAGATGTGGTTGTGATGAACCCGGCCGATCTTTACTGAGCATGCCCAACAGCCATCGCACCCAATCGCGGCTTAACCATTTTTCCAGAGGGTGGGTAAGCTCCAGCGATGCTGTTACGGGTTTTGTGGCTTGTTTTTCGTCGTATTCGGACATAAGTTGCGTTCCTTTTTGGCCAGCAGTTTTCTTCGCAGACGCAATCGAATGATGGGATTATGACTGCGATACCAGACAATAAGTTTGTAACTGACCACATAACTGATTGCCGCCAGGAAAAGACCAACGATGATACTGCCAATCCACAGGTCGAGCGAGACATTAAGGAATTTTATGAATAAACGCCACAGACTGTGCCAGAACTGGGCCTCATAAAAATGTTTAAAGACATAATTCCAACTTTGCAGATCACCTATAGTATTCTTAACTTTTTCGATGTTCAGTCCCGGACGCTCACCGAATATGCTCAGCAGATGATAGCCCAGCCAATGGTTGAAACCATAAATCGGCATCATCGTGAACGGATTGGTTATCAACACCATAGGAACCCCCACACGGCCGTTGGCACGAATAAACGGCGCCAGCAGTAATACCAGAACAATCTGGAACCCCATGGTCGGTGTCAAGGCGATGAACATCCCCAATGCTATCCCCAGCGCCAGGCGATGCGGCGTATCGTCTGCATGGAGAACGCGGAGCACCACAAAACGTTCAATTCGCCTGGCTGTTTTGCGAATGGATATCATCTGTATATTATCTCGCGACCTTTCGGGCCGTGTTTGTTACTGTCGCCTACTGTCAGAGTGCGTGTGAATCAGTTGCGCGGGGTTCCTTTGCCTGGCGTATCTCTGACAATTTCATTTTTTTTTCAACGGTTTCGAGCACCTGTTTTACGGTAATGTTGTCCATCTGATGTTCGCTTCGACGGCTGTAACGATGCCGACGTCGGTCGGAAAAACCGGCTAGGACAACGCCATCCATCTGCCCGTATGGACCCACCACCACCGGGTCGGTCGGACCATACAAACCCACTACCGGCACCGTCAGGGCCGCGGCTATGTGCAGCGGTCCTGAATCGTTGCCTACCGCCAGCCGGGCGCCCGCGATAATCGCCATCATCTCCTGAATATCTGTCCGGTCAACCAAATCGACAATTTCCAGACCGGCTGTCCGGACTGTTCGGGCGATTTCCTCGGCCAGTGCCTTCTCACACGCCCCGGCTCCGAGCAGTATCGTCGTCATATCATAACACTTATATAACTGTTCGGCAAGTAATGCGAATTTTTCCGGGCTCCAGCGTTTGGCCGGCTTACTACCGCCGGCGAGCATTACGAAATATTTCCCGGGGCTTTCCACGCCCTGCCGAGCGAGCTGTTCCCTGGCCCTTTGCCCGGCAGCCGGATCAATCGGTAAGTGCCACTGCATACTTGACTTAGGAAAATCAAGCACCTCGCCAAAACGCCAGTAACTTTCCACCACATGCTCACAGACGGCCGGGATTTTTATCCGATGAGTATAGAACACCGATGCCATCTCCCTGGCCCGGCTAAAACCCAAACGAACCCTCGCACCCGTACAGAAGCTCAAAAATCCGCTACGAAACAAACCCTGCAGATCAACTACCAGATCAAATCGTTTTTGGCGTAACCGCTGTACAAAATCGATAAATTCACGGGTCGCATTTGGGTTTCGTATGATTTTTCCATAGCGTTTGCGGTCAAATTCGACGATCTCGTCCAATTCTCCGACGGCCTTGAGCAGATCGGCAAACTGTGGATGGATCAGCCAACTGATCCGCGATTGAGGGTATCGCCCGCGTAGGCCGTGCAAAATCGGCACACACCGCACCACATCGCCCATGCTGCTGGGTTTGACGATTAGTATGTTGTTAAAATCACGAAAATCATTTGAAATCATAAAAAACCGCGAAAGTTAACTCAATACATACTCTCAGGCCCCCACCTTTCCCGTAACAGGTCGGCGCAGCCTTCGCCGATATTCGCGCCACCTGCCGTCCAGGGGCGATAAATTCACATAAACGCCTTTATAAGCTGACGTTAAGTGCCATACCGACCCTGTATTGTACCCGAAAAGCAATCAAAGACTAACACAAAAAATCACAAAGTTCAAGAAATACCAGAATGCGAAAAACAAGCCTCACATTTTGTTGACGGCGACGGTCAACTCGGCTATGATGCACCCATAAGCGATGTTGACCTGCAGGGCAAAATGAAACGTTAGTCATATCATATATTTGATGGTGGCGTCCTGTTTGAGAAAGAAAAGGTATTATGTTAAAAAGAACCAATTATTGCGGCGAGTTACGTTCTGCCGATGAAGGCAGGGAAGTGGTATTGGCCGGTTGGGTCCAGTCCTACCGGAACCATGGCGGTTTGATATTTATCGATTTGCGCGATCGTGAGGGCATAACGCAATTGGTCTTCAATCCCGAAGCCGATCCCCAGCTCCACGAAACAGCCGATACGCTCAGGGCCGAATGGGTCATTGCCGCCAGGGGTTATGTGCGTCATCGTGCCATGGAAAACCCTAAACTGCCCACCGGCCAGATCGAAATCGAGGTAAAAGAACTGGAGCTTCTCAACAAGGCCCAAACCCCGCCATTTGAGATCGAGATGGATTCTTCTGAAGATGTTGACGAAATCAATGAAGAGCTGCGCCTGAAATATCGCTATCTTGACCTGCGTCGTCCGCGAATGCAGCACATTATGCGGGTCCGCGGCAAGACCGCCGCCATAGTTCGGCAATATCATCAAGAGCACGGTTTCTATGAAGTCGAAACTCCGATCCTGGGTAAAAGTACGCCGGAAGGTGCTCGTGATTTCCTCGTTCCCTCCCGGTTGACGGCCGGCGCTTTTTACGCCCTGCCACAATCACCGCAGTTGTTTAAGCAGCTTCTGATGGTCAGTGGAGTGGACCGTTATATTCAGATTCCCCGCTGCTTTCGCGATGAGGATCCACGCGCCGATCGGCAGGTCGAATTCACCCAGGTTGACGTCGAGATGAGCTTTATCGGTATGGATGAGATCATGAATATCACCGAAGGCTGTTTCGCCCGCGTATGGAAGGAGATTCTCGGTGTGGACATACCACTGCCGGTACCGCGTATGACCTATCAGCAGGCTATAGCTGATTATGGTATCGACCGTCCCGATACGCGTTTTGGGATGCTGCTTAAGGACATCAGCGATATCGCCGGGGCGTGCGAGTTTAAGATATTCACCAATACGATCCAGTCGGGCGGGATCGTTAAGGGCATCTGCGCCACAGGCGCCGGCAATTACTCCCGCAATGATATTGAAAAAGACCTTACCAAATTTATCGGTGATTACGGGGCACGCGGTCTGGTATGGCTCAAAGTGGTCACAAACGACGACAAATCAAAACTGACACTTACCGGCGGCAGCGCAAAGTTCTTCAGCGAACAGCAGCAGCAGGAGATTATCGAGCGTTTCGAGGCTGAAAACGGCGATCTTATTTTGCTGATCGCCGATACCGCTGATGTGGTAAACAAATCGCTCGCCCCGCTGCGACGCAAACTTGGCGCCGATCTGGGACTGATCCGCGACGATCAATATAACTTCCTTTGGGTGGTCAATTTCCCGCTTTTCGAGTTCAACGAAGGGGAAAACCGTTGGGATTCGCTCCATCACCCCTTTACCGCTCCGGTCGCCGAGGACCTCGATAAACTCGACAGCGATCCCGGCGGTATCCGTTCACAGGCGTACGACATAATTCTCAACGGCAATGAAATAGCCGGCGGCAGTATTCGTATCCATCAACCGGAGGTTCAGGCCAAGGTGTTCAAGCTGTTGGGTATCAGCGAACAGCAGGCTCAGTTGAGATTCGGCTTTTTCCTTCAAGCTCTGGGTTACGGCACCCCGCCGCACGGCGGCATCGCCTGGGGACTCGATCGGGTGATAATGCTACTTACCGGTACCGATAACATTCGTGACGTCATCGCTTTTCCCAAAACCTTGCGAGGCCAGTGTCTGCTCTCCGAAGCGCCTACACCCGTGGAAGAGGACCAACTAGAAGAACTCCACATAAGCATTCGTCAAAAAAAATCCGACACCAAAGGATAACGGAAAGCCGCGACCGCCGGATTTACACTACCCCCGCCAAGGTTCTGTAATATCATCTTTATGCGCAAAAAAAAGAGGTTGATGTCAGCCAGTTCATCAACCCCATACGTCCCGGGAGGCAGGGTGTTTATTCTTCTGGTAATTTACGCCTCCAATAACCTTGCTTTCTCCTGTTACTCGCACCACAGGTTTTTTCAGGAGATTTCGCACCTCAGCGGAAAACATCGTTTTATTGTATCGAAACCATTCCCTTAATTCGGGACCATTCTCTCAATCGGCAGTTTTGACGTGATGGTTTATAGAAAACCAATTTTAATTCTACAAAACCCCAGTAAAAAAAACAAAAGAGCAAGTCAGGAAGTGGATTATGTTCTGTATTATTCTCGAGCGTTATCGGAAAACACTTCCCGGTAAGCCGTCTCGTACCGGCCCAGGTCCTCTTTACTGAACAGGACAAACCAAACATCAATGGACTTGCCGGGTTCAAGCTGACCGAAAAACTCATTTACCGTCTTCAGGGCGATAACCGCGGCCCGGTCGATAGGAAACCTGTAAGCCCCGGTACTGATCGAGGGAAATGAAATACTCCTGAGATTATTTTCCACCGCCACCCGTAGCGAATTATGGTAGGCATTGCGCAACAGTTGCTCTTCATTGTGATCGCCTCCGTGCCAAACAGGCCCTACGGTATGAATCACATATTTGGCTTTCATATTACCGGCCGTAGTGACGACCGCTTCGCCGGTAGAGAGCCGCCCCTGACGGGCCACGATATCTTTACACTGCCGGAGTATTTCCGATCCGCCAGCCCGATGGATCGCGCCATCCACTCCACCACCGCCCATTAACGAACTGTTAGCTGCATTAACAATCGCCTCGGTCCCCTGCCTGGTAATATCCCCCTGAATAAGCTTGATATTCCCACCCATTTCCACAATTTCCTACACCAATTCACGTTTTATGCGGTTGCCGATGGCGGTGAACATTTCATAAGGAACCGTCCCGGCCAATTGCGCCAGGCTCGCTATATTACAGGAACTGGTCTTATCGTCGTCAATCACGGTTACCATCATTCCTTCAGCGGGATCAGCCAGTTTGCTCAGGTCGATAATGGTAAAGTCCATACAGATCCTGCCAATGACAGGAAGATCGTATTGCCCCAGCCGCATCACAGCCCGATTGGACAAATTCCGAAACAGTCCATCCGCATAGCCCATCGGGATAATCCCGATAACCATATCCCGCTGGGCTATAAAGCTGCGTCCGTAACCGCAGGATTGTCCCGCCCGGATGGCCTTGACCTGCACAAGCGGCGCTTCGAGACGCAAAACACCGCGTAAATCGAGCGGTTCGGACAGTTCCGCGCCACAGTTGCGATAACCGTAAAGTCCGATCCCACAGCGAACCATATCATAACGGGCATCCGGCATCCGCAACGCCGCTGAGGTGTTACAGGCGTGCTTGATTATGGACTCCTGTCGGTCCAGTCCGCTACGGACGAGAAACTCCTGGAAAACCTTCAATTGCTCGTAAGCATAGGTCAGATCATCGTCATCGGCGGTGGCGAAGTGGGTATAAACGCCCCTTAGATGTAATTTGTCGTTTTGAGCTACCGCCTGGAGCAGCAGTTGTTCGTCCCCGCCCCTGCAGCCGATCCGTCCCATGCCCGTGTCGATCTTCAAATGTACGTTCAGTTGAGGCTCTGCCGCCCGAAGAAACCGCCCGGCGTACCGCAAGGCTTCAAACGAACAGATAGTACAGTGAAAACCCCTGACCTGTGCCAGCCTTATCAACTGCTGATCCATCCCGGCAAATAACGGACAGGTTATCAGTATCACCTTGCCGCCGATGAACGGATATATCTGCTCAGCCTCTTCGACTGTCGAGACCACAAAACCCTCGACCTGATCGTTCAGACAGGAAACCACTATTCGGGACTGGTGTCCGTAACCGTCCGCCTTGACCACCGGCCAGAGCATCACATCTTTGCCGCAGTATTTCTTGAGTTCACCGACGTTGTGGCGCAGATTCGCCCGGCTGACATACGCCCTGACCGTTTTGAGGGACCGCCTTTGCAGACGAAGCGGACCCACCTCGTAAAGGCTGGTCAGAGCACCTGCCTGCCTAGTTGTATGAGATTCCAGCAATCCTTGCCGCTTTCTACTGTCCATAAAGCCACCAGGGGGCGAATAAAACCTTGGGCAAACGTTCAATTATCGCGATGTTATTCGATAAAACCACTAACTTACTATAAAATGTCATCTTATCTCATTTGAGTCAAGAAAAAAATACTAGACATACCCGACCAAATCATAATAATCCATGAAAACGTACCCACGCCAAATGGAAAGGAGTATGAATATGATTAAGGTTTTGGTAACAGACAAATTAGCCCAGGAAGGCCTTGACCTGCTCGCCGGTATGGATGACGTCAAGGTAACTGTCAAAACAGGCTTGAGCGAGGACGAACTGATCGCGGTAATCGCCGAACACGACGGACTTATTATCCGTAGCGATACAAAGGTCACCGGCAAGGTTCTGGAAAACAGCGGAAATCTCAAAGCTATAGCTCGCGCCGGCGTAGGTATCGATAATGTTGATGTTCAAACAGCCACCAGGAAAAACATCATCGTTATGAACACCCCAGGAGGTAATACCATAAGCGCCGCCGAGCACACCATTGCTTTGATGATGGCCCTGTCCCGTCATATCGTGCAAGGATGTAACTCTCTCAAGGCCGGCAAATGGGACCGAAAACTCTTTATGGGCACCCAACTCAGAGGTAAAACCCTCGGGTTGGTCGGACTGGGACGCATAGGCCTGGCCGTGGCCTCCCGTGCGATCGGCCTGGAAATGAAGGTTATCGGCTATGACCCCATCGCCTCCCCCGAACCTGCCGAAAAACTCGGCGTCAAAATCTACTCCAACGTGGACAAGCTGTTCGCCGATTGCGATTATCTTTCTCTTCACGTACCGGTCACCGACCAGACTCGCGGTATGGTCAACGCCCGGCGCATCGCCCTGATGAAGCCCACTGCTCGCATTGTCAATGTGGCCCGTGGCCCAATCATTAATGAGCAAGACCTTTACCAGGCGCTACGGAACAAGAAAATCGCCGGCGCCGCCCTGGACGTGTTCGCCCAGGAGCCGCCGGAAAACCGTGGCTTTGAACAACTCGACAACTGTATTGTTACGCCACATTTGGGCGCCAGCACAGAAGAAGCCCAGATCGAAGTGGCTGTGGAGGCTGCCGAACAACTGGTGGACGCGCTCCGCGGTACCGAGATACGCAATGCACTCAACGTACCACGTTAGAGTACTTTTTGCCATAAGTATCTGCTAAATCGCCAGTTCGACACTTTGCAACAGCCCGCAAATGCCCATCTTGTGGAATCGCTGACCTGACAATTTACCCCTTTACTTCCACACCAAAATCGGTTAGTCTGGCTGTGGAAAAACCCAGTAAATGTACGGTTGCCAAACTTGATTGCGATTTATGAACGTTGAAACACTCAAAAAACTGCTGGAACAACTTCAGACAGGAGACATCTCCGTTGACCAGGCTATGGAGCAATTACGACATCTGCCGTTCCAGCCTATCGACTGTGCCAACATCGACCACCATCGCGCACTGCGTTGCGGGATGCCTGAGGTGATATACTGCCCCGGCAAAACCACCGCGCAAATCGTCGAAATCTTCTCCCAACTCGCTCAGCACAAGCACAACGTACTTGCAACACGGGCCGACGAAACAATTTACGAGCAAATAAAGCTACATTTCCCAAACGCACAATTTCACCCGGTCGCCAGAACAATTATCCTGCGTCAGGAACAGACCAAACCCAAAATCGGCCGGATTGCCTTGGTAACCGCCGGTACCGGCGACATCCCAGTCGCTGAAGAGGCCCGCGTCACCGCCGAACTGCTAAACCAAAACGTAGAAACAATTTATGACGTCGGAGTGGCCGGCCTGCACCGACTGCTCAGCCACTGCCAACAACTCCAACAAGCCAACGTCGTCATCGCTATAGCAGGTATGGAAGGCGCATTGGCCTCCGTGGTTGGCGGACTGGTCGCTGTACCGGTTATTGCCGTGCCAACCTCCGTTGGTTACGGAACCAGTTTCTCCGGAATAGCCCCGCTACTGACCATGCTTAATAGTTGTTCCACGGGTGTCTCAGTTGTAAATATCGACAACGGATTCGCTGCCGGCTACATCGCCTCGCTCATTAACAGCCAGGCAGCCAAATAGAAGGCATATCCTTCATGACGCACAAAATTACGGACATTCCAGAGATGCCGCCACGAAGCCACGACGCACACAAGGGACAGTTCGGCAAGGTCCTCATCCTTGGCGGCAGTCGGCACATGATCGGCGCCCCGGCACTGGCGGCAAACGCCGCCCTGCGTAGCGGCGCCGGCCTGGTGCGCATCGCCACCGGCCGCAGTATCCAGCTAACCGTCGCCGCGTTAGCGCCTTGCGCCACCAGCATTCCTCTGCCGGAAGACCAAAAAGGCCTCATCGGCGTCACAGCAATCCATGACATATTGGACGCACTGGACGATAACGATTCCCTGGCCCTCGGACCGGGCCTCGGCCAAAGCGACGATCTGCAAACCCTTGTCAATCACATAGTTAACAAATGCCAAAAACCCATGGTCATCGACGCCGACGCCCTGAACAACCTGGCCAAACTAAATCAAAATGACCTCCAGCTTTCCGAAAAAACTATACTTACGCCACATCCAGGAGAGATGGCCCGGCTCTGGAAAACATGGTTTCGCGAGGAGCTGCCCACCGAAAGATCACTCCAGGCGGAAAAACTCGCCCAAAGATCAGCAACTATAGTCGTCCTCAAAGGTGCTGGAACCGTAATTACCGACGGCAAAAGCACTTATATAAACCAGACAGGCAATCCCGGCATGGCTACCGGCGGCAGCGGAGACGTACTGACCGGCTGCATCGCCGCACTGCTGGCAAACAAACAGGCGGCCCTCTCACCCTTAAGTGCGGCAATCCTGGGAACTTACGTCCATGGCCGCGCCGGAGACCTGGCCGCCGCCCTGCTAACCGAAACCGCCATGACCGCTACCGACCTGATTGACCTCCTCCCAGACGCCTGGTCATCCGTACAAACAGAATCATCACACAACTAACCAACAAACTCAAACATCCAGGCAACAATTAGCCTGCATATTTCATAGGGGTATCGATGGGTTTGCAATGGTTTGATCGCATTGCGGTCGGCAGTTTTGTTATTGCTGTTGTGCTGTAACTACCTGTCTTGACAGGGGTTATGCTTCGTTTCAAGGTCCGGGAGTATGGTTGATTATCCGATCATTTGCATATTCAGCAATTTCGGCGGTTTGTGCCGATAACTATATTTATGAGCCAGGCGTGTAAAATATATGATTTTCTGTCGCAGACGGATAATCGGTCTGCCGACAGTGCGTTGCTGCTGGGTTTTCGTCTTGCAGAAGAGCCTTATCAGAGCGCTATACTGGAGACGATACTGGATCGTGGACAAAGTGAGGGGACGTGCCGTTTGATCGAGTCGTATCATCGATTTGAGCCTGCGTGGCAGGAGATGTTACACCAGCGTGTGGGCGATCTCTACAGTGGCCTTCGTTTGGCCGGTTCGTCTGAGGTGAGCCAGACGCGTCTTAATGTCCTGGCGATTCTCAGGCGGGCGAGATACCGCCGCCTGGCGGATCTGGTTGTGACAATGCTGCATGACAGCGAAGGGCAAATCGCACAACAAGCGGCCATAGTGCTGTTAGAGATGGCTCAACAGTTTGCCCAAAATGATGAGTTGGATACGGTCCGTGAAGCAGGTGTTGTCCCGATAAGCGAAGATGCGGCGGGCTGGACGGAAACGTATTTGCCTGCGGATCCGACGCGCAAAAATAGCGATCGTCAGATAGTGCTTTCGGCCCTGGAAAGGGCGATTGAGCAATACGGCAAATTGCACAAGCGTGAGGAGGTGATACTGGCGGCGATGTATGTGGCGCCTGCTCACTGGGGTCATTTCTGGAAAAACTATTTTGATCATCATGATATTGTCGGCTGTAGTGTACGCCAGTTTATTGTTCGTTACGATCAGCCGGCGTTGGCCAGGTTTGATCTTAGCGCATTGGGAAATCCGTATCTGCGGCCGGTGGCGGCGCGAGCCCTGGCGAGGCACGGACGACATGATTTTCTTGTGGCGGTGGCGCGAATGCTACATAAGGAAAATAACGATCAGATTGCCGAAGGGCTAAAGCTTATAAGGAACCCTATCTGGCTTCGGCCTGAGAGGTTACCGCTAACGAGCTTCAGTCCTGAAGATCAATCAGCGTTGGTGGGGTTTATTACGGCTTTGGGAGTTAAACGAGAGTTCGTAGCCGATTATCTCGGTCACTTTGTCGATGAGGCGGCCGAGACGGTGCTTTTCAAAACGGTGGAAATATTTTCCGAGCTGCCCTGGCCGATGGTTGCTGAGCCGATGGGGCGGATTTTGGAATCTCGTCATGGGCAGGCTGCTTTGGCGGGATTGGTGCAAGCGATCAAAATGGATTCGAGACAATTGCCCGAGATTATGGCGAGGCAACTGAATTCTCCGCATGAACATGTACGCAAGATAGCGCAGAATTATTGCAAAAAAATTGCTTTTACCTCTTACTGGAATAGTTTTGCCAAGATGTCCGATAAACAGCGGATGGCGGCCGGTAAGGCGGTTTTCAAAATCGATGGCGATGCGCCGAATCGATGGCGTAAATGTGCCGAATCAAAAATACCAAATGAGCGTTTGCGGGCGGTGTTGATGGCCCGGTTGCTGGGGCTGGTCGATAAGTGTTTGGAAACGCTGTGCGATTTGGCGGTGGATTCGGATCAGATGGTTCGCAGTTGTGCCGTGGCGGCGATGGGCGAGGCCGCGTCAACTACAAACGATAGTATCGGACAACGCCTGGCCGAGGCGTTAGACGACAGCGATCCTCGTGTGCAGGCTAATGCTATTGAGGCTATGGAACATCGCGGCGAGGCCAAAGCTGCTGACAAAATTAAACCGCTTATGCAAAGCGACAATAATCGAGTTCGTGCCAATGCTGTAAAGGCGATGATCAGATGGAAGGCAGCATCGGCTCAGCAGGTGGTTAAGGCCATGCTGACAGATCGACGCGCCAGTCATCGTCGCAGCGGGCTTTGGCTGGTACAAAACATACAGGATTCCAACACCGGCGACCTATCGGGTGCAATGGAGAAAAAGTATGCTACAGCTTCCGGGGATATTGGTGTTTAGCGGCTACGATCAATATTGCGGGTTTTATCGGTGGCTTCAATCGGCTGCTTCGCTGCCTTACAGTCTGCGAGGAGTGAGAGATTCCTTCGGGACACTCTACTTGAGCGGCTGGGAAATGTGGCTATTGCTGGCCGCTGCTGTTTTGTTGGTTGTCGGGATCGTTTTGTGGAATTGGCACAGGCGCCGCCGAAAGGCGGCCAGCCAAACCAACGATAATGCCGATGCATTGTTTGAAGAGTTATTGGGGCAGGTTGTTCTTTGTCCGTCGGACAAAAAGATTCTGCGAGAAATGGCAAAGGGCGCTCGTCTGAAATATCCGGTGATGTGTATGCTCAGCCCGGAGATGCTGGATTTGTCGCGGCGGATGTGGCGACAGGAAAGAGGTCCGCGACAGGTAACACGTGAAAAGTACGACCGCATCGACGCGATTGCGGTGCAGTTGTACGACCATTACGCATCAGGGGGCTGCCAGGCAAAAACATAAGCCAAGGGGAAAATACCTATTTTTGGGCCTTAATGGGGGGGAAATTTTGATTGGGGTTGCAATTTCCGGGTATATGTGGTATGGTTACGGCTGGATTTGACGAGAACCTAAGTTTTTTTATATGAAGGGCCTGAAAAATGAGTAAAGCAGAAAAATTACCGGAAAAAGGGAAAATCAACAGACGAGAGTTCCTGGGTGCGACCGCGGCGGTGGCTTCGAGCTTTACGATTGTGCCCAGCCATGTACTTGGAGGCAATGGTAATACCCCGCCGAGCGAAAAGGTCAACATCGCGGGGATCGGTGTGGGCGGTCGGGGAGGTCGTGTTATTGCCCAGTTTAAGGATCAAAACGTTGTTGCTCTGTGCGATGTGGACTGGGAACGGGCGTCGGAGTCATTTAAGCTGTTTCCTGACGCCAAGCGATATAAGGATTTCCGTAAGATGCTCGACGAGATGGACACGAAGATCGACGCGGTAATGGTTGCTACGCCGGACCATACCCATGCGGTCGCTTGTATGAAGGCGATCAAAATGAAAAAACACGTGTTCTGCGAAAAACCGTTGGCGCATACGATTGGGGAAATCCGAATGCTCACGGAAGAGGCCCGCAAGCAGGGCGTCGCGACTCAGATGGGTAATGATGGCCACGCTATAGAAGAGATGCGTCTGCTTAAAGAATGGATCGAAGACGGGGCAATTGGTACGGTGCGTAAGGTCGAAGCCTGGACGCCACATGCGGTCTGGCCGCAGGGAATAGATCGGCCCAAGGATACGCCGGCCGTACCGGATACGCTCGACTGGGACCTTTGGCTTGGACCGGCGCCGTATCGGCCTTACCATCCTGCTTATGTGCCGTGCGCTTGGCGCGGCTGGTGGGACTTCGGTACCGGTGGTTTGGGCGATATGGGTTGTCATATATTTGACCCGATTTTCTATGCTCTGGACCTGGAATATCCGAGCAGCGTGGAGGCAAGTTGTTCGCTGCTTCGTGAGATGTGGAACTGGGAAAGAAAGCTCAACCCGGACAGCTATCCACGTGCCTCCATCGTCTATTATGATTTTCCCGCTCGTGGAAACCGGCCCAAACTCGAAGTGACCTGGTATGACGGCGGGCTTATGCTGAAACGTCCGGAGGAACTTGAGGAAGGCAGAAGAATGGGGACCCAATACGGTGGGGCCTTGTTTATCGGTGATAAAGGGAAGATTTTATGCGGTTCTCACGGCGCCGAGGGCGCACGGATTATCCCCGAAGCGAAGATGAAAGAATATAAACGACCGCCGAAAAGGCTTCCACGATCGATCGGACACTATGAAGAATGGATCGAGGCGTGCAAAGGCGGACAGCCGGCCGGTTCCAATTTCGACTATGCCGGTCCGCTCAGTGAAGCTGTTCTGCTCGGCAATGTGGCCCTGAAGAGTGGTGAAAAACTGCTGTGGGATTCCAAGGCTATGAAGGTTACTAATGTAGCCGAAGCTAACAAATACCTCAGTCGCGAGTACCGCCAAGGGTGGTCGCTGTAGGTAATCAAATATGCCTGCACAAATTACATTTTGAGCCTTGGCAGAGTACTAATATAAGCTTTATGGCCTTATCTTAACTTAGTGAGAGAACGTAAGTTAAGAACACATTCGTATGCTCAAATAGAGATTTTTGGGTGGGGTTGTTGACCCGGCTGATCAGGAAACCTATAGTTTCAATGGGGGGAGTGTGTGCATTGGATGGATAAAAGTGTCAGCGCTTTTTAGGAGTTTGAATTATGGAGATCACGGAATACCTAAATCGCGAAAGAATCAACTATGAATTGTACTCGCATCGCCCCGCCTTCACATCTCAACAAATGGCAGCAGAAGAACATATACCGGGAATGAACGTAGCTAAACCGGTTATTGTTCTGGCGGACGGCAAATATTATATGTGCGTTTTGCCGGCCTGCTGCAAGGTTGATCTGGCGGTGCTGCGCAGCCAACTAGGAGCCAACAAGGTGACTCTGGCCAGCGAAGAGGAGATGGCAGGTCTGTTTCCCGATTGCGATTTGGGAGCGGAACCGCCTTTTGGTAACGTTTTTGGCCTGGCGACCCTGATGGATGAAAGCCTTAGTTCGGATGAGTATATCGTCTGTCAGGCAGGCAGGCACAATTGGGCTGTCCGCATTGGCATGAGGGACTATAAAGAACTAGTAAGCCCTCAGGTTCTGTCGTTCAGTTATCGTTTGCACTAATGGAGCCAACGTTTGGTTGGAACCTGCACTGATGCCGATGGGGTCTGGTGATTCTTTGCAGGGCTGGCGGTCGTTCGCGAATCAGAAGCTATGTTGTTTTTTCATAGGTTCCGTCGCCTCTTTTTTTGAGCTTTGTAAAGCCTTTGTCTCGCAGGTTGCTGTCGGAAAGCGTCGGGGTGAAACCACTGCAGGAAGCGGGGATTTTTTTGACCTTTCCCTTACATTTGGGGCACTTAGACAAGGGCTGAGCCGAGATCGATTGCATCAGCTCAAAACCGCCACGGCAGTAATCACAGCCGTCGCTGAGTGATTTATAGCGATAAATTGGCATTATATGAACCTTAACTGAATAACGCCTCGACGAACCTTTCGGGATCGAATGGTTCGATGTCTTCGGGACGCTCGCCGAGGCCGACAAATTTTACCGGTATGTTGACCTGATTGCGGATAGCAATGACAATGCCGCCTTTGGCGGTGCCGTCGAGCTTGGCGAGCATAATACCGGTGATGTTGACGGCTTCTGTGAATATTTTAGTCTGGTTGATGGCGTTCTGGCCGGTGGTGGCGTCGAGTACCTGGATGACTTCGTGGGGCGCTTCGGGGATTTTACGGGTGATGACATCACGAATTTTGGTGAGTTCTCGCATGAGATTCTGCTGAGTATGCAGTCGCCCGGCGGTGTCAACCACGAGGATATCGGCTTTTCGCGCCAGGGCGGCCTCGCAGGCATCGTAAGCGACGGCGGCGGGATCGCTGCCCTGCTGATGCTTGACGATCTGAACACCGGTACGCTGACCCCAAATGGAAAGCTGTTCCACGGCGGCGGCTCTGAAGGTGTCGCAGGCAGCCAATACCACTTTTTTTCCCTGGCTGCTGAACCAATACGCCAGTTTGCCGACGCTGGTGGTCTTGCCGCAGCCGTTGACGCCGGTAATCATAATAACCGTTGGTGGCGAATCGGCAAATTTGATCTGGCGATCCTGGTGAGGCCAACAATTGATCAGGTCTTGCTTGAGAAACGGTACGATATCTTCGGCGGCGGTGATCTTCTTGTCGTTCCAGGCGCAGCGGAGGTCCTTGATGATCTGCTGTGAGGTCTCGACGCCGATATCGACACTGATAAGCTGTTCCTCGAGATGGTCGAGCAAGTTCTCGTCGATTCGCCGGCCCAGGGTCAGGACGGTTTTGAGAGAACCGCCGATTTTGTCGCGGCTCTTTTTCAGGCCGGCCTTTAGTTTGTCCAGTGTTTTGGAAAATAACGCCATGATGTAAAGTCACCTCTAAAACAAAATATCAATGATATGGACACTATTCGAAAACCCATTCGGCTGATTATATCGGAATAGCGGTAGTTCTTAATCATTTTTTTTCAAACAAAGCCAAATTGTGCTGATATTTTATTTGTTTTGACAATTTGGGCAAGGGTGGGCCGATTGTTTTTGGGAGTTTTTGATTTTCGAGTTTTGGTTTCACAGGCGAGTTGCTTCAATGGTGGTTTCGCCGTGGTCGCCGTGTTGTAAGGTTATTCTGGTGATTTCCGGTGGGCAAAAGAGCCGTATCGGGATTACGCTGCAACCCAGGCCGCGTGTTGTGTAAATAAAACTACTGCCGATACGTTCGAGGCCGGTAGCGTATTGGTGTCCGCTGAAACTGTGAGTGACCAGGGGGCGGCCGTTGGGCAGACAAATCTGACCGCCGTGGGTGTGTCCAGATAAAATCAAGTCAGCTCCGGCTCCGGCCAGCGGCATTGCTATTTCCGGATAGTGACAGACGGCAATGGTAAACAGCGCAGGCTCTGTGGTCAGCATGGTCTGTGCGATGTCGATCGTGGAACGGCCGTAACCTCGCAAACCGCAAAGATTGAAATAGCTGCCATTTGATACGTGGACCTGCTGGGTTTCGTTGGTCAGCGTGGTTACGCCCAGCCTGGGCAGATGCTGCATAAATTCGTTCGGGTCATGATTGCCCTGCACCGCAAACGCTCCCAACGATGGAGAGCATTCTTCCAATAATTTTTCGCATACTTCCAAAGCTAAATCAGTATGGGCGGCAAATATCAGTCCCTGTCGTGACAGGCCGACTCTCAGCGGTTCGTAAGTTTGGATGGCAAAAGGATTGCTGAACCGCAGTTGGTGACAGAAATCACCGGTGAAGATCAGCAGGTCACACCCCTGAGAGATTATCCGACGCAGATGTTTTTCTTTTTGGCCATAGCCGCGGATGTGCAGATCACCCACCTGAAGGATGCGAAGCCCACGCAGATAGTCCGGCAGTTGCGGCAGATGCAGCGATATTTCCGTAAGTTCGAGCATATATATCTCCTGTCAAAACTTCTTTAATTTCGCATTTCTACCATTCCAGCGGCAAATATGACGGTGACGCCAATATATGCCGATAAGAAGGATTATTCGCGTATGATGCTCCTGGTCAGGCTTCCTCCTTTCACCATTTCGAGCGGCATTGTAACTGCTTTTTAGTGAGGAGTCAAGCATAAAATCAATGCCTTCAAGAGCGTGGTTTTACTAACCATAAAGGGAACCAGGGAACCTTGTGCGACATTTTTAACGGAAAAACCCCTTGAAATCGCTGCAGAAATGATTACGATTGATATGGCGGTGGAATTGAGGGTGGGACTTCGGGGCGGGTTGGTTGAAATGATGGTAGAACCGGTAGTATTTGTGTGATGCGGTGTTACCGGCAGGGATAGTAAGGTGGTTGGCGGGAGTGGTTGTGGCTCTGGAGTTGATCGGCAATTTAATACGGATACTGGAACAGGAGGGTATCTCTTATTGTCATTGGAAAAGCAATGCGGCCATGAAGGAGACGATGGCTGGGGAAGATGATCTGGACCTTCTGGCAGCCCAGGAAGATAAGGGGAGATTTCTTTCTGTTCTGGCACGACTGAATTTTATTCGGGCGACTGCTTATAACGATAGCTGGTTCCCCGATATAACTCATTATTATGGTTATGACAGCGAATCGGGAAAAGTAGTTCATGTGCATCTTCACTTTAAGTTGATACTCGGTTATGATCTGATTAAGAATTATCATTTGCCGCTGGAGGATGTTTTTCTGAGGAACGCCGGCGGCGAAGGTGTATTGAAGACACCGGCTTGTGAATTAGACTTGATAGTTTTTGTGATCCGCATGGTGTTGAAACGCCGACTAATCTGTTTTCTGCTGGGGGGTCCGCGGTATTGGCTAAAGGGGTGTTTCGGTAAGAGATGGAAAGTTCTCTCGAAGACTGACCGTCGCGACCTGAAATATCTCCAGGGAAATGTCAGTAAAGAAAAACTGGAAGAATGCCGTCGTGAGTATTTTCCTTTTCTAAGCGGAGAACTGTTTGATTATTGTCTGTCCTCGATTGGGCCTGGGGCCGGGAGGTATGGATGGTTCTGGGCGGGGCGGCGTTTGGTTTGTGCTCTCAAGGGGTTTCACCGTTATGGTGCTGAGCGGGCTGTGTTGCTGGCCGTGGTCAGAAGGTTGAAGGGCAAAATAAAGTCACTGTTCAGGGGGCTGCGTCTGGCGAAGCCAACGAGGAAACGGCTGTCGCCGGCTGGGAAGATCATTGCCTTTGTCGGTGGCGATGGAGCAGGCAAGACGACCAATATTCGAATATTGCATTCGTGGCTGGGCCGATATTTCGATGTGCGTTCTTTGCACGTGGGAAGGCCGACTAAAGGTGTTTTGTGGTATTTTGTGATTATGTTGCTGCGAATACGCAAATTGTTGCAGGTTCACCGGTGGATTTTGGGGAAACCCAGCGATAACTTTCATCGGTCAGTTAAATATCTGCTGATGGCCCGATACCGTTATCGTGCTTTTTGCAAAGCTGTGCGGCTGCGTTCGCGTGGGGTTCTGGTGCTGCTGGATCGTATTCCGCTACCCGGGCTGGAATTTATGGATAAGCCGCGGATCAGAGATTTGACCGGCGGTCGTGGAATCTACGGGAGCCTGGCGGCATGGGAAGAAAAATATCACCGAGAAATAAGAGGAGCAGATGAATTGATCGTTCTTAGGCTCGATCCGAAAATAGCGGCTCATCGGCGCCCGGAAGACGAGCAGGAAAAACTTGCCGATAGATCGCGGTCGATCTGGGAACGAAAATGGCCGAAAGGATATGCTCATTTAATCGACAGCAGCCAACCTTTAGTTGAGGTTGAACGTGAGATCAGAGATATTGTTTGGACGGGACTTCGGCGGCAGGTTAAAATCATTGAGTTGATAGGCCCGGCCGGAGCCGGTAAGAGCGCAGTGGCCGAACGACTGCTCGATGAGACCTGTAATGTCCAGACGAGCTTGTCATGGAAAAAATACAGGATGAAATGTGTGGTTCGGTTGCTGCCAAAACTTGTTTCACTGCTGTGCCAGAAAGTGCCTTTTCGCTATTTGCGTTATCTGGTGAATCTGGAGACGAATCTGACGGTTTTGCAGAATCATAAGAGCAGGTGGATACTGCCGTGTTGTAATCTTGTTCTCGACGAGGGGCCGGTATTTCGCTGGGCTTCATTGAAGCAGTCGGCGGCGAACAGCGGGATGGCCGGTATTTTTGAGAATAATAGTTGGCTGCAGAACCTGGAGGCAAGGATAGGTGAGGTGCTTGATACGGTTGTTTGGCTTGATGCGCCGGATGAAGTTCTTCGAGCCAGAATAAACCAGAAAGTGCGCAACCATAGAATGAAGGACAAGCCGGAAGAGATAGTCGATCTGTTTTTGAACGACTACCGCCGGTTGTTTACGGAGATTGTCGGCGATGGAACAGGCAAGATCGCGGTTAAGCGTTTCGATACCGAACAGGTCTCAATCGAGGATGTTTTAGAGGGAATAAAGGCGCTGCTGTAACGGATAAAAGTTGGATAGCGATCTGTCGAGCTTAAAGGTAGCCCTGCCAGAAATTATCAACCCATTGGGTATAATACGATAGTTGTTTTTTTGGGAGAAATTGTTATGGCTGATGCCGTCAAGACCAAATGGACCAAAGAGCAGGTGGAGAACCTGTTAAAGACAGAGAAGCTTGCTTACCAGAAAATAGAACTTCCGTATGGTTTGAGCACGGGTGGTGAAGATCGCTCGGATACCAGTAACCTGATCTTCAACGGTAATCTGGATGGTAAGAGCGTATTGGACATCGGCTGCTATTTGGGATATTTTTGCCATGAGGCCGTCCGCAGGGGCGCCAAAAAGGTGGTTGGAGTCGATGCCAACGAGAACCGTCTGCGACAGGCTCGATTGTTGGCCGATTGCATGGGCAGGTCGATAGAATACAAGTCGCTCAATATTGAGGAAGAAGAGATTACCGGGCAGTTTGATGTGGTTATTCTTTTGAACGTTCTGCACCATTTGCGCAATCCTATCGGTGTGCTCGATAAGATTATACCTCATGTTAATGAACGTCTTATCCTGGAGTTGGCCGGTCCGAGCAGCCCCAAGGCAGACAAACTGCTCAAGAAAATGTGGGCATCATGGTGGCTGCGTTATCGGATCAATAAGCTACCGCTGATCATAGTGGGCCGGGACATGACGGTTAACAGAAAAGGCGAGCAGAAGTTTTTTTTCTCACCCGTGGCGATAAAACATATATTGATGGAACAGCGAAGCTCTTTTGCCCGACTGGATATTTTAAGTTCGGGTTTCAAGAATCGCTATGTGGCTGTGGCATGGAAGCGGCAGGTGGAGAATCTGATAATAATAAGCGGCGCCACTTCGTCTGGCAAGAGCACACTGATTGATCGGCTGATGGGCGGAGAGATTCCTGAGATTGCCGCTGAGATCGGAATGAGACCCAATCAGGAATGGCGGCATCTGGCGCCCGATCCATTGAAAGAGACGAAAGATGTCAGGCTCGAAAATGTCCTGTATCATTATGATATTCTGCGGCCCTGGAACAACGATGCGCGGATTTATCAGTGTGAGCAGGGGATGGAGGTTCTCGATTGTGCTCGTGGGCGTACGGTGGTTACGCTTTGGACGGATCCGAAACTGATGTGCGAGCGGTTGGAACCGGAAGTGCGAACAGCCAGGCATAAATCGCGGCAGCGCCGGCTGGCGGACATTCTTGCGATGTATCGCAGCGGTAAGGAGTTGGCTCAGCGGTATGAATATTGGGCCGATTATTGCCGTGGAAAGAATGCGAAACTGCTTTTTATCGACTGTAGCGATAAACCTAAAATGCTTACCGAAAATCAGTGGCGTGGAAAGCTGGAAAAGCTCAAGCATACAGAAGTTTGACAGTGTGCGGGCAATATTATCCCAATTATCAGGCTACATCAAGCAAATGGAAGATAAAGGCGTTGTCCTCGACAAGGCCCCTGTTGCGACTGCGCCGATTCTACTGTGACATCCCAAGTGTATCCTCTTGTTATATAAGCGGATACACAGTTTTTGGCCTGCTCATAGAAAGATTTTTTAACAAAATCTGAAAAATGCTTGACAGTTGTTACTGAATCCATTATACTACTCTAGTAAATCAATAGAGATACTCAAGATTATGGTCCTCTGGCCTGGAATAGAAATATTTGGCAGGTTTTGAGAGTTATTTTTGGACTGACCAGGAAAATGTAGTAACCCAACGTAAGAAATGAGGTTTCTAAAATGAATATCGCAAAAGACATGACAGAATTGATCGGTCGGACACCGCTGGTATGGTTGAATAGCATTGGTAAAACCAGCAAGGCACGTATCATCGGCAAGCTGGAGTTTTTCAATCCAGCGAGCAGTGTCAAGGATCGTATCGGCGTAAGCATGATTCAGACAGCCGAAAAGGAGGGCAAGCTAAGGTCCGGCATGACGATTGTCGAGCCGACCAGTGGTAATACCGGTATCGCATTGGCCTGGGTGGCCGCCGCCAGGGGTTACAAACTGATACTAACCATGCCTGAATCGATGACTATCGAAAGAAGAAAGATATTGCAACTACTCGGCGCGGAGATTGTGCTGACTCCCGCCGAAAAGGGTATGGCCGGTGCGGTGGAAAAGGCAAATGAAATTCTGGAACAGACTAACGACGCCTTTATGCCACAGCAGTTCATGAATCCCGCCAATCCCGAGGCACACCGCCGGACCACCGCTGAAGAGATATGGGCCGACACCGACGGGGCGATTGACATATTCGTCGCCGGCGTCGGTACGGGTGGAACCATTACCGGTGTTGGAGGGGTGTTAAAGTCACGTAAGCCATCGGTCAGGATTATTGCCGTTGAGCCGACGACTTCGGCTGTGCTTTCCGGTGGTCAACGCGGGCCGCACATGATTCAGGGGATTGGTGCGGGGTTCGTTCCAGAAATTTTGGACAGAAACGTTATTGACGAAGTCATCCAAATAGGAGATAGCGAATCGTTCGAAATGGCCAAACGTCTGGCGAAAGAAGAAGGCATCCTGGCGGGTATTTCCTCCGGCGCTGCGGTGGCAGCGGCAGTTAAGATCGCCAAACAAAAAGAAAACGCGGATAAGATGATCGTTACTGTATTACCCGATACTGCCGAAAGGTATCTGAGTACGGAACTTTTCCAATAAATTGAATAGCGGTTCATATAAGATTGATGCCTGCGTCAAAAGTGTTTGTCTGGAAAAAATCTTCATAAATTATGATAAATTCAGGTATTTACGGCAATTTTAAGGTTGACATGCGGATATGGCTATGTATAATGAACGTTATAAAATTCGCGGCGGCGTCGAAGGGACCAACAGCGGATTGAAACGCAGAGTCGGGTTGGGCCGATTGCGGGTGCGAGTGCCGACCGGCGGTTTTTCACGCGATTTATTTTAAGATTGCCGGCTGGAATATTTTGCGGGCGTTGGTTTGCGCGAAGATGCGTCAAATCGTATGGGAAAGGGCCAATATGGCCGTATTTTGTCTTGATTTTGTATTTTTAAGGATGACAATTGATTAAGTACAATCATTTTCCTGCCAGCCAGTTTCCGGCGAATAGAGTCAGATCGTCCAGGTTTACACCGTCAAGATGGTTGATGTCGGCCCGGCCGCACCAGTTGTTGGCGGCGCTGCTGTTACAGCCGGTCTCCAGCCAGTGAGGTGCGAACATGCCAAAATCGATCAGGTCCACCGAGCAGTTGAAATCCAGATCGCCGACATAAGCAAACTCGTAAACGCCCATATCGACGGTGGCGGTCTCGTCACAATCGCTGTCAACCAGTCTGGGGTTGCTGTCGAGATCCCAGGGGATATCTTCACCGGTATCGGTATCGCTGTCGAGGTCCTGGCTATCGCTCGGCAGTGCTGCGTTACTGCCCTCGTCGATGCAGGGCGAACCGGACATCAACCAGTAGTTCCGCAGGGTCAGGTCGGCATTATCGGGATCGACAAAAAGCGGATCGGCGTTGATATTTTCAGTGCCCGCCCCCGTCCAGCCGCCCTGGACATCGCTGTAATTAATAGTGGTTGCGGAAGCAAAACCATCAGATATTTCATCGCCCTGACTGGCACCGTTTTCCCATAGGATACAATTGGTCATAGTAACATCAGCCTCGTCATTGCGCAGCACGCCGCTGCCACCGGCTCCTGAATTGCCGCTGAAGGTACAGTTGGTTACTGTCCCCGCGGCGCGGGTGTAGGTATTGTATATCGCCCCCCCGCCAAAGCTGGTAGCCGAATTGGCGATGAACAGGCAGTTGGTCAAGTTTGCAGGCCTGTTGATGTTGGCTAACCCGCCGCCACTCTGGCCGGCTGAGTTGTCGATAAATATACAGTTGATCAGGGTCAGCGTTTGAGGATCCCAGCAGTTGTGGTATATCCCGCCACCCTGGCAACTGGCATCATTTCCGATGAAGGTGCAATTGATCAATGTTGGAGAGCTTTCGTAATTGTTTATTCCACCGCCATAAGTGTATTCGTCGGTCAGTGAGTTGTTGCTGAATGTACAGTCTATCAGGGTCGGGTTGCTGCGGTTATTGTACATGCCGCCGCCGCCATAACCGGTCGTATTGTTGCTGATAGTACAGTTGCCAAAGACGGCGTCGGAATCATTAATAAGGCATATCCCTCCGCCGGAACGGCTTTCGGTGGCCGAGTTGCCGGTGATGGTGCAATAGCTTATGGTGGGACTGGCCTGTTCAAAGCAGCGTATCCCGCCGCCGTCGTTCTCGGTCGAGTTCCCGGTAATGGTGCAGTAGCTTATGGTGGGACTGCTTAGCTCGCAATATATACCACCGCCATCAAACTCGGAATCACCGTTGGTGATGGTAAATCCGGTCAGCAGGCAATCGGAGTCCTCCCCGTTTTCGAATCGGACTGTGCAATCGTTTTTGCCGCCGTCGATAATTGTGGAAGCCACAATGGCCTGGTTGGCCGGATCAATGCTCGTTACGGTGATATTTTTCCCGTTGAAGTTGATGTTTTCATAGTAAGTGCCGGGGTTGACTATAACTGTGCTTGCCACTACCGCATCGATAGCTAACTGAATTGAGCTGAATGGGTATTCGGCTGTGCCGTTTTCGACCTCGCCGGCATCATCATCCACATATACCGTGCTGGGAGTAGTTACTTCAAAGTACATGCTGGAACTATTTTGGTCGTCGTGAGTGTAAATGTGAACGTTGCCGCTCCAAGCGCCGTCTGGTACGCGGCAATAGACGACCGTATCACTCCAGTTGGTTTGTCCACCGGGTACGCTGGCATGGGAAAATACTACAGTCCCGGGTATAGTGTGGAAATTTTGGCCTTCGATTTTGATGTAGGAGCCGATAGGGCCAGAGGCCGGCGTAATATTGGTAATTTCCAGCAGTTCGCCATAAAAATCGATGCCCCAGATATTGCCTACAGTGGTGGTGTTCATGGTGGAGGTCGTCGTACTGACATTCTGGCTGGTAAAAGCATATCCGGTTACCAACGGGCATACGCTGTACGTCTTGTTCGATTGCAGGTCGTCGAAGGCGTAAATACCATTGCTCCAGGATTTGGAGTTGGGTATCCAATACGCCTGGCCGCTAGGCTCGGCATAAACCAGGGGGCTATCGATGGGATCGCCGTTGTTGTCGAAGACTCGGCCGCTTATCATCTCGCCGTCTTCCACCGCTGTCGGGCGGATGTTGTAGATGGTTTCGTAGGTTTGGTTATACGTCCTGGGGGTGGTATCAACAGTGGGCAGATTGTACCATGCATTGTCGTCTCCGCCCCAACCCACATTCACATGGTGGTACATGGTCCCCAGATTATAACCATATCCATCGCACACGACGGCATGTCCATAAGGGCCGTCTGACTGCCTGATGCCCAGGAAAACCGGATAGCCGCCGTCGAGATTGGGGTTTATCATCTTGTTCAAATTGGTTTGGGGGATAGAGTTCGGATAGTTGTTGCCCATGATGGCATTGGCATACTTGAAGGTGCTCTTTAATCCCAGGGTTGCGCTATACGTAAAAGCAATCGTCACGTCTCCGCTGTAATTGTAATGAGTGTATTCATCGTCATTTGGGCGCAGATCTGAGATACCCACCCCGGCATCGTGGCAAAGTGCCCCGATCGCTTGTCGCTCGACTTCAGGAAAATCGTCGCAATCGGGGATCAATACCATATTGGCCCAGTCGTACACCCCGCCGTTGCCATCGCCGCCGCGCGTATCTCGTTGAGTAACAGAACCATCAATTTTGATATCAAATGTGGTTTTGCCGATACCGGTATCAGGATACTCATGATAGCGCATTATCTGGGCCAGGGCCGTCGCCGTACACCCGCAGTACCAGTGATTGGGTGTGTAATAAGCATAGCACCAAAAGCTACCACATGCGGTGCGCTGGTTCCATTCGCTCTGCACCAGCGGAGCGATACGGACATCGTCAACTGAGCCAATGCCCGTCGTGCCAACATCGCCGCCTGAGTCGCCATCGTCGCCTGAATCGCCATTGCCAGCGGACTGGATCAATTGGTTCCATTTGTTCTGTGCCGCCGAAGCTTGTTCGGTCATGGCTGTGAGCATCGGTTGTTGGATGTCCCGAACCGATGCGACCCGGTCCTTGAGGTCCAGGCTCACTAACGCTCTCAACGGATTATGGGGTGAGGGATCATAAGTACCTTTTTTGACGAAACCGATGATCGGTTCTACTTTATCGTCCGCTGAGACAATCACGAAACCGCTTGGCTCCAGATAGACGATGTGATAAATCGGTTGGCCATCGTCATCCGTGTAGGTATCGACCTGCGCCACTTGGCTGCCCAGGGTTGTCTCCAGTGGCGTACTGTCAGCCTTGAGCCAGCCGCTGACCGCCAATTCTGCATGGTGAGCTGTGGTAAACCCGGCCCACAAACTGTTAACGCTAACCAACAGCACCGCCAGTAGAACAAAAATTTTGCCAATTGTTTTTATCCGTTTCATAGCCACCTCCACGGGATTATCAAATAACCCCTATCGACTCCGCAAAAGGTATAAACACCGGGACTCCGCGACCAAAATAGAGGCTCGCATTCCGTCCTGCTGAATTGCTGATCTCCAATGCTATTGACACTACTACAGCAACATTCTATCACTTTTTTTAACGCGTGTCAAGCATTTTTGGATTTTCGATGGGTTTACACAGGTGTTCCAACCCGTTTACCGACCGTTAGTTATGGATGGAATCGTATGGTTATTGCCTTTTGTACCCATTGGGATGATATGAAAAGTTCTATTCTGACTTTCATATATACCCAATGGGTATCATTATGCCTGGCAGGGCCAATCGCAGGGTCTTGTGATTTATGTAAATACAACTTTCACTACCTGGCATTTTCATTCAGTATGGGTACATTATCGCTATAAGCGGTTGTTTGTCCAGTCTCACCTTGGGCAGTGCAGGTAGAAGTCAGAAGTTAGAAGTTAGAAGTTAGAAGTTAGAGGTCAGAAGAGCCGGTTGGCAGAGCGGCGCTGGCGGCAGGAGTGCCCTTGGGCGAGGGTTGGCTGATTCGGACCTCATCCTCGGCTCTGAAACTATCGGGGGTTTTGCCCCTTTCACTTCTTACGCCTTCATCATCGGCCCCATAGCCCTTCGGGCATTCTTGCGAGGGCCGATGCCGAGGCGACGAAGCTATCAGGGGCAAAAAAGCCCAAGCGGTCTTTTGTATATAATTGATTGTTATATGGATGAGAACCGAATATTCACTTGCCTATGGTATTGCCTTATCGATAGCAGTCCAGACGTTCATAAACGTCGGCATGACCATAGGTCTGATGCCGATAACCGGGCTAACACTGCCGTTTGTCAGTTACGGCGGCAGCAGTCTGCTTTCCAACTTCCTGGCCCTGGGCCTGCTGTTCAACGTTGCCCGCCGCCAGCCGCCCCACCAAATCGCCCGCCGATCTTTCGAGTTCGATAGCTAGCTTTAGTGGCTCTCATCCAATAAAGTTGGTAGAAAATAGTTCAAAAGCACCAACTTTATGGAAGTTGAACCACTTTTATATAGTTCTTACTCTATGACAAACATCCCCTGCGAAACAGCCAAAGACTTGCCAATCTTAAATGGCTTGATTTCTGTGGCGGCAAAGAGACCAAAATAATCATCGGCATCGTCATAGTTAATATTTCCGAATTTAACTTTTCCAATATATCCTGTACTCGCCATCTGGCCAACATTCGGCAAATAACTTGTTAAAGATGTATCAGGCAGTGTGCCAGCAACTATGTAACTTCGAGAAAAAGTTCCTTTTACTGTTACCGACGTAACATCGCCACTGCTCAACACATCTCCTCCACCAGTTTCTTGTAAGCCAAAAGCACAGTCACACCCAATATCGTATCCAGCAAGAATCCAGCTATCGATAATATCACCTTTCACAGTAACCTTCTTGATATTATTGACAGAACTTATCATAGCTTCATCTAAACTTAATGCCTGGACTGTGCCAATTTCTTGACCAGAACGAATTGCCCCGGTGATATTGCCGGTTTTTGAAGCAATTTTATCGATAAAACCCTCAGCAGAAATATTTCCTTGAATATCCCCGATGGCCAAAAAGGACTTAATACTACCACCAATGGCAATATCAACATCTTTGCCAATCTGATCCACTGAGAAAGTCATTCCTTTATCCCATGAACTAGTACCAATAGTTATATTCACCTCTTCTGCAACATCATCAATCAATACCATGCCAAGGCTGCCGGACAATTCAATATCGCCCGTTATGTCGAGGTGCTTACCTTTTAGCTGGCCTAATATCGCGCCTTTTAGTCCCCCCAAAGTAGTTTGACCATCTCCGCCTTTGACATTAAAGGATAAACTGCTTTTGCTAGTTGTGTTCTGCAAACTTATGTTAGCTAAATTTGTATTTCCAAGGACCGTAATTGTGCTTCCTTTTGTAAAGGTAGTCAGAGAAGCACCATCAAAACAAAGATTCGCTGTTCCGGAATTCAACCTTACGTAAATTTCTGAACCGTCAATGTCAACGTATTTAACGGTTTTGCTATTCGGAAGTCCCACTATCACACTGAAGTTCTGTACTTCTCCTGTTGTGGTAACAACATTGCTCCATGCATCATAATTATCTTGTGCTCTGACAAAATAATGATTTGTTCCAATATCAAAGTTGTCTGAAGAACCAGTCCATGTCCAACCATCTAAACCATTGGTATCAGATCCCAGCAGAGTATCTGTGTTGGTATCAAGCACACCATTATTATTGGCATCTCTATAAAACTCAGCTTTGACTATAAAACCATCACTATCGTTGACATTAATCCCAGTTATTGTCAAGGCATTTCCTTTTACCACTGGATCAGGAGTGACATCTGCTGAAACAATCGTAGGCGGGTTATTCAAGTTTACATATAACGTCCTTGGATTACCCATAGTACCGCTGCTGTCCTTCGCCACTACTAACAGTGTCACGGACCCAGGAGCATACAACTTGGTATCCCAAGAATGTATCCAGCCGTCCGAACCCTCGCTGTCCACCCCCAGAAACTCATTGTCTCCCGCCTGCCCGTCTACGTTCAGATCCTCGTAGAACCCTACCTTGCCCACCCAATCCCCGACGTCTGGATCAGACGCCGTCGCCGTCAGCAGAACCATCTGGCCAACAGTGGGCGTCATGTTGTCGGCTGTGAACGCGTTCACCGTTGGAGCATGATTTACTGGCTGGGAATTCAGTGTCAGCGATAACGAATAGGGAGAGCTCTGGGCATTTGTCGTATCTTTTGCCACGGCTAGCAGCGTCACCAGTCCCGCCCCATGCAACTTGGTGTCCCAAAAACAAGACCATCCGTCCGAACCATCACTGTCCATTCCCAGAAGTTCATTGTCTCCTGCCTTCCCGTCGCTGTTCAGGTCCTCGTAAAATCCCACTTTTGACACGAAATCCCCGGTATCCGGATCAGACGCCGTCGCCGTCAACAGAACAATCTGCCCGATTGTCAGAGGAGACGGAGGGACCGCTGTAAGAATATCCACAACTGGCGCGGATAGGAGACATCGCACTTCAAGATGCTCGATTTGCAAAACTGCCCTCTTGGTTTTTCGGCTATAGATCATAACGATAGCACCTCCATAATCATAATGTGCTTCTGACTAGTTCTGCATGGGATCTACCGGTCTCCAATCTACAACAGTCCTTGACCATAGTGGATCAGTCTCAAATCCCGCAGCGACACTAACACCTGCTGATATTGATGCACCAGCTTGTATAACGGGGGGAACCATAATGGGGATGCTTCCCCCTAGACCAAGAGATATGCCTGCGTGCAGTTCCGTTCCTGCAGTTACCGTCAACTGAACCATCGGTGCATGTGCAAGAATGCCAACAACTGTGTCTGTCATCGCGACATCGATGAGAAGATCGACAGGCAGAACGGCTCGAGCAGCATTCTCCCACCATGAATCGCCATAATATGGAACAAATACATCCGCAAGGGACCGAATGAATTCAGAGGTGGTAACAAAAGCGTCGCCGTTTCCCTGATAGACATAATTGTTTACAAAATCTGTGGTTGACAGTTCAGTTTCAGCCGCAAATGTCAGACGATTAGACCTTCCTGCTTCAATAGACAATGTAAACAGTTCCCCGATTTCGAGTGCAAGTGAATCAGAAAAAGCCCCGGCGACAGAAAGGCCGAAAGTAACGTGGGTAGGGATGGATGTGATTGAGTCAAAGCCGACGTATTGTTCGAAGACGACATCGATCGAACCGATGCTCACGGAGAAATCACGGGATAGTATCCACTCTCTCTCGCCAAAGTCATAACTAATACTATAACCCGTTGCTATCCCTGCCAACTGTAATGAGAAACCAGGAAGCCCAGCAGAAATCTCACCTTCTACTTCGATAGAAAATGTTACCTCTGCAGATGCATCAATCGAACCAGAAAGTTGCTCTAAAACACCAGCGATAGCAGAAGTCACAACGCCATCAGCGGTTGAAAACACTAGTCCACGAGACGCAAGAGGTCCACTAGGCAAATTAAAGAAAGACGAAAGCCAACCATCTCTTGCCTGATTCCATGCATCAGTCAATGCACTTTCGTTGATCATCGATGTCAAGCTGAGCGTATAGGCTCCCGTACTGCCATTGTTATCCCCCTCGCCGGTCGCCGCATTGTAAGAACTGTTACCATAGCCTGATACGCCTACATAATAAGTTCCGGCACTGCTGAATGTATACTG
>Ga0209705_10000118_pt1 | contig 39873 bp, 25 predicted proteins | sample PPLLaktember2015_5_FD_187262 | JGI IMG/M metagenome (GOLD analysis project Ga0209705, IMG submission 187262) | Freshwater sediment microbial communities from Prairie Pothole Lake near Jamestown, North Dakota, USA - PPLs Lake P8 Core (1) Depth... | ecosystem: Environmental > Aquatic > Freshwater... | reverse complement strand
ACTAAAAACTCCGGGATTGACATTAAAGCGCAAAATCCTGGGAGTTTGGGCGCAAAGCCCCCATGAAGAAACCAGTCATTTTTTGGCATATCCATGTACAGATTCTTATGAGGAGCCCTTTTTACTTTCTACTTGGACAGATTGCCATTCTTTCATCCTATCTTGCGAGCGTTTAAGGGCTTCAGAATTAAAAACACCAGGATGGCGACATACAACAGCTTCGAATGCAAAACGCTGCATTCCCATATCTACGAGCGCTTTGTATCCAGCGGTTTCCTGTGGCCTGTTAACAGCTTTCTCCACCGCGATAATGATGCCATGGCGTTTAATCATCTGCCATGTTCGTGAAGCACGCACATTCTTGCCATCGTGTTTCGCTGAGAGAATTCTTTCGTAAGCATAGACTGCCTCTAGCGCTTCCCGCTCTGCTTCACTGGCTGCACCATGAGCTGCAGCACGTAATTCGACTGCTCTGCAACGTGCCTCCCGTGCAAGCTCTGGAAGCCGAGCCTCTACGTTTAGTGCAACCTGTTCGCATTCTTCAGGAGTAGTTAGTTTTGATATTAGATCGTCCATCTATATTCTCCTCGTATTGCATAACAATAATTAGATTGATCAGCAGAAGATACGGAACTTCGGTTTCCTGTCCATATCCTTTTAATCTACCTATTCTTAATAATCGCGATTTCCTAATCTTTCAGGCCATAAAGGCATTGGGTTGTCCCGTTGTGTTCCGCTAAAAAGCTTCCTCAAGAGTTTTTGCTTTGTTTAATCTCTCCATTGATGTGTATCGAGAATTTTGTAATGCTCTAACATCTCCTTTGGCAACAAGTTTAATTGGTTCGATTTTCTTCGCTGGTTCAGTAAAACGTAAGATGTATTTATTAGAATCCTTCCATTGCTCAATTAATTTTACTGTAGCGATATAAGTAATTGCGGAAATAGGTGCAACCTGATATGCTGCAATATATTTAATCTTGGGGATCATACTTGGATGAATACGAATTGCATACCAGCAATTTTCTCCGATAAAAGTTTCCTCAAATCCATCTTCTCTCGCAGGTACAACAATTGTATCAATTTCAGATGGGTCAACAGTTTTTGTATTGGTCGTAGTTTCTTTTTTATAGGAAACTACCGGCATAGAAACATCAGCTAAAAATGGCTCAAATTGATATATTCGCTCTCCGTCGGAGTTAACATATCGTTGTAATATTATAATTTCTACTGGAAAGCGAAATTGCCGTATCAAAACACTTTCAAGTTCATCCGATATTTCATCAATGATAACAAGAACATTAAATTTGCCGTCCCCATATATCATCTTTTCCAGCAGAAAATCTACATTTTCAAAATCGTTTTCGTTAGCGTAATCCACGCATTCCCCAAATGCTTCTTTATCTTTTATTAGAGCATCTTTGATAAGTGCTTTAATTTTTTGTGGTGAGGTTTCAAATGATAGTGAAAACTCTAAGACCTGGACAGCAATATGTTTCAAGGGTTCATGTTTTACTAATTCATTTTCTACAACATATAATTTTGGTTCTTTTTTGCTCGAAAGGTCTATTAAGTAGCCATCCGGTATGTTCTTTGTCTTCCCCTTCAAACCTATTTTCTTTTTGATATCGAGATAAATTCTCTCCTCGCCAAATAAATCCGTTTGTACTTCAAGTATCGCTGATTCAAGGTCATCTTCTAATTCAAAAGGTTCATTTTCATAAATCTTATTAGGCGTCCAAAGCATTGCTCAATCCTCCTTTATTTTGCTCCATTGATTGATAACATTGTTTGCAAATTTTTTTTCTATGTAAAGAATGTAAGAATTTATCCTTTATACTTTCCGCATAATAAACATCACCTGCCTTAAATTAATTGATGGCAGTTTATGCAATTATGGTTAGTCCGAGCCTTTGTTTGCTTATAATAAATTAGATTGTCGTATTTGCTCATGTTTTTTCTTTCTGGACATCGCCAAACCCGCTACGTCTTTGCTGGAAAATCTTCTTTTTTTCCCTAAGTCCCTTATTTTTAACATCTTACCCGCCTTTTTGCCCGTTTAATCTATGAAAGATAACCCTTCATCCGTGACAGATAACGCTTAATCCGCCTAATATAACACCTCATCTGCGACAAATCACCCTTAATCTGTGACAGATCCCCTGTTATCCGTTACGCCTAACGCCTCACCAGAGACGGATCACCCATTATCCACGGCATATTACACTTACTTTGCCACGATGTAAACTTACAATGGCTCAATGTAACTTACATCGCCACGCCCTGCTCCGTGAAAGCATAGGGATTGTATCGCCTGCCGCCACGATGTAAACCAATTTCACCTCGGATTAAGCCAAGAAAAGTGACAGCCCAATACCCAGGTTCTAACATATTTCAAATTGTTTAATTCAACTGCTTTGCGAAATTTTGGTGAAGGATTGAGTTTGTCTGCTTTTAACTCAGCGTCAACGAGTAAACACATCCCGATTGTTTCCTTTTTACCCCAATTAGGTTTCTCAGCGTTTTCCCACTCCGCAATCACACGACCTCTTAACTTTCTATCTACCTTCATATCAAATTCCCTCACGCCTGCGAACCTGTTAACTTACTCAAACTGACCGTTTTAAGTTTGCAAACACGCGTAACTACTTCTTTCTTCTCCCTCCCCCTATTGCCTAGTGCCTATTGCCTGTTGCCTTCCCTTCCAGAATAGTCTTTGGAGGATACGCAAAGTCATGCCAGAGCTGCTCGGCCTTGTCAGAAGTCAGTTCACCGTTATAAGCGCATATCCGGTATTTCAGAACATAATCTTTTTTCGGTTCCAGCACCCATGATTTTTGCTTTATGGGACAAAAATTAAAAAACAAGTCATTAAAGCCCGGCCCCCAGATTCTTATCGGTTCGGGATGTTCACGGTTATGCGGATGGCTCATGAAAAGCACACCCGCCGGCCCTTTATCCGTCGGACCGAAAACACTGCACCAGCGGGCACGCGTACCGTCGCCGTCTTTGCCGGTCTTGCCTTCGCTGGTCAGATAATCGCCTTTTTCCCAATCCGCCCTGGCCCGAAAACCAAGGCCGCCGTATCGATACTTATCCAGCGTAATTGGGCTGGAACTGGCGCAGTTTTGTGTCGTAGTAAAATCCCACAGCCACCGCCCTTTATCCCCACCGCCTACGTTCCAGACCCTCACATCGAGTTCTTCGTTAATCGCAACTTTTTCACCTTGCGGCCCTTTGAGTTCCACATGTTCCTGGATCGCGCGGAACCCACCGAACACTGCCCCTTCGGTCGTCGAGACAAATCTTACAAACCGCACCGTACCCTGACCTTCTCCCAGGTTCCAGAAATCGACCACCCGCCCTTCGAATTCCGTCTTGGTCCACGGGTTCCACAATCCTATATGATGGATATGGTCGGGCGGATGGATACGGCTGAGCACCTGCCCGTTTGGTGACCACAGCGGATGAATGAATCCACTCCGCGCATAGAGCGGACTTGCTCCTTCTGGTGGCGCAACCACTCCATTATTGTATCTTAGAATACTATCATTTCCGATTCGCACTTCCAGACACGCGTCATTCTTTGTTATCTCGACGCCTGGCGCCTTAGCCGCCGGCCCCTCTGCGAGTTCGTAGATACGTTTACCGCCGGCCGGGGTCGTACCGGACAAAATCCACCAGAGTCGCGGCGAATAACCTGCTTCGATCTGGCATGGTACCGCCAGACGTTCGGAACCCTTAATTTCTTCCAACCGCAGCTCGCAATCCAGTGGTACGGCCACATCATCAAGACCAACAGATACAGGAGTATCGATACGAATATATTCCCCAGCTTCCACTATAATTCTTGCTGGAAGTGCACCAAAACTGATAGATTGCGCCGCCAAAACCACCCAGAACATGGAGAAAACCATTGAAAAAATCACCAAATTACTTCGTTTTTTGAACTTTTTTTGCCTTTTTCCACAAATATCTATCCGGTTTTTCATTGCAATAACTACCTTACAAAAAACAATAGCTCCCTTGAGGACAAACAAACACCCCCTTAAGAAAAAGCAATAACTCCCTCAAGGAAAAACAATAACTCCCTGAAGAAAAAAGACTTAGGCCAGGCCGCCTATGGTCAAATACCCCCTAAATCTTCATCGTTATCGTTATCGTCTTCGTTCTCGTTATCGTCATTATTAAACAGACGACGATCAATCTTATCCAGAAACCCTTCCAGCTTACGCGATCGCACCGGATGCTGTAGTTTACGAATCGCCTTGGCTTCCACCTGCCGAACGCGCTCACGGGTCACCTTAAAGATTCGGCCAACTTCTTCCAGGGTGTACGTATAACCGTCGCCTATTCCGTAGCGCAGCTTGATAATTTCACGTTCCCGGTAGGTCAGCGTCTTTAGAACTCCGTCTATTTTATCCTTGAGCATTTCGTGAGTCGCCACGCTCACCGGTGATTCTGCCCCGTCGTCTTCAATGAAATCACCGAAGTAACTGTCCTCGCTTTCGCCCACCGGACGATCCAGACTGATCGGATGCCGTGATATCTTCATCACCCGCCGCACCTCATTGGCCGACAGATTAGCCGACTCAGCGATTTCTTCGATACTCGGCTCAACTCCCATCTCCTGCTGAAGTTTTTTACTGATATTGCGCAATCGGCTCATCGTCTCGATCATATGCACCGGTATCCGAATCGTCCTGGCATGGTCGGCGATCGAACGCGTAATCGCCTGACGAATCCACCATGTCGCATACGTACTGAACTTGTAACCGCGCCGATATTCGTATTTGTCCACAGCTCGCATCAGTCCCGTATTTCCTTCCTGGATGATATCCAGAAAACTCAAACCGCGATTACGATATTTTTTCGCAATGGAAACCACCAGCCGCAAATTACCACCGCTAAGCTTACGCTTAGCGATTTCATACTCATGGAAAATCCTGCGAATCGTTTGGCAGCGAACTTGTAGCTGATGACGGTCTTCCATTACCAACTCTTTGAGGCCACTGAGCTCTTCTTCAACTACCATAATATCTTCTTCGTTCAGATTTTCATTTCCCGGATTTGCCCGCAGGTTTTCCAGGTCAACCATTTTATGCAGAATATTTTCCAGCTTATTCATCATCGGCTGGATCCGGCTGGTACGAAGCGCCAACTCCTCCAACAAAATTGCCGCGCGCCGGCGCCTCCGACGTATTTCCAACTCGATCGCTTTTCGGTTTTCCGCATCATGATTGTTTTCCGCCAGAGTGTGCCAGTTTTTTTGATTCATTTCTATTATGCTGCGTATCGTTTGCAGATTGTGTGGGATACGCTTGGTTACCGAAGATTTTGCCAATGGGTTCGCCGTCGAGATACGCATTGTTCGATCGAAGGGTAAAGCTCCACGTTCCACCAGCTCCAGCATCGAAACCGCTGTATTCATGGAATAGGCGTTTTCCAGCACTTTGCGGCGAAACGCCATTCGCATCATCTCGATCTTCCGGGCCAGCGAAATTTCCTGTTCTCTGGTCAGCAGCGGTATCTCACCCATTTGCGTCAGATACATGCGGACCGGATCATCGATCCGACGCTCTTCCACCGCAAATTCTTCTTCATCGCCATCTTCTGTCGCCTCTTTGTTTTTCCGATCTTCCCGTTTTTTTAGATCGATCTCATCGATCAACTCCACCCCCATATCCTCCAGCGTCATCAGCAGGCTGTCCAGCCGGTCCGGTGTCAGGTTATCGTCCGGAAGTCCGTCGTTCATCTCTTCATAGGTCAAATATCCACGCGTTCTGCCTTTCTCGATCATGGATTTCAAACTATCACTACCAAAATTATCGATCGTTATCTTCTTCACCAAATTCAAACTCCACAAACTTTTCGTTTATTCTATTCAAAACCAAACCCTGGCCCATACCAGGTGTTTACCAATCTATCCAAAACCTTTCTAACTCGTAGAAAACACATTTGATCGCCCCGGATCCGATTGATCTTTCGACCGCTTCTGTCGCTTTGTTTGAATCTCCAAGAGCAGTGCCGTTTGTGCATCCTTACCGTATTTTTCTTCTGCGTGGGAAGTCATCCTGTGTAGTTCCTGTTGGGACTGTTCCGTCTCTAAACGTCGCAGGCTCTTCAGCGTTCTTTCCAGCCTAACTTCAAAGTTTTCTCGTTGCGATCCGCCTTCGGCCATATCTGTTATTTTATTGCACAGCTCGGTACTTTCGCACCCGGCCAGTATTGCCGCCAGTGATCCGTTGCCGCCACCGCCAAAGTAATCCCAAAGCCGCTGCGCTATCTGGCTTAGAACCGGATCGCTAAACTCGTCCGGACCTATCTCTTTCCTGACTTGCTCGAACAAATCTCCACGATTCAGCAGCACCTCCAGAATTTCCTGTTCTACAACTTCACGCTGAGAACGAACCGAACGATTCTCCAAAGGGATCGCCCCCGAATGCCTTTGTCCCGACACACTCGCTTTCATCCGTCGCAAGTGGTCATTCACCTTGCGATGTGCCTGATCGTTTGTTATTCCTACCAGCTTAGCCACCCGGTTAAGCAGATACCCACGGCTGATATTGTCTATGTTCTCCTGTGCCAACAACTGTGCCGTCATCATCAAATACTCATCCACTGCCCGCTTATGGCCGCCAACCGTATTTGTCTTCGCCAATTGACGTTCCATATTCTGCCATTTATATTCTAGAGATTCGGTCGCACCGGAAACAAGTTTTTCGAACGATTCTTTACCGCGATCACCTTGTGCCAACAGAAAATCACACGGATCCTTACCCTCCGGCAAACTCACCAGTTTCACCTCAACCTGATGGGCGAAAAACACTTCAACTGCCCGATCGGCCGCCTTTTCCCCTGCCGCGTCAGAGTCAAACACCACCACAATCGTATCGGCATAACGGGAAAGAATCTCGGCGTGTTCCCGCGTCAGGGCTGTGCCAAGCGTCGCTACCACATTGGCCAGACCAAACTGGTGGGCCACAATACAGTCGGTATAACCTTCGACCAGCACCGCGGTACGCTCTTTGATGATACTGTCTTTGGCCGCATGCAGCCCATAGAGTGCCCGGCTCTTGTTAAACAGCACACTTTCAGGGCTGTTGATATACTTCGCCGGGTCGTCCCCCAGCGTTCTGCCCCCAAAACCGATCACCCGCCCCAACGCGTCAGTCACCGGAAATATAAGCCTCTCGCGGAACCGGTCGTAATATCCACCTTGTTCTTTCTCTACCAGCAGACCCAACCGGGCCAGCTCCGCTGCCGGTTTTCCCGCCTCATGGGCCGCCTTTAACAGATTATCCCAGCTATTTGGCGCCCAGCCCAGTCCAAATCTTTTTGCCGTATCCGCCCTAATAAAGCGGTTTTCCACGTATTCACGGGCTACTCGGCCCAGTTCGTCCTGGTCGTATTGATCCCGGAAAAACTTTGCTGCCCAGCGGTTCAACTTCTCCAATTCATTACGATCCATTCCCTCATGGGCCTGTACCTGTTTTTCAGGCAGTTTCACGCCGGCCCGCTGGGCCAAAAACCAAACCGACTCAGGAAACGTCATTTGTTCACGGCGCATAATGAACTGGATCGCATTTCCTCCTGCCCCGCACGCAAAACACTTAAATATCTGTTTGCCGGGATTAACGTTCAGAGATGGCTTACTGTCGTTGTGGAACGGACACAACCCAACCATCTCCTTACCCCGACGCTGCAAAGATACATAATTGCCTATAACTTCAACTATATTAATCGCCTGCAGAACCTGCTGGATGTGGCTTTCATCAAAATAGGTCGATACATTACTTTTTGGCATGTTCAAATTTTTGTGCTTACTCGCTGGATCAAGAACCAAGTTTTCTCCGAAACTGGGAAAGTATACCCCAAAAACGCCGTTTTGTCAAACAAACAGGAAATTTTCACTCCTAACGGCCTATTCTTGCAATGCCTCATGCGAAATATGGCTTGCTATCTTAAATTTATATGATCTTTCCCTATATTTCCCTTCTTCCCTATTTTAACATCAATCCGTAATCTTGTTGACTCAAATGCCGTAGTGCCATAGACTACCGTAAACCTAAGCTGAATCAGTAACGCATCTTAGAGTTTGGATCGGATGTGCTGAGAAAATTTTTTCCCGTGGAGCCCCTTTATGTCCATAATCCTGGCTGTCAATGACCTCGTGGAACATTCTTCCATTGAACATGCCGTTGGAATATACATTGGACTGCTGTTGTTGGCCTGTCTGGTGGTATTGCCGCCAAGCTGATTTCACACCTGCCCTATACCATTTTTCTCACAATTATTGGGTTAGTAATCGGAATTTTCCATTTTGGCCCAAAAATCGAGGACACCGGTTTCGGTTATGGGCTGATTTTCTTTGTTTTTCTGCCGCCATTATTGTTTCAGGGCGCATTTCAGATGGATTTGGACCGCCTGTTGAAGCAATTAGCACCGATTACCGGTCGCAGTTCAGAGCGGCCTTTGCCAGAATAACCAACTGTTTGCTCACACTTTTGCATACATGCCCCAGCGAATAATTAAGCGGTCTTTGCTCAGCCAACTGAAAATCCCTGCATACAAAATCCGAGTAATCGTCACCAACAACTTTTATTCGGCTTAGGTCAGAGCAGCCAAACCCGATACGCTTAGCCGTTTGGATTATCGGCAATTCATCGGGTTTGAAATCTATCAGTTCACAGCAGATGACCTCGCACGCGACCGGATCATCGCTGCCCACGAGAAAACCAAGTGGCTTGGGACTGCCGTTGATCGGTCCCATGCCTTCCATGGCCACCACGCCATCGACAATGCTCAAAACGGGGTTGAACAGTTGGTATATCCCTATCAGCATTCGGCAGAAGTTGTCATGAGATTTGCCTTTGGCAAAATGCCAAAAGACTTTTTCCTTTCCGCACACCGCCCCGAACATATTTTTAACCGCGAAGGTGGCAACCACCTGCTGATGGGCCTTGAACTTCGGCAGATTAATAATCTTGTCCGCATCCAGCGCCACCCTGCTTATACCAATACTGGACCCGGCTATCTTATATCTCTTACTTTTGTTGAGCTGCTTGAAGGGCACACCCAACTTCTTTAATGGCTTTTCCAGTTCCAGATCGCTCACGCACTTAGCCATATTGCTCCACGCCGGCGAATCACCGACAAAGGGTCGCCCGCCGAAATCTTTTACAAGTTTCGCCACCGCCAATATAACCGCGGGATCCGTCACCGCCGCCTGACCGCGCGGGCAGGCTACAATAAAATTCGGCTTGAGCAACACCGTATCGCCCTTGCTGATAAAACGCTCAAGACCGCCCAGCAGCGAAAACTGTCTTTCAACTGCGTCTGCGATTTTATCAGATTGATAATCATCGCACCGCGTTACGGCAACTGTCGAACACGTCTTGTTTGGCTCGGGCGATATAATCATTTACATCCCTGCATGAACACTTTAGGGAACCTCTAAAAATTCATTTTTACTCGTGACAAAAGCAATTTTTAGAGGCTCCCTTTATTTACACGTCCTTAGTTTTTGTCTCACCGAGTTTTCCGGCGTCACAAACCTTATTCAACCTTAACCGCGTCGTTCGGACAAATGTTTTTACATGTTCCGCAGCGGATACATTTGTCGGTATCGATTTCATGTCTCTCGTACGGCTGCATAGCGATGGCATTCACAGGGCAGTGCTGGGCGCACAACGTACAGCCGATACAATCGTCGGTAATCTCGTAACGGATCAGTTTCTTACATTTGCCGGCAGGGCAGCGTTTTTCCAGATGAGCTTCATATTCATCGCGGAAGTAGCGCAAAGTGGAGAGCACCGGGTTCGGAGCGGTTCGGCCAAGACCGCACAGACTGGCCTTTTGAATGATCTCGGCCAGATGTTCCAATTCTTCCAGATCACCTTTTCTGCCCTGGCCCTGGCAGAGTCGTTCGAGCACATCCAGCATACGGCGGGTGCCGATTCGGCAGAAAGTACATTTCCCACACGAATGGCTTTGCGTAAATTCCAGAAAATACCGGGCGATATCGACCATGCAGTCGTCTTCGTCCAACAGCACCAGGCCCCCCGATCCCATAATTGCCCCGGCGGCAACGAGAGCTTCATAATCAACTGATGTCTCGGCGAGTTCGGCTGGTACGCATCCGCCGGATGGCCCGCCGATCTGCACCGCTTTGAAACGTTTACCGCCGGCGATTCCACCGCCGATATCCTCAACAATCTGACGAATCGAAATACCCATTGGCACTTCAATCAATCCACCTCTAGCCACCTTACCTGCCAGCGAAAATACCTTGGTCCCTTTGCTATGTTCGGTTCCGATCGCCGCGAACGCTTCGCCGCCATATCGTATAATCCAGGGTACGACCGCATAAGTTTCTACATTGTTGACCAGAGTGGGCTTTTGCCACAGGCCGCTCTGAGCCGGGTAGGGCGGTCGCAGCCGCGGCATCCCTCGCCCGCCTTCAATCGAACGCAGCAGCGCCGTTTCCTCACCGCAGACAAACGCCCCCGCTCCTTCCATTATATGAATTTTCAGCTTGAATCCGCTGCCGTATATGTCCTCTCCAAGCAGTTGTCTTTTTGAGCACTCGCTTAGCGCCGCCCTGATCCGCCGCACCGCCAGCGGATACTCGGCACGGATATAAAAATAACCTTCGTCAGCCCCGACCGCGTACGCGGCAATCGCCATACCCTCGATAATGCGATACGGATAAGATTCCAGAAGCATACGATCCATAAAGGCTCCCGGATCGCCTTCATCGCCGTTGCAGATTATGTATTTCTTACCGCTTGCTTTACTGACTGCCGCCCACTTATCAGCGGTCGGATAGCCCGCTCCGCCTCGGCCCCTGAGCCGGCCAAGTCGAATCTGTTCGATCGCATCTTGCCCCTGCCGTTCGGTTACGCAACGCCGTAGCGACCCAAACCCGCCCCGGGCAAGATATTCGTCCAGATCGACCGGATCGAGATCACCGCAATACTCGGTGGCGATATGCTTTTGCCGATCGAGAAACGCCGCTACCGGTTTTTCCCGCACATCAATTGAGCGACGCCCAACCGGTTGCCACACGGCATCGGTCAGTATCTTATCTATTACTTGCGCTGCGGCGTTTGTGAACCTGCGGATGTGCCCCTTGGGCCGGAAATGCCGTAAGATAACGTTTTTCGCGTCTTCCGGCTGCAAACGCGAATAAAGAAAAGATTCTTTCCTTCCAGTTATTACTTCCACCAGTGGCGTATGATGACACATGCCGACACAGCCCACCCGCTTGATCGCAACCGAAGCCTGCGTCTGATAGATCGCTTCCTGAAACGCCTTGTACACTCGGCCACTGCCGCTGGCAACGCAGCACGAACCCAGCCCCAGACGAATCTCACCGAAATTATCTTTGGCTTTCGCTGTCGCCGAGGTTTTTGACGCCCACGGTTTAACGTCCCGTCTCTGTAACTCCAGAAATTCATCCAGCACAACTGGCACCAGCTCCCCGGAAAGATGACCGTAGGTGACATCGTCGATCTGCATAGCCGGCGCCAAAGTGCAGCATCCCAGGCACGTCACCTTCTGAACCGTAAACACCCCATCGGCATCGGTATCGTTATCGCCTTGCAACTTCAGATGACGCCGCAACGCCTCGTAAACAAACTCGGCCCCCTTAACATGGCAGGCGGTGCCATTACATACGCTGACAATATGACGGCCCACCGGATGATGGCGAAACTGAGTGTAAAATGTCGATACCCCAGCGATCTGGGCTGCTGTAATTTGTGTTATTTCGCTCACTCGTCGCAGAGCTTCTTCCGGAAGATACCGATAGTGTTGTTGAATTGCCTGCAGAATAGGAATCAACGACTGCGGCTCTCGACCGAGCCGGCCCACCGTTTCATCTACAAATGAAATATCCGGTTTTGACATATCTATTCTTTGTTTCCTATACAGTACAGGTGCTTCTCGCCGCGAATGTATATGCGCCCATCAACGAAAGCCGGTGACGCCTTGACAGCCTCATCTAACCGGCACTTGGCGATCTCCTTATATGCCAGGCCCGCCTCGATAATAATCGCCGTACCGTTATTGCTGACCAGATACACCTTATCGCCCACCAGACTCGGTGATGCCTCGAACTTCAAATCAGATTCTTTTGTCCAGACCTTTGTCCCGCCCTTGACCTCATAGCAGCTTACCGTTCCGTTCGTGGCAAGAAATACCAGTTTGCCGTTGCTCACCGGACTGCAAATATCGGGAATATCATCTTCGGCGATCCACGCGATTTGACTTTCGGTAACGTTGCCCCGACCGCCGGTGCCGATAGCGATTAATTCCTCACCCGGTCTGACAGCGAGAACCAATCCATTAGCGTAAATCTGTGACGGCGCAACATCACCGTACAGGCACTTTGCCTGCCAGAGTTCATCACCCGTAGCCGGGTCATAAGAGATCACCCACGGCTCAGCGCAGGTAATGAGCTGCCGGTCTTTACCCGTATCGATAACAATAGGAGACGCCCAAGAATTCGCGACCGGACGTTTCTTCTGCCAGACTGTTTGCCCTGTACCGCCGTCCATCGCCAGCATCTCCGACAAACCGTCATCTTCCGTGGCCTGATCGTATTGAATCAAAAGCAAGTTGCGATACATCGTCAAAGATGTGGCATAACCGTAAGCGCTGTCGGGAATACCAAGATTCCTGCCCCAAACACGGTTCCCCGCAAAATCGAAACAAATCACATCACCGTTGGCAAAGATAGCGTAAACCCGTTGCCCGTCGGTAGCGGCCGTCGGGGCCGCAAAACCCGTATCTTCCATCACATCGGGTATTTTCGAGCTTCTTCGCGGAACATTCACCGCCCTTTGCCATAACAGCTTTCCCGTTGTCCCGTCGAAGCAATAGACCTCACGGTTTTGCTCATCGGCGCCGGTTAGAAAAACCTTTCCATCCCAGACAATCGGCGAATTCTCGCCCGGCAGAGGAACTTCGCTTTTCCAGACAATACTTTCACCGCTCTTCTCGTCCCAGTACGAAGGTACATTGGTATAAGCCGATATCCCAAGCCCGCCCGGCCCGCGAAACCGCGGCCAATTTCGTTTGATATCTTCTGTCGAAGGATAAGCGGCGACGGCCGTGTCCTTTTCTGTGCCTGGTTGACTCGCGATAATGTCCTTCAGCAGTTGACTGGTTGGAACAGTTTCGTCAGTCACAATCGATAGCAAAACCACACCACCCACAACTACTCCCAGAACACTTGCTGACCAGAAAGCCCAATTGGCATTGCGCTTGGCGAGAGCCTGTTCATTAACATTCTTTCGCGGCTTAGGCGGTTGCTTCCTGTAGCCTGCCGTCGTCTTGATACCGATCAGAAAAACCACTATGCCGCCCAATAGCAGATATTTCCCCTGCTCGGCGAAGCTCTGACGGTGGAAAAACTCTTCTCTAAGCTGAAGATCGAGTTGGCGAACATCTTTAATTAGTCGTTCGTTTTGTGGGTCTGACAAAAGCTGTGTTTTCAGCTTGGCCAATTCTTCAGTTTTCAGCGGCTCTGCCTTCTTGGTCGGGTCTGACGGTTCTAAAGGTTTGCCCTCCAAGTAGTTCAGCACCAGCAAAGTGCAGACAATTACCGAAAAGACCCCCGCCACCACAGCCGTTCCTGCTGCCGCCTGATACCAGGGATTTGCCCTCAGTGCATCATTTGCGTTGACACTGTTTCCAGCCTTAAATTTTTGTTCAGTTGTTTTCACAGGTTAGTGTTCAACTTTCCGTTCCGCCCGTCCTACCGGGCAATAGGCAAAACAACGTCCACACGCCAGACATCGCCCCTGGTCTGCTTCGTAATCTTTTCGGCTGCGCCTGACGGTCAGCCCGATCAACTTACCTGCCACCACCAGCCCGACAAATCCACCGAACAGCATCGAACCCCAGACAAATTCATCTGCAATTTGCCCGGCTTCACTATAAAGTTCCGCAATGGATCCTCCGGTTGCCCTGAACGCCTCACTGGCATCATCGGTTCCTTCGATCCGGCCCGTTTCTTCCATGTGGATACGGTCGGCCAGCCGCACCCGTTCGTGCATACGCGAAAACGGTTCCGCCAGTTCCATTCCCAGCCGGCCGGCTACCGTAACGATGATCGGCGCCAGGACAAATAGCGTTATCAGTTTTATCTTGCCTGCGCGATAATCATGCGGTAGGGGGGCGGTAGCGGGTCTTTGAATGGCCCCAAACGGACATGACTCCTCACACAATCGGCACTGAATACAATCTTTAGGTGTAATGGTGATTCGCCATTTGGAAAATCTCGACAGAACGCGCATTATAACCCCATAAGGACAAAGGAAGCGGCAGTAAGCCCTGCCCACAAACAGCCCAACCACCAGAAAGCTCCCTCCCAGAACCAACATCTCGAAACTACCGCTTAGCCGGAAGAAAGACACAAACGGATCATATTGGCAGATGATAAATGCGCTGCCCGTAGCGGCAAAAAGCACCGCCCCGCCCAGATATACATAGCCCAGCAGCCCCAGCGTGTGTTCCAGCCACCCCGGCAGTTGCAGCGGACGAACCAGCACCACATCCTGAATCGCGCCCAGCGGACAGACCGCGGCACAGAACGTCCGCCCAAAAAACAGTGTGAAAAAAAGGGGCAACAAAAAAAAGATGACAACCGTCGTTGGTATAGCATACGCCGGTTCAAAAAACGCCAGGGCAATATTTTGAATCGCTCCGATAGGGCACACACACCCCTTTCGCCAGAACCCGAAATACACCAGCGAAAAAACCATCAGACAGAAAATCCCCCGCCGCGAGCGTTTTTTCAATGACAGATACGATCCCAGCAGTAATGCCGCCAGCAGTACCGCCACATCCAGATACTCATATAACTGCTGCCGGGCCGGCGGAACCGTAGTCAACGGCAGTTTATACCCGCTTTCGAAATCCGGCGGTGGAAAACGCTGCTGGGCCCCGGCCGCACCGCAGAAACCCACAAACAAGCTCCCGAAAAACAGGATATGACAGAATCGTCTCATTCGCCGCTTTTCACTTCCTTGAGCAAATATGGTTCATCTGCGCTGACACGCTGGAAAGCGCCTGACGGACAAGCTTTCGCAATGGAGCATTCGTTGCAGTTCAAACACCGGTCATGGCGTACCTGCAGAAACAGCGACCCATTACCGAACGCGTTGCACCCTTTGACGCATTTACCGCACCCGATGCACAACTTCTCATCGATGGTGAATTCGAAATAAGGGGCTTCCACGAACCTGCGATTGATCGCCCCGGTCGGACAGAGCTGGTTTTCCGCCCCAGTATCCAGCGAGACCGTTTCAGGCTCGAAATATCCCGTGCACAGATCGCAGTACCCGCACATCGCAAAGGCATGCACACATTTCACCGCCGATGGTTTCTGTACACAGTGGGTAGCGCAGTTGCCGCAGGAGATACACTTATACGGATCGATCTGCCAGACTGTATCTACCGCCTTCGCCCGCCGTGCCAACAGCCCTCCTATCGCACCTATACCAAATAAGCACGCACTGCGAACACTACCGCGTAACACCTCACGTCGGGTAACATCCTTTTTGTTTTCCCAGTCCGTCATTGTCTCACCGACCCCTTCTTTGCCGAAATCGCCCTGGGCAGACCGCAATCCTTAAAGACCCGGCAATTCCGGCAAAACCCCTTATTTACGCATTCCTGATTCGCCTGTGGCTCATCTTTGCCGCTGGCAAGCTTCCATGCTCCAAATGTCAATCCAGCCAGGCTCAGACCTCGCCCTATAGTCCCCAACAGTTCCCGTCGGCTCAATATCTTCTCATACACACTCATTTGCCATCCATCCGTCCGTAATTGATCTGTTCTGTAGCAGCCCAGGGACCTCAAGTGTAGCAGACCTAAGCCGCCAAATCTATCAAAATTCCCTTACGCCTGCACCGCTACCGCGTTTAACTTCCAAAGAGGGCGTATATTAGCCAACGTTCATCAGGACAATCGCCACGATAGCAACCGCCAGAGCCACCCACCCCGTTTGATTGAGCTTTTCACGCCATATCACCATAGCTGCCAGGCTGGAAAACACCACAACCCCAACGTCATTGACCGGAAACACCATAAGGCCGCCAAGCTTATGCAGAGCCAGAATAAAAAATATACTCGACAAACCGTTCGGTACGCCAAGTATCAGACCAAAGCAGACATCCCTGCCAAGTATTTGCTCTTTTTTGGCGATAACGATAACCCAACTCAATATCAAAGCCATGCCAAATAGTATCGTCAAAAAACCGTGCATCTGATCGATAGGGCAGTGCTCATCTCTGACCTTCATACTGATTCCACCGAACCCCGCACACAAAAACAAACTTATCAGCAGCAGCCACCCGCCGCGCGGTGACGAAACAAAGATGTTATCCCGGCCACTGACACCGCTGGCTTCTTCTTGGCCGGCCGATCTGCCGAACAACAAAAAGCAAATCAACGCCAGCCCTAACCCCAAAATCTGCATACCGCTCGCTGTTTCACCGTAAAATACTATGGAAACTACAATAGGAAGGGCAACTGCCAAACGCGTCAGTGACACCGGAATAGCGATACCGATCCGCCCGATGAAAATCATCATAAGCAGAAAACCAACTACAAAAAATATCCCGGTCACAATCCCCAGAAAAACTGATATGTTGCCCAGACTATCGGACCCGCCATGCCACCACAGATAACAAGTAATCCCCGTCGCAGTAATATAATTACTTGCCAGGGGAACCAGTCGGGACCTTTCCTGTGTCTCATTATATTTCAGCAGCAGCGCAATAATAACAGAGCTGGATATGCTCAACAGTAGGTACAACAATCCCATTTGTCCTAAAATCCTTTACAATTGGCCTTGCCGCGAAGTATTATAGCTATTGGATGTATATGTGTAAATTGGCAAAGACAAACCATTTACGATTGATTCTGGCGATGGCGCTGTTGCCGGCGACTGTCGGCTGTCGGTCCCTGGCCCCCGGACAATGGTCAACTGATGCGATTATCAGATCGGTCGGGCAGCCGGACCTGGCCGACCGCAAGCGATTAGCGGTTATCGATGAGCTGACCCAACGAAAGCTGGATCATAACCAACACGAAAGATTAGGCCGGGTGTTCGCCGGCGTGGCTGCCTCTCCTTTGCATTCGTCAACTATTCGTCAGCGGGTGTTGGAGCTGATCGTTGCTGATTATCGCGACGACGCCCCCAAATGGCTGGGCACAGCCCTGACAAACTCCAAAGAGCCATGCCTCCGCCGTCAGATTATCGATCATATAATTGATTTGAACGACAAAGAAACACTTCCCTACCTGCTTATGGCCTTGGCCGAAGACGAGCCTTCGACTCGCCCGATCGACAGTGAACTCGCACTCGCCATCGAGCACATTGCCGGCCAAAATAAAACCATGGAAGAAATCTTAACAGGCCAACTCAAACACGCCAAATCGCTGCGACTTAGAATCGCCGCCCTGACAGGTCTGCGCAAACTTACCGACCGCGACCGTATTATCGAGACTATAATGGCCTTGCCACCCAACGATGATATGACAGGGCAATTACAATTCTGGGCCGGAAGTTTCGGTTATGTTCCAGCCAATTTTATACGTTTTCTCGCCTGCCAAATACAGCAAACCATACTGACACCGGCACAGTTGGAAATGATGCGTCACCTCGCTACATCGTTGAAAAAATGCGAAGATTACACCTTCGACATCCACGACAGCTATTTACTGCTCAGCATAATAGACGATCCACATCTGCAATTGTCACGTTCACAGTTAGTTAGCGATATCGCCCTTCGCCTGGCCAAACTCGACCACACCAAACGTCCTCGAAGCTATCCGAACGCACCGGACGATTACGCCGAAGGTTTTATTGACCAATGTAATCGTTTGAGCTATACTGACTTACTGCGAATTAAGCTTTTGCTCGAGACCTTAGCCCAGGCCCAAACCACTCGGCAATTAAGAAGCTTTTTAGAACAGGACATTACCGATAATACCAGTGAGGTGGGAGGGCTGAGTATGTTGGATGACGGCACAGCCGTATTCAAAACGTACCAGCCCGGCGAGCGTTCCGGTGACAACCAGTACATCGAATCGCCGCGGATGATCCACGACGCCGCGTTGTCCCTGACCCGCTGGCACTGTCACGTCGATAAGTGGCGAGGACCGGAACTGGCCGGGCCTGGCATCGACGACCTGTGTTACGGACGTCTGCACGGCTGCCCCGTAGTGGTGGTGACGTTGGTCACCGACAAAATATTTAACGTTGATTACTTTACCCCTGAAGGAATAGTAATCGACCTGGGAAATTATTGATGAGTGTGGATCTTGAAAAACCATAACGTTAGAAACCAAAAGATCAGTCTTCTCATAATCCTGCTGCTCACCGCATCTGGCTGCAAAACCATAAATTTATCAGCCATGCCTCGTCAGTCTGCCGGCCGCTATGCTCGCATATCGCCGCTGGCCCTTGACAAAAACCTTACTCCAGAGCAACTGGATAAAATGTTCGTGCCTCTGGAAAATGTACCTTTTGAGGAGATTGTCCTTCCGGAAGAACCGCTCCGCCTGCCTGCCCACCCTGCCCCGCCGGACATAGCCGACCCCAACGACACCCACATTGCTACTGGCCGCAAGGCCGCTTTGCGGGCACGATACCTCTTAAACAAAGCCCAGGGCACTTTTCGTCAGAACCTCCGCGAGCAGGCCGTCGATGAGCTGCACATCGGCTTAGCCGGCGACCCAAACAGTTCAGTTTTGTATGAACTGTTGAGCGAAGCTTGTTTCGCACTAGGCTCGGACACCACCGCCATCGCCGCCTCCGCCAAAGCCATTGAGCTAAACAGTAACAGCCTGACAGGCTATTATATGCTGGCGAACATAAAATTAGATCAGCGCCAATATCCGCAGGCGGCTTCCCTGCTCAAAAGAGCTTTAGCCTGCCCACAGGCCACCGAAAGCAACCCGACCACTGCCGTATTGCATCTGCAATTGGCCGCCGCATTGACGGAAATGGGTTATCTTACCGCGGCAACACAGGCATATCATGAAACTTGGCGGTTACTGTTGCAGCAGAGAATTTACGCGCAGGCGAACATAATCGTAGCACAATTGGTTGGCCGAATGCACATCCCTTTGTTAGCCCTGGCAGATTTGCAATTGACAATGGGACATATAGATTCAGCGGTCGAACTTTTGCGCCAGGCACAGTCGGCCTTGCCGAACGATCAAGACCTTATCGAAGTATTTGTTATCTCGACGGCAAAGAAGAAGGCGCCGCTGCAACTGCGATATCATCAGGTATCGGCGTTATGTCGCTATTTATTGGCAACCGATCCGCAACCGGAAACGGTATTGACAACTTTTTACGAAGCCTGCACTCACATGGCCGAATACAATTCGTATTTACAGCAGCTCGACGATTGGCATAAAGGACATGACGGAAAACAGATTACCGATCGGTTATATGCTTACGGACTGGCACTGGCCGGCGAAAACAGCCGTGCCGAACAAGTACTCAGAAATATTCTGCCACATGACCCAGACATCGAACTGGTCCGCCGTGACCTTATCAGCCTGTACACCAAAACGCGGCAATGGCTCCAGTTATGGCGTATGCAGCCGCGCGATCCACAGTCATTGCTGAGGTGTTTGGAAAACATGCGCCTCAACGGAAAAGCCCGGGAAGCCTTATCCCTTTTAATCGATGGCGCCTCCCAGGACCAATGGCAGATGGACCCCGCACCGGTGCGGATACTTCAGAACGAAGCTTTGTTGTTATTCATAATAACTCGCCAATACACTCAGGCGGTCGATTTATTTGACAAATGGTTCAAAATTGTCTCCGAAAATAATCGCGACGATGATGCCGCCCCGGTTTTAGAGGTAGTTCAAACCGCTACCGAAAATCTCGTCTGGGCCCTCACACAGGCCGGCTTTTATGATAGGGCGGTGCAACATATCAAAAACTCTTACCAGCGATATCCGACAATGCAACTGCCCACAGCGATATGGTTGGTACAGACGCTCAATGTGCGATGCCATTTCGCACAGTCTCAGACGTTGTTGGAGGAACTTATACAATTGCGTCCCGACGAGTTGTTGTTACGAACGTTATTGTACCTGACTATCTTTGAACAGGGCCGTAAGGATGAAGCGATCACAAGAGCGAGCAGTTGGCTGGCCGAAAAACCGGACGACCCCAAAAGAGTGGAAGTATTGACATTATTGTTGAAACGCAGCGGAAATTATGAAAGTGCCGCCGCGGAGCTGCGCAAACACCTTTCGACCGTCGGCCAAAACGATGCTATCCAATTGCAGTTGGTCGATATCCTCATTGATGCCGACGCTTATAGTCAGGCCCAGGATATTCTCTCGCAACATGACAAATCCGCCTTATGGCTCAACGCCTGGATAAAATTTGACATAGCGGCCTGCAAACCTCAGCGGGCCTTGGCCCGGGTGGATGAGTTTGTCGGCCCGGATGGAAATACCGTCGCTATTCGAATGTTAAAAGCGAACATCTTGGATGCCTGTGGCCAAAGAACGCAGGCCCTGGAACTACAGAAAAACATAGTCGAGCAGAACCCGGATAATTCTCAATCAAGGTTGCAATACAGTATATTTTTGGATAGAATGGGACAGAAGCCTCAGGCTGCCGACCAACTGGAGCTATTGCTGGTCAAAACGCCTGACAACGCCGGAATCAAAAATAACCTCGGCTTTCTGTTGGTACAGTCGCATCGCCAGGTTGACCGGGCAGGGCAGCTCCTGTGGGAGGCCCTGCTTGACGACCCGGAATCGATACCGACTCTTGATAGTTTGGGCTGGTTTTATTATAAAAAAGGCGAGTTTGACACCGCTTGGGAGTATATTTGTCAGGCGGCGGCCCTGACCATGACGCCGGACCCCGAAATCATGGATCATTTGGGCGATACCGCATATCGGTTGGGCCGTCACCAGTCGGCTCAATGGTATTGGCTCCAGGCGATGGACCAGTTGCACCGCCGCGTAAAAACCGAACGTTATCTCGAAGAGAGCGCCTCTGCGATAAAAACTAAGTTACAGCAATTAAACCAGGGAAAAAAAGTTACGGTTGCTTCGCTTTTTGACGAAACGCCGGATGGCAAAGAATAGATTTTATTGGGAGTTCAAGTTTTATGTCTGGACATTCACATTGGGCGGGTATTAAACACAAAAAAGCTGCTGTCGATGCCAAACGAGGCAAACTATGGAGCAAGCTTGCACGCGGTATCATCGTAGCCACCAAAACAGGCGGGGGCGATCCCGACCACAATATAGCTCTACGTTATGCTATCGACAAGGCCAAGGACGCCAATATGCCAAAGGACACCATCGATAAGGCCATCAAAAAGGGCACCGGAGACCTCGAAGGCGTCTCTTATGAAGAAGTCCTTTACGAAGGTTACGGAAACAATGGCGTAGCCATTATGTGTGAGGCGCTTACCGACAACCGAAACCGAACAGCCAGTGAGCTGAGAAAAATCTTCGACAGCAGGGGCGGCTCGCTCGGATCCGGCGGTTGTGTCGCATGGATTTTTACCAAAAAAGGCCTGCTTGTCGTTGATGCCGCCAAGACTGACGAGGAAAGTTTAATGGAAATCGCCCTAGAGGCGGGCGCCGATGATTTTGAACGTATTGACGACACCTACGAAATAACCTGTTCGGTCGAAAATTTCGAGACAATCAAAAAAACGCTCCGCGAAAAGGAAATCCCCATCCGGCTCGCCGAATTCTCTCAGATACCCTCCAATACCGTCGCCATTGACGACGAACAGGGAGCACGCAAAATCCTTGCCATGATGGAAACCCTGGAAGACCAGGATGACGTACAAAACGTCTTTGCCAATTTCGATATCCCAGAAGAAATTATGAAAAAACTCGAAACCGACACTTAACCCTCGCCGACAAACCCACCCCGGCCGGCGGCACCCTTAAGCATGGTTACCCGCCGATTTTTACTCGCTCCCCAGCCTTCTTCTTATTCTTGTTCCCCCGCCGGGTGCCATGCCCACGCTTGCGTGGGCATGTTTATACCAACGTAGCGAAAAACCCTTTATGCCTCACTCATCCATTTCTTTCATTCTTGTTTCGTCAGGATACTGCCGAACTCATCTTCCTCTCTTTCTGACTGCAGAATAATCTGCGGCTTCAACAGAATAAGCAGCACATTTTCATCCTTGGTAACCGCACGATTGTTAAAGAGCCTGTTGATCAAAGGAAGCTTGCTAAGGGTCGGTACGCCGCTTTCTCTTTCTCTTTCGCCGACAATCTTCTGACCGCCCAGCAGCAACGTTCCGCCGTCTGGTACCATCACATGAGTGGTAATACTGTTTATACTCTTGACCGGCTGTTGAATTACCACAGACTGCACATCCCCGGGCTCGATGGGATCGCTCGTATCAAGATCGACTCCAGACGCCCCCGTTCCCGTATTGAATTTCTCGATACTTTCCGTAATCTGCTGCTGGAAGTTCGCATTCAACAAAACATATCGCTTATCAGCCGTTATCACCGGTGTAACCATGATCTGAATGCCGGAAACGTCTATCGCCGGTTGGATGTCATACAAACCGACACCGTAACCCACATTCGACGTGGCGGAAGCCACATAGGCGGTCTCCTTCGAAAAATTGATCATAGACGTTTCACCGTTCATAACTGTTACATGCGGAGCCACCAGGTTGCGACTTCGCTGATGAGCCTGAGTCGCCCGCATCAAAAAATCAACCTGTATGTTGTCCAGAAACTGCCCCGAAATCGAAAATGCGTCCGGAACCGCACCGCCACCCAGCGAACCGCTTATGCCTGTCGCCGGTGGCGGACTTGTAAACTCATGGCTTGACATATCAATGGGAATCTCCGAAAAATGACTAAACCCGGCGTTACCGGCGCCAAGAAGAATGTCAATATCCAGCCCGATATCTTCCAGAAAATTGTTGCTGATCGACAAAAATCGAATCTCAATAGACACTTGTGTGCCATGCGTCCCGCGGAGCAGCTTAAGAAGTTCCTCTATCTGTTGGTGTACTTTTGGCGTCTGAAATACTACCATCTGCGTGCTGCGAAAAAAATGCATCTCGCCTCTGCCCTCGGCATCCGTAATTTCCGTGCCTGCCATACCCTGCGCCCCTCCCACTCCTCCTATTCCCCCTGCTCCTCCTACTCCTCCTATTCCTCCTGCTCCTCCTCCTGAAACATATAGCCAACTATCCGGCTCAATTGTCCGCTGAATAAGATTCTGCAGTTGCGCCTGTTGATAAAAGTTCATACCGCCACCCATGCCGCCCATCATACCCATACCGCCCATGCCACCCATGCCACCCATCATGCCACCCATGCCGCCGCCCATACCACCCATCATGCCACCCATGCCGCCGCCCATACCACCCATCATGCCACCCATGCCGCCGCCCATACCACCCATCATACCCATACCGCCACCCATGCCACCCATCATACCGTACTGGGTATTACTTAGCTTGGGACGCAATTGATCCCCATTGCCCAGTGAGCCGCCATCAAAACCACTTGACTGGTTGTTATTAGACGCACCCCCTCCATAAGAAACACCCTCCGGCCTACCGCTTATATCGTTTTGGTAGTAATCTCTGCCATCCATCTCTCGGCGGCCGTAGCCTCTTCCTCCGCCATAACCACCCATGCCACCCATCATACCGCCGCCGCCATAACCACCACCCATGCCACCCATCATACCGCCACCCATGCCACCCATCATACCGCCGCCCATGCCACCCATGCCACCCATCATGCCACCCATGCCACCCATGCCACCCATCATGCCCATACCGCCCATCATGCCACCGCCCGATTCTGGCTCAATCAGATCCGCAACATAATATGGCCGTGTCTCGTAACCATAAGAGTCACTTACCAGCTTGATGGTTAGTACGCCTTCCTCATCCACCTCATAACCTGCTCGGCCAAGCTTGTCGGCGCCGCCGGAAACATACGCCAGAATACGGTCCAATGCCTTACCTGCCTCCACCTGACTGAGCCGTATATCCACTGTATCTTCCGGAGTGATTCCTGCCACTTCCAGACTGTTCCACTGCGGGACAACGTTCAACTCCGTAAGATCGCGAAACTCATCTATTACCTCCGAAAGCGCAGCACCATCGTAGTTCAACTCATCTATTATCTTACTCAGCTTGGCTAAGGCATCTACCTTCTTCACATTGGCCGGATCCTCTTCCTCGCGACGTCGTTCCGTTTTTTCGACCCAGTCCTCCGAAAATCTCTGTATCTCAGAATATGGAGTAGCTGACTCACGAGCCTCTATTAGAACTCGTTTCTCTTCGTCCATCGCGAAGTTCGCGGTTTTTACCTGCTTCTCATAAAAAAGCATGTCTTCCATATCCTCTTTAACCCACTGTGCGTACTTGTTCTCCGGGTCAAGCTCCAGCAGCCTCGTCAGTGTTGCCACCGCTTGGGCATAATCACGTGATTCTTTGAATTTATTCGCTATCTCGAACAAATCATCGATCTTTTGCTGACGTTCGGTGTTTTCTCTGCGATTCCGTTCTTCCTCCACCCTGTCAGCCTCAGTAGCCTTTTGCTTGAGCGATTCTTGCACTGCACGCTTTTGCCTTTGCTCTATTTGGTCCAGCAGGGCCTGGGCATTGGCCTGCAAACGCTCATAACGACTTGCGCCCAGAACCTGTTTCTCGCTCTTGATACCCGCCATAACTTGGCTCACTAACGCATTCGCCTCGTCAAACAACGCTTGACTTAGCAGTTGTGCAACTTCAGTTTGAGTGGAATTCCACCTCGCTTCGATCGCTTGTATTTGCAACAACTCCTGCTGTTTGACCATTTCTAAAATGCTTGGCTTGCCAGGCTTAGCCTCTGTCCCCGGACTTCTCAGATGGTATTTCGCCGCACCAAGACCCACTTGAGCCTGCTCCAGGCTCGGATCCAGCATCAACGCCTCCTCATAATACAGCTTGGCCTGCTCGTAGCGCTGATTTTGCATGGACAACTCGCCATGAGCCAACAACTCTTCGATCTTCTTGGACGTCTCGACAGATTTCTCGTCTTTTTTCTTCCCGAACGGCCACAACGAAACGGTCACCTTCTCCTTGGCCTTTGGCGACTCCACCTGCTGCGGCTCCGGCTCTATTGGCACTACTTTCGCGACATCTTCCTCCTTTTTTTCTTTCTTGCCGAATGGCCATACTGAAAACTTACTCTCCTTCTTGGATGGCTCCGCCGATTCCGCCGTCTCTGCCATTACATCCGTCTCTTGCTCGCCGATTTCCCTTTCATCCTCCGAAACCAACTCCTTTTCCTTTGGCAATGGAGATTCGCCCTCATCCTCTTTAGCCTTCTCCAATAACTCCTGCGGTTCCATCTCCGCTGTTGACGTTTCCTTCGACGGATTTAGATCCTTTTTAACTGCTCCTGGCGTAGTTGCCGGGGTAACTAACTCCGTCAAATCCTCCTTGCTTATTTCGACGACCTCGGCTTCGGACGCATCCCGCTCTTGTTCCGCCAGAACCCTTTCCACCTCCACCAACACCTCTTGCTTGGCACTTTCCGCCTCAGCTAGCGCCTCTTGCCGAGCACTTTCCGCCTCAGCCAACGCCTCTTGCCGAGCACTTTCCGCCTCAGCCAACGCCTCTTGACGGGCACTTTCCGCCTCAGCCAACGCCTTTTGCTCTTCAGCAGTGCGCACATCCTGTGCCTTTCTGGATACTATCTTCTCCAGATACCCGCCAACACTGGTCAGATCCGCGCCTCGGTCAAAAAAGCTCAATTCTATTCCGCTATCCTTTATCTTCTTAAAACCAGCCTCCGCCTCAGCCGGCTTATCATTACGCCAGTAGTCGCGGCTCTCACGGAACAGACGTTTCATCTCTTCCTTAAGCTCGCCCTTCTTCACCCTGACCGCGATCAATCTGTTCTCGAGCTTCGCAACCGTTGGTTTCGGCAGATATTTTCGAAGGGCAAGAGCTTCCTCAAATCCCTTTTCTGCCTCGACCGGGTTTCCTGCTTCAAGATGTTTTTCCCCAATATCGATCATATTGCGGACGCGATCGAGCGCTTTGATTCCATCGCTCACTTCCTGCGAGTATTTTTCCAATCGCTTTTCTTGGGCCGACGAGAGGCTCCATCGGAATTCATTGCAACTCTCCAGGGACTCCTTTGCTTCCTGATACCTGTACTTCTTGAGTTGTGCGGCGGTGATGTCGAGATATTCCCCAGCCTTCTTCTGACCGGCTGCCAACTCCTCTTTGCTTTTCGTTGCGATAGCACTTGCGCCGTTATTTTCATCCGCTCGGCAGTAATTGCTGCAATATGCCATAACGAAGAAGGTTGCCAGCAATATCAACGACAGGCTTCGGCAATTCCGGTGAAAAGCACCGCACAGAGAACTTCGCGGATTAGATTGGATCTTGATCTGATACAAGGTGAATCTCCTTCATGGTAATCAGGGCTCCCCTTTCTTACACCTGGACAAACGTCAGTTTTGCTGCGAATGCCGGGCAATCGCCCACTTTTACCTATCTGTGAAGACTATTATGGTTGGCCTAAACGCATGTCAAAATTTCAATTAGCGGTCTTCTAAAGCTTCAAGGCTTATAACTAACTAGCTTATAACTAACCAATCAGTTTAGAGCATTTTATTCTTTTTTGCAAACAAAAAAATTATTTTCACAGATATTGGCCCCAAAAGTCGATATCCACGGCGCAAAACGCCGTTTTAACGCCAAAATCAACGTTTCACAACCCTTTTGACGCTGACGTCACCACGGAGCCTCCAAATCGATACCAACGCCCACAAAAACGCCATTTTTTCGCCAAAATCGACGATCCACCTGAAATCCTTTGACGTCCGAGACATACATGCCTGTTGTTTTTAATTGATATTCGACGTAACCGCCTAAATAACAACAAGATAAGCCACCATGCCTACAATTCCCCCCGCCCACAATTGTCACCCCCGCGAATGTGGGGGCCCACCTTTCGCCCCGCCACCTTCCATCATTCACTCACTGTCACAGCACACCAGCCAACTCCCCAATCTCCTCCTCGCTAAGCGCATAATTATAAATCCGAACATCATCCAGCAAACCAACGGACCCATCTAAAGAAATCAGGACATCCATGCCCACAGCGGTATTGATTGTCTGGCTGCCAAGGCTGATGGTGGTATCTTCCTGCCCGCCATCTACATACAGCAGTATATCTTCGACTTTTACATTCGCCTTATCCGGCAGCACAATCGCTACGTGATGCCATGTATCATCGTTTATAACTGTATCACCTACAACGCTCCCGCCAATCACGGCGGCTCGCAGGTTGCCGGCTGTGTTGATCACATTAGACCATAGCCCGCCGTTGATTTCCAGCGTACCCCAACGCACAATCGACAGACCTGATTCGGTCTTCACCCATGCGGTTACGGTTCGAGGATTCGACCCGCTGATACCTTTGTAGCCTTCGACTTCCACATAATCGCCGGCCCCGTCAAATTCCAGCGCCCCGCCAATCTTCCCATCACCCGGCCACCACGTCGGATCGCCGTTAAGCGTCCCGTCATTACCACCCACACTATCACTGGCAACCATACCACTCGACTCATCCAGCTTCCAGTGTGCCATCAGGCGTGGAGCTCCTTCCAGCCAATCCCCGCCCAGTATAAGCAGATCATCCAAACCGACACCACCCACCTGATTGATGTCCGCCCCGCTACAGAAATTGTTACCCGCATTACAGTCGATCTCCAGCCAGTACGCAGCCAACCACGCGAAATCCGCCAAATCAACCTGACCATCCAGGTTAACGTCGCCACTGCTTTCTCCAATCAGATCGCTCATCGCCTCACCCATGGCCTCGCCTATCAGGTAATAGGTCTCGGCATTGCGGTTCCAGTGATAACCCTGGTCGGCCGGGGACTCGGCCACGCTGCGCCAGAAGTCCTGAGTGTCAACGACGGCTACATTGCCTTCGAATTCCGGATACTTGACATAATCGCCCATTGCCAGTTGCGCCAGTTCTACCTCACTGTAATCAGGGTTTCCGTCCATTCCTGTTGTTGCAATGACAAATGGCATATCGGGTACACCTAGGGATGCACGGACATCGGTGATGAAGTTTGCCATGTTCTCTTCGTATTCGGCAGCGAGATTTGAGGTGACACGGTCATTCCAGCCCTGGTGCCAACCGAATCCGGCTATTTCGTAGCCCTGACCACTGTAAGCTGGGAAGTAGGTTCCTATGTTGGCCATGGCATCGACTACAAAGTCGAGCATTTCCTGGTAGTAAAACCCATCATTGCCGGCGGTGACAGGTGGGATGATGCCCCAACCAGAGGTCGGCGGACGAAAGTCAACACCCAGGCTCTTGCCACCCCATGCCGTCTTGATGAGAAGAACCTGTTCGCCATAAAAATCACCCATCAAATGACCAAACTGCAGTTCAGGGCCTATGGTGGTACTGGAGACGCCATAACCGGCCGTGAGTCCCCCCTTCACAAGGGTCGTGCCTCCACGTTTATACCAAATCCACACATCGTTGAGCACGGCCCAATTGCCGCCGTCTTTGAGATGTCCGTATGTGACTGGATCATTGTTATATATGTACTCAAGTGTCCCCTGAGTCCCGATCGGGTTTATTTCGCCCTGTCCCTCCATGTTGGACTGGCCGGCCAAAATGAAAACCTTTACGGTGTTAGCACTGTTCTTGGGGGTGGTAAAGCTCCATACATCGCTGGTGGTAGTGCCCTGAGCGTTGACCTGATCGATACGCCAGTAGTAGGTCGTATCGGCAGTGAGGGCGGGCAGATCGTAAGTGGTTGCGGTTTGATTGCCCTTGAACTCGCTGCTATCGGGAGTCGGGTCTGTACCGAAGTAAACGTCACTGGAAACCGCGTTCTCACCCTCGGCCCAGGCCAGGAAGTCCGCATTGACCGCGACTGCTGTCATACCATCGTAAGGCATCGGGCAAAGGGCCTTACCAGGCGGGCCAACGATGAAGCTCCAGACCTCACCGGTAGTGGTACCGTCGCTGTTGACCGAGTCGATACGCCAGTAGTAGGTGTTTTGAGCCAACGTACCCGGATCGAAAGTGGTCTCGACCCGATTATCCTGGAATTCGCCGGCGCCAGGACTCGGGTTGGTACCGAAGTAAACGTTACTGGAACTCGCACCAGGCCCAGCGGCCCAGCTCAAGTCTGTATTGGGCCCCAGACCTACCGTACCATCGACCGGGTTCGGGTTAATTGCCGGGCCGGGAAGAACCGGTGCGGTACCAGCGGTCGCGATCTGGAAGCCACTTAGATAGGCTCTTTTGGTAAAATCGGTGGTCCAGTCACTGTCTAATGTGAAGATAATTCTGTTGCTGCCGTCCGGCTCGACGTCCTCGAAGACCACAAAGTTTTCGCCCCGAACCCACGTTGAATCGTTTCCACCGCCGCCGCCACTATCAGCAATCTGTGTTCCCACGGTACTTGTCGTGTTGCTGGTCGAAATCAAAACCCGGTTTCCATTCTCATTAGGATGAAAGCTGGCCAGATACACGTCGTACTCCTCGCCGGAGTCGAGACCACTGATAGTCAGGGTATATTCAGCGGTTGGAACCCACTGAAATGCGCCACCTGTCAGTATCTTAAGGGCTGGGGCGCCCCAAATGCCCACGTAGCTGGCATTGGACGTGAAGCTCACGGTGGTGGCAGCGCCAGTGGAGTCCAGCAAGCTGGTTCCTGATACAGGTGTGCCCAAAGACTGATTCCATCTTGCACCGAGGTCACTGCCGCCATTGCCAAAAATGGGACCATCGAGCGTACTCTGTGTCCTTGCCGTGGTATCGATGTTCACATTGATCAGCACCGCATTGGCCGTAGCCATCATGGCTAACACCCCCACAACTGCAATTGTCGAAACATTTCTTTTACACATAATAGTCATATTCCTAAACATTGGGACACTTTCCAGACAGGCATTTTTCCTCTCTTGCTTTCTCCATTTCTCTACAACTTTGCGGATCAACATACTGCCACCGCAGACCAGATATATAAGCTCATTTTATCAGATTACAGATCCAATTACAATAATTTTCCCACCTCAAATCTGACCGGTATGCGAGATTTATTTCTGGCATTGGCTACGATGTGTGATACAGGCAAAGAAAAAGAACATAACCCGGTTTTTAAGCTAAAAACCGGGATTTTGTATATCTCATAGGCCGGCCACTTGAATTTGCCGGATAATAATCTCACACACCCATTGAGTTGTCCCGTTTTCTTATTGGCCCTGCCACACTTGCAGATCGAGCCTGCCCACACCAATGTTCTCAAACGGCCCGGCGGTCGGGTTCTGACTGTTCCTGGCATTGCCGAGATAATCGCGGTCAATTTGCAACGTGGTGCCATCGGGGTTTTCAAACGGTAAAGCCGGTATCTTAGCCTTACCGAGCAGTTCGGTCGTGACAAGATGATTTTGTTGATCCGCAGTGGTTTTCGGTAAGGTCACTTGCAGGTTAACGGCATCTCCTTTGTCTATGATTTTAATATCGGAGTCGAACTGCGGCTGATGAATAGAGTTTTTTTCTCCCGGGTACGGCGATGAACCATTCAGGTAAATATTGCCCTCAACCTGCATGGGTAGTAGTTTGGCATCGTCGTAGATTTTCGTACCCGTGCCACCGACGAAAATGTTGTTGTAGAACCGGTTGTCGCCTCCGCTGATGTTGGTCAGACCCGCAATCTCGGTTGAATGTGGCTTGTGATACGGAGTATGGCGACCTTGCGGATGAACGGAGATATTGCCGACAATCAGGTTATGCACAAACGCCCCTCCCTGGGAGCAATCCAGCACCGCCGTTTGGGATAGCAGCAGGTTGTTATCCACAATGTAAGGGCCGTGGTTGACTTCGAGGAAAAGATCATCTTGAACGTTGTCGTAGCAGATGTTGGCACTTACGCGAGCGCCTTGCGCCATCCAATCCAGCCAGATGCCACGGATGCAGTGGCGGATACGGTTGTTACGGATCAGGGTATCGATAGCCGCGTGCAACTTGATCCCAGCCATTTCAGCGCCGCCGAATGGCTTGTTCATACAAATATTGTAAATGTGGTTATCCGTAATTTGGCTGAACGCGCCGCCCATACTACCGCATATCCCGGCTGCACCGCAGTTGTAGATCGTGTTATTGCGGACGATGTGGGATCCGATATTCTGCTTCGACCAGCCGTTTTCCAGCGCACGCCGAACGACCTCATTATATCCATCGGCGCTTTCAGCGTTGTTGTGCCCTGACGCGCGGTCTTTACCGAGCGTAATCCCGACGCACTTCGAATCGCTGATCATGCAATTCTCGATAATCCAGCCTTTGCTCCAGTGCGTACCGATCAGGGCGATCTGCTCAGCCGTCGGGGCGGCCCATTGCGTCGCGGCCTGTTGCATGATGAAGCCACTGACGGTGATATAGTTTCGACCGGGCTTATCAGGGTAGAAGCACGCGGGCCGCGCATTAATTTCGACTAGTCCCCCTTTGGGGTCCGCATCGCCGAAGTTCGCCCACAAGGTCGTATTCTTATCGTCGTTCTCGCAGTACCATCTCATCGCGGTTTGGGCAACCTTATCGAGCGAAACATCTTCAGAAATCGCCCTGCCGTTGAGATAGACCTCACCTGTATGATGAATTCTTCCACGGGGGTCAAACCAATCCCCCTGAATGTGATCCTTATAGGGATTGTAATCACCGAAAAACGTATTGGGCAGCGTGACCATCCACACACCTTTTTCTGTCTGCTTCCAGCCGGTGACGATCTCGGAACCCTTGATGATAACCTTCTCACCTTCAGCCGCCTTATAGGTGATACGTTTGGAATCGGATGTGCCCCCACGTGGCGGATTGATACGTTCGCGATAGGTCCCTTTATGGACTATGACCACGTCACCGCCCTGGGCGAGTTGCGCCGCCGCGGAGATAGTCCGTAGCGGCTGGGACGCAGAGCCGTTGTTGGTATCGTTTCCATTGACCGAAACGTGATAATCCTTGCCATCAGGCGAACCGCCCATTAACTCGAGCATAGCATCGCCAAACGCCTTACCCATGCGACTGAACCAGATTATGCTGCCCAGATAATGATAAGGCCGATCCGAACCCACCTTATTCCACTCTTCGACATGATCCTGCCAACTATCGATAAGTCGTTCGGCGTTCTTATCCACCAAAACGTCCGTCCTGACCGCCTTGACATTTCCCTTAAACTCGGCGATTTTTTCCATCGCTAGTTGTGCATTCTGCACTTCCAGCATCCCGCCCTTAGCCCGCTGCGATCCATTTTGCCCCATTACTCCGATCACGAACGGCAGATTCGGCACTTTCATATCCTTGCGCACGTCACGGATAAAGTGGGCCATATTGGACGCGTACTCGCCAGGCGCACTGCCCCACATATCGTTAAAACCCTGGAACCACACAAAACCAGCCAGTTCGAGCTTTTTGCCTTTAAGTGCCGGAAACATCGTTTCGTAGTTCTCGAACGTTTCTTTGACCTCGCTCATTATGTTGCGATAGGACGAACCGTACACCGCCTTGATCTCCGCCATTGTCGGCAGCGGATCATTGCGGTTGTTCTTCTCATTGTTGTTCTTGATCTTCGTTTGCGCATCCTCCAGTTCTTGCTGCAGCACCTCATCGCTGGGCATCCCCGCTGACGGCGGACGGAACAGCTTGAACAGCGAATGTCCGCCCCATGCCGCTTTGATGAGCACTATCGGCTCAGCAAAATGATCGCCCATAACATTACCAAACTCAAGTTCCACACCGCATTTGCCGGGCGACCCAAAACCAACCGTCAGCCCGCCATGCCGTTCGAGAAACTTAATCCAGACATCATCTCGCACAATGTATTTGCCATCCTTGTGTAGGTGTTTGAATAACTCTTTCGTCTCGGGCGCCTTAATCTGATAATCCAGCAGAGACACGTTCGCCTTGCCTTCCATGTTCGACTGACCCGCAAGAATAAACACCTTCGCCGGCTTCTCAGCTCCCAAAGCCGCCGCCGCCACCGACACGCCGATCGATACCATCAATGCCATAAACAGTATTTGTTTTTTCATGGTCGATACTCCTCAATTAAGGCAATTCTACTTTTCCAATTTTCTTGTCACGTATTTACTTTTCCTTCTGACCTCTGTCTCCCAACAGTATAACAAGCCCCCATTCCTTGTCAATACTCACCTAATCCTTTAATTTTGGACCAGTTATATTCATGGCCCTGCCATCACCCATATTGACCCCCCAAATTTTATTCGGCGGGTTTCCACCAACGATGTTATCAGGCATTTGTGGCCCTCCACTTAAAAAACCTTGACGACAGTCCAAGAATGGATATACTGACCCTAAGTTGTTGTTTTGTGGCTGGTTGTGTTAACCGGCCGAACTTGAAAATCAGGCCCCAAGGGCCTGAACGGTTACGATTTTTCATGGGGGCTTTGCCGGCAAACCCAATCTCAAGAGCCACCGGCATATATACTCCGGGATTGATACCAATGCGATAAATCCACGGAGTCGCTTTCGGATATTGAAATGAATAACATATCTCCTCGCAGGCCGATAGAATACAGCAGTTTTCAGCTTAAAATCCTGCACAGATTCTTGTAAGGAGCCATAAAAAGGAATACGGTTTTGTGACAACCACGGAGGTAAGCCAGATTGTGAAACCGCCACCGTCGGCCCATCGGTCGGCAGCGAAATTGGACCTTGAGCAGGAGTTTGGCCGCCAGGTGCCCCGGCTCAGGCGGATTGTTGCGGGAATGGGCCTTGGCGGCCCGGACGGTGATGATGTGCTCCATGACGTGTACCTGGCGGCGATGAAGATGAAGCAGACCGACCGCACCGACCGCCTCGAACCGCGTGCTAAAAAACGACGACCCAAAACCTATTCCCTAATGAACCAACCCCGATCTGAAATGCGAAAGGTGGTTTACCGACTGTCCACACTGTCCCCTTTAATTTACCTAATAGCGGAATTTTAGAACATGAATGAATCAATTGCAGGAAAAAAGTACCCTGTCCCCTTTTCCGCCCTCATTTGCTGAAGCGGGCGAGATCCTTCATAATCTGAATGAGGTGCTGTTGGCGAGACTGGTAGAACGCAGTAGTGTCAAGGACTTCGGTGTCGTATTTGGTGGTGACTTTTTGGCGGGCGAATGCTTTGATAGGGAAGGTGGCTTTGTATTCGTTATCGACATAAGCTAAGGTGTTCCAACTGGCCAGGATGGTAAACTCTCGTCGTGCCGCTCCGAGCAAATCGAAGCCCAGAGAATAATCCTCCGGAGGGTTGGTTACACCAAGCAGGGGCAGCAAGGTAGCGGGAACATCAAGATGACTGGTTATATGTGTGATTTGGCGGCGTTCGATGCCTGGAATCCACAGGATCAGCGGAGAACGGGTCTGTTCTTCGCTAAAGTCGGAGTTGTGTCCCCAGCGGCCCTTCTCCATGAAGGCTTCGCCATGATCACCGGCGATCAATACGATAGTGGAGGAAAGTAGATCGTGATCTTGGAGATAGGTGATGACACGGTTGATCTGAGTATCAACAAAGTTACAAGCGTTGATGTAGCGGTTTTTGATAAGAGCAATATCGTTTTTCAGGTCAACGGTGGCGTAATTGAAGTTTTCCAGATAAGGAGTGCGGATGGCGTTTTCCGGGGGGAAGCTGTAGCGGGAATGAGTGGCGTCGAAGAACATAAAAGTCATAAAGGGCTGGTCGGGATCTCGACGCTCGATAAAATCGAGCATGCGATTGATACACTCGCGATCACGTTCCCATCCGGGACCAGAGTCGATCAGAGATGTGTCAATCAAGCAACTGCGTGGCAGACGGGCGAAGATAGTTTTGTCAAATTCGGGAGAAGAAAAGGTGGCACTGTTGAACATTCTCATCTGGTAGTTGTCCTTGATGAGCAAATCAATGAGCAGAGGACTGCGGTTTTCCTCCAGAAAAGGAAACCAGTAATTGCCATATAGGCCGTAAAACATGGCGAATACACCCATCCGAGAGGCATTCCCGCCACTGTAGTGCTGCAGAAAGTAAACGCCTCTTTGGGCGAAAGCGTAAGTAGCGGGCGTGATCTGGGGATCTATGGCATCAGCACGAAAGGATTCGATCATAAGCCAAACAATGTTGTAAGTTTTATGATCGGAACGCCGCTGAATAACCTTCAAGGGATATTGAAGATTGATATCATGAACCTTCATTTTGAAGGATGGGTCTTTCTTGGGGGTAAATCCGAAAGATCGGGCTAAACGATTGAAGGTGATAGGTAGATAAATGGGAAAGGCGCTTGGGACAGTGAGAATAGGGGCGTAAGCGTGGAAACTGCTCAGACCGTAGGCGATACCTTGAAACGTTCCCAGTATTAACAACAGCACGAGGGCGATGTTAAAACGGCGTTTAGTAAAAAAGATTTGACAGGATATTTTAAATCGATTCACCTTCAACAATAAAATCATCATCAGTCCTTGCACCAGAAAAAAACCACCGATAACACCGATGAAGGAAAGGATGCTGGAGGTACTGCCGCCCATCGAGGCTATTCCGCCATTGGTGGTGACAATGTTCCAGACGAAGCCATTCAGGTGGAAGTCGAAAATGCCGAAGATCATGCTGTCGGCAAATACCAATATTTGGAGCAGACCAAGGACAAAGACCGCCCAACCGTAAACGATCCAGTCGGGTTTTAATCGCAGTCTTAGGCAAAAGAAAGCTAAGCGTTTCCAGGCGAGAAAGTAATGCAACAACATGACCAGCAGAGAAAACGGTACTAGATAGATGAAGCAGTAAGTGAGATAGACAGCCCCGGCGAAGAAGAAAGTGGCTGAGTTAACATATTGGATTTGTCCCAGATAAGCCGAGGCGTTAAGCAAAAGTACCAGATACGACAAGACAAAATATTGGTTTAAAACTGTTTTCCTGTTCATGGGAAAATTTAAGGCGTCAGGAACCTTTTTTCCTTTCTCTGTTCCTATTTCTCTTCTTAGCGTCTTTGCGGGATTCCTTCCTATCCCAACACAGTCTATCTCGACTATAAACCAAACCTACCACGGCCCCTCCAAAATGTCAAACAAAATCCCGACTTTTCACCTCCTCTTTCCTTTTCTACCCCTGGACCGCCCACTTCCAACTCCGCCCTCTTCTGACTTCTGAGGTGCTAAACGGATGACGGACACTCGAAGCTTAGTACTACAGCGCGATTTTATGCGATTAACTGCGTTTTTGATACTGATAATGCGGTTTAAAATGTCAAATATCAGCTAAGTCGCGCTGTAGTATTAGCATTAAGCCACCTCTGCGGGTGTCCAGTATTTTTCTCTTTTCGATATTATCGCTACGGCTATAATAGGCTCCGTTGTCGCAGGCGATAGTGCTCTGCTGGAGAGCAAATATGGAAAAACAAAACAGAGCAAAACCGGCAAACACTCTGCAAACGTGGGTCCTGTTTCTGATGCGCGCCGCGATCGGTTGGCATTTTCTCTATGGGGGCCTTGACAAACTCTTGAGCCAGGGTTGGACCTCCCGTGCCTACCTGGCCAGCTCGAACTGGTTTTTAGCGGATGTATATCACTGGATGTCAAATCTGCCCGGATTGATGTCAGTCGTTGATGTACTTAATATCTGGGGACAAATCATAATTGGATTATGTCTTATGCTCGGATTATTCACACGCCTGGCGTGCATTGCCGGGGCTTTACTATTGGCTCTTTACTACGTGACTTATGTACCCACAGCCGTTGTTAACAGCCAACTTATTGAACTTATCGCCCTTGGCGTCCTTGCTGGCGTACCTGCCGCTAACTGCCTGGGCTATAATACTCCCCAAAAACTGGGCGCGAAATGAGCGATTTTAAGATGTATTTGTCACCTGGACCGATAATGAGTTTAACTGATTCAGGAGACAACAGTTATGAAAAGCAAGCGTCGAAATCACAGTGGGCAGTTCAAGGCCAAAGTGGCCTTGGCAGCGGCTAAAGGAGATAAAACAACGGCGGAATTATCCAAGCAGTTCCAGGTGCATCCCACCCAGATCACCAAATGGAAAAAACAACTGACTGATTCGTTGCCGGAGATATTTTCTCTCCGTCGCAATCAGGATCTTCAGGAGCAACAAGCCCTGACCGACCAATTATATCAGCAGATCGGTCAATTAAAAGTCGAGCTGGACTGGCTAAAAAAAAAATCGGGTTTTGACGCTTGAACAAAAGCGTTTAGCTATAGAGCCTGACCATAAGCAGATTCCCATTGTACGACAATGTGAATTATTGGGATTGGCCAAAAGTAGTTTGTATTATAGTCCCTGCCGGGACACGAGGTATAATGAACAACTCATGCGAATACTTGATGAACAATATCTCAAGACGCCTTGTTATGGTGTTGACAAGATGACCCAATGGCTTCGTCGCAACGGACACCAAGTCAATCCTAAACGCATTCGTCGTTTGTTGCGGCAAATGGGCTTGGAAGCCATCTATCCACGTCCTAGACGCAATTTAAGCCTTCCTGATAAAGAGCATAATATCTATCCGTATCTTCTTCGGGGCGTAGTCATTACACGGCCCAATCAGGTATGGTCAATGGATATTACCTATATTCGGATGTATCATGGTTGGGTGTATTTGACGGCGGTAATGGATTGGTTCAGCCGTTATGTATTGAGTTGGGAAGTTTCCATAACCCTGGAGGCGGATTTTTGTATTTCAGCACTACGACAAGCCCTACGTCAGGGTACACCTGAGATTTTTAACACCGATCAGGGTAGCCAATTTACATCGGAAGATTTTATTCGCCCGTTAAAAGATGCTGGTATTCAAATCAGCATGGATGGCCGAGGTCGAGTATTTGATAATATATTTGTGGAACGTTTATGGCGTACGGTAAAAGTGGAGGAAGTTTACTTGCGGGATTACCAAACCGTGGCCGAAGCAGTGTTAGGCTTAGGCCGATATTTTGAGTTTTATAATCATGAGAGGCTACACGAGACCCTGGGCTACCGCACCCCGGCCGAAGTGTTCGGTGGGGCTGTCGCCCCTCCGGTCGCCCTGCGGGCTCCCTCCGTGGCGACAGCCTCCCCAGTGGTGGCAAGTCTATCTTAAAAAGTAAATATTTTTGTCCAGACAATGGGGAGGGGTACATTTTATGGGTTCCAGGAGTATAAGATTTTGTGCTTGATCCTATTTGTGATTCTATTGTTATTCAACTGTGCGTTTTTACCTTTGTGGCGTTGGGGTGTTCGTGAACTTGCAGACAGCTACCAAAACAAGCTAACTGAGATGATGGGAATTAATAAATTAGAATATGATACTGAAGAACTATTAAAAGAGTTTGACGAACTTGGCTCGTAGAATAATGGTCGGCTTTGCAGGGCTGTTTTAATAGATTTCTTGACTTTGCACCTAAGAAACTAAAAAAGGCATTTTGATATAGTGTTGCCTATAAGTGTTTTTGTATTGGTTGAGCGTGAATTGGACAAGCGCATTTAATTGTTTGCACCTATTTTTATTTGATTTGCCTTTGGCAAATCAAGGTTTTTTAAGGCATGGGAAAGCTTGGAATTGTCTTTTGTGATTGAGATAATGGGATGGTGGAGACAAGACCACCATCGCAACGACAATTCGTCGCCTTCAACTGGTTATCCCTGGTAGGTTGCCTCTGGGCAGAGCCTACTTCCGTTTGGCCAGTCGATAGTATTCTTGTCGATGGTTCAATTATTGTCAAGTTTCTTTTTCTTATGAAGCTTACCCCTACGTGGTTCTGGAAATTGTTGGTTGGATGTTGGTCCACGGGTTTCGTTCGCTTTAAGCTCACTATACCCGCGGCTATGCATATTCGACCGCTACGCGGTCGGAAGAGGTGCGTGGGCGAAGAGGGCACCCTACGAGAAAGGCTGCGCGGGGATGACAATTGTTGGCGGGGATGACAGGGAGAGATTGCCGCGCTGCGCTCGCAATGACGGGGTGAGATTGCCGCGTCGGCCTTCGGCCTCCTCGCAAGGACAGTGGTGGGCTGTGCGGTGGAAGATAGACCCCTGCCTTCGCAGGGGTGACAGTTGTTCGCAGGGGTGACAGTTGTTCGCGGGAATGACAGAGGGGGGCGCGGGAATGAGATGCGAAAGTCCGCATGGGCTAAGAGCCTACCCTACCGGCCGAACAAGATAATCCGCGTGGGCTAAGAGTCCACCCTACCGGAGAAGATGGCGGGCATGGCGCCAAGCGGAAGATAGACCCCCGCTTTCGCGGGGGTGACAGAAGGGGAACAGGGAGGAAGATGGATTGGCTATCGCGGCTCTGGGCTTGGCTTCGTGTCCCGCTTTCGCGGGAATGACAGAGAGATTGCCGTGCTGCGCTCGCAATGACATGCGAAAGTCCGCGTGGGCTAAGAGCACCACCCTACCAGAGAAGATGGCGGGCATGGGCGGGGCTGGAACTTGTCAATAAAATATATCGCTGGAGATTTTCCTCTGCCTGACGGTCGGGGCTTGGTTGTTTGTTGGTCTGCAATGAGATACGTTATTCATTTCAATATCTGAAAGCGACTGCGTGGATTTATCGCATTGGTGTCAATCCCGGAGTATATGCGCCGGTGGCTCTTGAGATTGGGTTTGCCGATAAAGCCCCTATGAAAAATCTAATGGGAACCTCTAAAAATTCATTTTTACTACGAACGGCTGCAATTTTCGTCAGCATCGTTATCGGCCAAAAATCGTCCTCAACGTAGTTGAAACTACGCCTGCGGCGATTTTTGACCTCTGCCTCGCTGACGAAAATTTCGCTCGTTCTCGTGACAAAAGCAATTTTTAGAGGCTCCCT
>Ga0209705_10000117_pt1 | contig 40282 bp, 42 predicted proteins | sample PPLLaktember2015_5_FD_187262 | JGI IMG/M metagenome (GOLD analysis project Ga0209705, IMG submission 187262) | Freshwater sediment microbial communities from Prairie Pothole Lake near Jamestown, North Dakota, USA - PPLs Lake P8 Core (1) Depth... | ecosystem: Environmental > Aquatic > Freshwater... | reverse complement strand
GCTCATGGAAGGCGCGCACGCGCGCCGCGGCGGTTTGCAGCGCCTCACGCTGGACCGCCGGCAGCGCGGCCAGCGCCGCCGCGAGCTTCGCGGGCGGCACTTCGAGCTCGCCCATGGACTGTGCCTGGATACGGTCGAACTTGCGGGTGTACTCCAGCACCGCCGCATCGCCGCGTCTCCTGACGTCGGCGATGATGGCGCGCGCGGCGGCCTCGACCGTGTCGTCCTGCGCGGCGTCGTAGCGCGTCAGGGCGTCGAGCGAGTCGTCGAAGCCCGCGTCAAGCGTGGACAGGCGCCGCATCTTCATCGCCCGACGGCCCTGGCGAAGGCCTCGAGCAGCGGCTGCAGCGCGGCGCGCCGGGTCTTCAGCGCCCACTGGTTGACGATGAGGCGCGCGGACACCGGCATGATCTCCTCCACCGCCTCGAGATTGTTCGCCTTGAGCGTCTTGCCGCTCGAGACGAGGTCGACGATGGCGTCGGCGAGGCCCATGATCGGCGCCAGCTCCATGGAGCCGTAGAGCCGGATGAGATCCACGTGCACGCCCTTGGCGGCAAAGAACTCGCGCGTGATCCGCAGGTACTTGGTGGCCACGCGAATGCGCGCGCCCTGTCGCACGGCGCCCGCATAGTCGAAGCCCTGTCGTACTGCGACCATCATTCTGCACTTCGCGATGTCCAGGTCGAGGGGTTGGTACAGGCCTTCGCCGCCGTGCTCGGCGAGCACGTCCTTGCCGGCGATGCCGAGATCGGCCGCCCCGTGCGCGACGTAAGTGGGCGTATCCGAAGCGCGCACCACGATCAAGCGCACGTCGCGGCGCGCGGTGGGGATGATGAGCTTGCGGGAGCGCTCGGGATCTTCCTTCGGCGCGATGCCCACGCGCGCAAGCAACGGCCCGGTCTCCTCGAGGATCCGTCCCTTGGAAAGCGCCAGCCCGATGCCGCTCAGCTCACCCATGAAAAAGGGCCCCGAAGGGCCCGTTCCAGCTTGATTCGGAAGGGGATTTTAGCTTACCCGGGAGATTTTCGCGCCCAATGCCGAGAGCTTTCTCTCCAGCGCCTCGTAACCCCTGTCGAGATGGTAAATGCGATCGATGACGGTTTCGCCTTGCGCCACCAGCCCGGCGACCACCAGGCTCGCGGACGCGCGCAGGTCGGTGGCCATGACGGTCGCGCCCTGCAGCGCCCCGACGCCCTTCACCACCGCGGTGTTTCCCTGGATGGCGATGTCCGCGCCCAGGCGCTGCAATTCCTGCGCGTGCATGAAGCGGTTCTCGAAGATGGTCTCGGTAATCGTCCCCGTGCCTTCGGCCACGCAGTCCAGCGCCATGAACTGCGCCTGCATGTCGGTGGCGAAGCCCGGGTAGGGCGCGGTGATCAGGCTTACCGCCCGCGCGCGCCCGGGCATCTCGATGTCGATGCGGTCCGCGCCGCAGTCGATCCTCGCCCCCGCCTGCCTCAGCTTGTCCACGGTCGCACCGACCGTCCCCGGCGCGGACCCGGACACCCTGACCTTACCGCCCGTCGCCGCCACGGCGGCGAGGTAAGTCCCGGTCTCGATGCGGTCCGGCATCACGCGATGCCGGGCGCCCGAGAGCGACGCCACGCCCTCGATGCGGATCGTCCCGGTGCCCGCGCCTTCGATCTTCGCCCCCATCGACGCCAGACAGTCTGCGAGGTCCACCACCTCCGGCTCGCATGCGGCGTTCTCCAGCACGGTGACGCCTTCGGCGAGCACCGCCGCCATCATCAGGTTCTCGGTGCCCGTGACCGTGACGACGTCCATGGCGATCTGCGCGCCGCGCAGGCGCTTCGCGCTTGCGATCATGTCGCCGTGCTCCACGTCGATCTCGGCGCCCATGGCCTGCAGGCCTTTCACATGCTGGTCCACAGGCCGCGCGCCGATGGCGCAGCCGCCCGGCAAAGACACGCGGGCGCGCCCGCAGCGCGCGAGCAGCGGGCCGAGCACGAGCACCGAGGCGCGCATGGTCTTGACCAGCGCGTAGCCGGCGGTCGGATCGGCGATGCGGCGCGCCTGCAGCTGCAGGCGGCCGTCGTCCTGCGCGCCGACCTCCACGCCCATCTGCGCGAGGAGCTTCGCCATGGTGCGCACGTCCATCAGCCGCGGCACGTTCTCCAACGCGAGCGCGCCGTCGGTCAGCAGCGACGCGGCGAGGATCGGCAGGGCGGCGTTCTTCGCGCCTGAGACGCGCACCTCGCCCTCGAGCGGCCGCCCGCCGGTGATCTTCAGCCTATCCACCGCTCGCCTGCTCCTCCGGCGTCAGCGTCTTCATGGACAGCGCGTGGATCTCCTCGCGCATGCGCTCGCCGAGCGCCGCGTACACCAGCTGGTGCCGTTGCACGCGGCTCTTGCCCGCGAAGGCGGCCGACACCACCAGCGCCTGGAAATGCTGCCCGTCGCCGATCACCTCCACGTGCTCGCAGGCGAGGCCCGCGCGGATGCCCTGCTCGATGCTTTCGGTGGTCACCATGGTCAGGTCCTGATCTTGTAGCCGTTGCGCAGCAGCCGCAGCGCCAGCGCCGAGGCGAGCGCCAAGCTTACCGCGACCACCGCGAGGCTGGTCGCGGGCGCGGTATCGGAAGCACCGAAGAAACCGTAGCGAAAGCCGTCGATCATGAAGAAGAACGGATTGACGTGCGAAACCGCCTGCCAGGCTGGGGGCAGCGACTGGATCGAGTAGAACACGCCCGAGAGCATGGTGAGCGGCAGGATGAGGAAGTTCTGGAACGCGGCGATCTGGTCGAACTTCTCCGCCCACAGGCCGGCCAGCAGTCCCAGTACGCCCAGCAGCGTGCTGCCCAGGACGGCGAAAGCGAGCGCCCACAGCGGCGCGGCGACGCGCAATTCGACGAACCACGCGGTGACCGCCAGCACGCCCAGGCCGACGACGAGGCCGCGCACCGCGGAGGCGAGCACGTAGGCGGCGAAGAACTCGAAATGCGAGATCGGCGCCAGCAGCACGAAGACGAGGTTGCCCGTGACCTTGGACTGGATGAGGCTGGATGAGCTGTTGGCGAAGGCGTTTTGCAGCACGCTCATCATGACCAGGCCGGGCACCAGGAACGCCGTGTACGGCACGCCGTCGAACACGCGCGCGTTCGCGCCGAGCGCCTGGGCGAAGATGATCAGATAGAGCAACGCGGAGAGCACCGGGCCGCCCACGGTCTGGAACGCGACCTTCCAGAAGCGCAGCACCTCCTTGGCGAACAGGGTGGCGAAGCCGGTCACGCGCTAGTGCTTCTGCATCAACTGCAGGAACACGTCCTCCAGGTCGCCGGGGTGCGGGCCGGTGAAGCTCGCCAGCAGGTTCTCGGTCGTGTCCAGGGCGACGATGCGCCCGGCCTTGAGCATGGCGATGCGCCCGCACTGCTCTTCGGCCTCTTCCAGGTAGTGCGTGGTGAGCACGATGGTGTGCCCGTCGCGATTCAGCCGCCGCACGAACTGCCACAGGCCCTGGCGCAATTCCACGTCCACGCCCGCCGTCGGCTCATCGAGCACGATCACCGGGGGCTTGTGCACCAGCGCCTGCGCCACCAGCACACGCCGCTTCATGCCGCCGGAGAGCGAGCGCATGTTGGCATCGGCCTTCGCGTCGAGGTCGAGGTGGTGCATCACCTCGTCGATCCAGGCATCGTTGCGGCGGATGCCGAAGTAGCCCGACTGCAGCCGCAGCGTCTCGCGCACGGAAAAGAAGGGGTCGAACACCAGCTCCTGCGGCACCACGCCGAGCATGCGCCGCGCGCGGCGAAAATCGGCCGAGACATCCGCCCCCATCACCGCGACCGAGCCGGCATCGGCGCGCGCCAGGCCCGCGATGACGCTGATCAACGTGGTCTTGCCGGCGCCATTCGGCCCGAGCAGCCCGAAGAACTCGCCCTGGCGCACCGCGAGCGACACGCCGGCGAGCGCACGCAGCGCGCCGTAGCGCTTTTCCACCTCGCGCACTTCGATGGCAGGAATCAGGCGGCGGCTTCTGGCGGCAGCAGCTCGGCGACGCCGTAGAGCTGCGCCAGGCTCTTCAGGTCGGCCGGCACCCGCGACAGCGCCAGCGGGCGTTCACGCTGCTTCGCGTCGCGCATCCATGCGAACAGCACCGCGAGCAGCGACGAGTCGACCTCGGTGACCTCGCCCAGGTCCACCGCGCTCACGCCCGCAGCGAGCGGTGCGCGCGCCTCCTCGAGCAGGGTCGCAGCCGTGGCGAGCGTGGCGGGTCCCGTGACGTAGAGCCGCTCGCCCTCGACGCGGATCATTTCTTCTCGCCGCCCTGCGCCGCGTCGAGCGACTTGTTCTTCGTCTCGAGCACGCCGATCAGGCCGTCGATGCCCTTGTCGCGGACGATGTCGGCGAACTCGGTGCGGTAATTGACCACCAGGCTGATGCCGCCCACGCGCACGTCGTAGCACTTCCAGCCGTTCGCGGTTTTTTCCATGTCGTAATCCACCGGCACCGGCTGCGCCCCGGACTGCAGCACGCGCACCTGCACCGTGACCTCGGTGTCCTCGGGCTTCATGCGCAGGGGCCGGAAGTCGAACTTCTGGTCGCCGAAAGAGCGCAGCGAGGCCGCGTAGGTACGCACGAGCAGGGTGCGGAACTGCGCCGCCAGGCGCTTTTTCTGCTCGGGCGTCGCCTTGCGCCAGTTCGCCCCGACCGCCAGGGCCGTCATGCCGACGTGATTGAAGTGCGGCAGCGCCTTGTCCTCGATCAGCTTCAGGGTCTTGGCGCGATCACCGCTCTGCAGGTCCTTGTCGGTGGCGATGATGCGCTGGATGTCGAGCATGACGCCCTTGACCAGCTCGTCGGGCGGCGGCAACTGGGCCGCGGCGAGGGCCGGGAAAAGCGCCAGCACCACGGCAGCAAATATTCGTCTCATCATGCGTCTCCTCAGTCCGCGGGCGGCCGCTCACGCGGCGGCCGTCCGTCGTAAACCAGGCTCCTGCGCCGCTGCAGGAACGCTTCGCGCAAGAACACGTAGCGGTCGAGGGCCGCCTCCTCCAGCGTGCTGCTCGCGCCCAGCAGGTCCGCGCGGCGCGCCACGGTTCGGGTGGCGGTGAGCGCATTGCGCTCGTCCACCGGGGTATGCAACAGCACCGGATCGCCCTCCCAGTCGACCGGCAGCGCGGCCGTATCGCGCAGCGTGGAGGGGCCAAGAAGCGGCAGCACCAGGTAGGCGCCGTCTCCCACCCCCCAGCGCGCCAGCGTCTGGCCGAAGTCTTCGTTGTGCTTCTCCAGTCCCATGTCGCTCGCCCAGTCGATGATGCCGAAGAAACCGAAGGTCGTGTTGATGGCCACGCGCATCAGGTCGCCCAACCCCTGTTCGACCTTGCCCTGCAGCAGATTGTTCGCGCCGATGTACAAATCGTCGAGATTGCCGAAGAAATTGCGCACGCTGTCGCGCAGGCCCGACGGCGTCACGTTCCGGTACAGGCGCGCCGCCGGCTGCAGCAGGTTCTCGTCGACCGCGTCGTTGAACACCAGCACGCCGCGGTTCAAACCCTCCAGCGGGTCGCGCGGATCGCCGTTCGTCGCGCAGCCCGCCGCCAGCAAGGCGAGTCCCAGCGCCCAGCCCCTCATTTGCCGTCCTGCGCGGCGCCGTCGCCGGCGGCCTTGCTGGTGAAGAACTGGCCGATCAGGTTTTCCAGCACCACTGCGGACTGCGTGAGCCGCAGCCGCTCGCCGTTTTTCAGCATGCGCTCGTCGGCGCCGGCTTCCAGCCCGATGTACTGCTCGCCGAGCAGGCCCGAGGTGAGGATCTTGGCGGAGGTATCGCGCGGGAACTGGTAGCGCGCATCCAGCGTGAATTGGGCGACCGCCTCGAACGTTTCGTTGTCGAAGCCGATCTGCGCGACGCGCCCCACCACCACGCCCGCGCTCTTCACCGGCGCACGCACCTTGAGGCCGCCGATGTTGGAGAAGCGCGCCTCCACGAGGTAGGTCTCGGCCGTGGAAAACGAGGCCAGGTTGCCGACCTTGAGCGCGAGAAACAGCAGCGCGCCCAGGCCCAGGGCGACGAACACGCCGACCCACAGGTCGATGGTGGAACGGGTCATGATCAATTCCCTCCGGTAAACATGAGCGCGGTGAGCACGAAATCGAGCGCCAGGATGGCGAGCGAGGACGTCACCACGGTGCGGGTGGTGGCGCCCGAGACGCCTTCGGCGGTGGGCGGCGCGTCGTAGCCCTCGAACACGGCGATGAGCGAGACGGCGAAGCCGAACACCACGCTCTTGATCACGCCGTTCAGGATGTCGTTGCGCACGTCCACGGCCGCCTGCATCTGCGACCAGAACGCGCCTTCGTCCACGCCGATCAGCACCACGCCCACCAGGTAGCCGCCGAAGATGCCCATGGCGGAGAACAGCGCCGCCAGCACCGGCATCGAGATCACGCCGCCCCAGAAACGCGGCGCCACCACGCGCGCGATCGGGTCCACGGCCATCATCTCCATGGCCGAGAGCTGCTCGGTGGCCTTCATCAGCCCGATCTCGGCGGTAATGGCGCTGCCGGCGCGGCTGGCGAACAGCAGCCCCGCCACCACCGGCCCGAGCTCGCGCACCAGCGACAGCGCCACCAGCACGCCCAAGGCCTCGGACGAGCCATAGCGCTGCAGGGTTTCGTAGCCCTGCAGCGCCAGCACCATGCCGACAAAGAGTCCCGACACCAGGATGATGATGAGCGAGAGCACGCCGGCGAAGTAGATCTCGCGCATCGTCAGGCGGAAGCGCCGCAGGGCGGTCCCCGAATGCGCGACCAGGTAGACGGCGAAACGGCTGGCGTAGCCCAGGCGCCAGACGGCGGCGGTCACCACGGAACCCAGCCGGGTCAGCGCGGCGCGCACGCTAGGCGCGCCCGGCGAGGCCGAGGTCGGCGTCGTAGCCAAGCGCGGGATAGTGGAACGGCACCGGGCCATCGGTCGCGCCGCTCACGAACTGCTCGACGAACGGCACGCCCGTGCGGCGCACCTCGGCCGGCGTGCCCTGCGCCACGACGCGTCCATCGGCCATGAAGTACACGTAGTCCACTAGCGGCAGCGTCTCGGCGACGTCGTGGGTGACGATGACCGAGGTCGCGCCGAGCGAGTCGTTCAACTGCCGCACCAGGCGCGCGATGACGCCGAGCGCGATCGGGTCAAGACCGGTGAAGGGCTCGTCGTACAGGATCAGCTCGGGATCGAGCGCGATGGCGCGCGCCAGCGCGACGCGCCGTGCCATGCCGCCGGAGAGCTCGCCTGGCATCAGCGGCGCCGCGCCGCGCAGCCCGACCGCCTCGAGCTTGAGCAGCGCAAGGTCGCGAATCGCGCTTTCCGGCAGGTCGGTGTGCTCGCGCATCTGGAACGCCACGTTGTCGAACACCGTCATGTCCGTGAACAGGGCGCCGAACTGGAACAGCATGCCCATGCGCCTGCGCAACGCGTACAGGCCGTCGCGGTCGAGATCCCCGGTCACCTGGCCGAGCACCCGTGCGCGGCCGCCGCTCGGCAGCAGGGCCGCGGCGATGATGCGCAGGAGCGTCGTCTTGCCGCAGCCCGACTGGCCCATCACCGCCACCACTTTGCCGCGCGGGATGCGCACGTCGATGCCGTGCAGGACCTGCGTGCGCCCGTAGGCGAACGTCAGGTCTTCGATGTCGGCGACGGCGGGGTCTGCCACGGGAGCGGGGGGACGGCGGCAAAGCGCTGATTTTACTCGACAGGATGGGCCCGCCGCGTTTCACCTATAGTAGTGGGCGTGGACAGAGCCATCGCCAGCGCCGCGATACGCATTGCCGGTTTGGTCAAGCGCTTCGGCAAGCGCGAAGCGCTGGCCGGCGTCGACCTCGAGGTCGCGCCCGGCGAGGCGGTCGGGCTGGTCGGCGCGAACGGCGCCGGCAAGACCACGCTGCTCAAGTGCATGATGGACTTTTGCGCCTTCGAGGCCGGGCAGGTCGAGATCTTCGGCACCCCGAGCGGCCAGGCGCGCGCGCGCGCCCGCCTCGCCTTCGTGCCCGAGCGGTTCCTGCCGCCGCACTACCTGCGCGGCCGCGAGTTCCTGCAGCTCATCGTGCGCCTGGGAGGCGGGACCTATGACGAGCAGGCCGCACGCGCGTTGCTTGCCGAGCTGGAGCTCGAGGCCGAGGCGCTGGAGCGGCCGGTGCGCGAGCTCTCCAAGGGCATGACGCAGAAGCTCGGTCTCGCCGGGGGCTTTCTGCTCGCACGCGAGCTGACCGTGCTCGACGAGCCGATGAGCGGCCTCGACCCCGCGACCCGCGTGGCGGTGAAGAAAGTGCTTGCAAGACTGCAGCGCGAGGGCCGCACGCTGCTGTTCACCTCGCACGTGCTGGGCGACGTGGAGGCGCTATGCACCGGCATCGTGGTGCTGGAGCGCGGTCGCGTGCGCTTTCGCGGCGCTCCCGCGGCCCTGTGCGAGCGCTATGCGGAGCCGGACCTGGAGCGCGCGTTCCTGCGCTGCGTGCATGGCGACTAGGCCGGCGCAGTCGCGCGGCGAGCGCACGGGTTCGCCGCAGGAACCGCGCGGCGAAAAGCCCACGCTGCTCATCGTCGACGACGACGTGCTGATCACCGATACCCTCGCTTTCGCGCTCGGCGCCGATTTCGAGGTGTTCGCGTGCGAATCGCGTGCCCACGCCATCGAAATGCTGCGCCAGTTGCCGCAGCCGCCGCAACTGGCGCTCGTCGACCTGGGGCTGCCACCGCGGCCGCATGCGCCCGACGAGGGCTTCCAGCTGATCGCCGACCTGCTCGCGCATTCTCCGGCCATGCGCATCTTCGTGCTCTCCGGGCAAAACGACGCGGCGCACGCGCGCCACGCGCGCGCGCTGGGCGCGGCGGAGTTCGTCGCCAAGCCCTGCGACCCCGCGACGCTGAAGGCGACGCTGCTGCGCGCGCTCGAGTTCCGCCACGCCGAGGCCGCGGACGTCGCGCATGCGGCCGCCCGGATGATCGGCGAGAGCCCGGCGCTGGCGCGCCTGCGCAGCCAGATCGCGCAGTCGGCGGACTCGCCTTTTCCGGTGCTGATCGAAGGTGAATCGGGCAGCGGCAAGGAGCGCGTGGCGCTCGCGCTGCACCAGCTGTCGCAGCGCGCGGCAAAGCCTTACCTGGCGCTGAATTGCGCGGCGATCGCGCCCACGCTGGTCGAGCCGACGCTGTTCGGCTACGTGAAGGGCGCGTTCACCGGGGCCACGACCAACAAGTCGGGCTACTTCGAGGATGCGCAGGACGGCACGCTGTTCCTCGACGAGATCGGCGAGCTGCCGTTCGAAATGCAGGCCAAGCTGCTGCGCGTGCTCGAGAACGGCGAGTATCAGCGCGTCGGCGAGACCCAAGGCCGGGTAGCGCGGGCGCGGGTGATCGCCGCCACCAACCGCGACTTGCGCCAGGAAACGCGCCAGGGACGCTTTCGCGCCGACTTGTACCACCGCCTGTCGGTGCTCACCGTCGCCGTGCCGCCCCTGCGGGACATGGATCGCGACCGGTTGCTCCTGCTGGAGCATTTTCGCACCCAGTATGCCGCGCAGGCAGGCGTGACGCCCTTCAGCTTCGACGCCAGCGCCGAGCACGCCTGGCTTGCCTACGCCTTTCCCGGCAATGTGCGCGAGCTGCGCAACATCGTCATCCGCCTCACGACCCGGTATGCGGGCCGGCGCTTGTCGTCCGCCGAGCTGGAGCCGGAGTTCGACCTGGCGGCGCAGGGGGCGACTGCGATGCCCGGGCGCGACATGCCGGCCGAAGCGCAGCGCGACCTCGAGCGAGGCGGCTTCAACCTGGACGAGACATTGCGCGCCTGGGAACGCGCCTACATCGAGGCCGCGTTGCAGCTGACGCACGGCAATGTCAGCCAGGCGGCGAAGCTGCTCGGCGTCAATCGCACCACGCTGTACAGCAGGATGAACACCCCCGAAGACAAGGAGCACTAGCAAGTGTCCCTCTACCTCGATCACTTCGGCCTGCGGGAACCGCCGTTCCGCATCACGCCGCACACCGACTTCTTCTTCGACGGCGCGGATCGCGGCGCGACCCTCGACGCCTTGCTGTACGCGACGCTGCACGAGGAAGGCATCGTCAAGGTGGTCGGCGAAGTCGGCAGCGGTAAGACCATGCTGTGCCGCGTACTGATCGAGCGGCTGCCGGCGCAGGTGGAGACCGTGTACCTGGCCAATCCATCGTTCTCGCGCGACGAGATCCTGGTGGCGGTGGCCGAAGAGCTGAAAATCGATTTCGCGCGCGAGCGGGTCACCGGCGCGTTGCATGCACTGCAGGATCGACTCATCGAGTCGTACGCGAAGGGCCGGCGCACCGTGATTCTGATCGACGAGGCGCACGCCATGCCGGAAGAGACGCTCGAGCAGGTGCGCCTGCTGTCGAACCTGGAAACCAGCCGCCACAAACTGCTGCAGATCGTGCTGTTCGGCCAGCCGGAGCTCGACGAGGTATTGGCCGCGGCGTCGATGCGCCAGCTGAAGGACCGCATCACGCACAGTTTCCGCATGCGGCCGCTGACGATGGCAGAGGTCGCGACCTACCTAACGTTTCGCATGCGAGCCGCCGGCTACAAGGGTCCCGACGTGTTCGACCCGCAGGCCGTGGCGCGCATCGCCCGCGCTTCGGGCGGCCTGACGCGCCGCATCAACATCCTCGCCGACAAGGCATTGCTGGCTGCCTTCAGCGGCAGCACGCATGCGGTCGGCGCGAAGCAGGCCCGCGCCGCGATCGCCGACTCGGAGTTCACCCCGCATGCGCGCAAACGCGGCGCCCTGGCCGGGCTTGCCGCCGCTGCGACTGCCGGCGCCTTGGCCAGCGCTGGCGCCTACTGGCTTCTGACTCAAACATCGCCGGCGCCGGCGCCTGCTTTGGCATCAGCCCCCGCGACTGCCCCGACCGCCGCCCCCGCGGTGGCCTTGGCCCCCGCCTCGCCGGCCGTCCTCGCGTCGACCGCCGCGCCAAAATCTCCGGTGTCCAGGCTGGAACGGGAGCAGGTGCTGCGCTTGAGCGGCTATGACGCCCGGCGCAATGCGCTGCTGTTTGCCCGGCTCGAGGCGACGCGCGAGAAGCTCGACACCGTGCCGGATGAGCGCCACAGCCTCGAGCTCTACATCACCGACAACAGCGACGCAGCTCGCGTCGAGCGCTTCCTGCTGCGCGCGCGCGACCTCGTGCCGCTCGAGAACCTGTGGGTCGTGCCACTAGAAAGCGGCGGGCGCTATCGCATCTGGGCGCTTTATGGGGACTTTCCTGGGCGCGACGAGGCGGTCCAGGCGGCGCGGCGCCTGCCGCCCAAGTACCAGGAAGCATTTCCGCTCGTGCCACGCAGCTTTGCCGAGGTGCGGCGGCCGCTTTGAGGCGTTGTTCGTGCAAAATCCTGAAAAGTCCCGTGCGACAGATGGTTAGCGGCTTTTCCTCACACACGACCGTGCTATGCTAAATGTCTCAGGGGAAAGCAGGGGCGTGATGACCTGGAAGACAGCCTTGTCGGTGGCTGCGCTCGCGATGGTGCTGGCCGGTTGCGCGCAGGCGCCGGCCAAGCCTTCGGCGACCCACCTCGGCGTCGAAGTCCCGCCGCCCCCCGTCGCCGGACCCATCCCCCCGCCAGTGCAGATCGCGCCGGCGTTGCCCAAGCCAGAGCCGGCGCCACCCCCGGAAACCTACAGCGTGGTGGTGAGCAACGTCGCCGCGCAGGACCTGCTGTTCGCGTTGGCGCGGGATGCAAGGCTCAACATCGACATCCATCCAGGAATCACCGGCGCGGTGACCCTGAACGCCGTCGACCAGACGCTGCCGCAGCTGCTCGAGCGCATCTCACGCCAGGTGAGCATGCGCTACGAATTGAACGGTCCCAACCTTCTGATCCTGCCGGATGCGCCGTTCCTGCGTACCTACCGCGTGGATTTCGTCAGCGCCTCGCGCAATGTGAAGATGCAGTCGCAGACGTCCACGCAGTTCGGCGCGGCGGGCGCCGCGGGCGGCGGCGCGCAAGGCGGCTCGGCCACGGGCTCGACCGCCACTGTCGACGTCGCGAGCAACACCCAGCTGTGGGATTCGTTGGTGCAGAACGTGAAGGACATCCTCGGCGAAGCCTCGGCAGGCGGTGCGGCCGCGAAGCCGGCTGCGGGGGCCGGTGGCGGCAGTTCGGCGCCCACCGATGTTATCGGCAACCGCGAAAGCGGCGTGCTGTTCGTGCGCGCCTCGGCGCGCCAGCACGAGCGGGTGCAGGAATTCCTCGATTCCGTGCTCTCGAACGTGCGCCGTCAAGTCCTGATCGAGGCGACCGTCGCGGAAGTGCAATTGAGCAACGAGTATCAGCGCGGCATCGACTGGCAGCGCCTGCGCACGGGCGCGACGACGACGGGCCGGCCCGCGTTCGGCACCGGCCAATCTGGCCTGGAATTCAACCAGCTCTCCACCGGCACGCCGGCGGCCATCAGCACCACGGCCTTCGTGCTGGGCGGCGCGCTCGTCAGCCAGAACCTCAATATCGCCCTGAAGCTGCTGGAATCCTTCGGCGACGTGCGCGTGCTGTCCAGCCCCAAGATCAGCGTGCTGAACAACCAGACGGCGCTACTGCGGGTCACGCGCGACATCGTGTACTTCACCATCACGCCGTCCACGCAGCCGATCACCATCGCGGGCAGCGGGACACCGACCGTGCAGGCGACGTTCACCACGTCGCCCAACGTGGCCGCCGAGGGCTTCATGATGAGCGTTCTGCCGCAGATCAGCGAGGCCGAGGCGGTGGTGCTCAACGTGCGCCCGACGATCCGCCGGCGGGTGGCGGACGCGACCGACCCCAATCCGGCGCTGTCCGCGGCGACGCCCAACCTGATCCCGATCTTCGAGACCCGCGAGTTCGACTCCATGCTGCGCGTCCAGAGCGGCCAGACCGCGGTGCTCGGCGGCCTGATGCAGGATTCGGTGGAGAACGTCGAAGACACCATCCCGGGCCTGAACCGCATTCCGTTCTTCGGCAAGCTGTTCGCGCAGGAACGCAAGGTGACACGCAAGACCGAGCTGGTGATCTTCCTGCGCGCCACCGTGATCCGCGATGCGAGCGTGGACGGCGACTACGCCAGCTTCCGCAACCTGTTGCCGACAGATAACTTCCTCATCCGGCCGGGCGGCACCGCTCCGGCCACCCCCGCCGCGCAGTGACATGAGCCTCCTGCTCGAGGCGCTCAAGAAGGCCGAAAAGGCGAAACAGGACGCGCAGCGGCGTGCCCAGGAAGGCGGCGGCACGGACGCCGGCGAACTGCGCCTGGCGGACGACGCGCCGCCCGCTGAGGCGCGACATGTGACCACGCGCGACGAGTTGCCGTCCATCAGCGGGCCAATGGATATCCAGTCCGAAGACCTGCGCGCGGAGCCGACCGCGCGCTCCGGTGGACTGTCGCTGCAGGCGGAGCGTGCCACTCCCCCGCCGCCGCGCGGGGGAGGCACCGCGGATCCCCAGGCGCCGCAGCGCGCCACCGCACGCAAGGTTTTCGAAGCCAAGGTGCGCGAGCCCAACCCGCGCCTGCCATTTTTCATCCTCATGGGGGCGCTCGGCGCCTTTGCAGTCGGCACCGTGATCTACTTCTGGCTCCAGTTGCGTCCGCCAGCCCCGCTGTTCAATCCCAACCCGCCACCGCCCCAGGGCGAAGTGCCGGTGGCCGTTGCGCCGAGTGCGCCCCCCGGCGCTGCCGCCAGCGGCCCGGTATCGGGCATCCCGGGTCTGCCGCCAATCGCGCAGGCCCCACGGGCACCCGAGGCTGCAGCCCCACCGCCGCGTGCAGCGACGCCTGCGTCCCAGCCCCCGGCGCCCAGGCAAATTGCGGAGCCGCCGCGCAGGCCATCCCCGGCACCGCGCGCCGCGGCGCCACGCCCGCCACCCGCCTCGGCTGCGGGCGTCGCGACAAGCCGACCCGCGCCGCGGATCCACCCGGGCGTGGCGGCAGGCTATGCGGCGTACCAGGCCGGGGACCTGGAGCGTGCGCGCGCCGAGTACGGCCGTGCGCTGCGCGACGACCCGACGAACCGCGATGCGTTGCTTGGCCAGGCAGCGATCGAGACACGCGCGCTGCGACACGACGCCGCCCGGGCAATCTACCGCCGTCTGCTGCTCGCCGATCCGCGCGATCCCTACGCGCACGCCGCACTGCTCGCTTTGCCGGCGGCGCAGCCCGACCCGGTGACCGCGGAGTCGCGCCTCAAGGGCCTGCTCGCGGGTGGCGCGCAAGAGGGTGTGCTGCATTTCGCTCTCGGTAACCAGTTCGCGCAGCAGGGACGCTGGGGCGAGGCGCAGCGCTCCTACGCGAGGGCCGCCGCCATGGACCCGGAGAACCCGGATTACGCCTACAACCTCGCCATCAGCCACGAGCACTTGCGCCAGCCGCAGGCGGCGCTCGAGCACTACCGGCGCGCGCTGTCGCTGGGCTTGCAGCGCACGTCCAACTTCGATCCCTCCGCGGCCCAGGCGCGAGTTCAGCAACTGTCCCGCTGACACATCCTAAAGCCCGGTTTTTTCGGGCTTTCTGTATCATGCAGGCTGGATGAACTCGCCCACCAATCCCCAGGCCAAGCGCCACATCGGGCAGATCCTGATCGACCAGGGAATCCTGACCGAGGACCAGCTGCGCATCGCGCTGCTCGAGCAGAAGAAATCCAAGGCCCCGGTGGGCCGCCTCCTGGTGCAGTTGGGCTTCGTTTCCGAAGCCACCTTGCGCGACGCCTTGTCCGAGAAGCTCGGCCTGCAGTCGGTCGACCTGGCGCACATCATCGTCGACCCGGCGGCGCTGAAAATGCTGCCGCGCGACATGGCGCGGCGCTACCGCATGTTCCCGGTGGCGCTCGACCGCCAGGGCAACAGGTTCATCGTGGCGCTGGCCGATACCAACAACATCGTCGCCGTCGACCAGCTGCGCGCCCACCTGAAGGAGGGCATCGAGATCGAGCTGCGCCTGGCCGGCGATTCCGAGATCGAGCGCGCGGTCGAGCACTACTACGGCCACGAGTTCTCCATCGACGGCATCCTGCGGGAAATCGAGACCGGCGAGGTCGACTACGCCACCATCACCGAGGGCGACGAGTATTCGCAGCCCGTGGTGCGCCTCATCTCGGCGCTGCTCGCCGACGCCGTGGAGCGCGGGGCGTCCGACATCCACTTCGAGCCCGAGCAGAATTTCCTGCGCATCCGCTACCGTATCGACGGCGTGCTGCGCCAGATCCGCTCCTTGCACAAGACCTACTGGCCGGCGATGGCGGTGCGCGTCAAGGTGATGGCGAAGATGAACATCGCCGAGACGCGCGCGCCGCAGGACGGGCGCATTTCGGCGACGATGGCGGGGCGCGTGGTGGATTTCCGCGTGGCGAGCCTGCCGACGTCGCACGGCGAGAACGTGGTGCTGCGCATCCTCGACCGTCAAAAGGGCATCGTGCCCCTGGACAAGCTCGGGCTGGAAGACAGCACCCTGGAGCTGCTCAAGCGCATGATCGCGCGGCCCGAGGGCATCATCATGGTCACCGGCCCCACCGGCAGCGGCAAGACGACGACGCTGTACTCGATCCTCAACCACATCAATTCCGACGGCATCAACATCATGACGCTGGAGGATCCCGTCGAGTACCCGATGACGCTCATCCGCCAGACGTCGGTCTCGGAAGCCGCCAAGCTCGACTTCGCCAACGGCGTGCGCGCGCTCATGCGCCAGGACCCGGACGTGATCCTGGTGGGCGAGATCCGCGACCGCGATACCGCCGAGATGGCGTTCCGCGCGGCGATGACCGGTCACCAGGTGTATTCCACGCTGCACACGAACTCGGCGGTGGGCGCGATTCCAAGGCTGCTGGATATCGGCATCGTGCCCGACGTCATGTCGGGCAACATCATCGGCGTGGTGGCGCAGCGGCTGGTGAGGAAGCTGTGCCGCACCTGCCGGCAGTCCTACGATCCAGACGTGAAGGAACGACGCGTGCTTGGCATGACGCCGACGGAGCCGGCGGCGCTGTTTCGCGCCGTGGGCTGCGAGCAGTGCGAATACCAGGGCTATCGCGGCCGGCAGTCGATCCTCGAGATCCTGAAGATCGACGGCGGCCTGGACGAGCTGATCGCGCGTCGCGCCACCGCGCGCGAGATCCTCACCGCGGCGCGCGCCAAGGGCTTCAGGACGCTCGCCGACGACGGCGTGCGCATGGCGCGGGCCGGGCTCACCAGCCTGGACGAGCTGATGCGCGTCGTCGACCTCACGGATCGCATGGCGTAGGGTGGGCCGGCGGCCCACCCTACCCTGACCATGCCCCTCTACACCTACAAGGCCATAGACACTCAGGGCAAGAGCGTGGTCGGCCGCACCGAGGCGGTCAATCCCTTCGACCTGGAGCAGCGCCTGCTGCGCATGGGCCTGGATCTGGTGTACGGGGCGCCCACCAGCCAGACCGCGAAGCTGATCGGCGGCGGGCGGGTGTCGCGTTCGGACCTGATCAATTTCTGCTTCCACCTGGAGCAGCTGGCCGGTGCGGGCGTGCCCGTGGTGGAGGGCCTGGTGGACCTGCGCGAAAGCCTGGACAACCAGCGCTTCCGCGAGGTGGTCTCGGGCCTGCTGGAGTCCATCGAGGGCGGCAGGAACCTTTCACAGGCGCTCGCCGAATACCCGGAGGTGTTCAGCAAGGTGTTCGTGAGCCTGGTGCGCTCGGGGGAGCAGACCGGGCGCCTGGCGGAAGTGCTGAAGAGCCTGAGCGAGTCGCTCAAGTGGGAAGACGAACTCGCGGCGCAGACGAAGAAGCTGCTCCTGTACCCGGCGTTCGTCGGCTCCATCGTCCTGCTCGTCACCTTGTTCCTGATGGTCTACCTGGTGCCGCAGATGACCGGTTTCATCCGCAACATGGGCGAGGAGATTCCGCTGCAGACGCGTATCCTCATCGCGGTGTCGGGCTTTTTCGTCGATTTCTGGTGGGCCGTGCTCGCCGCGCCGTTCGTGCTGTGGTTCGGCGTCAAGTCTGCCGCGCGCGCCAACCCCGCGGTCGCTTACGCGCTCGATCGGTACAAGATCTCCATGCCGCTGGCGGGGCCGATCCTGAAGAAGATCATCCTGTCGCGCTTCGCCTCGAGCTTCGCCATGATGTATTCCTCCGGCATCACCGTGCTCGACGCCATCCGCAGCTGCGAGGAGATCGTCGGCAACCGGCCGATCGAGCAGGCGTTGCGCGGCGCCGGCCAGCAGATCGCCGAGGGCAAGAACCTGACCGTGGCGTTCCAGGACGCGGGCATCTTTCCGCCGCTCGTCATCCGCATGCTGCGGATCGGGGAGAATACCGGGGCGCTGGACACGGCGCTGCTCAACGTGAGCTATTTCTACAACCGCGAGGTGCGCGAATCGATCGGCAAGCTGCAGGCGATGGTCGAGCCGGCGCTCACGCTGGTGCTCGGCGCGATCCTCGGCTGGGTAATGCTGTCGGTGCTCGGGCCGGTCTACGACACGATCAGCAAGATGAAGTTCTGACATGAAGCGCCTGGTCTATTTCACCGCCGATGACCATTGCGTATACACGTGGTCCGCCGGCAAGCTCGAACTGGAGGCGAAGTTCCCGGGCGACGAGCTGGGCGTGACGGCGTTCCGAGAGTACCTGTCGGGACACCGCGGCGGGCTGTACTACGCCCTGGCCGATCTCGCCGGCGAAGATTTTCACGAGGAGCAGATCCCGTACCTGCGCGGCGGCGACCGCGAGCTCGTGGTGCAGCGGCGCCTCGCGCAGCGCTACCGCGACACGCGGCTCGCCACGGCGCTGTCCCTCGGCCACATCAGGGGCGAGCGGCGCAACGAACGGTTGCTCCTCACCTCCTTCACCAACACGCAGCGCCTGACGCCGTGGCTTGACGCGCTGGCCGAGTCCGAGGCCAAGCTCGCGGGCATGTTCTCGGTGCCGCTGCTGGCGCCCGCGTTGGCAGCCCGCCTGGGTGCGCGCGGCGGGCGCTGCTTCGTGGTCACCGTCAACAGCACCGGGCTGCGCCAGTGCTTCGTGGAAGACGGCAAGCTGCGCTTCGCGCGACTGGAGCGCACGGTCGACATGGTGCCCGAGGCGCTCGCCTCGTTCGTGCGCTCGGAGACGGGCCGGCTCGCACAGTACCTGTCCACCTTGCGCGTGTTGCCGCGCGAAGGACCGCCCGTACAGGTGCTGGTGGTCGCGCCGCCCGGGCAGCGCGCCGCCTTCGAGCGCACGCTGGTGTCGGATACCCGGCTGTCGTTCCTCACCATCGACCAGGCCGACGCCGAGCGCCGCGTCGGCGTCAAATCCGCGCCGCCAGACACCGGCGCGGAGCAGCTTTACCTGCACCTCGCCGTGCGGCGCCCACCGCGCGAGCAGTTCGCGCGGCGCGAGGACCGGCGCAGCTACTATCTGTGGCAGCTCAAGCGCGGCCTGGTGGCTGCGGGGGCGCTCAGCCTTGCCGCCTGCGCGGTGTACGCCGGGGCGGGATGGATCGAGGTTTTCGGCCAGCGCGGCGAGCTCGAGCAACTGCGCGCCGAGACGCGCTCGACGCAGCAGGAGTACGAGCGCATCACCTCCACGTTCCCCGTGACGCAGACCACCACCGACAACCTGCGCGCCACCGTGGTGGAGTTCACCAACATCGCCAAGCGCAGCGCGCAGCCCGAACGCGCGCTGATGTACTTGTCCAAGGTGCTCGCTGATTTCCCCCAGATCGAACTCGATTCGCTCGCCTGGCGCATCGAGGGCGCCGCGCAACGGGGGCGCAATGCCGCCGCGGCCGTTGCGCCGAACGACCCGAAGCGCTCGGCGACCGAGGTGCTGGACATCTCCGGGCGCGTGGGCGCGATGCAGCGCTCGGACTACCGCGCCATCACCATGGAAGTGCAGCGTTTCGCGGATGCATTGCGCGCCGACCCCTCCTACGAGGTCCTGCGCACGCAGCTGCCCTTCGACGTCACCTCGGAGGGCACGCTCTCGGGCGACATCGGCCGCGCCGCTGAGACCGGCGAAGCGCCGCGCTTTACGATCGTGCTGAGCCGGAGCGTGCAATGAACTTCACCGCGCTCGAACTGCGCCAGCTGGCCCTGCCCCTGGTGGCATTCATCGCCCTGCTCGGCGCGGGGTCTGCGCTCGTCACCTGGACCGAGAGCCGCCTCGGGGCGCAGGGGAGCGTGCTGGCCGACGCGCGCGGCGAGCGCTCCCGCGCCAGGGAGCGCCTGATGCGCATCGCCGAGGAGGAAAAGGAGGTCAAGGAAAAGCTCGAGGTGTACCAGCACCTCAAGACCCTCGGCATCCTGGGCGATGAGCGGCGCCTGGAATGGGCCGACGCGATGACCCGCATCCGCACCGAGCGCGAGCTCCCCGACCTGCGCTATCGGGTCGAGCGCCAGCGCCCGCTGGTGTCCGTGCCGGGCAAGCCCGCGCCGGTGGATTTCTACGCCAGCACCATGCGCGTCGAGCTGCTCCTGCTGCACGAGGGAGACCTGCTGCGCTTTCTCGGCGACCTGCGCCAGTCGGGCAACGCGTATTACTCGGTGCGCAGCTGCGCCCTCACGCGCACCGGCCAGCCCGCGGCCGTCGCGGGCGTCGCGCCGCGCCTGCGCGCCGAATGCGAGATCGACCTCATCACCATCATGGACCGGGCCGCCAAGACATGAGGCGCACCGCCCTGGCCCTGCTGAGTTTCGCCCTGCTTGCGCCGTGCGGCGCCGGGGCGCAGGAACTCGAGCGCCTGTTCTTCACGCCTGCGGAGCGTGCCGCGCTGGACGCGCGGCGCAAGGCGCGCCTGCCCGACAAGCCCGCCGCCGTCGCCGCCTCGCCCACGACGCGCATCGACGGCTATGTGGCGCGCTCCAGCGGCAAGTCGACGCTGTGGCTCGACGGCTACGCGGTGCGCGACGGCAACCAGCCGGAGGGCGTGAACATGAGCGTGCGCCGCGGCAGCGACCCGAGCCGCGTCACCGTGTTAGTCGGCGAGGAGCGTCGGCGCGTCGAGATGCGCGTGGGCGAGACGCTCGATCGCGGCAGCGGCGAGGTGAAGGGCGTGATCGGCAATGGCGACATCCGCATCAAGCGCGGAGGTGGGGATGCGCGGTAGCCGCCGCGCACAGCGCGGCGTCGCGTTACTGGGGCTGCTGGCGGTCGCGGTCATGGTGTTCGCGTATGTGCTCACCAGCCGGCTGAACGCGGCGAGCCAGTTCGTGGGACTCGATCGCGAGGAAAGCGCACGGGTGCTCGCCCAGGCGAAGGTGGCGCTGATCGGCTACATGGCGCAGCAGGCGGCGATGCCGGGCGAGGACAATCCAGGTCACCTCCCGTGTCCCGAGGCGCCGGCCAACTACGGCACGGCGAACGAGGGCATTGAGGCGCCCTTCTGCTCGGCGCAGGCGATTGGCAGGCTCCCCTGGCGCACACTCGGACTGCCCAAGCTGGTCGATGCGGCCGGCGAGCCGCTCTGGTACGCCGTATCGAACGGCTGGCACCGCCCGAACTCGACAACCAACCTTTCCCTCAATTCCGATTCGAGCGGCCAGCTCAGCCTCGACGGTATCGCCAACGATGCGGTCGCGTTGATCATTGCGCCGGGACCCGTGCTGGCGGCGCAGGCGGGCACGGGCTGCACGGCGTGGGTGCAGTCGAGGCCAACGACCGGGGCGCCGGATGTGCGCAATTACCTGGAGTGCGAGAACGCCGCGTTCCCCGCGAACGCTGCGTTCGTCACCAGCCGGCCCGGACTGACCTTCAACGACCAGGTGCTGCGCGTGTCGGCGGCGGAGGTGATTCCCGCGCTGGAGGCGGCGATCGCAGAGCGGATCCAGCGGGAGATCGCGCCGGCACTCAGGGCGGTCTACACGTCGACGGGCTATTCCGGCATCCCTTCAAGCAGCCCGATGTATCCGTACGCTGCGCCATTCAGCAAGCCGGGACCCTCCACCGACCCGCTCAGCTCCAACTTCCAGGGCGCGGCAGGTACCTACCAGGGCCTGCTGCCATTCAGTCAGACGCAGGGCTGCAATCCGGCGACCGACGCGCGCTGCACGACCACGCTGGTCGCGTGGTCCTCCGGTACGCCACCGAGCGCGCCCAAGGTGGGCGGGGTCGGCTTTGTCATGAACCAGACCTGCTCGTGGCAGTTCAGCGGCACCGTAGCCGTATGCGAAGGCGAGTACGAAGAGGACAACAGCAACCCCTCCGGGCCCGGAATCCTGATGGAGATGACCGCCACGCTCACCAACGTCGCCCGGGGTTTGCGGTCTTTGGACTGGTCCAAGGGGACGGTCAAGGCGAGGAACGGCAGCTCCGACCCGTGGACGACCATGACGCTCGAATCGACGCTGGCGACCATGAACTCGGACGGATCGGTGACGGTCAGGATCCGGGGGCGGCTCCCGAACGTGGATGCGATGATCTGGGGTCACAAGGCGCTGTACCACGTCAGCCTCGAGCGCGCGGTGGTCGCCGACCATGCTCTGCTCGACCCCAATGACGCCACGCTCGGCTGGTTCGTGCGCAATGAATGGTATCGAACGGTGTACTACGCTGTGGCCCAGGCCAACACGGCCGCAAATCTGGCGTCTCTAGGCTGCACGTCGAGCAGCTGCCTGTACTTCAACAACAACATCGCCGCGACACGCAACATCCGCGCACTGCTCGTGCTCGCCGGCAGTTGCCTGCAAACGAGGTGCCCGCCTTCGATGCGACACAGCGACACCCTCGCGGACTACCTCGAGTACCAGAACGCCGACCTCGGCACGGTATACGAGCAGCGGCCCATGCGCGCTTCCCCCGTTGGCGTCCCGGCGCTCAATGCCCCCTGGAACGACCGAATCGTCCTGGTGGACTGGGACGCCTCGAATCCGCCCGTCGCGAGCCCCAACGGCCCCCAGGTCGTCAGCCTGGCGCCGCTGCGCATCTACGCGAAGCCCTGATGCCGCGCCCGCACGCACGTCGCGCCCGCGGCTTCACGCTCACCGAACTGGCGGTGGTGTTCGTGATCATCAGCCTGCTGCTGGCGACGGCGCTTTTCACGCTCTCCGCGCAGACCGAACAGCGCAATTTCGACGAGACGCGGCGCCGGCTGGAGGCCGCACGGGAGCTGCTCCTTGCGTTCGCGGTCGTCAATGGCAGGCTCCCCTGCCCCGCCATCGCCTCGAGCGGCGGGCAGGAATCGCTGAGTGGCGCCAACTGCAGCAGCCCGTACGGCGGCTTCCTGCCCGCGCGCACCATCGGGTTCCAGATCATGGATGCCGGGGGCAATGCCGTCGACGCGTGGGGAAATGCGATTCGCTATGCAGTTTCCGGTACCACGCCGACCTGCGCCACGACGCCCGCGACGCCGCACTTCACCAACGCGACGAATCTTCGCGCCAATGGCATTACCTGTCAGCCGAACGACCTGGTCGTGTGCCAATCGGCCACCGGCATCACGGCAACGACCTGCGGCACCGCGGTCTCGCTGACCAACCAGACCACGCTGGTCGCCGTCGCATTCTCTACAGGCGCCAACGGAATCGCGGGGAGCAGCGGCATCGACGAGGCCGCGAATCTGAACGGCGATCGAGTATTCGTGTGGCATACGCCCACCCCAGCGGGCGCGGCAAACGGCGCGTTCGACGATCAGGTGACCTGGATCACCGTCGGCGAGCTCTACGCGAAGCTGATCGCCGCCGGCATCCTGCCTTAGGCTGCGGCTCGGCGCAGCGCGAAGCACACCTCGCCGTCCCGATTCGATTCCAGCCGCAAGGCATAGCCCGCGGCCTGCGCCTGGCGCGCCGCCTGGTACAGGCCGATGCCGAGGCCGCCGTCCGATTGCACGGGCGTGCGCAGCAGCGTCGGCGCCATGTCGGGCGGCACAGCGTGGCCTGTGTCGCAAACGCGCAGTGTGTCCAACTCGAGCCACACGCTCACGCGTACGCCCGGCTGCGCGGCGCGCTTGGCGAGCGCGTTCTGCAGCAGGTTGTCGGCGACGCTGTCGAAAAGCGATCGCGGCACCTGCGCGGCGTCCAGGGCACCCGCGACGAATTCGACGCCGCGGTCCTGATACTGGCGCTTGAGCGCCTCCCACCACTCCGCAGCGGCCACCTGCGCTTCGTTCTCCGCCGCCGGGCGCTGCAGCTTGTCGAGCGTGGCCGCGAGGCGCTGCGTGATCGCCGGCAACTGGCGGCGCATGAGTGCCAGCGCCTCCGGCGATTCGCCGCGCTCGGCCCCCGCGACCGAGCACAGGACGTTCAGCGATTGCAGCAGGTTCTTCACGTCGTGCGTGACTCGCGCGCCGGTCTCGTGCACCGCCTGCATGTAGCTCGCCTGCTGCAGCGCGCGTTCGCGCAGCTTGGCCAGATAGAACTCCCCGAGAAGCTGGCCGAGCAGGCGCAGGTGGCCGTGCAGCGCCGGGCTCGTGCGGTAACGCGAGTAGATGGTGAGCGCGAGCTCCCGGTTGGCAAACTCGACCGCGTAGGGCGTGCGCTCGCCCGCCTCGCCGCGCTCGGCGCCGGAGCGCCATGCCGCGCCCTGCGCCGAGGGCAGCCGCGAAAGCGCGGCCACCGCCTCGGCGAGAAAGCGCTCGGGCCGCGGCTCGGCCTGCGACAGTTGGGCAAGGTACTGCAGCCATTGCTCGATCGGCAGGCCGATCGAAAACAGGTAGCGCGAGACGAACACATTCAGTCCCGCATAGCCGGTACGCGGATTCCACGCCACGCCGATGGCCAGCAGGATGCCGGCGATCACGAACACGATGTAGGTCAGCGCCTCGAGGTACCCGGTGCTCCCCAGCGTCATGAAGGCGAAGCTGCCCAGGATGACCACGCCGAGCATCAGCATCAGAAAGACGCTGTAGAAGTAGTCGATCACCTGCGCCGCCTCGGGCGGGTCGCTCTCGGCCGGCGTCAGCGCCATCAGGACAAAGAGCAGCGGCAGTCCCCAGGCGGCGTAGTCGCGGACTACCGGATCGACTTCGTTGCGCGGCGCGATCTGCGGCAGCACGACCACCACCAGCAGCGCAAGCAGATAAGCGAACACGAGAAGGTAGAAGCGCCTTTGCCAGCGCGCCTGGTGCAGGAAGACCTTCCCGCCGACCAGTCCCCCGAGCACCACGGTCCAAACCGCGAGCAGCCACCAGTTGAGGAACGCCACCAGCGCCGCCGCGAACACGCTGATGAACAGCGCCTGCGCCAGCGTCACCCGCCGCTCGCCGCGCAGCAAGGGCTGCCACAACAAGAGCAGGCCAAGGTGCGCGAGCAGCAACACGCGCGCGCCATCGTCGGCGACGCCGCGCAGCGCCACCACGTGCAGCAGCGCCAGCATGGCGATGACCACGAAGCGCCAGTAGCGTCGGCTGAAGGCCCACGCGGCATGCGCAAGCCCCGCTTGCGCGGCTGCGGGAGATTCGGCTTGCATGATGTCCAAGTGCGGGCAAAGATACGCAGAATCCACGCATCGCGATAGATGTCCGCCGTCCTACTCCTCGCCCGCACCACCCTGCTCGAAGCCGGCCGCAGCGCCCTGCCGTGGCTGGCGCTCGGCCTGCTCGCGGCGGCGCTCGGCCTGGCCGCGTTCCTGTCGCAGGTCGCCATCACCGAGGGCCGCGAGCTGCAGGCCGCGCTCGCCGCCGCGCTGCTGCGAGCCGGCGCGACGTTCCTGCTGGCGGTGCACGTCGCCGCGAGCGTGGTACGCGAGTCGAACGACAAGGTTCTCGAGCTCGCCCTGGCGCTGCCGGTGACGCGCAGCCAGTACTATCTGGGCAAGCTCTGCGGCTACGGCGTTATCGGGTTCGCGCTCGCCGCGGCCTCGGCGCTGCCAATGCTGCTGTGGGCAACGCCCGCAGGGGTTGCGCTCTGGGGCGCTTCGCTCGCGCTGGAGCTGCTGCTGGTGGCCGCTGCGAGCCTGTTCTTTGTCGTGACGCTCGCCAATGTGGTGCCGGCGATCGCGGCCACTGCCGGGCTGTACCTGCTGGCGCGCTCCATCGCCGCGATCCAGCTGCTGGCGCGCGGGCCGCTTGCCGAGGAGACCTGGGCACAGGTCGCGGCGCGCGGTGCGGTGGATGCCGTCGCGTTCCTGCTGCCGCGCCTGGATCTCGTCACGCGCAGCGACTGGCTGCTCTACGGCGCCCCCGCGGCGGCCGAGTTCGGCTCGGCGGTGGGTACCCTGCTGGTCTACGCGGCGCTGCTCTGCGCGGCGGGACTGTTCGACTTTCACCGGCGCAACCTGTGAGCGCCACCGAGCGCCCGCTGACCTCGGTGCCGGGTCGGATCTGGGCAGCGCTCGCCATCGGCGTCGCGGCGCAATTCGCGCTCCAGTCCTTGCGCCCGCCGCCGCCCGCTAACGCCGCGGACCTGCCGCCACCGCCCCGCGCGGCGGCGCTTCGCGCTGCAAGTTTCGGCGAGCCGGCGGCCGCCGCGCGCCTCGCCATGCTCTACGTGCAGGCGTTCGATCTCGGCGCGGGAAATGCGCTGCCCTATGCGCGACTGGACTTCGATCGGCTGGCGCTCTGGCTGCGCGCCATCCTCGATACGGACCCGCGCAGCAACTACCCGTTGTTTGCCGCGGCGCGTATCTACGCCGAAGTGGAAGACCCGGCGAAATTGCGGTCCATGCTCCGGCTGATCCACGAGTCATTTCCCCAGGATCCGAACCGGCGATGGCCTGCGCTGGCGCACGCGGCGCTGCTCGCCAAGCACCGGCTGGGCGACTTGCCGCTCGCGCGCCGCTATGCGGCGGATCTGCAGCGCCTGACCACCGACCCGGCGATCCCGTTGTGGGCGAAGCAGATGGAGATCTTCATCCTCGAGGACATGAACGAGCTCGAAGCGGCCAGGATCATGCTCGGCGGCCTACTGGCCGGCGGTCGCCTCGAGGATCCCACGGAGCGCCAGTTCCTCAACCAGCGCCTCGAGGACCTCGAGCGGCGAATTTCGTCGAGACCGTGACACATGTGTCGTAATGTCGACAATTTTTCCGTGATTTTTGCCATATAGTGCCCCGGAATGCCAAAAAGTGCCGGGCATGGAACTTGCGGACTACAGTTATCGTAGCGTCTGCTCGCAAAGGAGTAATTGGATGAAAACGAACCAAAAAGGCTTCACGCTCGTGGAAATCGCGATCGTGCTGGTGATCATCGGCCTGCTGCTCGGCGGGATCCTGAAAGGCCAGGAAATGATCACGCAGGCCAAGATCAAGAACATCATCGCTGACTACTCCGGCATCTCGGCCGCCTACCACGGCTATCAGGACCGTTACCGCGCGATTCCGGGCGACGACCCCGGCGCGGCAACGCGCTGGACTACGCCGACCGTGGCAACCGCGGGCAATGGCAACGGCCAGGTCGCCGGAACCTACAACAACGCCAATGCTGCCTGCACGGCCGCAGTGGAAAGCTGCAGCTGGTGGGACCACCTGCGCCGCGCCGGCTTCGTCGCGGGCTCGGGGGTCACGCAACCGTTCAACGCGGTCACCGGCCTGATCGGTGTACAAACCGGAGACGGCGCCGTAGCTGTCGGACCGGCCCTGGGTGGGGCGGCGGGCGTCGGCGGGTTCGCCGGACTGATCATCTGCTCGGCGAACCTTCCGGACAAGATCGCGATCGCCACCGACACGCAAATGGACGACGGCGCGCGTACGGCGGGGACGGTGCGCGGCATCCTGCAGACTTCGCCGAATCCCGCCATTCCCGCTGATGCCACGGGTGCAGGCGTCGGTGGTACCGCCAACTACGTGGAAAGCGGCACCAACACCTACACGCTCTGCCGCCTGCTGTAGTCGCGGCACGCGGTTTTGGCCCCAAGGGCCGGCGCTTCGCGCCGGCCCTTTTCATTTGCGGCCTCCGGGCCCGGAGGCGGTCGGACACGGGCGTTATACTCGACGCCCTATGTCCAACGTACTGCGCCCGGTGCGGCAGGCAACCCGGGAAGGCGAAAGCGCCCTGGAGCTCGCCCGCCAAGTCCTCGCGATCGAGGCCGATGCGGTGCGCGCCCTCATCGAGCGCCTGGATGGGCGCTTCCTGGAGGCACTGCGCCTGATCCAGGCTTGCCTCGACGGCCATCGCGGCCGCGTGATCGTCAGCGGCATCGGCAAGTCCGGCCACATTGCGCGCAAGATCGCCTCCACCATGGCGAGCACCGGCACGCCGGCCTATTTCGTGCATCCGGCCGAGGCAAGCCACGGCGACCTCGGCATGATCCGCGCCGACGACGTGTTCATCGGCATCTCCAACTCGGGCGAAAGCGCGGAGCTGGTGCGTATCCTCCCCGCGCTCAAGCGCGAAGGCGCGAAGCTCGTCGCGATCACCGGCAAGCCCGGCTCCACGCTCGCGCGCGAGGCCGACGTGCACCTGGACGCGGGTGTAGCGAAGGAGGCCTGTCCGCTCAACCTGGCACCCACCGCCAGCACCACGGCGGCACTGGCATTGGGGGACGCGCTCGCCATCGCGTTGCTCGATGCGCGCGGCTTCTCGGCGCGCGATTTCGCGCGCTCGCACCCGGGCGGATCGCTGCAGCGCGAAGCGCTGAAGCACGTTGCCGACGTCATGCACAGCGGCGCGGCTCTGCCCATGGTGCGGGAGAACGCGACGCTCAAGCAGGCGCTCGACGAGATGACGCGCGGCGGCCTGGGCATGACGGCGGTGGTGGATGCGGCGCGTCGGCTGAAGGGAATCTTCACCGACGGCGACCTGCGCCGCGCGCTGAAGAAGGTCGCCAACCTCCGGTCTGCGCGCATTGCGCGCATCATGACGCCCGATCCGCGCACCGTGGCGCCGCAAGCGCTGGCCGCGGAGGCCGTGGCCCTCATGGAGCGGCACCGCATCAGCCAGCTGCTGGTGGTGAGCGCCTCGGGGGAACTGGTCGGCGCGCTCAACATGAACGACCTGCTGCGCGCGAAGGTGGTCTGAGGGAATGGCGCAGGTTTCCTCCGACGCGCTCGGTCGGGCGCGGCGCCTCCGCCTGATGGTGTTCGACGTGGATGGTGTGCTCACCGACGGCCAGCTCTGGTACGGGCCGCAGGGCGAAATGCTGAAGGCGTTTCATGTGCGCGACGGCCACGGCCTCAAGCTGCTCGCCGAGGGCGGTGTCGCCACTGCGCTGCTGTCCGGACGCAGTTCCCAGGCGCTGTCGGCGCGCGCAGCCGACCTGGGCTTGGCCCACGTCCTGCAGGGCGTCACCGCCAAGAGGCCCGCCTTCGAGGCGCTCCTCGCGCAGCTCGGCCTGACGGCGCACGAAGCCGGCTTCATGGGGGACGACCTGCCGGACCTGCCAGTGCTCACGCATTGCGGGTTCGCCTGCGCGCCGCGCGGCGCGCACGAGCTCGCACTGCGGCAGGCGCATTACGTGCCCGACGCGCCCGCCGGCGCCGGCGCCGCGCGCGAAGTCTGCGAGTATGTGCTCGGCGCGCAGGGCCGGCTCGACGAATTGCTGGCGAGGTACCGCGCGTGAAGCTCTCGGCCACGCGCCTGTTCCCGCTGGTGCTCCTGCTGACGCTCGCGCTGCTCAGCTTCTGGCTGGAGCGCACCTCGCGCGAGCAGCCGGCGCAGCCGTCGCAGCGCCTGCACGATCCCGACTACAGCGCAGAGCATTTCACCGTCACCGACTACAACCTCGCCGGCGCGCCGGTCGCGACGCTGGCGGCGGCGCGCATGGTGCATTACCCGGATGACGATTCGACCGACCTGGTGGCGCCGCGCCTGACGCAAACGCTGCCCGAGGAGCCGCGGCTGCAACTCTCCGCCGACCGCGGCACGCTGTCGCGCGACGGTGCGGACGTGTTCCTGTACGACAACGTGCAGCTGGTACGCGAGCCCGAGAACGACTCGCCCGAGACGCGCATGCAGACCAGCTTCCTGCATGTGATCCGCGCCCGCTCGCTGGTGCGCACCGACCGTGAGGTACGCGTGACCGAGCGGGGGCGTACGCTCATCGGCCGGGGCATGGAGTACGACAACGCCTCGCGCCAGCTCACTCTGAGCGCCGAGGTGCGGGGCAGCTTCGAGGCGGAACGGTGATGCGCCAGCGTCGTGCCATCCTGCTCGCCGCGGCGATTGCTGCAATGTCTGCCTTTTCGGCCAGGGCCGAAAAGGCAGATCGGGAAAAACCCACCCAGATCGAAGCCAATCGGATGACCTCCGACGAGGCGCGCCGCGTCAGCATCTTCGTCGGCAACGTCGTGCTCACCAAGGGCACCCTGAAGCTGCAGGCCGAGCGTCTCGAGGTGCGCCAGGACGTAGACGGCTTCCAGCACGCCACCGCCACCGGCTCGCCGGTGCGCTTTCGGCAAAAGAGCGATCCGCGCGGCGGCCTGGAGGGCGTGTGGATCGACGCCGAGGCGGGCCACATCGAAATCGACGAGAAGGCCGAGCGCGTCGAGATGCGCGAGAGCGCGCGCGTGACGCGCGACAAGGACGAGGTGCGCGGCAGCTACATCGTCTACGACCAGCGCTCGGAGTTCTTCTCGGTCACCAGCACCAAGGACGCGCCGGACGGGCGCGTGCGCGCCGTGATCCAGCCGAAGAAGCCCGAAGGCGGGCCGCCCGCGCCGGGCAAGCCCGGGGCGCAGAAGTGAGCCTGCTGCGCTGCGAGCGACTGCGCAAGCACTACAAGTCGCGCGCCGTGGTGCAGGACGTCTCGCTCGAGGTCTCCAGCGGCGAAGTCGTCGGGCTGCTGGGCCCCAACGGCGCGGGCAAGACCACCTGCTTCTACATGATCGTGGGCCTGATCGCCGCGGACTCCGGGCGCATCCACCTCGACGGGCGCGAGCTCACGCACCTGCCGATTCACGCGCGCGCGCGCCTGGGCATCTCCTACCTGCCGCAGGAGAACTCGGTGTTCCGCAAGCTCACGGTGGAAGAGAACGTGCAGGCGGTGCTCGAGCTGCAGAAGCTCGCCAAGGCCGACATCGAAGCGCGACTGCAGGAGCTGCTCAAGGATCTGAACATCGCGCATTTGCGCAAGCACACGGCGCTCTCGCTCTCCGGCGGTGAGCGCCGCCGCCTGGAGATCGCGCGCGCGCTCGCCACGCGACCGGCCTTCATCCTGCTCGACGAGCCGTTCGCGGGCGTGGACCCGATCGCCGTGCTGGACATTCAGCGCATCATCCGCTTCCTGAAGGAGCGGCAGATCGGCGTGCTGATCACGGACCACAACGTGCGCGAGACCCTCGGCATCTGCGACCGCGCCTACATCATCAACGAGGGCGCGGTGCTCGCCTCGGGGCATCCCGAGGAGATCGTCTACAATGACAGCGTTCGCCGTGTTTACCTCGGCGAGCACTTTCGCATGTAGCCGCGCCGCAGGTCCCCGCGCCTTTTCGCCGCCATGAAGCCCACCCTGCAGTTCCGGCTCTCCCAGCACCTCACGCTGACGCCGCAGCTGCAGCAATCGATCCGCCTGCTGCAGCTGTCCACGGTCGAGCTGAACCAGGAGATCGAGCGCATGCTGATGGAGAACCCGATCCTCGAGCGCGAGGATATCGAGGGCGATGCGCAGGCGGCGATCGCCCCGCCGCGCGACGCCGCGTCGAGCGCGCCGGAGGCCGACGCTGCGGCGGAAGAGCCCGCCGAGCGGCCCGAGGACTGGCTGAGCGAGTTCGCGGCGCCGTCCGGGCGCGGCGAGGACGACGAGGAGGGTGACCGCAGCTTTTCCGCGCCGGACATGCCGACGCTGCGCGATCACCTCAACCAGCAACTCACGCTCACCGGCGTCGGCGAGCGCGATCGCGCGCTGGTCGCGCTGCTGATCGACGTGCTCGACGAGGATGGCTACCTGACGCAGCCGCTCGAGGAAATCGTGGCGCTGTTCGCCGCCGAAGCGCAGGTCGACCTCGAGGAGCTCGGCATCGCGCTCAGGCACCTGCAGAACCTCGAGCCCGCGGGCGTCGGCGCACGCTCGCCCGCGGAATGCCTGCTGCTGCAGCTGCGCTTGCAGGGCGCGCACCCGGCCTGCGCGCTCGCCGTGGACATCGTCGGCAAGCACCTGGAGCTGCTCGCCAGCCGGGACTTCGCGCGCCTGCGCAGCGTCACCGGCGCGCAGGAGACGGAGCTGCGCGGCGCACAAAAGCTGATCCAGAGCCTCAACCCGCGCCCGGGCGCCGCCTTCGCGCGCATCGAGACACGTTACATGATCCCGGACGTGATCGTGCGCAAGGTGCGCAACGTGTGGCGCGCCAGCCTCAATCCCGAGGCCATGCCGCGCCTGCGCATCAACCGCCTGTACGCGGACCTCGCGGGACGCGCGCGCAACGGTTCGAACGCGCTCGCCTCGCAATTGCAGGAAGCGCGCTGGATGATCAAGAACGTGCAGCAGCGCTTCGATACCATCCTGCGCGTGTCGCAGGCGATCGTCGACCGGCAACGCGAGTTCTTCGAGCATGGCGAGATCACCATGCGCCCCATGGTGCTGCGCGAGATCGCCGAGACCCTCAGCCTGCACGAAAGCACCATCTCGCGCGTCACCACGCAGAAATACATGGCCACGCCGCGCGGCACCTACGAGCTGAAGTACTTCTTCAGCAGCCACGTCGCCACCGACAGCGGCGGCGCTGCGTCCTCCACCGCGATTCGCGCGCTGATCCGGCAGCTGGTGGCGGCGGAAGATGGCCGCACGCCGCTGTCCGATGCGCGCATCGCGCAGATCATCGGCCAGCAGGGCATCGTCGTCGCGCGCCGCACAATCGCGAAATACCGGGAATCTTTGCAGATCCCGCCGGTCAACCAGAGGAAGATCCTGTGAAGGGAATCCCGTGAACTTGAGTCTGAGCGGTCATCACCTCGACGTCACCCCGGCCCTGCGCACCTACGTGCGCGACAAGCTGGCGCGCGTGACGCGCCATTTCGACCACGTCATCGACGCGCACGTCGTGCTCACGGTCGACAAGCTGGTGCAGAAGGCCGAGATCACGCTGCACGTGCGCGGCAAGGACATCCACTGCGCCTGCGAGCAGCCGGACCTGTACGCGGCGATCGATCTGCTCGCCGACAAGCTCGATCGCCAAGTGCTCAAGTACAAGGGCAAGCGCGAAGGCAAGGGGCACGAGGCGCCCAAGCGCGCCGACATTGACAATGTTTGACCCCCTCGCCGGCACGGACGGCGCGCTCGGCCATGGGCTATAATCCGCGCCCTTTGCTGCAGCGCCGTTCGGGCGCCGAGTGATGAGTCTGGTCGCAAAACTGCTGCCTCCCGCCAACGTGCTGCTCGACCTTCAGGTGTCGAGCAAGAAGCGCCTGTTCGAACAGGTCGGGTTGCTGTTCGAGAACAACCACGGCATCGGTCGCAGCCTGGTGTTCGACAGCCTGTTCGCGCGCGAGCGCCTGGGCTCCACCGGCCTCGGCCAGGGCGTGGCCATCCCGCACGGGCGCATCAAGGGCCTGAAGGACGCGCTGGGCGCGTTCGTGCGACTGGCCCAGGCCGTGCCGTTCGACTCCCCGGATGCCAAGCCGGTCCAGCTTCTGTTCGTGCTGTTGGTTCCTGAGCAGGCAACCGAAAAGCACCTGCAGATCCTGTCGGAGCTCGCGCAGATGTTCAGCGACCGCGTGTTGCGCGAGTCGATGACGCTCGCCGCGGATGCCGCCGCTCTGCACCAGTTGATCGCCGCATGGCAACCCGATGCAGCAGGTCAGCGTCAAGCAGTTGCATGAGGACAACGGCGGGACGCTCGCGCTGGCGTGGCTCGCCGGGCGCGACGGCAACACGCACGTCGAGCGCGGCGCAGCCGCCTCGGCCGCGCTGATCGGCCATCTCAACCTCAATCACCCGAACCGCATCCAGGTCGCCGGCCTCGACGAGGCCGGCCAGCTCGAGCGCCTTGCCGGGCCGTTGTTCGATGCCGCGCCTGCGGCGCTCATCCTGGCCGACGGCATCCCCGCGCCCCGCGCCGTGCTCGAGCACGCCGAGCGCTCGCAGACGCCCGTGTTCGCCACGTCGCTGCCCGCCGCGCGCGTCATCGAGAAGCTCGCGCGCTACCTCGCCAAGACGCTGGCCGAGCGCACCGAACGCCACGGCGTGTTCATGGACGTGCTCGGGCTGGGCGTGCTCATCACGGGAGACTCCGGCGTCGGCAAGAGCGAGCTCGGCCTGGAGCTGATCAGCCGCGGCCATGGCCTGGTCGCCGACGACGTGGTGGAGATCGCGTGCCTTGCGGCCGATACGCTCGAGGGACGCTGCCCGCCGATGCTGAAGGACTTCATCGAGGTGCGCGGCCTGGGGCTGCTCGACGTGCGCACCATCTTCGGCGAGACGGCGGTGCGGCCCAAGATGCGCCTGCGCCTCATCGCGCATCTGGACAAGCCCGCCACCGCGGGGTCGCGCGATGTCACCGAGCGGCTGCCGCTCGTCGAGCAATCCGAGGCGATTCTCGGGGTGACCGTGCGCAAGGTGGTGATCCCGGTGGCCGCCGGGCGCAATCTCGCGGTGCTGCTGGAAGCGGCGGTGCGCAACTACATCCTGCAGCTGCGCGGGATCCATTCCGGCGCCGAATTCATGGCGCGGCACAAGCGCGCCATGGACGGCACCTGAGCGCCGCCGCGTGCGCCTCATCCTGGTCAGCGGGCTTTCGGGTGCTGGAAAGAGCATCGCGCTGGATGTGCTGGAGGACGCGGGCTACTACTGCGTCGACAATCTCCCCGCCACGCTGCTGATGGACGTAGTGCGCTTTTTGGCGGAAGCCGGGCACGAGCGCGTGGCGCTGTCGGTGGACGCGCGCAGCGCAGCGCTCGCGGCGCTGCCGCAGGTGGTGGCGCGGCTCAAGGCCGGGGGCGCCGACTGCAGCGTGCTGTTCCTCGAAGCGAGCGAGCACGCGCTGATGCGCCGCTTCTCCGAGACGCGGCGCCGCCATCCGCTCACGGTGGAGGGCCTCACGCTCGCCGAGGCGATCGGGCGCGAGCGCGCCCTGATGGGCGACATCGCCGAACTCGGGCACCGCATCGACACCAGCGACCTGCAGCCCAAGGTGCTGCGCAACTGGATCCGCGACCTGCTCGGCCTGGGCGCGGGGTCGCTGGTGCTGCTGTTCGAATCCTTCGCGTTCCGCGACGGCATCCCGCTCGATGCCGACTGGGTGATCGATGCGCGCATGCTCCCCAATCCGCACTACGACCCGGCGCTACGGCCGCTCACCGGACGCGACGCCGCCGTCATCGGCTACCTTGAGGGCCAGGAGCCGGTGCAGCGCTTCTACGAGGACGTGCGCGCTTTCCTCGAGCGCTGGGTGCCCGAGGTGGTGAAAGAGAACCGCAGCTACGTGACGGTGGCGATCGGCTGCACCGGCGGCCGGCACCGCTCGGTGTACCTGGCCGAGAAGCTCGCCGCCGCTTTTTCCGGCGAACGGCGCGTGCTGGTGCGCCATCGCGGCCTCGCCCGCGAGTGAGCGTCGCCGAGATCGCGCTGTTCCCGCTGCAGACGGTGCTGTTCCCCGGCGGACGGCTGCCGCTGCGCATCTTCGAGCAGCGCTACATGGACATGGCGAAGGCCTGCCTGCGCGATGAGGCGCCCTTCGGCGTATGCCTGATCCGCGAAGGCGCGGAAGTCGGCGAGCCCGCGGTGCCCGAAGAAGTCGGCTGCATAGCGCGCATCGTCTCCTGGGACATGCAGCAACTGGGCGTGCTGCAGGTGGTGGCACGGGGCGAGCAACGCTTTCGCATTCTCGAGCGTCGTGTCCAGGCCAACGGGCTCGCGATCGCCCGCGTGGCGCTGCTGCCCGCCGAGCAGGACGCGACGCTGGACGCCGCGGCGGACCTGTGCGCGCGGGTGCTGCGCAAGGCGCTCGACACAGCCGGCGACGGGCTGGTCGAGCCCCCGCTGCGCTACGACTCTGCGGCCTGGGTCAGCGCCCGACTGGCGGAGCTGTTGCCGTTGTCCGGCGCATCGCGCCAGCGCCTGCTGGCGATGGACGATGCGCGCGACCGCATCGAGATTCTGCGCCGGCTAATCAGCTCGAGCGGGCAATAGCGCGCGCAGCAGCTTTCGCACCGGCGCCGGCACCGCGGCGTCGGCGGCGTCGGACACTTCGAGCCAGAGCCGGCCGGCCGACGGCGGCGCGCTGCGCACGGGGCATAGCCAGGGCTGTACGCGCAGCCTGAAATGCGTGAAGCCGTGCTCGAGCAGCGGCAGCTTGCGGCCACGCGCGCCCGCGAGGAGCCGCGCCTCGGGAAAGGTCCACAGCCCGCCCCACAGTCCCGCGTCCGGGCGACGCTCGAGCAGAACCTCGCCCTGGTGCACGTAGATGAACCAATCGGTGCGCTTCAGCGGCAGGGGCTTTCGCACCCGCGACGCGGGCAGCTCGGCGATGCGGCCCTCGCGGCGCGCGACGCAGCGCTGCGCCACCGGGCAGCGATCGCAGGCGGGCTTCGTCCTCGTGCACACGGTCGCCCCCAGGTCCATCAACCCCTGGGTGTAGGTGCGCAGGCCGCGCCGCGGCAGGAGCCGCTGCGCAAGCGCCCATTGGGCGTCCACGTCCTGCACGCCGAATTGCCGCGCGAGCACCCGCTTCACGTTGCCGTCGAGGATCGCGGCGCGCCGGCCGAAGGCGAACACCGCGATCGCGGCCGCGGTCGATCGCCCTACGCCGGGCAGGGTCTCCAGCCCCGCCGCATCGCGCGGAAAACCGCCGCGCGCCGTCACCATGCGCGCCGCCGCATGCAGGTTACGGCCGCGCGCGTAGTACCCCAGGCCGCTCCAGAGCCGCAGCACGTCGTCGAGGGAGGCCTCCGCCAGCACCCGAACCTCGGGAAAGCGCGCGAGGAACCTCTCGTAGTAGGGGATTACCGTCTCGACCTGGGTCTGCTGCAGCATCACCTCCGCGAGCCAAATGCGGTAGGGATCGCGCGTGTCCTGCCAGGGCAGGCCATGGCGGCCATGCCGCCGCTGCCAGGCGATGAGGGAGGCAGCGAAAGCGGGCATGCCGCATTGTATGATTGCCGCGCATGCTCGCCTTCATCCTGCGCCGTCTCGGGCAAGCGGTCATCGTCATGCTGACGGTCGGACTGATCGCGTTCGCGCTGTTTCGCTTCGTCGGCGACCCGGTGCTGTTCATGCTCGGCCAGGACGCCACGCCCGAGGACCGCGAGCGCGTGACGCGGCTGCTCGGCCTCGACCAGCCGTTCTACGTGCAGTACGCGAAGTTCGTCGGCCGCGCGGTGCAAGGCGACTTCGGCCTGTCCCTGCGCCAGGTGCAGCCGGTCTCGAAGTTGTTCGTCGAGCGTCTGCCGGCGACGCTCGAACTGTCTTTCGTCGCCGCCGCGCTCGCGCTGGTGGCCGGGGTCGGCATGGGCGTGTACACCGCGCTGCGGCGCGATTCCTGGCTGACGCAGGCGATGCTGGCGGTGTCGCTCATCGGCGTGTCGCTGCCGACTTTCCTCATCGGCATCCTGCTCATTCTGGTGTTCGCGGTGCAACTCGGTTGGCTGCCCTCGTTCGGCCGCGGCGAAACGGTGGCGCTGGGCTGGTGGAGCACCGGCCTGCTGACCTGGAGCGGGATCAAGTCGCTGATCCTGCCCGCGATCACGCTGGGCCTGTTCCAGATGACGTTGATCCAGCGCCTGGTGCGCGCGGAGATGCTGGAAGTCCTGCGCACGGACTACATCAAGTTCGCCCGTGCGCGCGGCCTCACCGACCGCGCGGTGCATTTCGGCCATGCCCTCAAGAACACGCTGGTGCCGGTGATCACCATCACCGGCCTGCAGGTGGGCGCCGTGATCGCCTTCGCCATCATCACCGAGACCGTGTTCCAGTGGCCCGGCATGGGCCTGCTGTTCATCCAGGCGGTGGGCGTCGCCGACGTGCCCGTGATGGCCGCCTATCTGTGCCTGATCGCGCTATTCTTCGTCGTCATCAATCTAGCCGTGGACCTGCTGTACTACGCGGTCGATCCCCGCCTGAGGATCGAGCGCGCGGCCATGGCGCACTGAGGAAACCATGAAAAACGACCCTCTCGAGATGCTGCGGCTGTTCCACGCCGAGCTGGTGCACATCCGGCGCGACATCCACGCCAACCCCGAACTGGGCTTCGAGGAGAAGCGCACCTCGCAGCTGGTGGCGGACAAGCTCGCGGAATGGGGCGTCGAAGTGCACCGCGGCCTCGCCAAGACGGGCGTGGTCGGCGTGATCAAGGGCAAGAAGGACTCCGGCCGCGCCATCGGCCTGCGCGCCGACATGGACTGCCTGCCGATGCAGGAGACGGGCGCAGTGCCGCACAAGTCGAGAGTCGCCGGGCGCATGCACGCCTGCGGCCACGACGGCCATACCACCATGCTGCTCGGCGCGGCGCGCTACCTCGCGCAGTCGCGCAACTTCGACGGCACCGTGAACCTCATCTTCCAGCCGGCGGAGGAAGGCGGCGGCGGCGGTCGCGTGATGGTGGAGGAAGGCCTGTTCACGAGGTTCCCGATGGACGCGGTGTACGCCCTGCACAACTGGCCGGGGCTGCCCGTCGGCAAGATCGCGGTGCGCCCGGGGCCGATGATGGCGGCGACCGACGAGATCAAGATCAAGGTGAGCGGCCGGGGCGGCCACGCCGCGCTGCCGCACCTGGCGGCCGATCCGGTGGTGGCCACCGCGCACATCATCACCGCGCTGCAGAGCATCGCCAGCCGCAACGCCAACCCGATCGATTCCCTGGTGGTTTCGGTGTGCTCGATGCAGACCAGCCAGGTCGGCGCCTACAACATCATCCCGGGCCATGTGGAGCTGGTGGGCACGGTGCGCACCTTCAGCCCCGAGATGCGCGAGCTGGCCGAGAAGCGCATCAAGGAGATCGCGGCCTCGGTGGCGCAGGGCCTGGGCGCGAGCGCCGAAGTGGAGTACCGCCGCGGCTACCCGGCGACCGTCAACACGGAGCAGGAGGCGCGGTTCGCCGCGCAGGTCGGCGAGAAGGTGTTCGGCAAGGGCAACGTGGTCACCGACGGCGAGCCGACGATGGGCGGCGAGGACTTCGCCTACATGCTGCAGGCCAAGCCCGGCGCCTACGTGTTCCTCGGCCAGGGCGGCACTCCGGGAGGCTGCTTCCTGCACAACCCCGATTACGATTTCAACGACGAGGTGATTCCACTGGGCGCCGGCTACCTGGCCGCGCTGGTCGAGGAATCGCTGCCACTCAAGTAAGGGAGACGCAACGATGAAAACCAGGCACCTGCTTGCAGCGGCGCTGATCGCGCTCGCCGCGCCCCTGCACGCCGCGACGCTCAAGTGGGGTGCGCAGAACGACATCCTGACGCTCGACCCGCATTCGCAGAACCACGCCACCACCCACGGCATCCTGCAGCACGTCTACGAGGGCCTGGTGCGCTACACGCGGGACTTCAAGATCGAGCCGGCCCTCGCCACCAGCTGGCAACAGGTCACGCCGACGCAATGGCGCTTCAACCTGCGCAAGAACGTGAAATTCCACGACGGCACGCCGTTCACCGCCGACGACGTGGTGTTCTCCTATGGCCGCATCATCCAGCCGCAGGGCACCAACCAGATCTACGTCTCGGGCGTGAAGGAAGTGAAGAAGATCGACGACCACACCGTGGACCTGGTGCTGGACGGGCCGAACCCGGTGCTGCTGCGCCTGCTGGTGGACTTCCGCATCATGAGCAAGGCCTGGTCGGTGAAGAACAAGTCGGAGAACGTGCAGGACTACGTGGCCAAGGAGGAGTCCTACGCCTCGCGCAATGCCAACGGCACCGGCCCCTACCAGATCAAGCTGTGGGAACCCGACAAGCGCATCCTGTTCGCCGCGAACAGCGCCTGGTGGGACAAGCTGCAGGGCAACGCCACCGAGGTGATCTACACGCCGATCAAGTCCGACGCCACGCGCATCGCCGCGCTGCTCGCGGGCGACGTCGACCTGGTCACCGATTTGCCGACGCAGGACGTCGCGCGCCTGCGCACCGAGCCCAAGCTCAAGGTGCTCGAGGGCCACGAGGTGCGCACCATCTTCATCGGCATGGACCAGCACAGCGACGAGCTGAAGTATTCCAGCGTCAAGGGCAAGAATCCGTTCAAGGACATCCGCGTGAGGCAGGCCCTCAACCTCGCCGTGGACCGCGAGGCGATCAAGCGCGTCACCATGCGCGGCCTGTCCATCCCGGCGGCGATCATGATCGCGCCCGGCGTGCACGGCCACTCGACCGCGCTCGACAAGGTGGCGCGCGCGGACGCGGCCGGCGCGAAGAAGCTGCTCGCCGAGGCCGGCTACCCGAACGGCTTCGAGTTCGGCCTGGACTGCCCCAACAACCGCTACGTCAACGACGAGGAGATCTGCCAGGCGCTGGTCGGCATGTGGGCGAAGATCGGCCTCAAGGCAAAGCTCAACGCACAGCCGATGGCCACCTTCATCCAGAAGATCCAGAGGTTCGACCACGACGCCTACATGCTGGGCTGGGGCGTGGCGACCTTCGATGGCCTGTACACGCTGCAATCGCTGGTGCGCACCAAGACCACCGGCGCCGACGGCAGTTTCAACCTCGGGCGCATCAGCGACGCCAAGCTCGACGCCCTGATCGACGCGATGAAGACCGAGACCGACGTGAGAAAGCGCGACGGCCTGCTGCGCGACGCGCTGGCGGCGACGCGCGACAACTACTACTACGTGCCGCTGCACCACCAGCTGCGCCCCTGGGCGATGAAGAAGAACGTCAGCACGGTGCACAAGGCGGACGACCGGCCGGAATCGCGCTTCGCGCGCATCGACTGACGGGCGGGGGGCCGGCCCGATGGCCGCCGCGGTGGCGGGCTGGCTGCGGCGCGCCTGGGAGCACGACCTCGCCTGGAGTTTCCGCCATTCGCCGGTAACCCTGGTGGCCGCGCTGCTGACGCTGATCTGCGTCGGCGGCGCGCTGTTCGCGCCCTGGATCGCGCCGCACAACCCCTTCGATAGCGCGACGCTCAACCTGTCCGACGGCTTCACGCCGCCCGCCTGGACCGAGAAGGGCCAGGCGCAGTACCTGCTCGGCACCGACGACCAGGGGCGCGACGTGCTCTCCACCATCATGTACGGCGCCCGGATATCGCTGGGCGTCGGGCTCGCCTCGGTGCTGTTCTCGCTGGTGCTGGGGGTGTCCCTGGGTTTGCTCGCCGGCTACCTCGGCGGACGGCTGGACGCCTTCATCATGCGCATCGCCGACATCCAGCTCTCCTTTCCGGCAATCCTGATCGCGCTGCTGATCGACGGCGTGGCGCGCGTCGCGTTACCGCGCGAGCTGCACGACGAGCTCGCGATCTACGTGCTGGTGCTGGCAATCGGCGTCTCGGGCTGGGTGCAGTACGCGCGCACGGTGCGCGGCTCGACGCTGGTGGAGAAGAACAAGGAATACGTGCAGGCGGCGCGCGTGATCGGGCGCCATCCGCTGGCGATCAT
>Ga0209705_10000116_pt1 | contig 40739 bp, 42 predicted proteins | sample PPLLaktember2015_5_FD_187262 | JGI IMG/M metagenome (GOLD analysis project Ga0209705, IMG submission 187262) | Freshwater sediment microbial communities from Prairie Pothole Lake near Jamestown, North Dakota, USA - PPLs Lake P8 Core (1) Depth... | ecosystem: Environmental > Aquatic > Freshwater... | reverse complement strand
CGCCACGCGCGCAAGGCGATCGGAGAGCGCACCGGGAGCAATGGTGGTGTAGTCGTGGTACGACCAGAACGACGCCACCGTTTCGCGCGGCGCGACGATCCAGCCCACCCGGAGGCCGGGCAGCCCGTAGGCTTTCGACAGCCCGGCGGTGACGATCACGCGATCGCTTCGCCCCCACATCGACGGCGTGTCCACGCCGTCGAGCTCGGCGCCGCGGTAGATCTCGTCCGACAGGACCCACGCGCCCACGCGATCGGCCGCCCGCGCGATGCCGTCAAGGTCGGTCGCCGTGAGCCGCGCGCCCGTGGGGTTGTTCGGGTTGCAGATGATGATGAGTTTCGTGCGCGGCGAGACGAGCGCGTCCAGCTCGTCGAGGTCCACGCGCCACCGGCCCGCGGCCGTGTCTTCGACGAGGTGCCACTCGCGCACCGTCCCCCCGAACGCGCGCGCCAGGCCCCAGGTCTGCATGTAGCAGGGCAGCAGCATCACCACCTCGTCGCCCGGCTCGACCAGGCGCCACGTGGCGATGTAATTGGCCTCGGATCCGCCATTGGTGACCTCGACATGCTCGGCCGTGGCCCCGGGGTACAGAGCCGCGATGGCGGTGCGCAGCTCGACGGTGCCATTCGACTGCGTGTAGGCGAGCGGCTGGTCGAGCAGCGCGTCGATGGCCGCCGCGTCGCCAACGAGTTCGCGCGTCGAGAGCGGGCGCACGCCGCTCTCGGACAGGTTGTACTCCACCAGGTTCTCGTAGGTGGACTGCATCCGCTCCATCGCAAACTGTTCGAGTTTCATGGCGGGCAGTATACTTGCGGTTGGCTCAGCCTGAATGGGTGAGGAACTCGTACCCCGCTTCGCGCCAGTCCCCGGTGGCGAGTTCACGATGGGGGCCGACGACGGGAATGACGACGAACGACCGGCGCGGACGGTGCGGGTCGATGCGTTTCACGTGTCGGTGCACCCCGTCACGATCGAGCAGTACGCGGAGTTCGTTCGCGACACGGACCACCAGCCCCCCTCCCTGCGCGACCTTCCCCTCGTCGTCACGCCCCAGCACGAGCTGCCGTTCCGCGAGCTCGCGGCGGCGTACGTGTGGCGCGGCGGCGAGCCGCCGAAGGATCGCGGCCGCCATCCCGTGACGCTCGTCACGCATGGCGACGCCACGGCCTATTGCCGGTGGCTGAGCGGCCAGGTCGGAGCGCTGGTCCGGCTGCCGACCGAGGCCGAGTGGGAGCGCGCGGCGCGCGGGGACCTGGAGGGCAGGCGATACCCGTGGGGCGACGACATCGACGCGTCGCGCGGCAACTTCCTGCCCGAGCCGACACTGAAGCGCCACCGCGGCACGAGGGCCGTGGGCGCCTACCCGCCGAATGGCTTCGGCCTCTTCGACATGGCGGGCAACGTCTGGGAATGGGTCGCCGACTGGTACGCGCCGGACACCTATCGCACGGGCACGACCGACAACCCTCGCGGCCCGGCGCAGGGCGTGTTCCGCGTCGTGCGTGGTGGATCGTGGGTGAGCCACGACATCGACCAGCTGAGGTGCGCGCATCGCCACAAGGTGCCGCCCGACACCTACGCCTACAGCATCGGCTTCCGCGTGGTGTACTCGGGATAGAGGGTTCGTCGGTTATCGCAGGAGCTGCCGTGATGAAGACCACCGTGATCGCCTGCCTGGGAAGTCTCGTCCTCGGAACGTCGTTGTCATGGGCGCAGAACACGCCGGCGGCCGAGCCGCCAGTAGTCGTGGTGCAGGGCGAAGGCGTGGTGCGCCTGGCGCCGGACCAGGCGTTTATCAGGATCGGCGCCGAGTCGCGCTCCCGCAACCCCAAGGACGCGCAGGCCACCAACGCCGAAGCCATGACGGCGGTGCAGCAGCGCATTGCCGCAGCCGGTGTGCCGAAGGACGCCGTGCGGACCGTGTCCATTTCACTGCAGCAGGAATTCGATTACACGGGCGGCAAGCAGACGCCGCGCGGCTACGTGGCGCGCAATATCGTCGAGGTGCGCGTGGACGACCTGACGAGGTTGGGTGACGTGATGGACGCGTCGGTGGGCTCCGGCGCCACGTCCATCCACGGCCTGCGCTTCGATCTGAAGCAGCGCGATGTGCACGAGCGCGAGGCGCTGAAGCTCGCCGTCGCCGATGCGCTGTCGCGCGCGGAGGCGGCCGCGAGCGGCGCGAAGCGCACGGTGGACCGCGTGGTGCGGATTGCTGAAGGCGCGCCGGTCACGATCGTCCGGCCCGAGGCTGCCGCTTTCCGCATGGCGGCCGATGCGCCGGCCTCGACGCCGGTGGCCGAGGGCGAGATCGAAATCCGCGCCCAGGTGACGGTCACCGCGGTCATCAAGTAGCCGGCACTCACGGTTCCGGCATCAAACATCCAGGGGGCGCGTCGGCTCTGGCATCCATGTCGATGTGGCATGGGACCAATCTCCGACCCATCCAGTCGGATTTTGCTTGCCCTGGGTTGCCGGTCGTGCTTTCCTAGGAATCCCCCTGAGCTTCCGCCATGTCGCCCTTGTTGTCCGCAGACCTCGGCCGTGTCAGCCCCTTGTTCGACCTGGTGGGCCGAACCCCGCTCATCCGGTTGGGCCGAATCGAGCGGGATTACGCCGGCCTCGAGCTCTACGGGAAGGCCGAGTTCCACAACCCCGGCGGGTCGGTGAAGGACCGGCCCGCGCGCCGGATGCTGCTCGAGGGATTGGCCAGCGGCCAGCTCCATCCGGGCAAGGTGATCCTTGATGCGACCTCGGGGAACACGGGCATTGCCTACGCGATGTTCGGCGCCGCGCTTGGCTATCCCGTCTCGCTGTGCGTGCCGGAGAACGTGACGGCCGAACGGAAGCGGATGCTGAAGGCGTACGGCGCGGACCTGGTCCTGACCGACCCGCTCGAGGGTTCTGATGGCGCGATTCGCGAGGCGCGGCGACGCTACCAGGCCGAGCCGGAGCGTTATTTCTACCCGGATCAGTACAACAACGACTTCAATTGGCGGGCGCACTACGACACGACGGCGCCTGAGATTCTGGAGCAGACGGGCGGACGCCTGACGCACTTCGTGGCGGGGCTGGGCACGAGCGGCACCTTCATGGGCGTGGGGCGGCGGCTGCGAGAGGAACACCCCGACGTGGTGCTCGCATCCGTGCAGCCCGATGCGCCGCTGCACGGCCTGGAAGGGCTGAAGCACATGGAGTCGGCCATCGTCCCGGGGATTTACGACCCGGGGCTCGCGGACGTGGATGTTCGCGTGGACACGGAGGAGGCGTTCGAGATGACGCGTCGCCTCGCCCGCGAGGAGGGCCTGCTCGTCGGCATCTCGTCGGGCGCCAACGTCGTGGCGGCCACGCGCGTGGCGCGAGCGCCGGCGGTGGTGGTGACGATTCTCTGCGACACCGGCGATCGGTACCTGTCGGAGCGATTCTGGGAGGCGTCGTGACGGATGGGCTGAGGTTGGGGCCTGGCGTGGCCGCCGCTATCCGCGTGCATGGCCGGGAGACCTATCCGCACGAATGTTGCGGGGCGATGCTGGGGCGGGACGGCGTGGTCACCGAAGCCTGCGCGCTGCCGAACACGACGGAAGAGGGCCCGCGGCGCCGGTTCCTGGTTCGCCCGGCCGACTATCGGGCCGCGGAGGAACGCGCGAGCCGGCAGGGTGTGGACCTGCTCGGGTTCTACCACTCCCACCCGGATCACCCCGCGCGGCCATCGCAGTACGATCTGGATCACGCGTGGCCCGTATTTTCGTACGTGATCCTGTCGGTGGTCGGTGGCGCGCCCGCAGAGATGACGTCGTGGCGTCTCGGCGACGATCGTGAGCGCTTCGAGGAAGAGACACTGACGGGTGGGGCGTTGACGTCCTGAGGTCCAGAGGACCTGGGTCTTGGGACTTGGGACTTGGGGACTGACGGAGAAGAGTGAACGATTATGGCGACGAAGATCCTGATTCCGACACCGCTGCGCGCCTTCACCGACAAGCTCGATGCGGTGGAGCTGGACGGCCGGACCGTTGGCGAGCTGCTGCAGAGCCTGACGACGAAGTACGGCGCGCTCAAGCATCACCTGTACACGGGTGACGGGCGGCTGCGGAGCTTCGTGAACATCTACGTGAACGACGAGGACATCCGCTACCTGCAGAAGGAGGCAACGCCCCTGAGCGCCGGCGACGTGGTGAGCATCATCCCGTCGGTCGCCGGTGGCAGCGGGGCCGCGATGGCCTCCGCGCTGCCGCAACTCTCGCCCGACGAAGTGCGCCGCTACAGCCGGCACCTGATCCTCTCCGAGGTGGGGATGGACGGGCAGCGCGCGCTCAAGGCGGCCAAGGTGCTGTGCATTGGCGCCGGCGGCCTGGGCTCGCCCGCCGCGATGTATCTGGCCGCGGCCGGCGTCGGGACCCTCGGTGTGGTGGACTTCGACGTCGTGGACATGAGCAACCTGCAGCGCCAGCTGCTGCACACCACGCCGGATGTGGGCCGCCCGAAGCTCGCCTCCGCGAAGGACAAGATCAACGCGCTCAACCCGCACGTGCACGTCGAGACCTACGACACGGCCCTCACCTCGGCCAACGCGCTCGACATCTTCAGGCCGTACGACGTCATCCTCGACGGGACCGACAATTTCCCGACGCGCTATCTCGTCAACGACGCCTGCGTGCTGCTCGGCAAGCCGAATGCGTACGGCAGCATCTTCCGCTTCGAAGGACAGGCGTCGGTGTTCGCCACGAAGGGCGGGCCCTGCTACCGGTGCCTCTATCCCGAGCCGCCGCCGCCGGGCCTGGTGCCGAGCTGCGCCGAGGCCGGCGTGCTCGGCGTGCTGCCGGGCATCATTGGCACCATTCAGGCCACCGAGGCGATCAAGCTGATCCTCGGTGCCGGCGAGCCGCTCATCGGCCGCTTCCTCATCTACGACGCGCTCCGCATGAAATTCCGCGAGCTCAAGCTGCGTCGCGACCCCGAATGCCCGGTGTGCGGCGACCACCCGACGGTCCGCGAGCTGATCGACTACGAGCAGTTCTGCGGCGTCACCGGCGGCGTGACCGCGGGGTCTGCCACGACGACGCCTGAAGACGATGCGATTTCCGAGATGACCGACATCACTCCCCGGGAACTGAAGGCGGCCATGGACCGGGGCGACTCCCTGGTCATCGTGGACGTGCGCGAGCCGCAGGAGTACCAGATCGCGCGAATCGAGGGCTCCGTGCTCATCCCGCTGGGCGAGATCCCCCAGCGGCATGCCGAGATCGACCGAGACGTGCTGGTCGTCTGCCAGTGCCGGTCGGGGGTGCGCAGTGCCAAGGCCGCCGCGTACCTCCGCAGTCTCGGCTTCCCGCGGGTGCTGAACCTGACCGGCGGGATCCTGCGCTGGAGCGACGAGGTCGATCCCAGCCAGCCGAAGTACTAGGGGGCCTCGCCGCTTAGCGCGGCACGGTGGGCGGGCTGGCGCCCGCGGGAATTGCCCACGCGGCGGAGCCGCGCCTACCGCAAAGCGGCCCACGCCCGGCAGGCGCGCTCCCGCAATCCCGACTTGCCAGGTCCGACATACCGGACTAAAATAGGACTTCGGCGGTCGGATATCAGCCAACGCCTATGTTGAGGTTCTCCAAGAAGTCGGATTACGCCCTCATCGCGATGAAGCACCTCGCGATGCGGCAGGACAGCGGCGACTCGTCGAGCGCGCGCGAAATCTCTGAGGCGTACGCCATCCCGCTCGAACTGCTCGCCAAGATTCTGCAGCGCCTGGCCCGAGCCCGGCTACTCGTGTCGGTGCAGGGCACGCGCGGCGGCTATCGCCTGGCGCGCCCGGCAGCGGGCCTCAGCGTGGCCGACGTGATCCAGGCCGTGGACGGCCCGGTCACCGTGACGGCGTGCTCGCCAGACGATCACGCCTGCGAGCAGTACGGGACCTGCAGCATTCGCGATCCGCTCTGGAAGATCAAGAGCCGCATCCTCGAGACGCTGAGCACGGTCTCCGTGGCCGAGCTCGCGGCCGACACCGAGACGCCCGCCGCGCAGGGCGCGAAGGTGTCGCCGCTGGTGTTCATGTCGTCGGTGGGAGAGTCCTGAGTGGCCTGCGGAATGGAGGCTCGACCGTGATCTACCTCGATCACCACGCGACGACGCCCGTGGACGCCCGCGTGCTCGAGGCAATGCTGCCGTTCTTCACTGAGAAGTTCGGCAACGCGTCGAGCCGCACCCATCGCTTCGGCTGGGAGGCCAACGAGGCCGTCGAGCGCGCACGCAAACAGGTGGCGTCCCTGATGGGCGCCAGCGCGCGTGAGGTGGTGTTCACCAGCGGCGCGACGGAGGCCACCCACCTGGCCATCGCGGGCGGGACGGCCGTGGCCCCTGCCGGCCGGCGACACATCGTGACGGTGGCCACCGAGCACAAGGCCGTGCTGGATCCGTGCCGACAGCTGGCCGCGTCAGGGTGGACGGTGACCGAGCTGCCGGTGGCGCCCACGGGTCTGGTGGACGTCGACGCCGTTGCGCGGGCGATCACGCCCGGCACGGCACTGGTCAGCGTGATGCTGGCGAACAACGAGATCGGCGTGCTGCAGCCGGTGGCCGACATCGCGCGGCTGGCGCACGCGCAGGGTGCGCTGATGCACACCGATGCGGTGCAGGCGCTCGGCAAGGTGGCGGTGGACGTGGCGACGCTTGGTGTGGACCTGGCCTCGTTCAGCGCGCACAAGCTCTACGGCCCGAAAGGCGTGGGCGCGCTCTACGTGAAGCGCGGCGTCGAGAAGCAGCTCGGCGCCCCGGTTCGCGGCGGCGGCCAGGAACGGGGCCTTCGAGGCGGCACGCTCAACGTCCCGGGCATTGTCGGGTTCGGCGCGGCGTGCGAGGTGGCGGGCCACGAGATGCAGGTCGAGGCGCACCGGGTGAGCGCGCTTCGCGACCGCCTGTGGCAGCTGCTGCAGGAGCGAGTCGGCGGCGTGACGATGAACGGAGCGGAGTCGCCACGGCTGCCAGGCAACCTCAACGTCGGTTTCGCCGGCGTTGAAGGCGAGTCATTGCTCGTGGGGCTGACCGATGTGGCCGCCTCGTCGGGCGCCGCGTGCACGAGTGCCGAGCCCTCGCACGTCCTGGTGGCGCTTGGCCTGGACAAGACCGGTGCCCTGGCATCGCTCAGGCTCGGGCTGGGCCGCTGGACGACCGCCGAGGAGATCGATCGCGCGGCGGCGCACCTCGCCGACGTGGTGGCGCACCTCCGGCGATCGGCTCCCGCGACGCGGCTGGCCGCGGCCGGCGCGAGCCGATAGGAAAGGCTCGATGTATTCAGCGGCGGTGCTCGAGCGCGTCCGGAACCCTCGTCGGGTGGGCGAGTTCCCCGAGGGGCGCGAAGACGTCGGGACCGGGCAATCGGGGACGCTGGACGAAGGCACGACAGCGCGAATCCAGGTTCGTGCGGAGGCGGGACGCATCGTCGAGGCTCGCTTCAAGGTCTTTGGATGTAGCGCCGCCATCGCGGCGGCGGGCCTGGTAGCCGAGTGGCTGGAAGGGGCGACGGTCGAGGAAGGCCGGCGCCTCACCCCGGAACGGGTCGTGGCGGCCCTGACGCTGCCGGCCGAACGCGCGCACGTCGCGCGCGTGGCGGTCGATGCGGCGCACCGGGCCCTGGATGATGTGACGGAGAAGGCGGGAAGACGGCCATGATTGAAATCACCGAGAGCGCGGCGCGGGTCATCGCGCGCCAGTTGTCGAAGCAGCACCAGGAATCGGGCGGGCTGCGCATTGCCGTCAAGGCGGGCGGCTGCTCGGGCTACGCCTACACCTTCGCCTTCGATGGCGCGCCCAGGGCCACCGACCACGTGTTCGAAGGGCCCGGCGGCGCGAAAGTGTTCGTCGACCCGCGCAGCCTGAAGCTGCTGGACGGCACGGTGCTCGACTTCGACGAACAGAACCTGATGGCCACGAACTTCACGTTGAGGAACCCGCACGCGACGAGCACGTGCGGCTGCGGCGAGTCGTTCTCGGCCTGAACCCAAGACCCAAGACCCAAGACCCAAGACCCAAGTCAGGACCGCACATGTCGACATCGACCGAAGTCATCGAGCAACTGGCGAACACCGAATACAAGTACGGGTTCGTCACCGACATCGAGCAGGACATCGCGCCCAAGGGGCTGAACGAGGACATCATCCGCCTCATCTCGTCGAAGAAGGACGAGCCGGCGTGGCTGCTCGAGTGGCGCCTGAAGGCCTACCACGTGTGGCTGAAGATGACCGAGCCCTCGTGGCAGAACGTGACCTACGAGAAGGTGGACTACCAGGCCATCTCGTACTACGCGGCGCCGAAGGAGAAGAAGAAACTGAACAGCCTGGACGAGGTGGATCCGGAAATCCGGGCCACCTTCGACAAGCTGGGCATCCCGCTCATCGAGCAGCAGCTGCTGGCGGGCGTGGCGGTGGACGCCGTGTTCGACTCGGTGTCGGTGGCCACCACGTTCCGCAAGAAGCTGGGGGAACTGGGCATCATCTTCTGCTCGTTCTCCGAGGCGGTGAAGGAGCACCCGGACCTGGTACGGCAGTACCTGGGCTCGGTCGTGCCCCACACCGACAACTTCTTCGCCGCGCTCAACTCGGCGGTGTTCAGCGACGGCAGCTTCGTGTTCGTTCCGAAGGGCGTGAAGTGCCCGATGGAGCTCTCCACCTACTTCCGCATCAACGCGAAGGACACGGGCCAGTTCGAGCGAACGCTGATCGTCTGCGAGGAAGGCGCCTCGGTGAGCTACCTCGAAGGCTGCACCGCGCCCAAGCGCGACGAGAACCAGCTGCACGCGGCGGTGGTGGAGCTGGTGGCGCTGGATCGCGCCACCATCAAGTACTCCACCGTGCAGAACTGGTACCCGGGCGACAAGAACGGCCTCGGGGGGATCTACAACTTCGTCACCAAGCGCGGCCTGTGCAAGGGCGTGGGCAGCAAGATCACCTGGACGCAGGTCGAGACCGGCTCCGCGGTCACCTGGAAGTACCCGAGCTGCATCCTCCAGGGCGACGACTCGGTGGGCGAGTTCTATTCGGTGGCGGTGACCAACAACTTCCAGCAGGCGGACACCGGCACGAAGATGATCCACCTCGGCAAGAACACGCGCAGCACCATCGTGTCGAAGGGCATCTCGGCCGGCCGCGGCCAGAACACCTACCGCGGGGCGGTCAAGATCGGCAAGAACGCCCAGAACGCGCGCAACTACTCGCAGTGCGACTCGCTGCTCATCGGCGATCGTTGCGGGGCGCACACCTTCCCGTACCTCGAGATCAAGAACACCTCTGCGACGGTCGAGCACGAAGCGTCCACGTCGAAGATCGGTGAGGACCAGATCTTCTACTGCGAGCAGCGCGGCATCTCGAAGGAAGACGCCATCAACATGATCGTCAGCGGCTTCTGCAAGGAAGTGTTCCGCGAACTCCCGATGGAGTTCGCCGTCGAGGCGCAGAAGCTGCTCGGCATCTCGCTCGAGGGCTCGGTGGGGTAGTTCTCGAAGCGTTCAACGTCAGAAGCTCAAGACCCAAGACCCAAGACCCAAGACCCAAGACCCAAGGACACTCATAGCGTCATGTCACTACTTACAGTTCAGAACCTGCAGGTGCGAGTGGAGGACAAGCAGATCCTCCACGGGGTGAATCTCGAGGTGAACCCCGGCGAAGTGCACGCCATCATGGGCCCCAACGGCTCGGGCAAGAGCACGCTGGCCCGGGCGCTGGCGGGCCACCCGGGCTACGAAGTGACGGGGGGACGGGTCCTCTACCGCGGCGAGGACCTGCTCGAGATGGCCGCTGACGAGCGCGCGCGCAAGGGCGTGTTCATGGCGTTCCAGTACCCGGTGGAGATCCCCGGCGTGAACAATGCCTACTTCCTGAAGGCGGCGCTGAACGCCGTGCGCAAGGAGCGGGGCCTCGACGATCTCGACGCCATGGACTTCATGGCGCTCGTCAAGGAGAAGGCGAAGCTCCTGGACGTGGACGAGGCGATGCTGCAGCGCTCGGTCAACGAGGGCTTCTCGGGCGGTGAGAAGAAGCGCAACGAGATCTTCCACATGGCCGTGCTCGAGCCCACGCTCGCCATCCTGGACGAGACCGACTCGGGCCTCGACATCGATGCCCTCCGCATCGTGTCCAATGGCGTGAACGCGATGCGCAGCCCCGAGCGGGCATTCATCGTGGTGACGCACTACCAGCGGCTGCTCAACTACATCGTTCCGGACTTCGTGCACGTGCTCAGCGAGGGCCGGCTGGTGAGGTCGGGTGGGCGCGAACTGGCGCTGGAGCTCGAAGAGAAGGGTTACGGCTGGCTCGAGCAGGCCGCGGCGAGCGCGAGCGACGGCACTGACGGCACGGACCGGACGCTGGCTGCCGGCGTGAAGGGTGCGCGGTGATGACGATCGTGGCAGAAGGCCTGGACTCGTACCTCGTCGAGCACGAGAGGTTCGTGCGCGGGCGCGGCGACGCGGCTCCGGCGTGGTTGAAGACCCTGCGCGGCCAGGCGCGCGACGCGTTCGAGCGCCTCGGCTTCCCGACGACTCGGCAGGAGGAGTGGCGGTTCACCAACGTCTCGGCGATTGCCCAGACCGCCTTCAAGCTGCCGGAGGGGACGCCCACCAACCCCGCGCCGCTGGTCTCGCGCGTGGCCGTGCCCGGCGCGGTGCGCCTCGTGCTGCTGAACGGGCGGTTTGCGCCCGAACTGTCGGACCTGACGACCATGCCGGTCGGCCTCAAGGTGGGGAGCCTGGCGGCGGCCATCGCCCAGGGTGCGCCGGAGTGCAGCGCGCTCGGCCTGCAGCCCATCGACGCCCAGCCGTTCGCGGCGCTCAATACCGCGTTCCTCGAGGACGGCGCGCTCATCGTGGTCCGCAAGGGCGCGGTCATCGAGACACCGGTCCACGTCATCATCATCGCCGGCGGCGCCGCGAAGACGATGATCCATCCGCGCGTGTTGATGGTGGCGGGCGCGGGCAGCCAGTCGAACGTGGCGATCAGCTTCCTGACCGCCGCGGGCGAGGCGCACTTCACCAACGCCGTCATCGAGGCATCGCTGGCGGAGCAGGCCATCGTCAACTGTTCCATGGACCAGCGGGGCACCGAAGGCTCGTTCCTCGTGACCAACCTGCACGCCAGGGCCGATCGCGACAGCTCGTTCAAGCTGCGTACCATCACCCTGGGCGGCCGGCTGGTGCGCAACGACGCGACGGCGGTCCTGGCGGGCGAGGGCGCACACGTGGACCTGGACGGCTGCTACCTGGCCGACGGCTCGAGCCTCGTGGACAACCACACCACCATCGATCACGCCACGCCGAACTGCACGAGCCACGAGCTGTACAAAGGGCTCCTGGACGGCAAGGCGAAGGCGGTGTTCAACGGCCGCATCATCGTCCGGCTCGACGCCCAGAAGACCGACTCGAAGCAGACCAACCGGGCGCTGCTCTTGTCGGACGAGGCCACCATCAACTCGAACCCGCAGCTCGAGATCTTCGCCGACGACGTGAAGTGCACGCACGGGGCGGCGGTGGGCCAGCTGGACGAGGAGGCGATGTTCTACCTGCAGGCGCGCGGCCTGAACCGCAAGGACGCGCGGGACATGCTCATCCACGCCTACGCGGGCGAGGTGCTGGAGCGGATCGCGATTCCGCAGCTCAGGACGCAGCTCGAGCGCGAGCTGTTCAAGCAGCTCGATCGCGACCTGGCGGAGCACGACAAGGCGCAGTAGGCAGCGCCCGTGGGCGCCCCGAGGTGACAGGCGATGGCAACGGCAACCGCGTTCGACGTGACGGCCATTCGGGCCGACTTCCCCATCCTGGGCACCGAGGTGCACGGCAAGCCGCTGGTGTACCTCGACAACGCCGCCACCACGCAGAAGCCGCGCATGGTGCTGCAGGCGCTGCAGGACTACTACGCGTCCAGCAACGCCAACGTGCATCGCGGGGTGCACCACCTGAGCGGGAAGGCCACGGACCTGTTCGAGGGCGCCCGCGCGCGCATCGCGACGTTCATCGGCGCCGCGGATGCAAAGGAAGTGATCTTCACGCGTAATGCGACGGAGGGGATCAACCTCGTGGCGCAGACCCTGGGACGCGCCAACGTGACCGCCGGCGACGAGATCGTCATCTCGGCCATGGAGCACCACTCGAACATCGTGCCGTGGCAGATGCTGTGCGAGGAGAAGGGCGCCACGCTGCGGGTCATCCCGATGTTCGATTCGGGCGAGCTCGACCTCGAGGCGCTCGGCCGGCTGCTCTCGCCGCGGACGAGGATCGTGGCGATCTCGGCGTTGTCGAACGCGCTGGGCACGGTCAACCCGGTCGAGCAGATCACGCGCATGGCGCACGAGGTGGGCGCGGTGGTGCTGGTGGACGGCGCTCAGGCGGCGTACCACATGCCCGTGAACGTCCGTGCCATCGACTGCGACTTCTTCGTGCTCACCGGGCACAAGGTGTACGGGCCGACGGGCATCGGGGTGCTCTACGGCAAGGCGGCGCTGCTCGACGCGATGCCGCCCTGGCAGGGCGGCGGCGACATGATCAGCTCGGTGACCTTCGAGCGGTCCACCTGGAACGTGCTGCCCTACAAGTTCGAGGCCGGCACGCCGCATATCGCGGGCGCGGTGGGGCTGGGTGCGGCCGTGGACTACATCGGCGCGATCGGGATGGATCGCATCCAGGCCTACGAGCGCGAGCTGCTCGCCTATGGCACCGAGGCCCTGCGGCAGGTGCCGGGGCTGACGCTGGTCGGCACGGCGCCGCGGAAGGCCAGCATCCTCTCGTTCGTGATGGACGGCATCCATCCGCACGATCTCGGCACCATCGTGGACCGCGAGGGCGTGGCCATCCGCACCGGCCATCACTGCGCGCAGCCGGTGATGGATCGGCTCGGGATTGCCGCCACGGCCCGCGCGTCGCTGGCGATGTACAACACGCGCGAGGAGATCGACGCGCTGGTCGCCGCGCTCCACAAGGCGCGAAAGGTGTTCGGCTGATGTCGGAACTGACGGACCTCTACCAGGAAGTCATCCTGGACCACAACCGCAAGCCGCGGAACTTCCGCGTCATCGAGCACCCCACCGCGTCGCAGGAGGGCTACAACCCGCTCTGCGGCGACCGGCTCACGCTGTACGTGACCGTGGACAACGGCGTCGTCACCGACGCGTCGTTCCAGGGGTCGGGCTGCGCCATCTCGAAGGCGTCCGCGTCGCTGATGACCGAGGCCATCAAGGGCAAGACGGTGGAGCAGGCCCGTGCGCTGTTCGACCAGTTCCACGGCATGATCACATCTCCCCCGGGCAGCCCGTTGCCCGAGATGGGCAAGCTGGCCGTGCTGTCAGGTGTGCGCGACTTCCCGACCCGTGTGAAGTGCGCGGGCCTGGCGTGGCACACGATGAAGGCCGCCGTGTCGGATCAGCCGGCGGGCCCGGTGACGACCGAATGAACGAGAGGTTTCTCCCGATGATGCCCATGCCTGGTGGCAGTCCCGAGGATTCGTCCGCCAACGAGCACTCCGAATCGGTGTCGGACATCGTCCCGGACGCGGCGAAGATGGCCGAGCTCGGCCCGCAGGTCACGGCGGCGCTCAAGACGGTGTACGACCCCGAGATCCCCGTGAACATCTACGAGATGGGCCTCATCTACGACGTACTGGTGGACGCGCAGGCGCGCGTCGGCATCCGCATGACCCTCACCGCCCCGGCGTGCCCGGCCGCGCAGTCGCTGCCCGTCGAGGTGAAGCACAAGGCCGCCAGCGTGCCCGGCGTCGCCGACGCGAAGGTGGAAGTCGTGTGGGATCCGCCCTGGACGAAGGACCGCATGTCGGACGCCGCCAAGCTGCAGCTCGGACTGCTCTAGCCAACGTGGCCCTGCTGGTCTGCATTGCCACGTCGCTCGAGGGCCGGCTCCTGCACGAGCGGCTGAGCGGGTCGACTGACACGCGCGTCGTCTGCTCGGGCGTGGGCCCCGTGAACGCCGCCCACGCGGTGACGCTGGAGATCACGCGGCAGCGCCCCGATGCCATCGTCGTGTGCGGCGTGGGTGGGGCGTATCCCGGCTCCGGGCTGCAGGTGGGTGATGTGGTGTCGGCCGACATGGAGTGCTACGGCGACCTGGGCGCGGCGACCCCGTCCGGCTTTCTCGACATGAAGGCGCTCGGCTTCCCCGTGGTGGCGTCGCCCGAGCCGCTCTACAACGATCTGCCCATGCAGGTGTGGCCCGTCGAGCGACGGGCGAAGTTCGTGACGGTGAGCACCTGCACGGGCACGGATGCCGCGGCGCGCGCGATCGTGGCGCGCACGGGTGGCGCGGTGGAGAACATGGAGGGCGCGGCCGTGGCGCACGTGGCGCACCTGCATGGCATCCCGGTGGGCGAGGTGCGCGGGATCAGCAACATGGTGACCGATCGCGACACCAGCCGGTGGCGGCTGATGGAGGCCGCGATCGCCGCGCAGGAGGCGCTTCTCGCGTGGATGGCCCGACGGTGACCTTCGCCTTTTCCACCTGCCCCAACGACACGTTCGCCTTCCACGCCCTCGTGCACGGCCTCGTGCCCGGCCCGCGCCTGGTGCCGGTCATGGACGACATCGAGGCCCTCAACCTGCGGGCGGAGCGCGGCGAGGCCGAGGTGACCAAGGTCTCGATCGCCGCCTATGGGCCCCTGCGCGATCGCTACGTGCTGCTTCGGGCCGGCGGTGCCGCCGGATTCGGCGTGGGCCCCATCGTCGTCGCGAGGTCGCCACGTGAGGTGGGCGGGCGCATCGCGATTCCAGGCGAGCGCACGACCGCGGCGCTGCTGCTGCGGTTGCTGGGCCGATTCGAGACGGTGGCCATGCGCTTCGACCAGATCGAGGACGCGGTGCTCCGCGGCGAAGCCGACTGCGGCCTGTTGATTCACGAAGGCCGGTTCACGTACGAGGGCAAGGGGCTGACGCTCGTCGCCGACCTCGGCACGGTATGGGAACAGCGGATGCGCTGCCCGCTGCCGCTGGCCGCCATTGCCGTCCGTCGCGACCTCGCGCCGCAGCTGGCGCCCGCCGTTGACCAGTCGCTCCGCGCGAGCGTGGACTACGCGCTCGCTCATCCCGACGCCAGCCGCGATTACGTGGCCGCCCACGCCCAGGAGATGGATCCGGACGTGATGGCCCGCCACATCAGGCTCTACGTGAACGACTACACGCGCGCGCTGGACGAGCAGGCCGTGCGCCGGATGATTGCGTGGGCCGAGACCGAAGGACTGTTCCCTCCGGGCGACCCGGCGCTCCCAATCTTTGTCTGACCATCGGCGCCGCCGGATGCCTCGGACGGTTCTATTGCGAGCAGCGGGGGGCGGCGGTCGGAGTCCCCTGCATGACCAACGCGCGGTACTCCGCGATTGCCTGCTCGCACTTCGACTTGTCCGCGCGCCTGGCCACCTGGGAGAGCGCCCACCCCGCCAGCGCCCCCACCGGCCACCTCGGCGAGCGGTACGCCTGCGGCGTCCACTGGTTCAGGAAGTCCTGGTGCGTGGGCGCGCCGTACTGCAGGGGCGCGTTGCGCGAGATGTCAAAGTCCTGGAGGATGTCGAACTTCGGTGCGACTCCGTAGACCTGCACCTGATACTCCAGTTTGAGGGGCGTGCCCGAGGCCTGCTCGCGCGCCTCGGACACGCGGAGGCCCTTCCGGATGCGGCTGAGCGAGACGCCCAGCCTGGTGGCATCCACCACGGGCTCCTGGCCGTTGGTCGGCTGCGCCTCGGCCGGGGCGGCCGGAGCCGCGGGCGCAGACACCTGCGCGCGGGCCGTGGCAACCACGGTCGCGGCGAGCAGCAGCGCCAGCGCGCCCGTCCTCATGCGCTCATTATGACGCGCACGGGGCGGCCGTGGCCGGATTCCGCGGACCGGTCGATCGGCAGATTGCGCGGATTACGCAGAAGCTCATAATCTCAGGGAGTCTGTTGGGATTACACCGGTGTCGACGCCGTTGCGAATCATGTTGATCGCGCTGCTCGTCGCGGTCGCGGCACTGGTGGTCGTGGCCGTTGGCGTGCGGCTCGTGGAGCCCGGCCTCGCGTTCTTTCCGCTTCGCGGCGAGGACGAGACGCCGGCCTCGCTTGGCGTGCCGTTCGAGGCGCTCGACCTGACAACGGCGGACGGCGAGCGCGTGCACGCGTGGTGGATGCCGCGCGAGTCGGCGCGCGCCACAGTGCTCTACCTGCACGGCAACGGCGGGCATCTCTCGATGTGGGCGCCGGTACTGGTCGGCATCTGGCGGCAGGGCCATTCGGTGTTCGCGCTGGACTACCGTGGGTACGGCCGGAGCAGTGGCCGGCCGTCGGAAGCGGGACTCTACCAGGACGTCGCGGCGGCGGTGGCCACCGTGCACGCCCGCACCGACCGTGGCCCCGCACCGCTCGTCTACTGGGGCCGGTCGCTCGGCGCCGTCATGGCCGCGCGCGCGGCGCATGAGCGCGCGCCGGACGGCCTGATCCTCGAGGCTGGCTTCCCGTCCATGCGGGCGGTGCTCGAGGGCAGCCCCTTCTGGCTGCTATCGTGGTTCTCGAGTTACCGCTTTCCGGCCAGCCAGTGGCTGGAGGACGTGACCGCGCCGACGCTGGTGCTGCACGGCGAGCGCGACTCGGTCATCCCGTTCCGCCTGGGACAACGTTTGTTCGAGAGCGTGCGGGGCCCGAAGCAGTTCGTTGCGATCCGGGGCGGTGATCACAATGACCCGGAGCCGGCCGAGCCCGAACGGTACTGGTCGGCGGTGCGGGAGTTCACGAACGGGCTGGGCAAGTAGGTTCAAAGCACGCAGGTGCAAAGCACGAAGGTTCAAAGCACGGAGGAGCAGGATGGCTGGAATGAGCACGATCGTGAAGGGTGTCGGGGTCCTGGCGGCCGCGTGGCTCACAGTGGCGGTGGCGGCCGAGACGCAGCCACAGACGCCGGCGGTCCCGGCGGATCTCGTGCTGATGAACGGCGCGGTGCTCACCGTGGACGCGCGCGACTCGGTGGCCGAGGCGGTCGCGGTCTCGGGCGGGCGCATCGTGGCGGTCGGGTCGAACGCGGACATCAAGCCGCGCATTGGCCCCGCCACGCAGGTGGTGGACCTGGCCGGCCGCGCGGTGTCGCCGGGCCTCATCGACTCGCACGTGCACTTCTCCCAGGCTGACAAGCTGTTCAACGTGGATCTCAGCGACCCGGCCGTCAAGACCATGGACGACGTGCTGCAGCGGGTGGCGGCGCAGGTCAAGCAGCTGAAGCCGGGCGAGTGGGTGCGGGGGCGCGGGTGGGACGAGGGCCGGCTGGCCGAGCGCCGCTACATCACGGCCGCGGACCTTGACACGGTGGCGCCCAACAACCCCGTGTGGCTGACGCAGACGACCGGTCACTACGGCGTGGCCAACACCTACGCGCTGAAGATGGCCGAGGTCCGGAAGGAGACGAAGGACCCGCCGGCCGGCACCATCGATCGCGACAGGGAAGGTCACCCGACCGGCGTGCTGAAGGAGACGGCGCAGGGGCTCGTGACCAGGCTGGTCCCGCCGCTCACGCGCGAGCAGCAGAAGCAGGGGATCCTGAAGATCGTCGAGGACTTCAACCGCGAGGGCATGACGGGCGCGAAAGATCCCGGCATCGGCGAGCTGAAGTGGGAGCTGTACCAGGAGCTGCTGCGGGAGGGAAAGCTGAGCGTCCGCGTGTTCGCTCTCTGGTCCGGGGCACGCCAGGCCTCCGACGGCCCCGCGGTGATGGCCAGGGTGCAGCGGCAGCCGAAACCGCCCGCCTCGTTCGGTGATGGCCTGCTGATGTCCGGCGGCGTGAAGATGTTCATGGATGGCAGCGGCGGCGCGCGCACCGCCTGGATGTACGAGGACTGGAACAAGGAGTTCACCGGTCGCGATGCCGGCAACCAGGGCTATCCCTCGACGCCGCCGGACGATTACCGGCAGATCGTCGCGGCCCTGCACCAGGCCGGCATCCATGTCAGCACGCACGCCATCGGGGACCGTGCCATCGACTGGGTCGTGGACACGTACGATCAGGTGCTGAAGGCCACACCGACGAAGGGGCTCCGCCATGGCATCATCCACGGGAACACGCCCACCGACCACGCCATCGATGTGATGGCACGGCTTCAACGCGAGTTCGACGCCGCCTATCCCGAGGCGCAGGCGCCGTTCCTGTGGTGGATCGGCGATACCTACGCAGCCAACCTGGGACCCACGCGCGGGCGCCGCCTGAAGCCCTTCCGCACGTTCGTGCAGAAGGGCGTGCGCTGGGGCGGCGGGTCCGACTTCCAGGTAACGCCGTTCCCGGCCCGCTACGGGCTCTGGTCATCGGTCGTGCGCGAGACACTGAACGGCACGCACGGGGCGACGCCGTTCGGGACGGACGAATCCATCGACATCAGAACGGCGCTGCGTTCCTACACGCAGTGGGCGGCACACACGATGTTCCTCGAGGATCGCGTCGGGACCATCGAGGTGGGGAAGGAGGCGGATCTCGCGGTGTGGGACAAGAACCCGTACACCGTGCCGTCGGCCGGACTGAAGGAGCTCGTGTGCCAGATGACCTTTGTCCGCGGGCGGATGGTCTACCGCGCGGAGTCGGCGGGCCCACTAGTCAGGTAGCGCGCGCGAGCAGCGCGTGCACCCGGCGGACGCCGTCGGTGAGGGCGGCCGGGCCCGGCTGCAGGATGAACGCGGACTTCACCTCGTAGATGTGGCCGGCACGCACGGCCGGGATCTGGTCCCACCCGGGTCGCGATGCGATGCGCTCGGGGCGGAGAGGCTTGCCGCACCACGAGCCGATGATCACCTCCGGGCGTGCGGCGATCACGTCTTCGCTCGAGACGATCCGGTCCTTTGCCAGCTTCGCGCGGCGCCGATCGGGAAACACCGGGTCGCCGCCGGCGATCTCCACCAGCTCTTCCACCCACTGGATGCCGCTGATGAGCGGATCGTCCCATTCCTCGAAGTAGACGCGCGGCCGCCGCGCGAACCCGCGTGCCTCGTCGCGGACGCGCTCGAGGCCGGCCTCCAGCTCGCTGGCCAGCGCCTCGCCCTTCGCGGGCACACCGACGATGCCCGCCAGCACGCGGATCATCTGGAGAATCTCGGCGACCGAGCGCTGGTTGAAGGTGAACACGGAGTGGCCGCGCTTGACGAGCTCGGTGGTGATGTCGGCCTGCAGGTCCGAGAACGCGAGGATGAGGTCCGGCTCGAGTGCTTCGATCTTCTCGTAACGCGCGTGGAGGAACGACGAGATCCGCGGCTTCCGCCGCGCCTCGGGAGGGCGCACCGTGTAGCCGCTGACGCCCACGACGCGGTCGCCTTCGCCGAGCAGGTACAGTGTCTCGGTGGTCTCCTCGGTGAGGCACACGATGCGCCGCGGATAGGCCTGATCCATCGTCAGCGCCCTCCCCGAGGTATTGGTCTTCTGATCTGCGTCATCTGCGCAATCTGCGGCTTCGTCATCTGCGGCTGTGTCTCTGTGTCTGCGGCCATCAGATCGCAGAAGGTGAACCCATCCCGCTCGATGACATCCCCGCGCACGACAGGGATCGGCGTCTCGAACATGGGTCCCGCGCAGACAAAGGTGTGGAACTCGCCGTTCTCTCCGCAGGGATCCGCGCCGGGGGGAAGGTCGCTGAGCAGTGCGGTGTCGAACGGGCGGCCCGCAAACGAGCGGTCGAGCGCCCGGGGATCGACGCAGGTGACCCGCGCCTCGAGCCCGCCCGCGATCATCTCGCGGGCGAGCGCAGCGGTCGTGCGGGTCTTCCAGAGCGGGAACAGCGGCTCCAGGCCCGTGCCGGCCAGGCGCGCTTCGCGATACCCCCGCACGTCCTCGAGGAACAGATCGCCGAACGCGACGTGGGTGAAGCCCGCCGCGACGTGCTGGCGGACGGCGGCGCCGATGCGCCGCTCGTACTCCTCGTTCGAGCACGGCCAGGGCAGTGGGACAACGTGGAGCGGCACGCGCACGGCACGGGCCTGGGCCTCGACCAGCGAACGTCGAACCCCGTGCATGGCCACGCGGTCGAACGCCTCGTTGGTGGTGGTGAGCAGGCCCTGCACGCTGCCCGGGTGCTGCTGGTTGAGCACGTGCAACATCCACGCGCAGTCCTTGCCGGACGACCACGACACGAGGACCTTCATCGGCCGTGCCATAATCCGGTCAGGAGGCGTCCATGTCGATGCTGCCACGTGCCAGCTGGGCCTTGGTGATACTCGTGACCGTGGTGCTCGCGGGCTGCGGCGCCAGGTCCATCAACCAGGTGCTGGCCGATCCGGCGAAGTACCGCAACACCACCGTCACCGTGCGAGGGACCGTCGCCGAGAGCGCGTCCATCCTGGGTCGCGGCGCCTATCGCATCACGGATGGCGGCCAGGGGCTCTGGGTGGTCACCACCGGCGGCGCGCCGCGCCAGGGCGCCCGCGTGAACGTGACCGGTCGACTGCAGGACGGCTACGACCTGAGCGCCTTCGGCAACGTCCTCAAAATTCCCGAATCGCTCAAGAGCGGGCTGGTCCTGATCGAGAGCTCGCACGAGGCCCGCTGAGACGGTGGGCGGGCGCCTCATCGGAGCGCCTCCGCCATTCGCTGTACGACATCCGCCACGCGCGGTCCGGGAACGGTCAGGCCCTTCCCGGTGAGGACGATCACCCGATTCTGGCGGACGGCGGGTACCGACGCCAGTGGCGTCCAGCTCGCCGCTTCACGAGCGGCCTCTTCGGCCGTGAGGATGTCCGCCGAGCGCACCTCCAGGATCACCTCGGGCGCGCGCGCGAGAATCAGCTCCGTGGTGGCCTGCACCGACTGGCGGTTCACGTCCGCGAACACGTTCGCCCCGCCCGCCGCCTCCAGCATGTCGTGGAGGAACCCTCGCCCGCCGCTCGCGTAGATGTTGCGCAGCGCGCCCCGCTCGCGGCCGAACACGAGCAGCGTGCGTGGCCGCGGTCGGCCCGCCTGCCCGGCGCGGATGGCATCCAGGCGCGACTCGACGCCGCGGGCGATGGCCTCTGCTTCCTGCGCGTGCCCCGTGCGAGCCCCGAGCGCGCGCATGGTGGTGGTGATGTCGGCCAGCCCGGCGTGGCGATAGTCGAAGAACCCGATACGGGCGCGCTCGAGCTGGGACTGCAGGTCGGTCTGCGACCCATAGGTGATCACGAGGTCGGGCCGAAGCGACAGGATCCGCTCGACATCCGGGTCGAGCAGCGCCCCCACGCGCGGCAGCGCCTTCACCTCGGGTGGGTCCTGGTCGTAGCTGCTGACCGCCACCACCTGCGGTCCTGCCCCGATGGCGAAGAGCATCTCGGTGACCGCCGGCACGAGCGAGACGATACGCTGCGGCATGACCTGTCCCGGGAACACGAAGGACACGAAGGGCACGAACAAGAACACGAAGTTCAGGAACGCAAAGGGTGCGGTCTTCCCCTTGTGTTTCTTCGTGCCGTCCTTCGTGTTCTTCGTGTGCTTCGTGTTCCCGGGGACCATCACGCCTGCCTCACCAGCAACCACAGGAAGAACGGCCCCCCGATGAGCGCCGTGATGATGCCCACGGGGATCTCGAGCGGGGCCATGATCGTCCGCGCCAGCAGGTCGCACAGCACCAGGAATGCCGCGCCGAAGAGCGTAGCGGCCGGCAGCACGACGCGATGATCCGAGCCCACCATCAGCCGCACGAGGTGCGGCACCACGATGCCGATGAAGCCCACCGGCCCGCCCAGCGACACCGCCGCGCCCGTGGCCAGCGACGCGCTGAAGAACGCCCATCGCTGCGCCTTCACCACTTCCACCCCGCGGCTGGCGGCCATGTCTTCACCCATGGTCAGCAGGTTCAGAGCCCGCGGCAGCACGGCAAACACCGCGAACGCCGCGACGATGAACGGCGTGGCTGCCACGATGGGGCCGTAGCCACCCACGTCGAGGTCGCCCATCAGCCATCGGACGGTGCGGAACGACTCGGCGAAGTCGGCCAGGTACTGGACGAAGAGGATGAGCGCCGAGAAGAACGAGTTGAGCGTCACGCCCGCCAGTAGCAGCACGTTGGTGGACAACCCGCGCCTCTGAGACGAGGCGAGGCCGTAGACGATGGCGATGGCAACGAGCGAGCCCAGGAAGCTGGCGATGGGCACCGACGAGACGCCGAGCGCGCCCACGTCCAGTCGCATGGCGATAGCGAGCATGGCGCCGAGCGCCGCCCCCGCCGACACGCCGAGCGTGAACGGCGTCGCGAGTGGATTGCGCATCAGCGCCTGCAGCACCACACCCGCGGCCGCGAGCGTGGCCCCGATGAGCGCCCCGGCCAGCACGCGCGGCAGCCGAGCTACGAAGAAGATCTGCGCGTCGACGTTGTCCGCCCACGGGACCCCGGTGTCGAACGCGCGCGACAGCGAGATGGACGTGCTCCCCATCGTCGGCGCCCACAGCAGCACCGTCAACGTGGCGGCACCGAAGATCCCGACGACGGTGAGGAGCCGCCGGCGAAGGCTCATGGGCGCAGGCGGCGGACGGGGACGACGGTCATGTGGCCCGTGCCGTCGTGCACGTGCACGTCGGCGTCCACGTCGTACAGCTCGCGCACGTGGTCCGGCGTGAGCACGTCTCCAGTCGGGCCGCTGGCGATGACGCGCCCGTGCCGCATCAGCACCAGCGATCGGCAGATGGACGCCGCCAGGTTCAAGTCGTGTGTGGAGATGGCCATGGTCACGCCGCGATCGCGGTTGAGCGTGGACAGCAGGGTGGCGATGTCGAGCTGGTAGCCGAGGTCCAGCGAGGCCGTGGGCTCGTCGAGCAGCAGCGCGTCGGAGGCCTGGGCCAGCGCCGCCGCAATGACCACGCGCTGCTTCTCGCCGCCGCTCAGCGTGTGAAACTCGCGGTCCTCGAGATGGGCGGTGCCCGTGGCGGCCAGCGACTCGCGAGCGAGCGCGTAGTCGCGGGGGCCTTCCACCTCGAACAGGCCCAGGTGCGCGTGCCGGCCCATCAACACGATCTCGAGCGCGGTGTACTCGAAGGCCAGCTCGGTCTCCTGCGGCACGACGGCCAGGCGCCGCGCGATGTCGCGGCGCGACATCCGGGCCATCGGGGTGCCATCGAGCAGCACACGCCCCGAGGTTGGTGCCCGTGTGCCGCTCAGCAGGCGGAGCAGCGTGGTCTTTCCCGAGCCGTTCGGCCCGAGGATGCCCACGAGATCGCCGCGGCCCACCTCCAGCGTCACGGCGTCCACCACGATCGGCGTGCCTGCGTGATAGCGGAACGTGACGTTATCGGCTCGCAGCAAGGCGCACTCCCACGTAGGCGGTGCGACGAGGCGCCGGATATCCCAGCACTTCTTCGTACGCCCGGTCGAAGAGGTTCAGCACGCGCCCCTGCACGGTGATGCCGCGCGCGATTCGGAGCGACGCGCCCAGGTTCGTGATGCCGTAGCCGGGGTTCGTGTAGAGGCCCCCGGTGGGGCCCCAGGCTGGCTCGGCGTCCAGCGTCTCGCCGCGCAGCAGGAGCTGGACGAAGGCGACGGCGCGGTCGCGGGTCCACGACGCGTCTATCGATCCCTGTTGCCGCGGCCGGCGGAGCAACGGATCGCCCACCACGTAGGGGGGCGGGGCGTCGGGCGAGCCGTCCACGGCGAGGATCTCGGTGGAGAGGAATGTGTAGGCCGCCTGCAGCGACAGGCCCGCGCCGGGCCGCCAGGCGGCGGAGAGCTCCGCGCCACGGGCGCGCGCGTTGGAGATGTTGTCGGTGCTCCAGCGGCTGGCGCCGGCGAAGCTGCTGCCTACCGAGACGATGAGGTCGTCGTAGGTGTTGAAGAACGCCGTGGCGTCCAGCTGCACGGCGCCGCCGGCCAGCACCTGCGCGACGCCGATATCAGCGCTGCGGCTCCGCTCGGGCTTCAGGCCCGAGTTGTCGGTGAAGGCAATCTCGAACGCGTCGGGCGGGCGGATGCCGGTCCCCACCGCGCCGTGCACCCGCGTCCATGTGCGCGAGCTCGCGGGATCGCCGGCCACCACCCAGTTCGCGGCCAGCTTCGGGTTCACCGACGTGAGCGTTTCGGAGGGAAAATCGGGACGCGGCGTGAAGGCGAATGGGTCGCCCGGAAAGGCATCACGATGGATACGCTCACCACGCACGCCGGCAGTGACGCTGAGCCGCGCCGCCGCCTGCCAGCGCGCCTCCGCGAAGAGGCCAAGCACGCTGCGAGTCACCGGCACCTCGCCCGCGCTTCCGGCCGTGATGTAGGTGCTGCCGCCCTGTTCGCCCAGCCACTCCACGCCGCCGGTGAGGCCGACGGACGCCGTGGCGGCCATGTCGGTCTGCGTGCGCACGTGGGTGCGCCGCGACTCGCCCTCGGAGGGAAACCCGCTCTCGAATACCAGGTCGTAGTCGGCCAGGTCGACTTCGGTGCGCTGCCGGACGCGACTGGTGGCTCCGGACCATGGCTGAATCCAGCGTACGCCGCCGCTGAGGCGATCGGAGAGATTGCGTGCCGTGCGGTCCACGCCGAAGAAGCGGCCCGCCGGATCGGATCCATACGGCCCCGGGGTGCCACGATCCGTCTCGGTGTATCGCAGCGTGCCCTGCAGGTCCGCGCCGCTCACGCCTTCGCGCCAGCCCAGCGTCACCGCTCCCTGCGTCGTCCGCGCATCGTCGTTCGTCACCGCTTCGCCGTTCGCGGCGAGGCCGGTGAAGCCCTCCTCCTCGAAATAGTCGCCGCCGGCCTGCCAGCGGAAGCCGCCGAGCTCGCCGGTGGTTGACGCCGCGGCCCGGCGCATGGCGCGACTGCCGCCCTCCACGAGCCCCTGCACCGACGGCGCGCCGCCGCTGTGCGTGATGATCTGCACGACGCCGCCAATGGCGTCGGCGCCGTAGAGCGCACTCTGTGGGCCTCGCACCACTTCGATCCGGTCCACGTCGGCGAGGGGAAGCTGCGAAAGATCCATCCCTCCGCCGAAGGTGTTGGCGCGGATGCCGTCCACGAGGACGAGCGTGTAGTCGGACTCGCCGCCGCGCGTGAAGAGCGAGGCCACGGCGCCGGGGCCGCCGTTCTGCTGCACGACCAGGCCGGGTACCGAGCGGAGCGCCTGGCTGGTCGCGAACTGCTGCCGCGCCTGGAGCTCGTCGCCGTCGATCACGGTGGTGCTGTCGGGCACGCGCGAGAGCGGCTGGTCCACCTGCACGGCCGTCACGACCAGGCGCTCGTCCACGGCGGCCAACCGCAGCGCCAGGTCGATGTTCTCCGTGCGGCTCGCCTCGATCGCCACGGCACGGGCCGGTGCCGCGAGGCCTGGCGCCGAGGCGTGAATGAGGTAGCGGCCGGGTGCGAGCGAGGCCACCTCGAAGGCCCCGTCGGCGTCAGAAAGGGTAGTGCGCGGTGCGGCGGCCGGCCCTTCGACGACGACGGTCGCGCCCACGATGGGGCGTCCGTCGGGGTCGAGCACGCGGCCGCGAAGCGCTGCGTCCTGGGCGAAGGCCGGCGACGACGCGAAGAGACAGATCGCGTACGAAGAGATGAGCAGGGATGCCTGGGTGTACAGGCGTGAGGGGTAGTGCATGGCGCCTCCCCGGCGTGACCCGCGCCGGTGCCCGCCGCCGACATGGCGGACGGGCCGAAGGACGGATTCCGTGGCGGAAGGTCTCCTGACTTGCGGATCGTGACGCGCGCCCGACGCCTTCCCATCGCCCGAGGCGACAGTGACGTCCCGCCTTGCCCTGAGCCCGTCGATGGGCCGAAGCCCCCAACGTGGTGCAGCAGGGCGAAGCGAGATGAATGGACGCGCGCTCCCCGCTTACAGTGGCGGGACCGTGTGGGCTTTTCACCCAACTTCCCTGACCGCCGGGAACGCGTCGGTTGTCAGGCGGATTGTAGCATGGCAGAATGGCGCCGCCCGGCGGCGCTCCGCGTCGCGCGGGGCCTTGCTAAAGGGTGGCAGCAAATGAGGTTACGGGCTCTGTAACGTTCCAGTGCCGCTGGGCTGGGTTTGGGGATAGAATACAGAGTTTGTGTTTGCCATCATGACGCCCCGCCATTCAGGGCCGACCACAAAGAGGAACGCATGAGCAAGAGTTCGACCGTGACCGTCCGCGAGACCCCCGTGCAGCAGGTGGCCTCGGCGACGGCTGGCGGCCTTGTGATTCACGGCGAAAATTTCGTCATCGACACGGACGACCGCATCGAGCTCGTGGACCTGACCGACAAGGTCATGACCTACGTCCGGCAGTTCAATATCAAGGAGGGGATGATCACCCTCTGGTCGATGCACACGACCTGCGCCGTCTTCATCAACGAGTTCCAGCGCGCCCTGCTCGTGGACATCAAGAAGTTCCTCGAAGAGATGGTGGCCCGCGACCGCTACTACATGCACAACGATCCGGATCACTCGGATTGCGATCGCATGAACGCCGACTCGCACCTGCGCGCCATGCTGCTGGGCCACTCGCTCACGCTGCAGATCAGTGGCGGCGAGGTGGTGCTGGGCCAGTGGCAGCGCATCCTGATGGCCGAGCTTGATGGCCCGCGCGCCCGCACCCTTCGTGCCCAGGTGTGGGGTATCAGCTAACGCTGCCGGGAGTCGGGAGTCGAGGCCGACCGCGACCGACTCGGGGCCACCCTGACGCTCTGGTCTACCTTCGATGATTGCGCGCCTCAAATCTGCAGGACTTGCCGAGATTGCCGACAAGGTGGAGGCGCGCGAGCGCCTCTCTTTCGACGAGGGGCGGCAACTCTTCGAGACGCCCGACCTGCTGGCACTCGGGTGGCTTGCCAACCGCGAGCGCGAGCGTCGCCACGGCGCCCGCACCTACTTCAACCACAACCTCCGCCTCGAGGCCACCAACGTGTGCACGGCCTCGTGCCTGTTCTGCTCGTTCGCGCGCCTCAAGCCAGGTGACGAGGGCGCCTACACCAGTTCCATCGACCAGGTCCTGGCCAAGCTGCGCGACCGCGCTCACCAGCCGCTCACCGAAATTCACATCGTCAACGGGCTGCACCCTGACCTGCCGTTCAGCTACTACACCGACCTGCTGCGGGGGTTGAAGCAGATCCGTCCGGACATTCACCTGAAATGCTTCACGGCGGTGGAGATTGCGTTCTTCGCGGAACTGTACGGCAAGAGCGACGAGCAGGTGCTGGTGGAACTGCGCGAGGCCGGGCTCGACTCGCTGCCCGGCGGCGGCGCGGAGATCTTCGCGCCACGCGTGCGCCAGAAGATCTGTCATGACAAGTGCGACGGGGACCGCTACCTGTCCATTCACCGCACGGCCCACCGGCTCGGCATGCGCACGAACATGACGATGCTGTACGGGCACATCGAGACGATGGACGAGCGCGTGGACCACATGCTGCGCATCCGCGCGCTGCAGGACGAGACGGGCGGGCTGCAGGCGTTCATCCCCCTGGCGTTCCACCCCGACAACAACCAGATGCGCAAGCTCCCGGCGCCGTCGGCCGCCGACACGCTGCGTGTGCACGCGGTGGCGCGGCTGCTGCTCGACAACGTCGATCACATCAAGGCGTACTGGATCTCCTGCGGCGTGGAAGTGGCGCAGACGGCGTTGTGGTTCGGCGCCGACGATCTGGACGGCACCGTGCAGGAAGAGACCATTTACCACATGGCTGGCTCGTCCACGCCGACGGCGCTCTCCACCGGCGACATCGAGCGGCTGATCGTCGAGGCCGGCCGCGAGCCCATCGAACGCGACACGCTCTACCACGTCATCCGCGTGCCGCAGTTGACGCCGGCGTAACGTGCTATAGTCGATCACGGACCAAGTTGGTCGGCGCGGCAATCGCGCGCCGGACGGCTTGGTCCTTTTCGTGTCCGGAGATTGCGAAACTTTTCACAATCTCGCAAGCCGGCACGGCACACGAGGCACACAGACGATGACGACGGGCACGTTCCTGCCGGTCCTCAACGAGGTGGAGAAGGCCAGTATCCGCGAGCGACAGCCGCTTCCGGAGCAGTACCTCGGGTTGTCGGACGAGGAGATGGCCACGCGCATTGCGGCGGCGCGCGCCGCCCTGGGCGACCGCCTCGTGATCCTCGGCCACCACTACCAGCGCGACGAGGTCATCCGCTTCGCGGACTACACCGGCGACTCGTTCAAGCTCGCCCGCGAGATCGCCAGGCACCCCCAGGCCGAGTTCATCGTCTTCTGCGGCGTGCATTTCATGGCCGAGAGCGCTGACCTTCTCGGCCTGCCGCACCAGAAGGTGATCCTGCCCGACCTGGCCGCCGGCTGTTCCATGGCCGACATGGCCGCGCCCGATCAACTCGACATCTGCTGGTCCGAGCTCGAGCAGCTGGGCGTGGCCTCGCGCGTGGTCCCGGTGACCTACATCAACTCCGCCGCGGCCATTAAGTCGTTCGTCGGCGAGCGCGGCGGCACGGTGTGCACCTCGTCCAACGCCGCGGCGACACTGGACTGGGGCTGGAAGCGGAAGGAGAAGATCCTGTTCCTGCCCGACCAGCACCTGGGGCGCAACACCGCGTGGAAGATGGGCGTGCCCCTCGACGAGATGGTCGTGTGGGATCCGTTCGAGCCGTTCGGGGGCCTCACCCGCGAGCAGGTCGAGCATGCGAAGCTCATCCTCTGGAAGGGGCACTGCTCGGTGCACGTGCGCTTCACCGTGAAGCAGATCGAGTCCGTGCGAGCGCAGCATCCGGGGGTGCGGGTCATCGTTCACCCCGAAGTGCCGCACGACGTGCTGCGCGCGGCAGACGACTTCGGATCCACGGAGTACATCCTGAAGACCGTGCGAGAGGCGCCCGCAGGAACGACCTGGGCCGTAGGCACCGAGCTGCACCTCGTCCATCGCCTGGCCGAGGAGGTGGCGCCCGCGAAGACGGTGCTGTCGCTCGACTCGATGGGCTGCCTCTGCTCGACCATGTTCCGGGTGTCGCCAAACCACCTGCTGTGGGTGCTCGAAGGCCTCGTCGACGGCGAGGTGCACAACCATGTCGTCGTGCCGGATCGCGACAAGAAGTTTGCGCGGATCGCGCTCGACAGGATGCTTACAATTACCTAGAGGAGTTCATGCACATGGCCCATACACTGCCAGCCCTGCCGTACGACTTCGCGGCGCTCGAGCCGCACATCGACGCGCAGACGATGCAGATTCATCACGGCAAGCATCACCAGGCGTACGTCACCAACCTGAACGCCGCGCTCGACAAGCACCCCGAGCTGCACGACAAGAGCCTCGACGACCTGCTGCGGGATCTCGCGGCGGTGCCCGAGGCCATCCGCACGGCCGTCCGCAACAACGGCGGCGGCCACTGGAACCACTCGATGTTCTGGAAGCTGATGGGCCCGAATGCCGGCGGCACGCCGACGGGCGATGTGGCGAGCGGTATCGACGCGGCCTTCGGCAGCTTCGACAAGTTCAAGGAGCAGTTCCAGGCCGCGGGCATGGGCCGCTTCGGCAGCGGCTGGGCGTGGCTGGTGGATAACGGGGGGAAGCTCGAAATCACGAGCACGCCGAACCAGGACAACCCGCTGATGGACGGCAAGAAGGCCATCTTCGGCGTGGACGTGTGGGAGCATGCCTATTACCTGAAGTACCAGAACCGCCGCGCCGATTACCTGGCCGCGTTCTGGAACGTGGTGAACTGGGGAGAGGTGAATCGGCTCCTGAAGGGCTAGGAGCCGACGCGTGCGACGGAGCGCCGGGGCCTCAGCCCCGGCGTTCGTGTTTCTGCCGGTCGCATCCCTGGTGACGCCTCACGCCTTCCGCCCGTAGCCGCCCGCCACCGCGACGACCAGCATCACCAGCAATCCCCACGAGTAGAAGTTGAAGAGGCCGGCGTCGAGGGCGGAGACTCGCGGCATGGCCGCCGTTTCACCTGACGCCGTCGCCGCCGACATCAGGATCGTCGGCAGGAAATAGGGAAGCAGGAACGGCCACGTGCAGACCGCAAGGTCCAGAAGGTTGGCGCGGCGATAGGCGGTGATCCCCACGGCCTCGCCCGCACGCCGAGCGTAGTCGCCCACCGCCAGGATCGCGACCACGCTGTGCGTGGTGACGAGCACGGCTCCCATCACCGTGGCCACAATCCGCATCTCGCTGGTCCACCGCGCAGAAGACCGCCCGGATGTCTGGCCCACGAGGCGCGCCAGCGTGCCGCTGGCCTCGAGCCCCGCGACCAGGCCCACGAGCAGCAACGTGAACACCGTCACACCCACGCCTCTTTCGAGCCCGTCGATGATCAGGCTCGTCGCCGCATAGCTGCCAGATTCCACGCGCAACAGCTGCGCGGGTGACAACAGGCCGAAGGACAGCGCGATCGTGATGGCGGCCGTGATACCCGCCATCAGCGCTTCCACGAGATGCCGCCGCGCCAGCAGCATGCCGACGATGAGGACGGGCACGACCGCCATGGGCCAGCCGCCAGGCCGGCCGCCGACTGGCGAGGCCACCTCGCTGGTGTCTCCCGCGAATGTACCGAGAGCGAGGTACGCCATCGCCGCCACCACACCCGCCGGCAGCACGTACTTGAGCCGCGCGCGCACCGTCCCGCCAATGTCTGCCCCCTGGGTGCCAGACGAGGCGATGGTGGTATCGGAGATGGGCGAGATGCTGTCACCGAACGTGGCGCCGGCCAGGATGGCGCCCGCCAGCACGCGTGGGTCGGCACCGGCACCCGCGCCGGCAGGGTAGAGCAGCGGCCCGCAGATGAGGATGGTCCCGAAGCTGGTGCCGGTGGAGGTGGCCACGGCCGCACACGCCACGAACGCCGCGGCCACATAGGCGCCGCCCGACAGGCCGAGCTGCCCGGTGATCCAGACGAGGGCCTGGACGAACCCGGCCGCCCCCATCAATGTGCCGAGCACGCCGGCCAGGAGCCATGCCATCACCATCAGCAGCACCAGCGGCTGCGACATCCCCGCCAGCAGCGTCTCCGAGTACTGGTGCCGATCCCTCGCCAGCAGCAGGCCGACCGCGATGGCGGCGAGCAGGATGGGCCAGAAGCCGCGCTCGTCTGGAGCGCCCGCGAGCGCCAGCCAGCCGACGCCGACCAGGAACACCACGAAGGGAGCAAGCGCGCCGGCGGCGCCGCCGCGCATGGCGAGAGGAGGCGGGGTCATCTGGCGGCTATAGACTACTGCTGATGGACGACGCGTTTCAGTTGTACGACCTGCGCGTGGAGGTGGTCGCCACAGAGCGGCCGATGGTCTGCGGCCACCGCGCGGGCGACTGGTTCGAGGTGCAGGGCGAGAACCTGCGCTTCCCGGACGGGAAGGCGTTCTCGATGTACGCGCTGGCGGCGTTGCTGCCCCTGCTGCCCGCGAAGCAGCGGATGACGCACGAACACGACTGGATGACCACCGACACCGACATCGCGTGCCCCGACCCGAACTGCGGCGCGCGCTTCCGCATCACGCGCACCGGCGTGCGCACCTTCCGCCACAGCGAGGTGACGGTCGTGCCGCTGCCGCCACGCGCCTCGGACAGATGAGCGTCCCGCGCGCGAGCCTGGCGCCCGCTTACACCATCTCGCGCGTCCTGAAGGGCGGTTGGCAGCTCGCGGGGGGACACGGCCGCGTTGAAGTGGACGCCGCGGTCGCCGACATGGAGGCGTTCGTCGAAGCCGGCATCACCACCTTCGATTGCGCCGACATCTACACCGGTGTCGAGGCCCTCATCGGCGAGTTCCTCCGCCGGTTGCGCGCGCGCGCCGGGGCAACGGCGGCGGGTCGCGTGCAGGTGCACACCAAGTGCGTGCCAGACCTGGACCGGCTCGCGTCCCTGTCGAAGCGCGAGGTGGAAGCCATCGTCGATCGATCCCGGCAACGGCTCGGCGTGGAGGCGCTGGACCTGGTGCAGCTGCACTGGTGGGACTATGGCGTCCCGGGCTGGATCGAGGCCGCGCAGGTTCTGGACGATCTTCGCCGCGCCGGCAAGGTGCGGAACGTGGGCCTCACGAACTTCGATACCCTGCGCCTGCGCGAGATCATCGGCGCTGGCGTGCCAGTGGTGTCGCACCAGTTGCAGTACTCGGTGCTGGATCGGCGCCCCGCGCACGGGATGACCGCGACGTGCGAGCGTCTCGGGATCGGTCTGCTCGCCTACGGGGCGCTGGCCGGCGGCTTCCTGTCGGAGCGCTGGCTGGGACAGCCCGCGCCAGGCGAGCCGCTGGAGAATCGCTCGCTGGTGAAGTACCGGCTCATCATCGAGGAGTTCGGCGGGTGGGCGTCGTATCAGCAGCTGTTGAGCGCGCTCGACGCCGTGGCCAAAAAGCAGCGCACGACCATCGGCGCGGTGGCCGTCCGCTGGGTGATGGACCAGCCCGGCGTCGCGGGCGTCATTGTCGGCGCCAGGCACGCGCGTCACCTGCCGCAGACGGTCGCCGCGACGACCCTGGTGTTGGACGAGGAGGACCGCGGCCGAATCGCGCGCGCGCAGGGCGCGATGGGGCCCGCGGGGGACGTCTACGATCTCGAACGCGTGCCGGGCGGCCGTCACGCAGCCATCATGCGCTACCACCTGCACAGGACAGGGTGATGCGCTGGCTGCAGGTGTCAGCCCTTGCGTGGACGATGGCGTGCCCTCGGCCGGCCCTGGCGCAGGAGGCCGCGCCGATGCCGGCCGGCGCCGATCCCGAGGTGGTGGTTTCGGCCTCGAACCTGACACGGGTCGAGTCGTGGCGATTCTTCGAGCCACCCATCGACGAGGTCGATCCCGACTACACGTTCTTCGGCAACCGGTTCGACACCTACCTGCGCGTCCGCGGTTCCCGCTTCGATCTGAGCGGCGGGTTTTCCTACGTGCGCGTCGAGCACCTGCCCACCGACGCCATCGGTCCTGGCGGCCTCGGCACCGGCCCCTTCTACTACGTCGCCTCCGGCATCCCGTACAGCTACCAGGCGTCCCTGAAGGAGTTCACGGCATCGGTGCATACGCGCGATCGACGAGTGGGCGTCACTATCGGCCGCATGCCCTACGCGTCTGGCGCGGAGGGCGAGCCCCTGGGCTCGCGAGCCGACGCCTCGCGTCTTGCCGAGCTTAGCCGTCTTCGCCTTGACGGACGCCTCGTCGGGACGTTCGACTGGTCGTTCTACCAGCGACGATTTGACGGGGTGAGGTTCGACGTCGCGCGCGATCGTGACTACGCCGGCGGCGGCCTGTTCCTCGTCTCGCAAGGCGGCTACGAGGAATCCACCAACCTCACGATACCGAAACTGCAGGTAAGCACGGCCTACGCCGGTCGCCGGCATGGTTCGACGGCGGAGAGCCAGCTGTTCGCGTACGGTTACCGCGATCGCCGCGCGGTCGACATCAGGCCCGACAACGCCAACCTTCCAACCGACGCCGCCGATGTCACCGTGTGGGCCGTGGGTGGCTCGCACGTCGGCACTCGAGTGCTGGGTGGCGGTGAGGCCGACTGGCTGGCCTGGGGGGCGTGGCAGACCGGCGACTGGTATGGGCAGGCGCATCGCGCGTTCAGCGTCGCCGCAGAAGGCGGCTATCGCTGGCGCGATCAGCCCGGCCGGCCGTGGATCCGCGTGGGCGTGTCGTACGCGTCCGGAGACGGTGACGCGCGCGACGATCGGCACGGCACGTTCTTTCCGATGCTGCAGGAGACGCGCACCTATGCCCTGTCGATGGTCTATGCGCAGGCGAACCTGCGCGACGGGTTCGTCCAGGTGCTCGCGGACCCGCACCCGCGCGCCCGCGTGCGGGTAGACCTGCACCGGCTCGATCTCGCGCACGCCGCGGATCGCTGGTATCAGGGCAGTGGCGCCACCGCACGCGAGGGGCCGTTCTTCGGCTACTCGACACGGCCCTCGAACGGCGCTCGAGGGCTGGGCACTGTCGTCGAGGGCACGGCCGACGTGCGCCTCTCACGGTACTGGTCGATGAACGCCTACCTGGGCCGCATGTGGGGCGGCCCCGTCGTGCGCGGGGTGTTCCGGGGTGACCGGCTGTTCTACTGGTATGTGGAGAATGTGCTGCGGCTGACGCTGGGGCCGTAGGGGGCCTTGGGACGTGGGTCTTGGGTCTTGGGACTTGGGTCTTGGGCCTGGGGTCTGGGCTCTGGGTCCCGGGCTGGCTCTCGGGGGCAGAGCCCTGAATTCCTCAACGGCGGTCGAGCGATTGCCGAAGCCGCAGAATGGCTCCAGCGGTTCGATTGCCCAGCGTCTCTATCGCCCTAGAAGCATCGCCGTTGAGGAAGCCAAGGCGCTCGGAGAGCGTCGCGAGGTAAAGCAACTCCCGGCAGGACCCAAAGGCGATCTCCAGAAACCGCTGGAAGTCGCGCTCCCCCTCCCGAGCACAGCCCTCCACGATGTTCGCAGGCACCGAGACTGCGGCGCGACGAAGCTGTGCCTGCAACCCGAAGCGCTCCTCCGCGGGGAACCCCCTGGTCGAGCGGTACACGCAAAGAGTGAGGTCGTCCGCGAGCGAGAAGGCAGTGAGCTTGCGGTGGTCTCGTGCCATGGCAACTGGACAGGTGCTGCGGGCGTGCCATTCCCGCAATCTGGAGATCCTCGCGGGATTCCCTATGTCGCCTCGGTCCGGGTCTTGCCAGACCGCAGAATCTGCTGCATCTCGGCGCCACGGAGATCGCAGGAACTACATACGCGGCACCCCAAGTCCCACGACCCAGACCCAAGACCCAAGACCCAAGACCCAAGACCCAAGACCACAGATCTCAGAAGAGCGTCACCACCACCTCCGTCCCCGCCTCCACCACCGTGACATCCGCCGGAATCTCGATATACCCATCCGCCCGCGACATCGACGTGATGTCGCCCGACGCCTTGAAGGCGGGGACGGCCTGGCCCTCCACCACGCGCACCGTGTAGAACTGGTGGCGGTTGGGCACCGACGTGACCCGCGCGGAGAGGGGCATGCGCATCGTGCGGGGAAGCGTGGGCGGGAGCCGCGCCATGCGGCGAAGCGCGGGCACCAGCAGGATGTACGCGTTCGAGAGGCACGACGTCGGATATCCCGGCATGCCGAACACCGGCGTGCCCTCGACGTGTCCGAAGAGCGTCGGCTTGCCCGGCTTTACCGCGATGCCGTGGAACAGGACCGTGCCGCGGCGCTTGATGACGTCGAGGATGAGATCTCGCTCACCGACCGAGCTGCCTCCAGAGAAGACGATGAGGTCGTGGCGCAGGCACTCGTCCAGCGCCTGGTCCAGCGCGTCCAGCGTGTCGCGCGCGGTGGAGATGGGCGCGGCCACGCCGCCATGCTCGTTGACCACGGTAGAGAGCGTGAAGCGGTTGATGTCGTAAATCTGTCCCGGCGCCAGCGGTTGTCCCTGGTCCGCGATCTCGTTGCCCGTGGAGAGAATGGCGACGCTCGGTCGTGACCACACTTCGACATCCGCCAGGCCCAGCGCCGCCAGCGCGCCCACGCGGCTGGCGTTCAGCACTTCACCGGACTGCAGCACGGTCTGCCCTGTGGAGATGTCCGCCCCGCGCGGTCCCACGTTCTGCCGGGTGTGGACGGGTGTGCAGACCGCCACGCGATCCCCATCGAGCGACGTCTCCTCGACCATCACCACCGCGTCCGCGCCATCGGGCATCGGCGCGCCGGTCGCGATCTCCACGCAGGTACCGTTGGTGACGACTACCGTGGGCACATCGCCGGTGTAGATGCGACCGGCCAGCATCAGGCTTCGCGGCGCCGTGCGGCTGGCGCCGTCCGTGTCCTCGGCCTTCACGGCGTAGCCGTCCATGCTGGCTCGGTTGAACGGCGGCACATCGAAGGCAGCCACCACATCGGCGGCCACGACGCGGCCAGAGGCGTTGGACAAGGCCACGCGCTCGCGCCTCGCGATGAGAGGCATGCCCGCCGCGATGATCGCGCGGGCTTCCGTGATGGAAATCGTGCTCGTGAACGGCCTCATCGTCATCGGCGTGTCTCGGCAACCAGGTGGCCCAGCTCGGGCACGAGCAGGCGGGTCATGGCGAGGCGCACGGCGTTCTCGGATCCGGGCAGCGCGACGACCACCCTCCCCCGGCACGTCCCCGCGCAGGCGCGGCTCAGCATGGCGGCCGGGCCAATCTCCTGGAAGCTGAGCATGCGGAACAGCTCGCCGAATCCCGGCAGTCGCTTCTCGAGCAGCCCATCGATGGCCTCGAACGTGCTGTCGCGCCGGGTGATGCCGGTGCCGCCGGTGGTGATGATCACGTCCACGTGATCCGTGGCGGCCTGCAGCCTCACCAGCGCGGCCACCTCCTCGGGGTCGTCGCGGACGATGCGCTTGGCGATCACGGTGTGGCCGGCGGCGGTCAGGAGCTCGACGACGGCTCGGCCACCGGTGTCGGTCTCCTCCGTGCGGGTGTCGCTCACCGTGATGACGTAGCAGCGGATGGTGGCCGGCGCCTTGGCGCGGTGATCTGCGAAGGACATCGTCCGTAGATTATGGCGCGAGCGGGTGCGCTACCATAGCGCCGTGCGATCGATCCTGGTTCTGCTGGCGGCCGCGTGCGCGCTGGCACTACCCTCGGCCCAGGCCCCGCTGGACCGCGAGGCCCAGCGATGGGTAACGCAGACGCTCGCGAAGCTCACGTGGGATCAGAAGATAGGGCAGCTGATCGCGCCGGGCTTCAACTCCACCTATCTCCCCTCCGACAGCGACGAGTTCGATCAGCTCGTGCGCGCGATGCAGGAGAGCCACGCGGGCGCCGTCATTGCCTTCGGCGGGACCGAGCCGGCGCCGCGGGTGCTGCTGAATCCTTCCTACGGCACGGTGATCCTGGGCCAGCCGCTGTCGCTGGCGGCCACGCTCAACCGCTTGCAGGCGGTGGCGACCGTGCCGCTGCTGGCATCGGCGGACTTCGAGTTCGGCGCGGGCATGCGCATCGGCGGCGCCACGCGTTTTCCGCGGGCCATGGCCATGGGCGCGGCCGGAGACGAGCAGCTGGCGTTCGAGGCCGGGCGGCTCACGGCCGTGGAAGGACGCGCGATGGGCGTGCACATCAACTTCGCGCCCGTGGCCGACGTGAACAACAACCCGCGGAACCCGGTGATCAACACGCGCTCGTTCGGGGAGGATCCCGCGAAGGTCGGCGCGCTCGTGTCAGCCTACGTGAGGGGCCTGCAGCAGGGCGGCATGCTCGCCACGTTGAAGCACTTCCCCGGGCACGGTGACACGGAGGTTGACTCGCACCTGGGCCTGCCCATCATCACGCACCCGCGCGAGCGGCTGAATGCCACGGAGCTGCCACCGTTTCGCGCCGGGATGGCGGCGGGCGCCGCCGCGGCGATGGTGGCACACATCGAGCTGCCGGAGCTGGATCCCGAGAAGGGCCCCGCCACCTTCAGCCGCCCGGTCGTGACCGACCTGCTGCGTCGCGAGCTCGCCTTCCAGGGCCTCATCGTCACCGACTCGATGAAGATGGACGCCATCACGCGCATGATGCCGCCGGGAGACGCGGCGGTGAAGGCGGTGGCCGCGGGGGCCGACCTGGTGCTCGATACCCCGGATCCAGTGGCGGCGTTTCGCGCCCTGAAGGCGGCGGTGGAAGGCGGGACGATCGATCGCACCCAGGTTGACGCGTCCGTGAAGCGTCTCCTCGAGGCCAAGGCGCGGCTTGGCCTGCATCGCACGCGCGCGGTCTCGCTGGAGTCGGTGCCACTGGCCGTGGGCAGCCGGCAGCACCAGGCCGTGGCTCGCGCAATCGCGGAGAAGGCCGCCACGCTGATCAAGGACGAGACGAATCGCGTGCCACTACGCCTGCCCCCCGGCGCCAGCGTGCTGTACCTCTCGGTACTCGACTATCCCTCTGGCTGGCGCATCGCCGCGCCGAGCCGGACCATCATTCCCGAGCTGAAGAGCCGCTGGTCCGCCACGGAAGCCGTGGAGGTGTCGGATCGATCGACGCAAAACGAGCTCGACCTGGTGCGGGCCATGGCGTCGCGCTTCGATGCGGTGGTGGCGGGCGTGTTCGTCCGCGCGGCCTCGGGCAGCGGCCGGCAGGACCTGGGGCCGGGCGTGATGCGCCTGCTGCAGGACCTGGCGCGCGGCACGAGCCAGCGGTCGCAGCCGATGGTGGCGGTGTTCTTCGGCAACCCGTACGTGGCGGCCAGCGTCCCCGAGGTGCCGGCCATGCTCCTCACCTACGACTTCTCGGATCTCGCGGAGGCCAGCGCCGTGCGCGCGCTGGCGGGCGAGACGCCCATTGGCGGCAGGCTCCCCATCTCGCTGCCGGGCCTGTTCCCGGCGGGGCACGGATTGACGCGCTGAAGGGCAGCGGGTACGGAGCGCGCCGGGGCTTCAGCCCCGGCGAGGGGTTGTGCTAAGATCAAAAGTCTTCGCGCCCTTAGCTCAGTTGGATAGAGCGTCTGGCTACGAACCAGGAGGTCGCACGTTCGAGTCGTGCAGGGCGCGCCAACCCGTTCTCACGGGTTGGCTTCCCGCTGCAGGCTCCAGTTCACGCGACCCCTCGCTCCGCGAGGTGTCAGCGAGCTCGAGTCGTGCAGGGCGCGCCAACCTTCGCTCATGAATTCCCCGAGCTTCGGTTGGCAAGCCACCTGACCTCTCAGGTGGCCTTCCAATCTCAAGTCATTCGTCCGACGCCAGTCCTGCACGGCGCCTACTGCGACCCAGCAGGCTGATTCAGGTCAACAATTGCAATCGCGTTCCAATCGTTCATCGGGATCACCAGCCGGTTCCGCTTCGAGTCGTAGGTCATCGACGCCGCGCTCGGGATGCCCGAGGCGATGACCTCGGCCTTCTGGCCGGGGCGGATCCGCGACACGAACCCCTCGCGCACGCTGCTCACGTACTTCGTGCCGTCCGCCAGCACCACGATGCCGTCGTTGCCGGCGTGCGTGGACTGCTCGGTGGCGAGCAGCTTCCCGTCCGGCGAGAACGTCAGCACATCGGCCGACCCGATGTTCACGACGACGATGTTCCCCTTGGCGTCGAAGGTGATGCCGTTGGGCAGGTTGATCGGCGCGCCGCTGGCGAAGACCGTCGTTTGCCCCTGCGGCGAGATGCGGTAGACCCCGCTGTTCGGCGTGGCCGTCTGCGTGGCGTAGATGGTGCCGTCCTTCGCCACCTCGATGTCGTTGATGCGCGTCGCCCCCTGCACGGGCACGCTGCCGCGCGGCTCGCCGGTCTTCATGTCGAACCAGCGGATGACGTCGATGTCGGCCACGTAGAGCATCCCGTTGGCGATGTGGCTGCCCAGGGGATGGTTCAGCGTGAGCCCGTTGCGGTTGACGCCAATCCACTTCAGCGTGTGCGCCGTGCCGTCGGGGTTCACCAGTGACACGTAGCCGTCGTTGGGGACCACGTCCTGCGGCATGCCGGCATTGACGGCGACGTAGAGGTCACGCTCGGCGTCGTACGAGATGCTCTCCGAGAACCGGAAGCCACCGTAGACCTTCGCGTTCGGCGTGAGCGTCAGGGGCGGGCCGGCGACGAAGGGCTTGTCGGTGGGGGCGGCCGCGGGTTGCTGGGCGGAGGTGGCGACGGCGCCGCCGAAGGCGGCCACCGCGGCTGCTACGATCAGGATGCGCATCGCGAGCTAGCCCTTCTTTCCACGTGCCTTGGCCCAGCGCTTCTTCGCGGCCTCGGCCATCTTCGCGCGCGTCTCTTCAGAGATCTCGCGGACTGCGCGCTTCGCGGCGCGAGTCTTCTTCGTGACGGCCCTCTTCACGCGAGCGCGCCTCGTGGTGGCTGGCAGGTAGCTGCCGACCTGCTTGGTGACGCGCTTGCGGACATCCGCGATCTGGCTGTCCACCTCTGCCATCTGCCTCGCCAGCACATCCTTCCGGTTCAGCAGCTCGCCCATGGTCCGGCCGATGAATTCGGCGACCTGATCGGCCACGGTGGTCGCTTTCGCTTCGATCTTCTTCAGTGATGACTTAGCCAAGGAATGCCTCCAGGGGTTGACTCATGCCCTCATTATGCCCCTGCATCCGGGCGGTCGAAGACTGTGTTCCGCCGCACCATCGGCCGAAAAGAGCATAGAAGTAACACCCACGAAATGTTACCGTTACATCTTCGTTGCACGAGGGTGGTAGCGACGAAATGTCCAGCTGGGTAGCCCGTCTCGCGCTCGTGGTCCTGGGACTTGCGGTGGCGTCGGAAACGACGACAGGGCAGGGGACCGTTCCTGGGCAGGCGGCAGGCGCCGCGGGCGGGGCGCTGCAAGCCAGTCATCCGGCCGTGAAAGCCAGGCTCGACCAGATTGCCGCGGGCAGTGCCATGTGGCGCCAGGCGGTTGACGCCGTTGGGAGGCTGGGCCGCCGCATCCTGGTCCTCACTCCCGACCAGGTGCGCGTGGCGCAGGCCCCAGGCGGTCCCGCCGAAACCTTCGATCCCACCCTGCTCGCCGAAGCCGTGCCCCTTCCGCTCGACGGCCTCCGCGTGGACGAGGTCGTGGTCGTCATCAACCTGCCGTTGATTGCCGACGTGCACGCGCGCCTGGGTTCGCTGCCGGGCGAGCACGATGCGGACCTGGATCGCATCCTGGTGCACGAGGTCTACGGGCACGCGCTGCCGATCCTGCTGGCCGGCAGCCTTGCCGGACGCTGCGCGGACCCGGCGCCAGGGCAGCGTGCCAGCGAGGCGTGCGCGATCCAGCGCGAGAACGACGTCCGCTCCGAACTCCGCCTGGGACGCCGGGTCGATGCGGGACTCGGCGGGCTGTCGCTCGCCCGGGCGAACATTCGCTGGTAAGGGGCCCGGAAGCCCAGTCACGTTCAAAGTAACGGGCGTTCACTCCAGGGCGAAGGCCACGAGGGCCGTTCGCTCCGCGCGCCCGGTCGCAATCACCACGAACTGGCGGCCCGACCTTCCCCCGAACGTCATTGGCGTAGCCTG